>CDZQ01021027.1_pt1 | contig 15154 bp, 7 predicted proteins | sample 554831 | NCBI WGS metagenome assembly CDZQ01 (sample SAMEA3182112, study PRJEB8094) | gut metagenome | biome: human; feature: gut; material: Stool; isolation source: human stools | place: Canada | collected 2013-05-06
CCTCTTTTTCCTTTCAACAAATTGTAACTCATACCTTTTAATGTTAAATTAGGTTGCAAAGATATAGATTTTCTGCATAAAAGCACGAAAAGTGTGCAAAGAAAAGAGGGAAACCACAAAAAATACAGTGAATTTGATTATTTATTAATAGATAATAGAGTCTCCTACAACAAAATGACAATTCTTACTCCCGAAATATAAAGCAATTGTCTATCATCTCAATGACAACAGTATTCCTTATTTATATCAAGCGTACTTTGAATCACTATATAAATAGCCAGAGAGAGTCGACAGGTTGCCGCAATCGTTTGTCGGAATACATATAAAAAAGATCAGTCTAAACAAAAAGAAAAAAGTAGTAATTCAAAAATAGAAAAGGCAAAGTTCTGTTGGTACTTTACTTCAATAATTTTGCATCAAAATACATTTTCTAATATTAAGTTAATAATCACATCATATTTATAATGCAAAAGGAGATAACGGGACAAAGATAATAATATCTTTTAATAAATCATAAATCCAAGGTTTATTTTTTCATGTATATTATGAAATACATTTTAGCTTAAAAATAGGAATATACTTCTTTGGCAAATATAGTAGACTATAAGTAATACTCAATAATATTGGAACCTAATCCCTCTACCGGTCAGTCAATATCTACTATAACCAACTAATAAACAACAGATAACATTATTGAGGTCCATGGTATATCTGTACGCCTATTACAACATATCAGACTGTCATAATCAATTAAGTACCAACAGAACTAAGCCTGAAGCAACAATGTAAAGATAGATCATAAAATACAATAAATAGAATAACCCTAATTTAAAAAGCTTATGAGATAAAAAACAGAGAAATGACCTCACACAAACTCCGGAAAACCATTTTTCCGGGAAACCTAAGAAACAAACTATTCAAAATGAAGTTTAACCGAACAATTTAGTGTATGACAAAAAAAATCAACCTGTTTCCAAGCCTTATACGGTTTCGGGAAACCAATCGCCTAAAAATGGCAATTGCTGCATCTATCATGCTATGGTGTATGGCACCCCAACAAGCAGTTGCAGATACGTATGAAAAACACGAAGTTGCCAGTATTCAGCAGCAAAAGGTAAAAGCGAACGGTACTGTAGTAGATCAGACCGGCGAACCTCTAATCGGCGTTTCTGTAAAAGTAAAAAACGCGCCTAATGGAACAATCACCAATTTAGATGGTAAATTCTCCATCGATGTAGCCAAAGGTGCTACACTTGAAATATCCTATGTGGGATATAAAACCGTCATTGTAAAAGCCGAATCAACCCCAATGCACATTGTCTTAAAAGAAGATAGTGAAATGATAGATGAGGTAGTGGTAGTTGGTTATGGCTCACAGAAAAAGGTTAATGTCACCGGTGCCGTAGGCATGGTCAATTCCGAAGTACTTGAAGCTCGTCCGGTACAAAATGTATCGCAAGCTTTACAAGGTGTGGTACCGGGTTTGAACCTCTCCGTCAACAACGGTGGTGGTTCACTGGATAGTGAGATGAGTATTAATATTCGTGGTACAGGTACCATCGGCGACGGCTCCGGATCGTCTCCATTGGTATTGATCGATGGCATCGAGGGCAGCCTGAATACAGTAAACCCCAATGATATTGAATCGGTATCGGTACTGAAAGATGCTGCATCAGCTTCTATTTATGGTGCACGTGCCGCATTCGGTGTGGTTTTGGTAAAAACCAAAAGCGGACAATCGGGAAAACCCAGAGTGACCTATTCGGGTAATGTGCGCTTCTCTGATGCGACTAATATTCCTGAAATGCTGGATTCTTATACTTTCGCACAATACTTTAACCGTGCAGCGGCAAATGATAATGGTGGTACTGTTTTCAGTAAAGAGCAACTGGAACGCATCAAAGCATACCAGGATGGTACCTTAAAATCATCAGCTACCTTTAACGAACAATCACGCCGATGGAACTACTATACGGGATCGAATGCAAATACCGACTGGTTTAAGGAAGTGTATGAAGATTGGGTTCCTTCCATGGATCACAATCTTAGCATCAGTGGTGGCACAGATAAAACTCAATATATTGTCAGTGGAAGCTTTCTCGATCAGAAAGGTTTGATCCGCCATGGCAAAGATACCTTCCAGCGCTACACTTTAAATGGTCGAATCACAAGTAACATCACAGACTGGTTTACATTGGGATATTCAACCAAATGGACACGTGAAGATTATGATCGTCCAAGTTACCTGACGGGATTGTTCTTCCACAATGTGGCACGCCGCTGGCCGACTGTACCTGTCTATGACGATAACGGATACCTGACCGAACCATCCGAACTGATCCAGCTGGAAGACGGAGGCAGACAAATCAACCAGAAGGACCTCTTCACACAACAGCTGCAACTGACCTTCGAACCAATCAAGAACTGGAAAATTTATGTAGAAGGAAGTTTGCGTGTGACCGCCAATAACCAACATTGGGAAGTACTGCCTGTTTATCAGCACGATGTAGACGGTAACCCGGTAGGTATGACATGGGATGCAGGTGTAGGCAGCTATCCGGTAGGCGGTTCAAAAGTGTCTGAATATGCTTATAAAGAGAATTACTATTCTACCAATATCTATTCGGATTACTTCAAGCAACTGGATAACGGGCACTATTTCAAGGCAATGGTAGGTTTCAACGCCGAGCTGTACAAGGACCGCAGTGTAAGTGCGGACAAATCAACCTTGATTACTCCATCCGTACCGACAATTAATACCGCAGTAGGTGAACCCAGTGTAGCAGGTGGATACAGACATACCTCAGTGGCCGGTTTCTTTGCCCGTTTAAACTGGAACTACAAAGACCGCTACATGCTGGAAGCCAACGGACGCTACGATGGTTCTTCACGCTTTATCGGCGACAAACGTTGGGGATTCTTCCCGTCATTCTCAGGTGGTTGGAACATCGCCCGTGAAGCATTTTTCGAAGAAACCGCCAACAAGTTGAAAATTGGTACACTGAAACTGAGAGCATCGTGGGGACAGTTGGGTAACACCAACACCAATGAAGCCTGGTATCCTTTCTACCAGACTTTACCGCAAGGACAGAACTACGGATGGTTAGTAAACGGTGTACGCCAGAATTATGCCAGCAATCCGGGTATCGTCAGTAGCGAAAAGACCTGGGAAACCATCGAAACATGGGATGCCGGTCTGGACTGGGGATTATTCAACAACCGTCTGACCGGTTCATTCGACTATTTCGTACGTTACACATACGACATGATTGCCACCGCTCCGGAACTCCCATCTATTCTGGGTACAGGTGTTCCTAAAATCAATAATGCCGACATGAAATCGTATGGTTTCGAGTTGGAAATCGGCTGGAGAGACAGAATCAAAAACTTCTCTTATGGAGTGAAATTTGTCCTCTCGGATGCACAACAAAAGATTCTGAAATACAACAATCCCGACAAGAGTCTTAGTAATCCTTATTATGAAGGACAGAAGCTAGGAGAGATATGGGGATACAAAACAATTGGAATCGCACAAAGCGATGAAGAAATGAACCAACATCTTGCCAATGCCAAGCAGCCGATGGGGCAGAAATGGGCAGCAGGTGACATCATGTATGCCGATCTCGACAATAGCGGCTCAGTGGACCAAGGTAACTACAAAGTAGGTGATTCGGGCGACTGGCAGATTATCGGAAACAACACCCCTCGCTTCAACTATGGTATCACGATAGATGCTGCTTGGAAAGGTTTAGACTTCCGTGCCTTTGTACAAGGTATCGGCAAACGTGATTATTGGCTGAACGGCCCGTACTTCTGGGGATTCTCCGGAGGTGGCGAATGGGCTTCCGCCGGATTTAAAGAACATTGGGATTTCTGGCGTCCGGAAGGTGATCCCTTGGGAGCTAACACCAATTCGTACTTCGCACGTGTCATCCGCGGTACATCGAAAAACCAGCAACGTCAGACACGTTACTTGCAAGATGCTTCGTATTGGCGCTTGAAAAACATCCAGATCGGATATACATTACCCAAAGTATGGACAAAGAAAGCAGGAATGGAATCAGTACGTGTTTATGTATCGGGCGACAACCTGCTGACTGTATCAGACATCACCGGAGTATTCGACCCCGAAAACCTGGGAACCCAATGGACCGATCCGGGTAAAGTATATCCGTTACAGAAAGTAATTGCAATTGGTTTAACCGTAAATTTCTAAAAAACGAATCATTATGAAACTAAAAAATAGAATCATACAATTATGTGTACTGACAGGGGGAGTATTACTTTTCCCATCATGTAACGACTTCCTAGACAGGGAGCCGCTGGATCAGGTAACACCGGAATCGTATTTCCAGAATGCAGATCACTTGGCAGCTTATAGTATTTCAAAATATCAGAATCTGTTCTCTACTCATAGCGGATTTAGTGCGGGTACTGTAAACAATGACGGTGCTACCGACAATATGGTTTCAGGCGGCAGCAGCGGTAGCGGACTCCAGAATTACTACACCAAAGATGTTTGGAAGACAGAAGCAGCCAATGACAACTGGGATTTCTCCTTTTTTCGTTATTGCAATTACTTCTTTGAAAAAGTACTCCCCAAATATGAGGCAGGAGAGATATCAGGTAACGCTGACGATGTGAAGCATTATATCGGTGAAATGTACTTTATCCGTGCCTGGAAATATTTCCAGAAGCTGAGGATGTATGGAGACTATCCGATTATCACAGAAGTATTACCGGATAATGCGGAAATATTGATAGAAAAAGGTGTACGACAACCACGTAACAAGGTGGCGCGTTTCATTCTTGAAGATCTTGACAAGGCCGCCGAGTACATGCACGACCATGGTTTTGCCGGCAACAACCGCTTGAACAAGCAATGTGCTTTGTTAATCAAATCACGTGTAGCACTCTACGAAGCTACTTTCGAGAAATATCATCAGGGTACGGGACGTGTACCGGGTGATGCCAACTGGCCGGGTAAACGAGTGCATCCTGATTATAAGTATGATGCCAATACCGAAATAAACTTCTTTCTGGACCAGGCGATGTCCGCAGCAGAACAAGTAGCCGATGTCATTAAGCTGACACCTAACAGCGGTGTGTTCAATCCGGCAAATGACAACGACATTTCGGGATGGAATGATTATTTCGATATGTTTTCAGCCGAAGACATGAGTGGATTTGAAGAAGTGCTCTTCTGGCGTGATTATTACTCCGGCGACTTTACCATCGCACACGGCGCTACAGCTTATGTAGCTTCGGGAGGCAACAACGGTATGTTGCACAACTATGTACAATCTTTCCTGATGAAAGACGGTATGCCTTGGTATGCAGCCACAGCCGCATATCCTTTTAAAGGTGACGAACGGGTAATGGATGAAAAAGCCAACCGCGACGAACGTCTGCAACTCTTCTTATTTGGTGAGGAAGATATGATACCGGCCGTATCCAACGCTACAACCAATGCCATGAAAACATATCAGGACGCAAATTACCCCAATATAATCGTAGCCGAATCGGAAATCAAAGACTTAACAGGATATCGTATTCGTAAATGTCTCTCTTACGACCAGAAACAATATGTTTCGGGACAGGCTCAGTCTACAACCGGTTGTGTGATTTTCCGTGCAGTAGAAGCTTATCTAAACTATATGGAAGCTGCCTGCATGAAGAATAACGGGAATGTTACGGGAAAAGCTGCCGAATATTGGAGAGCTGTACGCATACGTGCAGGAGTTGATCCGGACTTCACTAAAACCATTGCCGCAACAGACTTGAGCAAAGAAAACGATTTGGCTAAATACAAAGGCGAGAATGAAATGATCGATGTGACACTTTTCAATATCCGCCGCGAACGTCGTTGCGAATTCATTGGCGAAGGCATGCGTATGGATGACCTGATTCGTTGGAGATCATTAGACAGACTGTTGGTCGAACGATTTATTCCCGAAGGATTTAACTTCTGGGGAAGTGACGCTTACAAACGTTATGAAGGAGAAGATGCCAAGTTCGAATATATCGAAGGCCCGGACAACGCTATGGCAAACGTTTCATCCAGAAAATTATCCAACTATTTACGTCCTTATTCTGTTGTACAAAAGAATAATGAAATCTATGACGGTTATACTTGGGCTAAAGCGCATTATCTCTATCCCGTACCTATCCGACAGATCGAATTATTATCACCGTCAGGCGAAATAGCTTCATCGGTTATCTATCAGAACCCATACTGGCCTGAAGAAAGAAACACAGCAGCTATAGAATAATTATATCAAATATATAAATATTGATTTTTAGTATAATAATAAGGAGGTTGTGGTAAGAGATTTATAGCAACTACATAAGGTTTAAAAAAGGAAAATTGAAAAAGGGTGTCCGTGAGGATACCTTTTTTTGCATTCATTATCGCTATTGAAATGATATGGAAAGTCTTGCCCTTTCATACTTTTCCGGTATACATGCCTTTGCAGTAGACACTTATCGATATCTTAAAGTCAATCAAGACGAAAACATCACCAATTATCAAGCCAATCGGCAACGTAGGTATAATAAGAAAAAGGGAGAAATGATGTTATAGGGAAATACATAAAAAGGCCAAGTTCTCCAGGTACTTATTCTGAAATAATCAAAGCAACTTTTTATTTACTAATATTAAGTTAACTTAAGCAGTATAGTCATAATTCATCAGCTATACTTACGGCAAAGGTAAACATTCATTTTAATAAACCATAAAATTAAGTGATTTTTTTTTGCATAAATACTAAAATATGTTCCATCACCCATAGCTATTCTTGCCTTTTCGTTAAATCCAAGTAGACTTCAAGTAGAACACAAAAGGCCATTTCCAGTCATAAACATACAATATAAGGGGGAGATCTGATACACATATTTCCTACATAAAGGGTAGGTAGTAAAAGCATTACTACCTTTATCTCTCTTTTTCCCTTATATAGCTATTCTCATATATCTACTCAAAAATAAGTACCTGGAGTACTTTATAATAGTCATAACTCCGTACCATCAGCACATCTCAGACAAGACAAAAACGATATTATAAGATAACCCTAATCAGACAAGCTTATGGAGTAGAAACAAAAAAGACACTTAAACATCACTTCCGGCAAGATAAATCTTTACCGGAAAAATCTCAAAAAACAAACTATTCAAATTTATGTTTAACCGAACAATTTAGTGTATGAAAGAAAAAACCAACCTGTTTCCAAGCCTGATACGACTTCGGGAAACAAGTCGCCTAAAAATGGCAATTGCCGCTTCTATCATGCTTTGGTGTGCAACACCTCAGCAAGCCACGGCTGATACTAACGAAGAACACGCGATTGAAGCTGTACAACAAGCTAAAGTAAAAGTAAAAGGTACTGTAGTAGATGAAACCGGAGAACCGATGATCGGTGTAGCCGTAAAAGTTCTCGCAAACAACACAGGTACCATTACCGACCTGGAAGGAAAATTCTCGGTCGAAGCCCCTCTAGGAGGCGCCATCCAAATTTCATTTATCGGATACAAAACCGTTACGGTGAAAGCAAGTAGCGAGCCTATCAGTGTGACGTTGAAAGAGGATTCTCAACAGTTGGACGAAGTCGTAGTAGTAGGTTACGGCTCACAGAAAAAGGTGAATGTAACCGGTTCTGTCAGCATGGTGGACTCAAAAGTAATCGAATCTCGTCCGGTACAAAACGTATCACAAGCCCTTCAAGGTGTGGTTCCGGGATTGAATATGTCAGTAGGTAATAGCGGTGGCGCACTGGACAGTAGTCTCAGTATCAATATCCGCGGTGCCGGTACCATCGGCGAAGGTTCGAGCGGAAGCCCGTTGGTATTGATCGACGGCATCGAAGGTGACATGAACACAGTGAACCCGAATGACATCGAAAACATTTCAGTATTAAAAGATGCCGCCTCTTCTTCTATCTACGGTGCACGTGCTTCTTTCGGTGTAATCATGATTACAACCAAGAGCGGTAAGTCCGGTAAGACTCGTGTGAATTACTCGGGTAACGTACGTTTCTCCGATGCAATTCAGATTCCGGAAATGGTGGACTCTTATACCTTCGCACAATACTTCAACCGTGCCAACACAAACGATGGAGGAGGTTTGGTATTTGACGAAGCGGCCTTGGAGCGTATTAAAAACTATCAGACAGGGAAATACACCGACCCGAACACTCCTGAATACTATGGAGCGAAGGCCGGTAATGACGGAAAATGGCAAAACTATACAGGTTCCTTCGCCAACACAGACTGGTTTAAAGAGTTCTATAAAAATTGGGTACCCTCAACAGAGCACAATCTGAATATCAGCGGCGGTACAGACAAACTCACTTATATGATCAGTGGCAGTTTTCTTGACCAGAAAGGTCTGCTAAGACACGGTGAAGATCAGTTCAACCGTTACACCATGAACGCCAAAATTTCTGCAAAGTTAACCGACTGGGTTACTTTGAACTACACCAGCAAGTGGACACGCGAAGATTACGACCGTCCGACTTACATGACCGGTCTGTTCTTCCATAATATCGCCCGCCGTTGGCCGACTTGTCCGGTAAGAGATCCGAACGGACATTATCAGCAGAAAATGGAAATAATCGAAATGGAAGACGGTGGTAAACAAACCAGCCAGAAAAACTGGTATACCCAACAATTGCAGGCCATCTTCGAACCCATAAAAGACTGGCGTATCGTAGCAGAAGGCAGTATGCGTACCTATACACGCAAACAATCATGGGCTGTACTTCCTATTTACGCTTATGATGCCGACAATCAACCCTATTTATTAGGATGGGGCGATAATGCAGCCGGTTATTCCGAAGTACAAGACTCACGTGAAAGTGAAGACTACTTTTCTACCAATATTTATACGGACTTCGCCAAGACCTTCGGTGATCACAACTTTAAGATAATGGTCGGTTTCAATGGTGAGCTTTACCGCCCAAGCGGGCTGACTGGGTTCGGTACAGACCTGATCAGTCCTGAAGTACCGTCTTTGGGATTGACACAAGACAATAAAAAAGCCAGTTCATGGGCCAGTGAAAAAGCAATCGCCGGTTTCTTCGGACGTTTAAATTATAACTATAAAGAACGCTACATGCTTGAGGCCAACCTTCGCTACGACGGTTCTTCCCGATTTATCGGTGACAAACGCTGGGGGCTTTTCCCATCATTCTCCGCAGGATGGAACATCTCACGCGAAGCATTCTTTGAACCACTGACTCAAGTGGTAGGAACTTTAAAACTGAGAGGTTCGTGGGGACAGCTCGGTAATAACAATACCAGTGAAACGAACGCTTGGTATCCATTCTACCAAAACATGCCTACAGGCAGTGCTTCCTCGGGATGGTTGATCAACGGCAAAAAACAGAATGTAGCCGGTCTGCCCGGTATCGTCAGCAGTTTGATGACCTGGGAAACCATCGAATCATGGAACGTGGGTATCGACTGGGGATTGTTTGACAACCGTCTGACAGGTTCATTCGATTACTACAACCGCTATACATACGACATGATCGGTCCGGCTCCTACACTGCCCTCCGTATTGGGTGCCAGCGCTCCACAAATCAACAACTGCGATATGAAATCGTATGGTTGGGAATTAGAGCTTTCATGGAGAGACCGCATTCAGCAGTTCAATTACGGTGTCCGCCTCGTCATGTCTGACAATATGCAGAAAATATTGGAATACCCGAATAAAACCTTGTCTTTGGGCGAAAAGTACTATACAGGAAAAACCATAGGTGAGATTTGGGGATATAAAACCATCGGAATTGCACAAACCCAAGAAGAGATGGACAAGCACTTAGCCAACGGAGGAAAACCGAACTGGGGATCAGCCTGGGGTGCCGGTGATATCATGTATGCCAATATTGACGGAAAAGACGGTGTGAACAGCGGTGCCAATACAGTAAACGACCATGGCGATTTAAAGATTATCGGTAACAGCACTCCGCGTTACAACTTCGGTCTGACACTGGATGGTTCCTGGAAAGGACTCGACTTCTCACTCTTCATTCAGGGAGTGATGAAAAGGGATTACATGTTGGACGGTCCGTATTTCTGGGGAGCCAACGGAGGTATGTGGCAATCATGCGTATTCAAGGAACACCTCGACTATTGGCGTCCTGAAGGCGACCCATTGGGAGCAAACACCAATGCCTACTATCCGAAACCATACTTCAGCAACAATAAAAACCAAAAAACGCAAAGCGGTTACTTGCAAAATGCAGCCTACTGCCGCCTGAAGAATGCACAAATAGGTTACACTCTTCCCAAAGCATGGACCAAGAAAGCCGCCATGGAATCGGTACGTGTTTATGTATCAGGAGACAACTTGCTGACAATCTCAGGCATCAGTGATATATTCGACCCGGAAACACTGGGTGGAGACTGGGGACCGGGTAAACTATATCCGTTGCAGAGAACTATTTCAATCGGCTTAAACGTTAACTTCTAATTCATTGAATGAACTATGAGACTAAAATTAAAACATATATACTTCTGCTCATTGATAGCAATGGGCGGATTGGCGATAACTTCGTGCGAGGATTTTCTCGACCGGTCACCTATCAGCCAGGTAACTCCTGAGAAGTACTTCAGTACAGTAGACCAGGTAGCAAACTACCTCAATAACTACTACAACGACTATCTGGACGACTCCAGAAATTATAAGCTATATCACCAACAGGCTTGGAACTCAGGCATGCAACGCAACGATGCCAACACAGACAACCTGTTGGCAGACGACAGTAGCCTGGATTATTTTGCCGGTAACTGGCAGGTAGGAAGCGGGAAATCGATTCAAGCTCCATTAAACCGAATCCGTACATGGAATTACCTGCTTGAACAAGTACTTCCCAAAGAAAAAGAAGGATCGATTCAAGGATCGGTTGAGGACCTGAAACACTACATCGGCGAAGCTTACTTCTTCCGTGCCATGGCCTACTATAAAGCATTGGTGAAATATGGCGACTATCCTATCGTAGATAAAGTTCTCCCCGATCAGGAAGAGATTTTATTGGAGTACAGTACACGTGCTCCGCGCAATGAAGTAGCCCGCCAGATTCTGAAAGATTTGGATGAAGCTATCAACCGTATGCACGACCAGGGTTTCCAAAACAACCAGCGTATCAACAAGCAGGTGGCTCAACTCTATAAATCAAGAGTAGCCCTGTTCGAAGCTACTTTCGAGAAATATCATCGGGGAACCGGACGTGTGCCGGGAGATGAAAGTTGGCCGGGTGCTAAAATGTCTTACAACAGCGGCAAAACGTTCAACATTGACGGTGAGATAGACTTCTTCCTGACCGAAGCCATGAATGCAGCAGCAGCCGTAGCCGACCACTGCACGCTGACCGAAAACTCACACGTGCTAAATCCGGAGTACGGACAAATCTATAATTGGAACCCGTATTACGAAATGTTCAGCACACCGGATGCTTCCGGTTATAGCGAGGTGTTGTTGTGGAAACAGTATGACAAATCATTAAATGTTTCACATTGTGCGCCTGCACGTCTGCAGAACGGTGACCGTACCGGATTGACTCGCGGATTCATTACTACTTTCTTGATGAAAAGCGGTTTGCCTATTTATGCTGCAGGCAACGAATATCACGGTGATGTATCTATCTCGGATGAAAAAGAAAATCGCGACGAACGTCTGCAACTGTTTGTATGGGGTGAAAAAGATGTATTGCACAGCGATACCAAAAACCCGGCTGTAGCAGCAGCCGGCACAACACTGCTTTTCGGAGTTCCGAATATCATCTCCGAACAGAAACAGACTCAAGACCTTACAGGATACCGCCCACGTAAAGCTCACACTTACGATTACGCACAGACTAAGGGTGACGAACTGCTAGGGACCAATGCTTGTGTTGTCTTCCGTTCTGCAGAAGCTAACCTCAATTACATGGAAGCCTGCTACGAGAAAACCGGTTCACTGGATGCCAAGGCACAAAAGTATTGGAAAGCACTCCGCACACGCGCCGGTGTTGACGACGATTATGCCAAGACTATTGCAGCAACCGACTTGAGCAAAGAAAATGACTTAGCCGTTTATTCGGGCAGCAAAATGGTGGATGTTACCCTCTATAATATCCGTCGCGAACGCCGTTGTGAATTCATCGGTGAAGGTATGCGCTGGGACGACCTGAAGAGATGGCGTTCCTGGGATCAATTGCTGACCAAACCCTATATCATTGAAGGTATCAACTTCTGGGATGCCGCTTATAAAGATCACAAGGACATTAAGGACGATGGTACCCTTGATGCAAACGTTTCGCCCAAAAGCGACAGCAAATACTTACGCCCACTTCGCAGAACCTCAATCAATAATGAATTGTATGACGGTCTGACTTGGCGTAAAGCATTTTATCTGGATCCGATCGGCATAGAAGATATGTCTTTGACCGCTACCAATCCGGAAGATATCAACACAACTCAGTTGTATCAGAATCCTTACTGGCCGATGACTGCCGGTAAAGCATTGGAATAGTGTTTTCGATAGGAACTAAATACAAAAACAATATAATTTTTTACTAAGTATTGATTTTTAGTATAATAGGGTGTTGTGGTAAGAGATTTATAGCAACTACATAAGGTTTAAAAAAGGAAAAGGGAAGGGAAGTCCGTGAGGATCTCCCTTTTCTATTTTACTCAAAAACGGAAGGTTATCCTTTGCACATGGTCCTCAACCGGACACTTCTCCTTATTAACATTGTTAACACTATCTGTGAGACCTTCCTTTATCTCCTGACAAAGAACAAGTTTTTTACATCGAAAGGGCTTGTTATTTAAATACAGAACACTTGCTTTAACATAGAATTAAAACAAGCATTTCCCGAAGGAAGAAGGAAAGGCCACAATATTTTGGTTTCTAACGAGATATCAAAGGAAAGTTCCAGTTTCTCCCCCATAATACATATACGTTAATGAAAGAGATATTTGCTATTTCAACAACTAAATTTTCTATCGTAAATCGGAATAAATGACTTCAACCGATATCATAAAAAGAAATCAGCAGATTAAGCAATCATTTACTTAAAATGCTGATTTCAAATATCAATATTATCGCTAAAAGTCAATCACAGGATTTTATTCCCATTCGATAGTTGCAGGTGGCTTCGAACTGATATCATAGGTCACACGGTTCACACCTTTTACCTTATTTATAATATCATTCGACACTTTACCAAGGAATTCATAAGGCAAATGCGCCCAGTCGGCTGTCATAGCATCCGTTGAAGTCACGGCACGCAAAGCAACGGCACGTTCGTAAGTACGTTCGTCTCCCATTACGCCTACCGATTGAACAGGAAGCAAGATAACACCTGCCTGCCACACCTGATCGTACAATCCCCAATCGCGCAAACCCTGAATAAAGATATCATCGGCATCCTGCAAGATACGAACCTTCTCAGGAGTAATATCACCTAAGATACGAACAGCAAGTCCCGGCCCGGGGAAAGGATGGCGGGTAATCAAGTGCTCGGGCATACCTAACTCTCTACCTACACGACGAACCTCGTCCTTAAACAGTAAGCGAAGCGGTTCACAAAGTTTTAGATTCATCTTTTCAGGAAGTCCTCCCACATTGTGGTGACTCTTGATAACAGTACCGGTGATAGAAAGCGACTCGATACAGTCCGGATAAATCGTACCCTGAGCCAGCCATTTCACATCTTTCAGTTTATGTGCTTCTTCATCGAATACGTCAATAAATCCTTTACCTATAATTTTACGTTTACGTTCAGGTTCGGTGACGCCTTCCAGTTCAGAGAAGAACTTCTCACTGGCATCCACACCAATCACGTTCAAGCCAAGGCATTCGTAATCGTGCATCACGTTCTTAAACTCGTTCTTGCGAAGCATACCGTGGTCAACGAAAATACAAGTCAGATTCTTGCCAATAGCCCTGTTCAGCAGAACGGCGGCTACAGAAGAGTCAACTCCTCCGCTTAATCCCAGTACAACCTTGTCATCACCCAGCTGAGCTTTCAATTCGGCAACCGTGCTCTCGATGAATGACGCCGGACTCCAGTCCTGTTTACAGCCACATACATCGACAACGAAATTGCGAAGCATCTGCGTACCGTCTTCACTGTGGAAAACTTCCGGATGGAACTGTACTCCCCATACCTGTTCGCCCTCTACCTGATAGGCGGCAATAGCCACTTTGTCTGTCGATGCAATGGTTTTAAAATTCTCAGGGATAGCAGTAATGGTATCACCGTGGCTCATCCATACCTGCGTACCCTCTCTCACACCTTTGAACAAAACATTGTCCTTGCAGAAAGAAGTCAGGTGAGCACGTCCATACTCACGGGTACCTGCCGGTTCTACTTTGCCACCATTGGTATACGCCATAAACTGTGCACCATAGCAGATGCCCAAGATGGGGTATTTACCTCTGATTTCGCTCAAATCGACCTTGAACGCACTTTCGTCATATACGGAGAAGGGGCTTCCCGACAGAATCACTCCCTTGACGGTTTCATCGCCTTTGGGGAACTTGTTATAGGGGACAATCTCGCAATACGTATCCAACTCGCGCACCCGGCGACCGATAAGCTGCGTGGTCTGTGAACCGAAATCAAGTATTATAATTTTCTCTTGCATATATAGATATGTTATGAATTTGGCGCAAAATTACTGCTTTTCTTTCAATAAATCACGTATTTCAGTCAACAATATCTCTTCTTTTGTAGGTGCAGGAGGTGCGGGCGGCGCAGCAGGTGCCTCAGCTTTCTTCTGAGTCAACTTTGTAATCAGTTTAATAAATAAGAATATAGAAAAAGCAATGATAAGAAAATCGAAAGTCGCCTGCAGAAAGTTGCCGTAATTCAATGTCACAGCAGCGGCCGTCTCTTTTCCGTCAGCCCCATATTCCGCAGCTTTCATTACCCATTTCAAGTCCGTAAAGTTCACTCCCCCAATGAGTAACCCCAAAGGTGGCATAATGATATCGGCTACAACCGACGAAACGATTTTGCCAAAGGCACCACCAATAATCACACCGACAGCCATATCTACCACGTTTCCTTTCATGGCGAAAGCTTTAAAGTCTTGTAAAAAAGTACTTTTTCCCATCTTTTTTTATATTTAATATGAATTTAATATGCGAATATAAAAACATTTT
>CDZQ01017001.1_pt1 | contig 15081 bp, 14 predicted proteins | sample 554831 | NCBI WGS metagenome assembly CDZQ01 (sample SAMEA3182112, study PRJEB8094) | gut metagenome | biome: human; feature: gut; material: Stool; isolation source: human stools | place: Canada | collected 2013-05-06
TATCGCCTTTATGCGGGTACTCTCCCTCGCCTTTTTCAAGGCTTTCAACCGTTATCAGGCTGTCGAGGTCGTTATGACGGAGGTTTTCGGCAACACGGATCATTTCAGCCCGTGTTTCCGTTTCAATAACCGACCAGTCCTGTGGGTTCAGTGTCGCATACAGGCTCATCGCCGGACGCTTCTCACCGGCACCAAGAGTGAACACGTTGACAAGTTCGTCCGGCAGCATGGTGATTTTGTCACCTGGAATGTAAACCGTCGAAAGGCGTTTCTTGGCGATCTCATCCAGTGAATCGTCCGGTTTCATGCCCAAAGCCGGTGCGGCGATGTGAATACCGATACGGATGTTCCCATCAGCCAGTCTGGTCACTGAAAAAGCATCGTCAATTTCAGTAGTGGTGATATCGTCAATGGAAAAGGCGTTAACCTCGGTTTCAGGTAACTCCAGGGCCATATCAGGAATATCGATTTTCGGAAACCGGGTTCCCTTGGGGAAATTTTCAAACAGAAACCGTGCCAGATGCAATTCTTTCGGATTGCTTATCCCACCCAGATCAAGCAACAGACGTTCCGGGGAGATATGCAACTCGTCACAAGCGGCAAGCAATGCCTTGTATTCGATACTGTTTTTATCAGGCTTGCATAAAAGGGCCACGGCATTCGTCCTGATCGGATCTGGCAGACGTCCCTGTACCAACTCGTCAATGTATTGTTGCTGAATAATTGCCTGTTGCCGTTTTTTTTCCAGGCCAGCCAACGCTGCCTGCAAGGATTTTTCAGGGGCGGCCTTATAACGACCTTTTCCTTTTTTATAAAAATAGATAGGCGCCGAATGCAATCGGAGCAATAAACCCGCGGCTTCTTCAGGCTTCGGATCGTGACCGAAATATTCCCTGCCGAGATCCTGATAACCAAATTCATTTTCTCCGGCCACTTCCCACAAAAAATCCAGATCGATCTCTTCCGATACAAGAGAAGCTTCCGAAATCAGTTCAGCAGGCTCATGCGAGCTGAACTGGAACAACACATCCTTTGCACGAACCTTTGTTCGCTTGCCTCCAGGCAACTCGACCTGAAAGGCCTCTCCGACCTGATTCAGGATACCGCCCGTTTTAAATTCACCGGATTCTTCAAAAAATAAATTCATTCACCGCTCTATTCAATACGCAAACTTGATATATGGCACTCAGCTTATGTTCGCCCGCGATCTTTCAATTCTACAAAAAGAAAGCACATTATCGAGATATTCCTCAAAATCGGACAATCCATGATCACTCCCGTCAATGACAGTCTGGTTTGCCCCCTCATAATGCTCCACCATCATCCGCCAGTCGAGCAATGCATCCCCTTTGGCCGCAATCAGCATATATCTTAGCGGGTTCGTGATTTTCCTTACCTGAATCGAATGCAATTCCTTTTCATACCGCTCAACAAATTCAAGCCATTCCCGTACCCTGAGGTCACTTCTATCAGGACTGTCTCCCAGTATCTTTATGTTCCATGGATCGATCACAGGATTCAGCATGACAGCACGACACTGCAACTGCTCAGCAATCCAGTTGGCGTAATAACCTCCAAGGGATGAGCCGATCACTGTGAGCGACTCCGGGGGGCGATCCCTCACCAGGTCCAGAGCAATTGCGATCGATTTGGCTGGAGATGAAAGCAATTGAGGGCAAATATACTCTTTCTCATAATCCAGCGCCTTCAATCTGCCTTCAATAAGCTGTGCCTTGAAAGACTGGGGCGAAGACTGAAATCCATGCAAATACAAAATCATGATGATTGCCTATTTTACGGATAACTTATCCAGTATTTTCTGATGAACGCCGCCAAATCCGCCATTACTCATCACCAGAATGTGATCACCCGGTCGCGCAACAAGTACGATTTTATCGACAAGCGTGTCGATATCGCTGAACGCTTTTGCCTTGTCGCCCAATGACGACAACGCCTGTTCCAGATCCCAGCCAAGGCCATTCTTTCCTCCATCGGCACCATAAGCAAAGACCATATCCGCCTCTTGCAGGCTTTGCGGCAAAGCCTGCTTCATGACACCGAGTTTCATGGTATTGGAGCGTGGCTCAAGTACCGCGAGAATACGTTGTCCAGGCTGGAGCGCCGTTTTCTTTTTCAAGCCGGCAATCGTGGTGGCAATGGCCGTAGGATGATGGGCAAAGTCGTCATAAACGGTTATACCACCGACGTTTCCACGACATTCCATGCGTCTCTTGACATTTTTGAATCGTGATAACGAATCGATGGACTGTTCGGGCCGAACCCCGACATGTCGTGCTGCCGCAATGGCAGCCAGTGCATTGAGACGGTTATGCTCGCCGGTCAATTCCCAATGAACGGTTCCCTGATACTGTCCATCGAAAAATACATCGAAATCGCCGTTATCCTTCTCGATCAACGACCATGAATCTTTTGCTTCATCGCCAAACCATTCCTTTTCACTCCAGCATCCCCGTTCGACTACCCGTTCCAGTGCCGGTTCACGATTATTGACGATCAGGCGACCGTTTCCCGCCACCGTTCTCACCAGATGATGAAATTGTGTTTCGATGGCCGAAATATCGGAAAAAATGTCTGCATGATCGTATTCCAGATTGTTCAGAATGGCCGTTTTTGGCCGATAGTGGACGAACTTGCTTCTTTTATCAAAGAATGCGGTGTCGTATTCGTCCGCCTCGATGACAAAAAAAGAAGAGTCCTTTTCACCATGCAGTCGTGCAGAAATGCCGAAATTCAATGGAACACCACCAATCAGAAAACCGGGGGAATATCCTGCATCCTCAAGTATCCATGCCAACATGGAAGTCGTCGTCGTTTTGCCATGCGTACCCGCCACGCCGAGAACCCATTTATCGTTTAAAATATGTTCGCCAATCCATTGCGGGCCTGAAACATAAGGAAGCCCACGATTCAAAATGGCTTCCATGAGCGGATTGCCTCTTGAAACGACATTTCCTATAACAAACAAATCCGGTTTCAATTCGATCTGTTCTTCATCATATCCATTGATCAGTTCAATACCCTGTTCCTGCAATTGCGTACTCATTGGCGGATAGACATTCGCATCGCAACCGGTTACTGTATGCCCTGCCGCTTTTGCCAAAACAGCGACCCCGCCCATAAAGGTTCCGCAAATACCTAGGATATGAATATGCATGATGCTTCGATCAAATAATAAATTCAGAAAATTTTAAACGATACGCAAGAGTTTTCGCCGGGATTTACACAAACATGACAATCAACCGATTAATCGATATTGCCAATTTGCGACAGGAAATCGCTATCGCCGCTGCACGCATGATAGCAGAGGAAGGAACGAGTTACGAAGTGGCCAAACGCAAGGCCGCTCGCCAGATACTGGGAAACAGCCGCATTACGGGAGAAATTCTGCCGGACAATATGTCGGTCGAAAAAGAAGTCAAACTGTATAACGAACTCTTTCTTGCGGATTCCCAGCCGGCACGATTGTTGCACTTACGCACACTTTCACTGAAATTAATGCAGGAACTTGAAGAGTTCAACCCATATATAACCGGTGCCATTCTAAATGGCACGGGAGGAGAACACAGCGACATCCATATACAGTTATTTACAGATAACGTAAAAGATGTCGAGATTTTTCTTTTAAACAACGGCATTGATTTCGATGTGTCGGAATTGCCTCATTTTCGGGGAAACGGCCACACAATCGAAACGATTCATTTCATGTGGCACGAAGAAATCGCCCATCTGTCGGTATATGAATCGGACGATATCCGCAAATCGGGCAAACTTTTTGGCTCAAATTTTTCCCGAACAGATATCAATGGTTTGAGGCGGTTGATTATTCAAAGCACTCCGTCTGAAAAAGAATAATTTTTAATATTTCCGGCGTTTTTCCTTGCCTCTTTACGACATTTGACGGCAAAATGCTGAAAATCCAATTAAAAGCAACTTTAACAAGCCATGGCAAAAAACATTCTTCTGCTGAACGGCCCGAATCTGAATCTGCTTGGTACACGCGAACCGGACGTTTATGGAAAAACGACTCTGGATGATATTGTTACGTCCGCCAAAACCCAGGTTGAAACGGCCGGCGGCCAATTTGCCAGCTTTCAAAGCAATCACGAAGGTGACCTGATCGATCGCATTCATCAGGCCCGTACCGAAAATATCGATGCCATTGTCATTAACCCGGGCGGATTGACTCATACAAGCGTTTCATTAAGAGATGCCCTGTCGGGAGTCGCGATTCCCTTTTATGAGGTTCATATCTCTAACATCCATCAACGTGAACCTTTCCGTCATCATTCTTTTCTATCTTCCATCGCAAAAGGTGTAATATGCGGACTGGGAGTGGATGGATACCGTATGGCTATCGAACACGCACTCAAATATTAATTACCAACATTTAACAGCATTTTTGCGGGATTTCTATGGATTTACGTAAATTAAAGACCTTGATCGACCTCGTTGCCGAATCCGACATAGCCGAACTTGAGGTAACGGAAGGTGAAAGCAAAGTTCGCATTGCCAAGAACTCTGCCGTACAGGGACAGCAATATGTCATGCAGGCACCTGCCGTCATGCCACAACAATATATGCAAGCCCCTGCAGGCATGCCACAAAACGTAGTCGCTCCTGTTGTAGCAGAAGTTACTGCCGAAAGCGCCATCCTGGAAGGTCATGTCGTGAAATCGCCGATGGTAGGAACCTTCTACAGTGCGCCGGCTCCGGGAAATCCGTCTTACGTTGAAGTGGGTTCTCCAGTCAAACAGGGCGATACGCTTTGCATTATTGAAGCAATGAAGCTCCTGAATGAAATCGAAGCAGAGGCCTCAGGCGTTATCAAACAGATTCTTGTAGAAAATGGCGAACCTGTCGAATTCGGCCAACCTCTGTTTGTTATTGGTTAAATACGGTTAATTTTTGTTAAATAAGCTCTAATTACCGTTATTTTCGATTTACGGAACAATCGCCACCAAATTATGTTTGAAAAAATACTTATCGCCAATCGCGGTGAAATTGCGCTGCGTATCCAGCGTGCCTGCCGCGAACTGGGTATAAAAACTGTCGTCGTCCATTCTGAAGCGGATCGTGAAGCAAAATACGTGAAACTTGCCGATGAATCCGTTTGTATTGGACCAGCCTCTTCGGCACAAAGTTATTTGAATATGCCAGCCATTATCAGTGCGGCTGAAGTTACTGATGCAGAAGCAATTCACCCTGGTTATGGTTTCCTGTCAGAAAATGCCGACTTCGCTGAACGCGTCGAAAAATCCGGTTTTGTTTTCATTGGCCCCCGTTCGGAATCCATCAGGGTCATGGGCGATAAAGTCAGCGCCAAACAAACCATGATCAAGGCGGGAATTCCGTGTGTACCGGGCTCGGAAGGGGCGTTGCCGGACGATCCGCAGGAAATTATCGCCACTGCACGCAGAATCGGATTTCCTGTCATTATCAAGGCTGCCGGTGGTGGGGGCGGTCGCGGAATGCGTGTCGTTCATACCGAAGCTTCCCTGTTGAATGCCGTCACGATGACGAAAACCGAAGCGGGCGCCGCTTTCGGCAACCCCGAGGTTTACATGGAAAAATTCCTTGAAAACCCGCGCCATATCGAAATTCAGGTCCTTGCCGATGACCACAAAAACGCCATCTGGCTTGGTGAACGCGACTGTTCAATGCAGCGGCGCCATCAAAAGGTTATCGAGGAAGCTCCAGCACCGGATATTCCACGCAGACTGATCGACCGTATCGGCGAACGCTGTGCCGATGCATGCAAGAAGATCGGATATCGTGGCGCCGGTACATTTGAGTTCCTGTATGAAAACGGGGAATTCTATTTCATCGAAATGAATACGCGCGTTCAGGTCGAACATCCGGTTACCGAACTGATTACCGGCGTTGATATCGTTCAGGAACAGATACGCATCGCGGCAGGCGAAAAACTGAGTTTCCGCCAGCGCGATATCCGTCTGATCGGCCACGCTATTGAATGCCGTATCAATGCGGAAGATCCTTTCACGTTTATTCCATCGCCGGGTAAAATCACATCATGGCACGCACCTGGTGGTCCCGGCATGCGCGTGGATACACACGTTTATGCAGGATATCGTGTTCCTCCCTATTACGATTCCATGATCGGCAAAATTATTTCTTATGCTCCGACCCGTGATATGGCTATCCGCAGGATGCAGGTTGCCTTGACGGAAATGGTAGTGGAAGGCATTCAGACCAATCTGGCCCTTCATCGTGAATTGATGCATGACCCGAGCTTTATCAAAGGTGGCACCAACATTCATTATCTGGAGCAAAAACTGGCTGAAATGTTTCCGGAAACCGAAAAATAAATAAACCGGTCAATCTGTCTGGAGCTTATAGTGAACTGGAATGAAGTTGTTGTAGAAGTCGCTTTTGATGTAACGAACGCGTTTTCAGACGCTCTCATGAATGCAGGCGCCCTGTCTATTACTGTGGAAGATGCCGATCTGGGAACACCCGCAGAACAACCCCTGTTCGATGAACCCGGCGCAGATTCAAACGAATACGCATGGAAACGCAGCCGCATCATCGCTTTGCTTCCCGCAGACGCTACTCCAAAAGATGTATTGCAGAAGGCAACAGAAGAAAGCGAATTAGCCGACGTTCCAGAATTTATTGTTCGCGAAGTGCCTGATGAAGACTGGGTTCGCGTCACCCAGTCTCAATTCGACCCGATTCATATCGGGGAAAAAATCTGGATTGTGCCCAGCTGGCACGATATTCCGGATCAAAGCGGAATCGTTCTCGAGCTGGATCCCGGCCTTGCATTCGGGACGGGATCTCACCCGACAACAAGGCTATGCCTTGAATGGCTCGAAAAAAACCTTAAAAAAGGGCAGTCTGTACTTGATTACGGGTGCGGTTCCGGTATTCTGGCGATTGCCGCCATCAAGCTGGGCGCCAGTCAGGTGACTGGTGTGGACATCGATCCACAATCGATTATCACGTCAACTGAAAACGCCGAACGCAATCATTGCCGCTTTTCGTGTTATCTGCCGGATGAGTTCACCTCTTTTGAACCTGACCGTCAATATGATATAGTCGTTGCCAACATACTGGCCGGCCCATTGAAGACGCTGACGAAAACCTTGACCGAACGAATCAGGAAAAACGGATCACTGGTTTTGTCCGGCATTCTTGAAGAGCAGGCCAATGATGTGATCGAGGCGTATGCCCCTTATATTAATTTGACGGTCTGGAAAAGCCATGAAGGATGGGTCGCTTTGTCAGGCCAACTTAACCGGCTTTGATCCCAAGCATGTCACTGGCTACACGTTGTCCCAAATGCAATACGGTTTTTCAGGTTAACGAGGAACAGCTCAAGCGCTATTCCGGCGTTGTTCGTTGTGGTGTCTGTCATAACCCGTTTAATGGCATTGACCACCTGATAGGTCGCCTTTCCCGCAGTGAACCTGACTCTGCCCGACCGAAAGCAGAAAACATTTCATCATCAGCAGTCTCTTCCGATATAGCCCGGATCAAACCTGAAGAACGGGGAAAAACGCGGTCCAGAGAAACCTCTTCTTCAAATTTAGAGCCATTTTCCAAAGAGATAAACGAAGATGACGGTTATACGGCAGCAAACGAGGCACTAAAGGCACAAGAGGCCGCACTGAAAGAATCCTTTGAGAAACAGATCCAGTCGATCAGTTTTGACCTTAATGTCTCTTCTTTAGACGTAGACAAACCGGAGTCTGCCCTCCCGGCCTCTGAAATTACCCTGGCTGGCGATGTTACCGGCAACCCCGCAGAATCGATGTCCTCTCACGCCGATATCGGCAAAAAAGAGCCGTTTTTACCGAGTGACCCTGCAAAAGATGATATCGCACCAGCTATCATTGTCGATGTACCGGAAAAAGGTACCGAGAAACCGGTATCCGCTGAAGAACTGGCCAAAATTGTCGAAAAGAAGAAAAAAAGATCCCGTTTCTCGCAATTCCTTTGGGGTATCGGTTCTCTTTTATTGCTTGCGCTTGCCGGGCTTCAGGGCATTTATCATTATTCTGAAGAAATTACGGCATGGTGGCCCCCTTCGGAAGAGCTGGTTAACACCACATGCGAATTATTGTCGTGCCCCGTTAAAGTCCCTGTAAAGAAACCTGTATTGTCGATCGAGACAACTGCTCCCGAAAAGCTGGAAAACCTGGCGAATCAATACACCCAGAATATTACGATGTCCAATAACAGCCCGAATCTGCAGATATGGCCTGCGCTTGTGATGGAACTGACGGATTTGGACAATAAGGTCTTGTTGCGCCGCACTTTCCAGCCGGAAGAGTATCTTCCTGAAGAAGCGGGGACGACAAAAGGACTTGCTCCGGAGTCAGGCATCACCTTTAAAATGACTTTCGAATTTGCGCACAATTCGGCTGTAAAGAGCCGGGTATTTTTTCTTAATAATCCCTGATCAAAACAATATTTACATTATGAGCTCTCTAATTTGCGGGTCGCTTGCGTACGATACGATCATGTCGTTCCCCGACCGATTTTCCGAATCCATTCTTGCCGACCAGTTACACAATATCAACGTCTGTTTTCTCGTTCCCAGCATGCGGCGGGAATTCGGCGGCTGTGCCGGCAATATCGCCTACAACCTGAAGCTTCTGGGTGGAACGCCTTACATCATGGCTACCATCGGGATGGATGGCGCGCCCTATCTTGAACGACTGGCCGAACAGGATATTTCCCGTCGTTATATCAAGACGATCAAAAGAACCTATACGGCCCAGGCCTTCATTACGACAGATAAAAACAATAACCAGATTACGGCTTTTCACCCTGGCGCCATGTCACTGTCCCACGAAAACAAGATTGAAAATACGACAGGAGACAATATCCAGCTGGCTATCGTTGCGCCTGACGGTCGTGACGGCATGATCCAGAATGCCGACGATTGCGCCAGACTTGGCATCCCTTTCATTTTCGACCCTGGTCAGGGCCTTCCCATGTTCAACCAGGAGGAACTCCGGCATTTTATCGATATCGCCACTTATGTCGCCGTCAATGAATATGAAGGCGAGATGCTGGCTCAGGCAAGCGGCTGGTCTTTGGAAGAAATCGCGTCGAAGGTCAGGGCACTTATCGTGACCTGCGCTGAAAGAGGCGCGGTCATTTACGAAAAAGGCGAAAAACATGAGATTCCTTGCGTCAAGGCAGCAAAAGAAGCCGATCCCACCGGCTGTGGAGACGCCTTCCGTGCAGGCCTGATTTATGGTCTGACCAATGGCAAGGATATGCTGACGTGCGGTCGCCTCGGCAGTCTGATGGGCGCTATCAAAATCGAATACTTTGGCCCACAAAGTCATAAATTGACGGCAACTGAAATTGCCGCCCGTTTCGAGAAAGAATTCGGCTACCGCTACTGAAAACAGAAACGACAAAAGGCACGCTTATAACAAGCGTGCCTGAAATACAGCAACCAATCCGGAACGGCTTGCCTGAAATCAGGCAGCAGCGGACATTGCTTTCAATGCAGCAGCCAGACGGCTTTTATGACGTGCGGCTTTGTTTTTATGAATACGTTTCTTGTCGGCGATACGGTCGATAACGGAAACGGTATTGTTGAAAACGGAAGCAGCAGCTTCCTTGTCGCCTGCAGCAATCGCTTTCTGTGCCGATTTGATTGCAGTACGCAATGCAGAACGCTGACTGGAATTGTGAGCATTCAGTTTTACTGCCTGACGAGCACGTTTGCGTGCCTGAGCTGTGTTAGCCATAAAATTTCCTAAAAACCTGTGTTAGTTGTTGGATTACGAACCCTTTTCGCAATACAAAATCTGTTTAGCCTTTGATTTTAATCGATACAAGGGCTTATGACAATCCTTATGTTGCACATATGCCGTTAAAATGGAAAGAATCCTGAAGAAAAGTACTTGTTCCCCCTGTCAGCCATCATGAAAACGATCAAGGCCTGATCGACTGTTTCCGACAGGTTCAAAGCCACTTCACAAGCGCAGGCAGAAGACAGCCCGCAGAATATCCCTTCTTCAGAAGCCATTTTTCTGGCCCGATATTCTGCGCAGGCCTGGCTGACCTCTTCGATCTGATCTACCCTTTTCTTTTCGTAAAACCGTGGACGCTGATTGTCCTCCCAGTGATACATGCCGGTAATCTGGTCCCGATTTGCCGGTTCAACCCCGATAATCCGGATTTTTTTGTTCTTTTCTTTCAAAAAACGGGAAACTCCCATAATCGTACCGGTCGTTCCCATCGGACAGACGAAATGGGTGATTTTTCCCCTGGTCGCACTCCATATTTCAGGACCAGTCGTTTCATAGTGGGAAAGAGGATTGTCAGAATTGTTGAACTGATCCAGCAATACCCCCTCTCCGGCTGCCGCCATCTGTTCGGCAAGATCCCGCGCATATTCAATGCCGCCACTTTTCGGCGTCAAAACAATTTTTGCGCCATACACCGCAATGCTTTGCTGTTTGAAGTAATTGGCACTTTCCGGCATGACCACAATGGAGCGATAGCCACGGGCGGCAGCCATCATGGCCAGTGAAATTCCGGTATTGCCACCGGTCGCTTCGATCAGTGTGTCACCCGGACAGATTTCGCCTCGTTCCTCTGCATGGTGGATCATCGTTTTCAGGACTCGATCCTTGATGGAACCCGATGGGTTGCCGCACTCCCACTTCCCAAGGACAATGTTCTTGCGAATTTTGGCATTTTCACTCGTCGAACGGAGCAACTCCACCAAAGGAGTGGAACCGATCGTACCTTCAATTGTTGTATATGGCATATTCAGGTAGACCGCCTATCCAGAAAAGCGCGCGCTATGGTACCGACATCGACGTATTCGAGCTCCGCGCCGACCGGAACGCCTCTTGCCAGCCTGCTGACCTGGATACCTCGCGCCTTGAGCATCTCGCTGATGTAGTGAGCGGTTGCTTCGCCTTCGTTGTTGAAACTGGTTGCAAGGACGACCTCTTTGACAATCCCGTCCGTTGCCCGCTTGATTAATTTGTCGAAATGTATTTCTTTCGGCCCTATTCCGTCCAGAGGAGAGAGGCTTCCCATCAGGACGAAATAATAGCCCCTGAACGTCAATGTCTGCTCGATCATCATCTGGTCGGCAGGCGTCTCCGTAATACACAAAAGGGAAGCATCCCTTTCCTGATCACCGCACATCTCACACAGTTCGGATTCAGTAAAAGTATTGCAACGCTCACAGTGGCGCACACTGGAAATGGCGTTGGCAAGAGCAGCGCTTAACTGTTGTGCACCATCCCTGTCGTGCTGCAAAAGATGATAGGCCATTCTTTGCGCCGACTTCGGACCTATACCCGGCAAATGCCGGAAAGCCTCGATCAGTTGCTGAAGTGAAGTAAGCGATTTCACGAAACGTGCAAACCTGATTAAAAAGGCATTTTAAAACCCGGCGGCATCGGTAATCCGGCCGATACGCTGGCCATCTTTTCCTGCGAGGTCGCTTCCGCTTTACGGACGGCATCATTGAAAGCCGCCGTAATCAGGTCTTCCAGCATTTCCTTGTCGTCACTCATCAGCGCGGGATCGATCGATACCCTGGAAACATAATATTTGCAACTCATCAGGACGGAGACCATTCCCGCGCCAGACTGTCCTTCAACAATGGTCTTGCCCAGCTCTTCCTGGGCTTTTTCCATATTCTGCTGCATCGCCTGAGCCTGCTTCATCAGGTTTGCCAATTGATTTTTCATATCCATTCCGTTACGGTTAAATAGGTTTGATGGACCCCTCGACGATATGTCCGCCAAATTCAGCAATGACGGATTTCACATAGGGGTCATTTGTTATGGTTTCTTCAGCCTGACGCTGCCTTTCGGCACGCACTTCGATTGCATTCTGATTGGCGGTTTCTTCAACCTTGCCGATTTCAGTCGTTATTTTGACCGGCTGACCGAAATGTTCTGTCAGAACTTCTGTCAATCTGTTGATATTATTGGGCGTGCAAAGAGTAGCAATAGGCGACTTCAAATGCAATACATAAGCGGAACCATTCTTTTCCCAATGAACCAGCTCCGTCTGTTGTGCCAATTGCTGAACCATTCCTCTTACCGGCAATACGGCGGCCAATGCCGGCCAGTTTCCATCCCAGCCACCGTGCCCCACATTCCGTTTTTCCGGAACGTCGAGTGGTACAGCCTGCATCTCCTCCGTCGTTACCGGCATGGCCACTTCTGCAACCGGTGCATTCTTTACTTCCAGAGTCCTTGCCGTTTGACTTTCCTGATTCGAAAAAGATTCATCTTCTATCCAGGGCGGAATAGCCTCACCCGTTTCCTGATGCTTCTTTTCAGGAAGCGAAACTTTTTCCACTACCGGAGAAGAAAGAACTTTCTGTTGCGCACCCGGTTCTTTTCCCCTATCGCTGCTGACACGACTTTTTGCCTGCTCCATGCTTTTCGATATGGCTTGCGGGATACTACGGCGCCCTTTGTCGGGACTGAACGCGAGCATCCGCAAAAGCGTCATGGAAAACCCGGCATATTCGTCCGGCGCCAGCCCCAGCTCGTTTCGGCCATGAATGGCAATCTGGTAATAAAGCTGTAATTCTTCAGGGGAAAAAATCGCTGCAAGACGCGACAGGTTTTCGGAATCGGCAATATCATCAAGAGGATAATCCGGCACGCTCTGGATCATGGCAATTTTCTGCAGCAACAATCCCAAATCCTGCAAGGCCGTGCTGTAGGACAAGCTGCGAAATGCCATTTCATCGGCCACTTTCAACAGATTGGTTCCATCACGGTTGGCAAGATGATCCAGCAGACGGACCAGATAAGTCTGATCCAGTGCACCCAACATGTCCTGAACCGCCTCATCCGTTACATGTCCTGCTGCATAGGCAATGGCCTGATCCGTAAGTGACAAGGCATCGCGCATGGACCCCTGTGCTCCCTGAGCAAGCAGTCGAAGCGCCGGTTTTTCAAAAGGAATATTTTCAAGCTCGAGGATATGGCTCAAATGATCGACAATATGGGATACCGGCATCTGCTTGAGATTGAACTGCAGACACCGTGACAAGACCGTCACCGGAATTTTCTGCGGATCGGTTGTCGCCAGTATGAATTTGACGTATTCAGGCGGTTCTTCAAGCGTTTTCAACATGGCATTGAATGCCTGTGATGTCAGCATGTGAACTTCGTCGATCATGTAGACTTTGAAACGGGCGGCGGTTGGCGCATAAACCGCCTGTTCCAGCAGTTGCAACATATCGGCGATACCACGATTGGAAGCGGCATCCATTTCGACATAATCGACAAAACGGTCGGAATCGATTGCCTTGCACGCTTCACAAACTCCGCATGGCGACGCCGTGATGCCTTTTTCACAATTCAGGGACTTGGCAAGAATTCTCGACAATGTTGTCTTGCCGATACCTCTTGTGCCGGTAAACAGGTAAGCGTGATGCAGACGCTGGCTTTCCAGCGCGTGTGACAAGGCACGAACGACGTGATCCTGCCCAACGATATTATCGAAATTCTTTGGGCGATATTTTCTGGCGAGGACTAAATAGGACATGGGTGAATTGTACCTTATTGCTTCCTGTTTCGTTTAAAAGTAAGGCAATATGCTGCCTGCTTTTTTATCGGAGCAATGATACTGCGAAACCGGATTTTTCGCGGTGTTTCAGCTCAATTGAACCAGCTGAAAAAGATATATGAAGAAAAAAGCAAAGGCGAGCCTTGACTGCGGCACTCACGGAGATTGGCTGTGGCTGCTTCGTTCCCGACCTGACCAGATTCACCATTCCGCAATGCGCAGGGGCCCGCCACCCGGCATTGTACAGCAAAGAAACCGTTCTGCAAGAAAATAAGCGCTTTTTACAGGCCGAGATCTTTCCACATGCTGTCCACTTTCTGCCTTACCTGATCGTTCATAGTGATTTTCGTGCCCCATTTCCGGCTGGTTTCACCCGCCCATTTGTCTGTCGCATCAATGCCCATTTTGCTCCCAAGGCCGCTGACAGGAGAAGCGAAATCCAGATAATCGATCGGTGTATTATCCACAAGAACTGTATCCCTTACCGGATCGACTCGTGTGGAAACCGCCCAGAAAACTTCTCCCCAGCTACGGATATCGATGTCCCCATCGACCACAATGATGAATTTTGTGTAGAGAAACTGCCTCAAAAAGCTCCAGACGCCGAACATGACCCGTCGCGCATGCCCCGGATAAGCTTTCCGGATTTTGATTACGGCAAAACGATAACTGCAGGTTTCCGTCGGCAGATAAAAATCGATTATTTCAGGAAACTGTTTTTGCAACAAAGGGACGAAAACCTCATTCAACGCCAAACCCAGCATTGCCGGCTCATCGGGCGGTTTTCCTGTATAGGTTGAAAGATATATCGGATCTTTGCGCATGGTAATCCGGTCTATCGTCAAGACAGGAAATAAATCCTGCTCGTTGTAGTACCCCGTATGATCGCCAAATGGCCCTTCCATTGCATGTTCATAACCCGATTCATGTGACTCATCAGGATAGATATGCCCCTCCAGTACAATTTCAGCCCTGGCAGGAACCTTCAAATTGCCGTTTATTGTTTTGACCAGTTCAGTACGCTGCCCGCGCAAGAGTCCGGCAAACTGATATTCCGACAATTCGTCCGGGATTGGTGTTACGGCACTTAACAAGGTTGCAGGATCGGCGCCGATCACGACAGCGACAGGAAACGGCTTGCCCCGGTTGGCAATGGTATGCTCCCTGAAATCCTGCGCTCCTCCTCTATGCGGCAGCCAGCGCATGATGACCTTGTTACCGGCAATCACCTGCTGGCGATAAATGCCCAGATTCTGCCTTTTCTTGCTTGGCCCCTGCGTTACGACAAGCCCCCATGTAATCAATGGCGCAGCATCTTCAGGCCAGCATGTCTGAACCGGCAAAGAGTGAAGATCGACGTCTTTTCCTTCAAAAACGATTTCCTGACAGGAACCGCTTTTCTGTTCTTTTGGCCGCATATCCATCAGCGACTTCAGCATCGATCCCATACCCAGCAGGTCAGTAAATTTTTCCGGCTGTTCCGGCTCTTTCAGGGACGCCAGAAATTGGCCCATT
>CDZQ01027388.1_pt1 | contig 15049 bp, 12 predicted proteins | sample 554831 | NCBI WGS metagenome assembly CDZQ01 (sample SAMEA3182112, study PRJEB8094) | gut metagenome | biome: human; feature: gut; material: Stool; isolation source: human stools | place: Canada | collected 2013-05-06
AACGGCAGCGGCAAGCACAACAACTGGTCCATCAGCGATTCTGATGGCTCTAACCTGCTCAACCCCGGCTCCACGCCGGTGGACAACGCCCAGTTCCTGGTCTTCCTGGCCGCCGTGCTGCGCGGCGTGCACATGCACAGCGCGGCCCTGCGCCTCGGCACCGTGGGCGCTGGCAACGACCACCGTCTTGGCGCCAACGAAGCCCCGCCGGCCATTCTGTCCGTCTACCTTGGCGAACAGCTTACCGACGTGCTTGACACCATCATCAACGGCAAGGGTTCCAAGAACAAGAAGAGCGCGGTTATGGAAGTGGGCGTTTCCACCCTGCCTCCGCTGCCCGTGGACCTTTCCGACCGTAACCGCACAAGCCCCTTTGCCTTCACCGGCAACAAGTTTGAATTCCGCGCCGTGGGCTCCTCGCAGTCCGTGGCTCCGGTCAATATCGCCCTGAATGCGGCTGTTGCCAGCGCCCTGGACGACATTGCCACCGAGCTTGAAGCTTCGGTTGCTGGCGGCACCGATCTGAACACGGCCCTGCAGTCTCTGCTGCCCCGCCTGTTCAAGGAACACATGCCCATCGTCTTTAACGGCAATGGTTACGCTGAATCCTGGGCTGAAGAAGCCGCCCGCCGCGGCCTGCCCAACTACAACAATACCGTTACCGCTCTTGAGCACTACAGCGATCCCGACGTCATGAACGTCTTCCTGCGTCACGGCATCCTGACCGAGCGTGAAATTCTTTCCCGTCAGGACATCCTGCTGGAAAACTACAGCAAGACCGTGTGCATTGAAGGCAATCTGTTGGCCGACATGATCCGCTCTTCCGTGCTGCCGCCCAGCATGGAAGCCCAGACCAGGGCCGCCGATGCGGTGGTTAAAACCCGTGCCGTGCTTGGCGACAAGGGCGCTGCAAGCGAAGAGGAATACTTTAACGAACTGCGCGGCCACATTGTTGCACTCCAGAAGGGTGTGGCGGTGCTGGAAAAGGCCGTGGAAAAAGCCCAGTGCACCGAAGGCGCGCTGGAACAGGCCAAGGCCGCTCGTGACGGCATCTTGCCCGCCATGACCGAATGCCGCACCCATGCCGACGCTCTTGAGCGCCTGGTTGATGACAACCTGTGGGTTCTGCCCAAATACGCAGAACTGCTCTGGGCTCACTAGGTCGTTAAGAAATAGTTGGGGGCAGGGGGTCTCATCCCGGGGGGGAAGATGGTCCCCTTGCCTCCGGCCCCTGCGGTTCTGCCGCAGGGAGCCACAGGCCTCGCCGTTCGCCGCAACGGACGGCGAAGGCCAGTGGTCATCAAGCGGAGAGTCTGGCGGCTCTCCGCTTTTTTTGCGGCCTTAAACCGCCGCCGCACGGTGGATTCACGGCAGGCGCGCCGCACTGTGTTTACTTTTGCCTTGAATCAGAATAAATACTTATTTGTGATACTGCCAAGATAATTATGGGCAGCCTGTTTCGGCCCCCCGTATGATAAGGAGTATATATGGCTGCAACACTGCGCTTTACAAAAATGCAGGGCATCGGCAACGATTATGTCTATGTGAATGGCTTTGAAGAACGTGTCGAGAACCCCAACGACCTTGCCCGACAGATCAGCGACCGCCATTTCGGTGTCGGGTCTGACGGTCTTGTACTGATTCTGCCTTCCGGCACTTCAGACGTGCGCATGCGCATGTTCAACTCTGATGGTTCCGAGGCTGAAATGTGCGGCAATGCCATCCGCTGCGTGGGCAAATATGTTCACGACCACGGCATTCTTTCCAAGGATGTTATCCGCGTTGAAACCCGCGCCGGGGAAAAAATCGTCCGCCTGCTGTTTGAAGGCGGCGAGGTTTGCGGCGCTACGGTTGATATGGGCGAACCCGTGCTGACCCCGGCCAACATTCCCGTGCTGGTCGAGGGCGACACAAGCGCCCAGCGCTTTGTGGCCCGCCCGGTCGAGGTTGACGGCGCTGGCTACGATATTACCGCTGTTTCCATGGGCAACCCGCATGCGGTTGTGTTCATGAAAGGCATAGACGACCTTGATCTGCCCAAGATCGGCCCCAGCTTTGAGCACCACAGGCTGTTTCCGCAGCGCACCAACACCGAATTTGTGGAAGTGATCTCCTCCACCAAGGTGAGAATGCGCGTGTGGGAACGCGGCGCGGGCGAAACCCTTGCCTGCGGAACCGGCGCATGCGCCGTTGCGGTTGCCTGCGTGCTCAACAACCTTACCGGGCGCGAGCTTGACGTGGAACTCAAAGGTGGCACCCTGCACATCCATTGGGACGAAATTTCCAACCATGTCTACATGACCGGCGGAGCCGTCACCGTCTTTACCGGCACTTACCACATCTGATTCAGAGGAATGTGATGACCAGCGTAAACAGCAATTTTCTCAAGCTGCAAAGCAACTATCTTTTTGCGGAAATAGCCCGCAAGGTCGCCTCCTTCAAGGAAGCCAACCCCGAAAAGCGCGTCATCAGCCTGGGCATTGGCGATGTGACCCGCCCCCTTGCCCCTGCCGTTGTTGCGGCGCTGCACAAGGCTGCGGACGATATGGGCGATGCCGCCACGTTTCACGGGTACGGCCCGGAACAGGGCTATGCCTTTTTGCGCGAAATCATCGCGGAACACGACTACAAGGCGCGCGGCGTTGACCTGAGCCCCGATGAAGTGTTCGTGAGCGATGGCGCCAAGTCGGACGTGGGCAATTTTCAGGAGCTTTTTGCCGCTGACAGCATTGTGGCAGTGACAGACCCAGTCTACCCCGTCTATGTGGATTCCAACGCCATGGCGGGCCGTTCCGGCGAATTTGACGGCAAGCAGTGGGACAGGCTCGTGTACCTGCCCTGCCTCAAGGAAAACGACTTTGTGCCGGACTTTCCCAAAACCCGGCCCGACATCATCTATCTGTGCTACCCCAATAATCCCACGGGCACCGTGCTCTCGCGCCAGGCGCTTCAAGGCTGGGTGGACTACGCCCGCCGTGAGGGCTGCGTCATTCTGTATGACTCCGCTTACGAGGCCTACATCACCGACAGCTCTGTTCCCCACAGCATTTATGAGCTTGAGGGCGCGCAGGAAGTGGCCGTGGAATTCCGCAGCTTCTCCAAAACCGCTGGCTTCACCGGCCTGCGTTGCGCCTACACGGTTGTGCCCAAGGCGCTCCAGGTCAGCGATGGCAAGGGCGGCAAGGTTGCGCTCAACGGCCTCTGGAACCGCCGCCAGTGCACCAAGTACAACGGCTGCCCCTACATTGTGCAGCGTGCCGCTGCCGCCACCTACAGCCCGGAAGGCCGGGCGCAGGTCATGGACGTTATCCACGGCTACCAGCGCAATGCAGAAAGCCTGCGTAAAGCAGTAACCGGCATGGGTCTTTCCGTCTACGGCGGCGTCAATGCTCCCTACATCTGGGTGAGCGTGCCTGACGGCATGACCTCCTGGGGATTCTTTGACCACGTGCTGAACAACACGGCGCTTGTATGCACGCCCGGCGCTGGCTTTGGCGCTTCTGGCGAGGGCTACGTGCGCTTGACGGCCTTTGGCTCCCCTGCTGATACGGAAGAAGCCATCAAGCGCCTTGCCTCACTGAGCTAGGTGCATGGCGCGCTCAGCGCGCTCTAGAGCAACGAGACCAAGCATCCGCAGGGCCCAAGCCTCGGTTGCCGCAAAATAGAAGAAAGCCCGTTTCTTGGGGGATGTGATAAGCATCCCTTCAGAAACGGGCTTTCTTGCCGTTAAGAACACACAGGATTCGCGCAAAATTACTTTTACGGAACATCCTGGCGACATAAAAACGGCCAGTCGCTAATGCATAATTCCTGTTTCCGACTGCCGCCGTCTACAATGGAGCGCTTCTTTATCCTTAAAAGGAAAGATTCGCTTGATGTAAAAACAAAAAAAGGGCTTACGGCGGTCACCGTAAACCCTTGATTTTGCTGGTCGGGATGGCGCGATTTGAACGCGCGGCCTCAGCGTCCCGAACGCTGCGCTCTAGCCAAGCTGAGCCACATCCCGTTGAGAGAGGGAACATAAGCGAGACTGAGTAGTTTGGCAAGTAATTTTTTATTTGTAAAAAAATAATGCCTGACGTAGCATACAAAAACTAGATAGAGAGAGAATTTTTTGGAGTGAGCTTATCCTATGATCAGTGTCCTCGTGGTTGATGATTCAACCTTTATGCGCAACACCATTACTTCACTTCTGGAGCAGGATTCTGAAATCAAGGTTGTGGGCGTAGCCCGCAACGGTCAGGAGGCCCTGGAAAAAGCCGAAGAACTCGATCCGGACGTAATGACGCTTGATGTCGACCTTCCAAGGCTTGATGGCCTTGGAGTTTTGCAGCAGTTGATGAAAAAAACTCCGATTCCCGTGCTGATGGTCAGCTCTCTCACACAGAGCGGCGCAGAAAGCACATTAAAGGCATTAGAGTACGGCGCTCTTGATTTTATTCCAAAAACCATGAGCTGCGACCGGGAGTGTTTTGGGGCGGAACTGCAGCGCAAGGTGCGTGCCATTGCACGGCGTAAAACCATCATCAAACTCAAGTACAGACGCATCAACCAGATTCAGGTTCCAGTTCCACGCCCTCAGCCTTCGCAACCTGCGGATTATGTGCAAACGCCCTGCACCGGGCCGCGCGATCTGGTTGTAATCGGCGTATCCACCGGTGGGCCGCCAGTGGTGCAAAAGATTCTTTCGGCACTGCCTGCCGATCTTCCGGCCTGCATACTTATTGCGCAGCATATGCCGGCGGCTTTTACAAATCCTTTTGCCAAGCGCCTCGACAGTGTTTGCCAGATCGGCGTTACCGAAGCCCAGGACGGTGACAAGTTCAAAACAGGTCACGCGTATGTCTGCCCTGGCGGCAAGCATCTGGGCATTCGCATGCGCGGCCCGCTGCCAGAAATCTTTGTTGCAGAAGAACCGCGCGATGCCCTTTACAAACCTTCGGCAAACGTGCTTTTTGAAACTGCGGGCAAAGCAATGGGAAGACGCACACTTGGCGTGATTCTCACCGGAATGGGTTCAGACGGATGCGAAGGGTCCAAGGTTCTTAAAGAGAAGGGTGGCTGCCTTATAGCGCAAAATGAGGCCTCCTGTGTCGTATACGGTATGCCCAAGGCGATTGTAGACAACAAGCTCGCCAACCTCATTCTCGATGTGGACGATATTGCCAACGCCATCATAACAACGGTCAGAGGCTGACCCCACCGTAGCAGGACATGACTATGAACATGGAAAATCCACAGCACAAAGCAATTCTTGAAGCCCTGAAGTCGGGCGAAAATGACGCGATTCGCGACGCGGCATTCAGCGCTGGCGATCAGGGCCTCCAGGATGCAGTTCCCATGCTCTGCGAACACATCAAAAGCCCAAGTGTGGGCGTACAGGAAGCAGCGGAATACGCCCTGCGCAAAATTCGCGGGCCGCAGGTGGTCGTAGCTCTCCTGCCGCTCCTGAGCAGCGATGAAGCCCCCGTGCGCAACGTGGCCATGGACATTCTGCGCGAAATTGGCTCGGACAGCATTGAGAGCATTCAGCCCTACCTGCAGCACGACGATGTGGACTTGCGGATATTTATCACAGATATTCTGGGATACTGCCGTACGCATCAGTCCTGCCTGCTGCTCTGCCGCGCCCTGCTCAAAGACCCGGAAGTGAACGTGCGTTATCAGGCTGCTGTGAGCCTTGGCACACTGGCTTTTCCCGAAGCCGTCAACCCCCTGTGTCAGGCCATGCACGATGAAGAATGGGTGCAGTTTGCCGTGGTGGAAGCCCTTGCGAAAATCAAGGACTACTCCGCCGCCAGCGCCCTCGTGAAACTGCTTTCCCAGGCCTCGTCCCTTGTGAGTTCGGCCATTGTGGACGCCCTTGGCGATATGGGCGATGTAAAGTCCATTCCCCTGCTCTTCAGTTCGCTTGAAAATGTTCGCGAAGCCCTGCGCCACAAGATTGTCAAAGCTATCGTGCAGATTCTCAACGGGCGCGGCTTGTCGCTGCTGGCTGGCAAATCGCAGGAAAGGCTGCGTTCCTACCTGCTCGACGCCCTTACAGATAACGATGAAGACGTCCTGCTGGCCGCGCTGCAAGGCTTGAGCGCCATCGGGTCGGATGCGTGCACCGAAGACATCATCAACATGGCCGCCACCCTTGACAGCGAACGCCAGGATGAACTTTATGAAGCCGCCATCAAGGCCATTGCCGCCATCGGCTACAATGACTCCGTGCGCGATGCCCTCAACAGCGTTGATGAATCGCGCACCCTGCTGGCAATGGAGGCCTGTCATCTTATGGCAGACCGCCGTTGCGTGCCTGATCTCAAAAATATTTTCTGGGATGCCAGCCCGGAACTGCAGCGCATGGCAGCAGCGGAACTGGCCCAGCTTGGCGATTGCGCCGACTCCCCATTCTTTGTAACAATCATGAATGATTCAGAAGATGCAGAAGTTCTTAAGAGCGCACTGGTCTTCTTCGGCAACCAGCCCACCTGCCCTGACGTGGAAGACCTTGTCTTCGCCCAGCTGGATCACCGCTATGTGGACGTTAAGGAAATGGCGCTGGAAGCCTGCATCAACCTGCACAGCCCCAAGCTGAACGAACGCTTCAAGGAACGCGCCAAGAGCGAAGAGCCCATGCAGCGCATGATGGCCGTGTACGCCCTTGGACGTTACGGCATCCTGGAAAATCTGCCTGAAATAACGGCAGCGCTTGAAGATGAATCCCCCCGCACACGGCAGGTGGCGGTGGAATCATTCCAGAGTCTTGGCGAACAGGCCGAGGAATATCTGCCCCTGCTGCTGCCCCGCCTTTCAGATGAAGACAAGGATGTTCGTCTTGCAGTGATCGACCTGCTTGGGCAGACCGCTTCCCCAACTGTGCTGCCCTACATTCTCAATGGGCTTGATGACGAAAACGAATGGGTTCGCATACGCGCCGTTGATGCGCTGGGCATGCACAAGGTTGCCAATGCCGTTCCGCAACTGGCTCAAATGCTTGAGAATTCAACCCCCATGGTGGCCCTCAAAATTATTGAGGCTCTTGGCAAGATCGGCGGCAATGTGGCCTTTAGCGTGCTGCTGGGTTTGATGAATCATGAAGACCCGGATATCCAGCATGCAGCGGAAGAAGCGGTGGCAACGATCCAGGCCGAACAGGAGTAGGTATGTCTCAGCCCCCTACGTTATTTCCCAAAAGCCCGCTCGGCTCTGCCCAGAACAGCAGCAACGGCTCATCTGCTGGCGGCGCGGCTACTCCCGCAGAGCAACGTCCACGGCTTGGCGTGACGCCAACGCCCGGGGCAGCGCCAGCAGCTCCGGCTGCCAAACCCGTTGCGCCCGCCCCTGCCTCGCCATTCAGAACAACGGCTCCGGCCCCTGCAAGCCCGGCGCAAGGCACAGGCCTGACAGGTTCTGCATTCCGCACACCTGCGGGTGCAGGCGGTGCCACCAGCCCAACTGCGCCTGCGGCAACACGCCCGCCCCTTGGACAATCCGGCCTTGGTCAGACCGCATCCGGGCTGTCTGGAGCGACAACTCGGCCTCCTCTCGGGCAAACTGGTCTTGGGCAATCAGGGCTAGGCCAGTCAGGCCTGGGGCAAACAGCAAGGCCTCCGTTGGGGTCTGCCCTGCCCCCGCGCGCAGCAAGCCCCGCGCCTGCTGCGGGCGGCTTTGGTGCCACACGGTCCGCGCAAAGCGCACCCGCGACCAGCGCCATGCGCCCGCCGCTCACGCCTGCTGCGGCTTTTCGCTCGCCCACGCAAGCGGCAGACAGCACCCGCGCAGCCTCGCCCTTCCGCAAGGATTTGCAGATATCGGACGAAGAATTTCTGCAACTGCGTGATTTCATCTATCAGCAGTGCGGCATTTTCATTGCTGAAAACAGAAAGTACCTTGTTGAAAACCGGCTTTCAAACCGCATCAAGGAACTGAACCTCAAAAGTTACAGCGACTATTACAACTTTTTGCGCTTTGACGGCAGCCGCCGCACAGAGCTCACCAAGCTTTTTGAAGTGGTGACAACCAACGAAACAAGCTTTTTCCGCAATCCGCCGCAGCTTGAAGTGTTTCAAAAAAGTGTGCTGCCCGACATTCTTGACCAGTGCCGCAAGGCTGGGCGCAAAAAGCTGCGCATCTGGTCGGCTGGCTGTTCCACGGGTGAAGAACCCTACACGCTTGCCATCATATTGTGTGAGGTTCTGAAAAGCGAACTTTCCAGCTGGGACATCAAGATCACAGCCAACGACCTTTCCGAGGCCGTGCTGGCGGCTGCCCGCCGGGGTGTTTACAACGATTATGCCTTGCGCACGACCCCCAAGGAAATTGTGGACGCATATTTTATCAAGGAAGACACCCAGTACAGGGTCAAGCCGGAACTGAAGTCGCTCATTTCCTTTGGGCCCATTAACCTTAATGACAGGGAACAGCTCAAACGTATTGAAAAATCGCAGATTGTTTTCTGCCGCAACGTTATCATCTACTTTGACGATGAGATGAAGCGCAAGGTTATCAACGCCTTTTACGACAACCTTGAAATCAACGGAGCTCTGCTTATCGGGCATTCCGAATCCCTGCACAACATCAGCCGCGCGTTCCAGCTTGAACACCACAAGGGAACCATCGTTTACAGAAAAATGAGCTGATGCTGATACCATGTGTGCAAAAGTTCTGGCTATTGCCAATCAAAAAGGGGGCGTCGGCAAAACCACGACATCCATTTCGCTGAGCAGCGCGCTTGCCCGCATGGAGAAAAAAGTTCTTGTTCTTGATCTTGACCCCCACGCCTGTGCCACGCTGCATGCGAGAATATACCCCGAAGGCATCACCTGCAGCCTGCACGATCTTTTTCTTGCGCAGGAAGATGCCTGGCCCGTGATCTGGCCCGATCTTATCCATGTGCAGGCGCTGCCGGGGATGGATGTGGCGCCGGGCAGCATAAGGCTTTCAGAGCTTGAAGTTGACTTTCGTGAGCGCCAGGCCAAGGGAAGTGTGCTCCTCCGCAGCCTCACGCATGTGCGCGATGAGTACGATTACATAATTCTGGATTGTCCGCCCCATGTGGGCATTCTGCTGGTCAATGCGCTGGTTGCCGCAGACCTGCTGATAATTCCGATCCAGACAGATTTTCTTGCCTTGCACGGGCTCAAGTTGCTGTTCGACACGCTGCACACGTTGAACAAGGCCCTGGGCAGGCCCGTGCGCTACCGGGCGGTGCCCACCATGTATGACAGGAGAGCAAAAGCCTGCACGCGGGTACTTGAACTGATGCGCCGCAAAATGGGGCAATCCATGTTTACAACGGTCATTGGGGTGGACACGCACTTTCGTGAGGCCAGCGCCCAGGGGTGCACCATTTATGATATCGACGCCCGCTCAAAGGGTGCGCTCGGGTATAATTCGCTTGCAGAAGAAGTGGTAAAACTATGGTAAAAACGCCCGAAGAGTACTTTGCAGACCAGTGCCTGGACGTGCCTCAAGCGGCAGACGCAGCGCTGAGCGCTGCGGAACAGGCCTTTGTGCAAAAATATCTGGGCAGCGATGCGTTGCAGACCATGCCGGTGCTCGAACCGGAGCAGGTGATGGCTGGCGCAGCAGGAGAAGCAAAAGACCAAGCGCGCCCAGCCCATCATGGCGGGCATGCAGAAGCAGAAACTGCCCGACCTTCCTTGCGCACAAGGCTTGCGGCAGAAGAACAGGTACAGATGGTTTCGTTCTATGTGCGCGAACAGGTTTTTTTGCTGCCAGTGCCGGTAATTGTCGAGGTGCTGCGCTACATGCCGCTGACCCGGCTGCCCATGGCGCCCCCCTTTATTGCTGGTGTTGTCAACTTGCGCGGCAAGGTTACGCCACTGCTGCACCTGGATGCATTGCTGACCACGGACCAGACAAAGCGCTATACCGAAAAGAGCTTTATCATCGTTTGTGGCACAGAAGACATGCAGCTTGGCCTTATTATTGACAAAATACATACCATGTACATGGTTTCAAAAGACAGCATCAGCTGGAACATTGAGGCGCAACTTGGCGAAGGGGCAGATTTTCTGTGCGGCCTCGCCAATATCAAGGAACGCCTCCACGGTATTATCGACCCGGAACTGATTGTCGACAAACTTATTGAAGTCTGATCGTCTGGCCAGTTTGAACAGCATGCGGTCCGACTTGCCAATAGTCTGAATAATCTCTAGAGTTCGGTGAAATTTTGTACGGCAGCCAACAACAGACGGACAGGATCACCTATGAAAAAACATATTATGGTCGTAGACGACTCCAAGACTATCCGTAATCTGGTAGCCTTTGTTCTCAAGGGCGAAGGCTTCAAGGTCAGCACCGCCGAGGATGGCCTTGACGCTATTGAAAAGCTTTACAGCCTTGAGCCGGTCGACCTGATTGTTTCGGACGTGAACATGCCCCGCATGGACGGCTTCACGTTTATCAAGACCATCCGCGCTCAGGATGCCTATAAGGATATTCCTATTATTGTCCTTTCAACGGAAGGGCAGGAAAAAGACATCCAGACCGGCATGAGCCTCGGCGCCAACCTGTATATGGTAAAACCGGCACAGCCTGAAAAAATGGTCCGTAATATAAAGATGCTTCTGGGATAGCCGATAAGAAAGACAGTATGTGTCCAATTCGGGCCTAGTGTGCTTTCAGCCATATAAAGGTACAGGTTATGAGCCAGGAATTTTTTGATCCGGAACTTTTCGCCGATTTTATCGCGGAAGCCAAAGAACATCTCGAAACCATCGAGCCTAACCTTCTTGAACTTGAGAAGGCGCCGGACAATCTTGCTCTGCTGAATGATATCTTTCGGCCCATGCACTCCCTCAAGGGCGCATCGGGTTTTCTGGGGCTGAACCGCATCAATCAGCTTGCGCACAAGTCTGAAAATATTCTGGACGAGCTGCGCAAAGGCACAATGGTTGTGACCTCGGAGATCATGGATGTCATTCTGGCATCCACCGATGCACTGCGCCAGATGATCGACAATCTTGAATCCAGCAACGCCGAAGGCGAAGTGGAGATTGGGCACATCATGGCTCAGATCGATGCCATCATGGCTGGCGAAACAGCGCCACAGCCAGTGGCGGCTGAGCCTGAAGCTGCGCCGCAGCCAGAAGAGATTGTCGAAGCTGCCTCTGTTGTTGAAGAACCTGCCATCAGTGCTGAACAGCCCACGATGGATGAAGCTGCTGAAGCGTATAGCGAAAGCAGCAACGACAACACGGCTGACACCCCAGCCGCTACCGCCGGAAACGAAGAAGAGTTTACGGCCATGTCTGGCAAGGATTGGGTGCAGACACTGCCCGATCTGCCTACGTATACCCTCACCGCCTTTGGCGAAGGGCACCTGAAAGATTTTATCGATGAGTCTAACGACACCATCGAAAACCTCACAAGCTCCCTGCTGGATCTGGAAGAAAATCCCGTTGGCCGTGATGAACTGGTCAACGATATTTTCCGCTTCTTCCATAACATGAAGGGCAACAGCGGCATTATCGGCTACAGCGAACTGAATTCGCTCACGCACGAAGCAGAAACCCTGCTCAATAATGTCCGTCAGGGCAAGATCACGCCCACCCACGAGCTGATCGACCTTCTGCTTCTTGTGGTTGACGTGCTGGAAGCCTTGGTGCAGCGCATCAATATTGAGGCGGGTTCAGCCACCCCATTCAACATTTCTCCCGTGGTCAAGCAGCTTCAGGAAGCCCAGACAGGCGGCCCTATTTCCCTGCCGCAGGAACTTCTTGACGCCCAGGCCAGCCAGAACGGCAACGGCGACCACCACGAAGCCGCCGAGAGCCAGGAGGACGCAGCGCAGGAGGCCAGCGAGCAGGAAACCCCTGCAGCCGCAGAACCCCCCGCTCCGGTTGAAGTGGTCACGCCGACATTTTTTGCCGTTGGCGCAGAAAGCGACGACACAGAAGCCTTTCGCGTCACGGTGCGCCAGCAGTTTGAAATTATTCATGCCGCGCTGGAAACGCTCAAGAAAGACGGCAGCCACAAAGATTCCATTGATGCCCTCTACCGTTGCCTCATGGCGGTCAAGAACGCCTGCGGCTTCATGGAGTTTGAAGACATCAAGGTCTATGCCGAGCGCACGGCGGGCATAGTGGATCAAGGGCGCATCAGCGGTATTGACTTTGAATTGATGGTTGGCCTGCTGGATCAGGAAGTTTCCATCATCAAGGATATGGTTCAGCTTGCGCTGGACCGCCCTGCCAAGGCAGCGGCACCGAGTGCGCCTGCGACGGCTCCGGCTGCCCCGGCTCCCACCGCCCCGGCGGGCGAAAAGCCTGCTGAACCAGGAGCCGAACCCAAGGCCGAAAAAGAACAGGCCGCCCCGGCTTCCACAGCCCCGGCCAGCACAGCCGCACCGAGTGCGCCTGCGTCGGCTCCGGCTACCCCCAAGCAGGATGCCCCGGCTCCCAAGCCCGTCGAACCTGCCAAACCAGCCGCTCCGGCTGCGGCAAAGCCTGCTACGCCCGCAAAACCGGCGGCACCAGCAGTCAAGCCTGCTGTACCTGCAAAACCGGCGGCTCCGGCTGCGGCAAAGCCTGCGGCACAGGCTGCGGCTCCGGCTGCCGAGAACCACAAGGGTTCTTCCACCATCCGCGTTGACCATGAGCGCCTTGATCACCTGATGAATCTCATTGGCGAACTCATCATCAACCGTAACAGGTATACCCTCATCGCCCGTTCACTTGAAGACACCGGGCATGACGTGGATATTTCCCAGGTCGCCCAGAGCCTTTCTGAAACCACCTACGCCATGGCGCGCATTTCTGACGATCTGCAAGACACCATCATGAAGGTGCGCATGGTTCCGGTTTCTTCGGTCTTTTCCCGCTTTCCCCGCCTGGTGCGCGACCTTTCGCGCAAAAGCGGCAAGGAAGTGGATCTGGTCATGGAAGGTGAAGAAACGGAACTGGACAAGAGCGTTGTTGAAGTCATCGGCGATCCGCTTGTCCACCTTATCCGTAACTCTGTTGACCACGGTATTGAACCTGAAGACCAGCGCCTCGCTGCCGGCAAGCCCGCCAAGGGCAAGGTTGTGCTGCGCGCCTTCCACAAGGGCAACTCTGTTGCCATTGAAATTGAAGACGATGGCAAGGGCATTGACCCCGCAAAAATGCGCGAAGTTGCCATCCGCAAGGGCGTCATCACACCTGAGGAAGCCGCACAGCTTGATGACCGCGAATCGCTGGAACTCATCTTTGCCCCCGGTTTCTCCTCGGCTGAAAAAATCACAGATATTTCAGGCCGTGGCGTGGGTATGGACGTGGTGCGCACCAACATCAAGAACCTCAAGGGCAGCGTCAGCACGTATTCAGAGGTGGGCAAGGGAACGCGTTTCACCTTGAGCCTGCCCCTGACCCTGGCTATCATTGACGCACTTATGGTCAATGTTTCCGGTCAGATGTATGCCATCCCCCTTGATGCAGTCTCTGAAACAACCAAGATTGAAGCTGAACGCCTCACGGATGTGAAGGGGCGCAAGGCCGTAACCCTGCGCGGTGAAGTGCTTGGCGTTGTGGAGCTTTCAGAAATGCTGGGCCTGCCCCGCACCGATCCTCTGCCAGATGTGCTTTCCGTGGTTGTTATCCACGACAACGACCGCCGTCTGGGCCTCGTGGTTGACAGGCTGCTGGAGCGGCAGGAAATCGTTATCAAACCCCTTGGCGCATACCTTGGCGACCTCAAGGGTATTTCGGGCGCAACTATCATGGGCGATGGTTCGGTCATCCTGATTCTTGACCCGCACGAAATATATATACTGGCGACCTCCAAAGCCCCCTCCATAGGTGCAGGAGGCGAACAGGGCAAACAGCCGGTTTCAGTAAGAATGTAACGCTACAGGGGGCCAAGAGGCCCCCTTTTCCATTGGAGACGCTGAGCCCGCCAAACCTGCGTCTTTTCAGCTAGCGGCGCCATGCCGCACCAGCCACAAAGGATAATGCCATGCTGGAACTGTTGAGCAACCGCCGCAGCATACGCAAATTCACCGATCAAGCCGTAAGTGATGAACACCTGGAAAAACTGCTTATGGCCGGGCTGTTGGCCCCTTCATCCAAGGATACCCGCCCGGTGGAGCTGGTGGCCGTGCGCGACAGGGCTGTTATTGCCGCGCTGGCAGATTGCCGCGATTCCGGCACCCTGCCCCTGCGCACAGCCCCCCTGGTGCTGGCGGTGGTGGCTGATACCGACAAATCGGACGTATGGGTTGAAAATGCCTCCATTGTTGCCATTCTGGTGCAACTGGAAGTGGAACGCCTGGGTCTTGGCTCCACATGGGTGCAGATGCGCCTGCGCACCAGCGGCGCCGCTTCCGCCGAGGCAGAAGTGAGAAAAACACTTGGCATTCCCGGTCATTATGGCGTACTTTGCCTCGTGGCCATTGGTCACAAGGATGAAGTAAAAAAGCCCCGTGAGCTTGATGCGTCTGACTGGGCGCGTACTCACCGGGATTACTTCCGAGTAGCACAGTAACCAGCTCCTGCAGTTTTTCTTGAAAAATTCTGTTGTTCCAGAGTGTTAAGACCTGTCCGGCTCGATGTCTGGCTGGCTACCCGGCACTTGAACCGCAACCGCCTTTTTTTGAGAAAATTTCTTGCCTTTCCATGCTGCATGAGCTATATGACCTTTTCGCGCGGTTATGCCCACATGCAACGCTGTCATTTTTCGGCGCGGGCTTTGTTCTTGCCGCATTTGAATTGAACTATTTTTTTGCATATACGGAGGAATGTATGAGCAAGGAATGCATCTTTTGCGGCAAAAAGCCCCAGGTCGGCAATCTTGTGAGCCACTCCAACATTAAGACCAAGCGTCGCTTCAATCCCAATTTGCAGCGCGTGCGTCACCAGTTCCCCGACGGCAGCGTGCGGACCCTTTCCGTCTGCACCCGTTGCCTGCGCTCTGGCGTTGTTGTTAAGCCCACGGTGCGTAAGCAGGCCTAACTGACCTCCTTTTGCAGCTTTCAGCCCCGACAGGTTTCTGCCGGGGCTTTTTTGCATATGCGCACAATTCCGCCAAGAATTTTTGCCTTTTCGCGCTACTGGCG
>CDZQ01054294.1_pt1 | contig 15008 bp, 12 predicted proteins | sample 554831 | NCBI WGS metagenome assembly CDZQ01 (sample SAMEA3182112, study PRJEB8094) | gut metagenome | biome: human; feature: gut; material: Stool; isolation source: human stools | place: Canada | collected 2013-05-06
TTGCAAAGTAACAAATAAAGAATATAATTCGGCTTTTACAGCAAAATATTACCGAGTACAAATATAAAATTAGGATTTTACAAGCTTGATTTTCAAGTGATAAAAGTTTATATCTTTACCTTCGAAATGAACCTTTAACTGTGTAATATTTCATACAATATAAGGAGAAAGGCACTGAAAAGACGGCAATAGAATTTTATTGAAAAAAAATAATCACAATGTTTTTTTTGTGTGGTTATTGTAACATCTTTATTTGGATGTACAAAAAAACATAATTGTTCTTACATCCGGATGGATCAGTTTGCAGAAAACTGGAATTTGGCTGCGGAGGAGTCTCCGACTGGAATTACTCAAGGGAAAAAAACTGAAGAGAACGGAAAAAATTACATATTTAGTACACCAGGAATTACTGTTTTTCAATCTGATGGTTATCTTTCAGCTTTGGAATATACTGCAGAAGATCTTACTCAAGTAGATGACGTTATAACAGAATTGTTTACTCTTTTTCCGGTAAATTTGGGAGATCGGGGTGCTTCGGCAGCTATTAGAACTTATCACGAGATCAGTGATCAATATATTCAGCCTTTTATAGAAGGGTTTCGAGTGGAATTTAAAAGGGTAAAGCGGGTACAAGATGTTTCTTATACCCTGACTGTTTTATACGGATATGAAGGCGGTGTTTCCGTTGCAAACAATGTTCCTGAAGGAATGTATGGCTTTGATTTAACATTAGATCAGGTTGTCGAACGTTATAATTCTGTAGTACATAAAAATTTCCGTAATAAAATTTACTATAACGGATTTGATATTATCGATCCGGACTCATTTATTTCTTCAGAAGAGAAGTTTTTTGGAGAACATTCCGTAAAAGAAGTATTTTATCCTTATCGTAATGGTTCTAAGGTGACTTTATGGTTGGATGCTTCTTCTAAGGTTTGCGGCGTATTTGTGCTTGTTCCTGCAAATTTATATGCAATGGATGCGCTAAAAACAGATCAGGTCAACAATCGGATGTGGTTATGGACTAACGCTTGTTTAGGGTTCTCATCTGATAAAACGGATTCTAGTTTCGGTGGTTTATTCAATCCAGGAGAAACCGGACATACTTATCAAAGCGGAATTACTTATGTTGCATCAAAAACAGAAACAGGAGCAGTGTTTGGCTTTATTCCGTCAAGCTATGAATTTTCTGAGAAAATATTGGACTGGTTTGATTTTATTCCTCTTAATTGAATTAAAAAAACAAATAGCAGATACAGAAAGTCGTATCTGCTATTTGTTTTTTGCTTTTTTAACATGGACAGGACCTTCCTCGGTATCGCAGACAGTGAGAATTTTTTCTGTTAGCAATTTGCACGTACTTGCTTTGATTGCAAGATCTAAAACAGCCGTGGTTGGTTTCTGGGAACCAGATGCTTCATTTTGAATTTTTTCGGTTTCTGTGATTGATTGATACAGTATTTCTTGCTGATTCTTACAGAAAAGATCAAAAAACTGTTCAATAGACATCTTTTCCAGATAAAAATCGATTAACGTTTTAATCGAAGAAATAGGCAGAACTTGTTTTAATACACAAATAATAATTAATTTGGCAATATGCTCTCTGGAATATTTCTTTTTAACAGGGGCTGGAATAACACCTAATTTAACATAATTATTGATGATAGAAGATGTAATAAACTTTGTGGTGTCATCAAAATAGAAAGATAGATAACTGCCCACTACAGATACCACCTGGTCCATATATAACTCAATAGCTGGAAGATCTTTATAATGAAGCGCTTGTTGTTGCTTTAAATGATCACTCCACGCATAGAGATTTTTAATTACATCTTGGTTCATGGTAACTCCCCGCCTTCCAATGATATTATAACAGGTTGTTTCCGTTTTGAAAATGCAAGTCGTGTTTTTTTTACAAAAAAGTTGTATTTTCAGAATTGTTTTTGTTTGGAATTTGTGAAATGAATAGAAAATGATATTGACACAATCTTGTTTATGTGGTATACTCGTTTTGTAAACCAGATAGAAAGGTGTGTTGACATGGGATTTGAAATTTTAACGGATTCTTCTTGTAACTTAACAGATGAACAAATCAAAAAATATCATTTAAATATTATTTCCTTAACTTATCATATTGGCGATGAGGCGTTTCACAGTTATCAAAAAAATGTAGATACGGATTTAAAAAGTGTTTATACACGCCTGCGCAATAAAGATCATATTACAACGTCTTTAATCTCATATGAAGATGCCTACAATGCAATGGATGAGATTCTGGAGCGCGGAGAAGATGTTTTATATTTAGGTTTTTCTTCCGGGATCAGCGGCAGCTTCCAAAACGCATGTAATGTAGCAGCTGATTTAAGAGAAAAGTATCCGGAAAGAAAGTTATATTGCGTAGATACATTATGTGCTTCGATGGGCGAGGGATTGTTGGTTCATTATGTTGTACAGTTAAAAAATACCGGTGCTGATATTGAAACTTGCCGTGACTGGGCTGAGCAAAACAAGTTAAAGGTTTGTCATAGTTTTACAGTGGATGACTTGTTCTTTTTAAAGCGCGGAGGTAGAATCGGCGCAACAACTGCTATTTTTGGTTCTTTATTAGGGATTAAACCTGTTATGAAGGTAGATAATGAGGGAAAACTTTGCGTGATTGCAAAAGCTCGTGGCCGTAAGGCTTCTTTGGATGCTTTAGTTCAATCGATGAAAGAAAAAGCGGTGGATCCACAAAAACAGACTGTTTTTATTTCGCATGGAGATTGTTTGGCGGATGCAGAGTATGTTCGGGACCAAGTTATGAAACTTTTCGGGGTAAAAGAAGTGGTTATCAATTATGTTGACGCTGTAATTGGAGCACATTCCGGTCCAGGAACATTGGCACTGTTTTTTATGGGAACAGAAAGATAATTTACAGATTCGTGTCAAGTTGCAAAAGCAACTTGACACCTTTTCTTTTGCGTGATATAATAAATTAGAATCTTAATGATTTGATGGGGAAGCGATGATCCCTGCGGAGTGTATATCCAGTTTTGTTTATGCCGACCTGCCGGGTTGCTTGCCCGCAGGCGGCATTTTATATTTTGTTAGGAGAGAATTAAGAGCATGAACGCATGGAGAGGTTTTAAAGGGAATATTTGGCAGTCCGAAATTAACGTCCGGGATTTTATTCAGAATAACTATACTCCTTATACAGGAGATGAGTCCTTTCTGGAGGGACCGACGGCAGATACGACTGCTCTTTGGGATAAAGTATTGGATTTATCGAAAAAGGAACGCGAAGCCGGCGGCGTGCTGGATATGGATACAAAAGTAATATCGACGATCACTTCGCATGGTCCTGGATACTTGGATAAAGAAAAAGAAAAAATTGTGGGATTACAGACGGACGAGCCTTTCAAAAGATCCTTGCAGCCATATGGCGGGATTCGTATGGCGACGAAGGCTTGTAAAGATAATGGATACGAGGTTGACCCTGAAGTTGTAGACTTTTTTACGGAACACCGTAAAACACATAATGCCGGAGTTTTTGATGCGTATACTCCTGAAATGCGTCGTTGTCGGTCGAATCATATTATTACAGGTTTGCCGGATGCTTACGGCCGTGGTCGAATTATTGGAGACTACCGTCGTGTTGCGTTGTACGGAGTTGACCGACTGATTGAAGATAAAGAGGAACAAAAAAATTCTACTCGTGTTATTATGTATTCGGATGTGATTCGGGAGCGCGAAGAACTTTCCGAGCAGATTCGTGCGCTGCAGATGTTAAAGCAGCTGGCGCAGATCTACGGGATCGATATTTCTCAGCCGGCTCAGAATACGAAAGAGGCTATACAGGCGTTATATTTTGCTTATCTGGCTGCGGTAAAGGAACAAAACGGTGCAGCGATGAGCTTAGGTCGTACTTCTACTTTCTTAGATATTTATGCAGAAAGGGATTTAAAAGAAGGAACCTTCACGGAATCTGAAATCCAAGAGTTTGTGGACCAGTTTATCATGAAACTGCGGCTGGTAAAGTTTGCCAGAACGCCTGAATATAATGCTATTTTTGCTGGGGATCCGACGTGGGTTACCGAGTCCATTGGCGGAATTGGAACAGACGGCAGACCGATGGTAACGAAAATGTCGTATCGGTATCTGAATACTTTGAACAATCTGGGAGCGGCGCCGGAGCCGAATATGACGGTGCTTTGGTCGGATTTATTGCCGGAAAAATGGAAAAAATATTGTGCAAGAATGTCTATTCGTCATTCTGCGATTCAATATGAAAATGATGAAGTTATGCGTCCGCTGCATGGAGACGATTATGCGATTGCCTGTTGCGTATCCTCGATGAAAGTCGGTAAGGAAATGCAGTTTTTCGGAGCAAGAGCAAATCTGGCAAAATGTTTGTTGTACGCAATTAACGGTGGTGTTGATGAAATTACCGGCCAGCAGGTAGGACCGAAATTCCGTCCTGTTACATCAGAGTATTTAGATTATGATGATATATGGGATAAATATAAGGATATGATGCAGTGGCTGGCTAGTGTATATGTAAATGCCTTGAATATTATCCACTATATGCATGATAAGTATTGCTATGAACGGTTACAGATGGCGCTGCATGATAAGAATGTAAAACGTTGGTTTGCAACAGGAATAGCAGGATTCTCTGTTGTCGTGGATTCCTTAAGCGCTATTCGATATGCAAAGGTCAAGCCGATTCGCAACGAAAACGGATTAGTTGTAGAGTATGAAGTAGAAGGGGATTTCCCCAAATACGGAAATGACGACGATCGCGTTGACGAGATTGCAAAAGAAGTTCTGCATACGTTTATGCAATTTTTGAGAAAGAACCATACTTATCGCGGAGGTATTTTAACAACATCTATCTTGACGATTACTTCGAATGTTATGTATGGTAAAAATACCGGATCTACTCCGGATGGCAGAAAAGCCGGCGAGGCATTTGCTCCAGGTGCAAATCCGATGCATGGGCGGGACCGGAACGGAGCTGTTGCGTCTTTGGCCTCTGTGGCGAAGTTGCCGTTTATGGATGCACAAGACGGGATTTCAAATACGTTTTCGATTGTTCCGGATGCTTTGGGAAAAACGGAAGAAGAAAAAGAAAATAATCTTGTTGGAATGTTGGACGGCTATACAGAAAAAGGCGGTCATCATTTGAATGTAAACGTCTTTTGCCGTGAAACTTTGTTGGATGCACAGGCGCATCCGGAAAAATATCCGCAACTGACGATTCGTGTGTCCGGTTATGCTGTAAACTTTATTAAATTGACTAAAGAGCAACAGGATGAAGTCATTGCAAGAACATTCCACGAGAGGATGTAACAGAATGCAAGGACGAATCCATTCATTTGAAAGTTTTGGGACGGTTGACGGTCCGGGAATTCGCTATGTTGTTTTTTTTCAGGGATGTCCGGTGCGGTGTTTGTACTGCCATAATCCCGATACATGGGATGTTCATGGCGGAACTTTAGTTGAAAGCGACCAGATCATCTCGAATATTCTTCGCAACCAATCTTTCTATCGTACAGGGGGGCTGACAGCTTCCGGCGGCGAGCCCATGCTACAGTTGCCTTTTTTGACGGAATTGTTTATCAAGGCAAAAGAACATGGTATTCATACCTGTTTAGACACTTCCGGAATTTTGTTTTCAGCAAGTAAAGAAGTTGTTGATTTATTAGAAGTTACGGATCTTGTAATGTTGGATATCAAACATCTTAATTGTACAGAACATGAAAAGTTGACTGGCCATAGTAATGAAGCGGTTCTTGCTTTTGTATCTTATTTAGAGCAAATGAAGAAACCTTTTTGGGTGCGTCATGTTGTGGTTCCCGGGATAACGGATCAACAACAGTCTTTAGTGGCGTTGGGGCAGTATTTAAAGTCTTTGAGCTATCTGGAAAAACTGGAAGTCCTGCCTTATCATTCTATGGGAGAAGTGAAATATAACCAATTAGGGTTGGACTATCCGTTAAAAGGAACGCCGCAGCTTACAAAACAGCAGGCTGCTGAATGCGAAAAGATTATTCGGGATGCTATGCTATAATTTAAAAGTAAAAACAGGATACTGTATATAATTATATAGTATCCTGTTTTTTAATGAAAAATTTTAAGTATTTGAAAATTGTAGTATGTAATTATATACAAAAATATTTTAATTTTATAGCAATATACGACGAAAATGTTGTGGATTGGGAAGAAAGGCTTGCTAATGATATAGAAATGTGTTATGATGATAAAGTCATAAGACGAATAAGCATCTTTGGGTATTAAGGGGGAATTATGATGAAAAAATTTGGATCGGTAGTTTTAGGCTTTATATTGTTATTTAATTTGTGCTGCGTGACAACATTTGCAGCAAAGTCAGATATCAATACAAAGACTTATAATATTCCGCTTCGTGAAACTCCACCAGTTATTGATGGTGTAGCAAATGATGCTGCATGGAATGGTGCATATGAAGTAAAAATGTCTATTAGCGAAGCCAATGCAACTGGCGGCTGGGTCAAGTATCAGGGAAAAAATGAAGGTGCTGTCGGCACGATTAGTATAGTTTGGTCCAATAAAGGTGATGAGGCTGGATTATATTTTAAATGTGTTGTAACAGATCCGACTCATGGTTGGGCAATTGATGTATTGGCTCCAGGACCTCAGTATGAGTCTTTATCTGACGGTTTTCAAGTTTTTATAGATCCGATGTATGCCAGAAGAACTTCGATTAAAAATACAGCAATGCGGTTTAATTTTGTTCCGTATCGCTGTATGAGCGGAAATGGTATGTGCCCGACTGAATCTTGTGGCTGGTGGGAATCTTGGCAGTGGGCCAGCAACTATGCAGGTTCCGGAGTGCAGATGGCCGCAACATTGGATAAAGAAGATGATGCATCGATGTATCGTGTTTATTTCGTCCATGGATATACGATTGAAGCATTTTTGCCATGGAGTAGTTTAAATGTTAATTTTAAGCAGCCCGAAGGCTATATTGGCGAAAAGATGGGAATCGGGTTGGCGATGCATGACATAGATTGGGATAAAGAACAGTATATTAAGGATAATTCCGGTGGAGAATATAATCCAGTAAATTCAATTATCGAAGTGAATTATTTTACTGATTTTGGAAATGGAAAAAACAAATTAAATTATCCCAATTATTATAATACATTGATCTTGGCGGATGCAAATGGCGCCGTTCCTCAAGAAGAACAGCCTGGCGGAAATGAAGAAACAAACACTGAGCAGAATGAAGAAAATGCAGAAGAAAAAGCAGCTGCATTAGAGGCTTTGATTGCTGTCGTTGATAAGGCAAAAGCAGATTATACAGAAAATGAAGAGGCAAAAGAGAAATATACGCAGGAATCTATGCAAGCTGTTATTGATGCGGTAGCAAAAGCCGCTGAAATAGGTGAAAGTAACACGATTGATGAAATCAACGCAGCAAAGACCGCCGTTGATGAGGCCATCGCGGGATTAGCTCTAAATAATGTAGATCAAACGGATCAAGATGAAACCAATTCTGAGCTTAATAACGTAGAAAATGAGAATAAAACCGAGACAGAAGAATCGAACAACAATCTTTTATTAATCATTATTATTGTAGCAGCTCTTGTGGTTATTGCTGTTGTTATTGTTGTGGTTATTCTGGTAGTAAAGAAAAAAAGAAATTCAGCCGAAACTGAGATGATAGAAGGTGATTCTGAAGAACCGGAAGTTTCGGATGATATTGAAAATACAGAATTTGAAGAGGATGTTCAAGAGCAAGCAGATCAGGAAGTTGAAGAAATTCCGGAAGACAGCACAGACTTGGACCAAGATAACGATACGGACTCTGATAATGAATAAAATCGACGCCGAAATGAGGATAAAGCGTTAAATAAGAAAAAGGAAGCGCTTAAAAGTGCTTCCTTTTCTTTATCAAGTACAGCATATTTATTTTGCAAAAGAGGTGTGATGTAGAATGAAAAAAATGCTTTCGTTCATTTTAATTGGATTGTTTATTTTTTCAATTTCTGCTGTGACTCTGCAAGCACAGACTGATTTGTCAGCAAAAACATATCATATCCCTTTGCGCTCTGAGCCTCCGATTATTGATGGAGACCCGAACGATGCAGCCTGGAATGGGGCATATACGGTGAATTTTTCTGCAGAAGAAGTTAAGGCTAACGGCGGTTGGTGCAGCAAATTAAATGCAAGCGGCGGAGCTGTAGGGAAAGTGGATATTGTGTGGTCTGATAAACAGGACGCAGCAGGACTGTATTTTCGGGTTGATGTAGATGATCCTACACAGAGCTGGGCTATTGATGTATTAGCTCCTGGACCCCAATATGAACAATTATCAGATGGATTTCAAATATTTTTAGATCCCATGTATAAAAGAATGAGAACATATAAAAATTGGACAAATCGTTTCAATTTTGTCCCCTATCGCTGTTATAGTGGGAACGGAATGTGTCCAACAGAACCTGGAAGCTGGTGGGAGTCATGGCAGTGGGATAGTAATTATGCCGGAGCCGGGGTAAAAGTCGAAATTCTACAGGATCGGGAACGTGATGAGACCGAACATCGGATTTGGTTTGTTTATGGTTACACGATGGAGATTTTTCTTCCATGGGGAGCTATGAACATCAATTTTACACAACCTAAGGGTGTTGTTGGCGAAAAAATGGGTATGGGCTTGGGACTTGCCGATCGAAATTATGATGATGATTTATATTGGTCGCTTGCACCTGATTATAATGCCATTGCATGTATTTCAGAAAACAATTACATGACGGATTTTGGACAAGGCAAAGATCGCAGATTATATCCGATTTATTATAATACCATCATTCTTGCTGATGCGAACGGAGCGGTTCCTCAGGATACCCCTCAGCCAGAACCTGTTGAAACACCGAAAGAGGGCGATAGTGAAGAAATCTTGTCTGCGTTGAATGATTTAAAGGCTTATATTGAATCCGTAAAGACAGATTATACAGAAAATGAAAGTATGAAAGAAAAATATACGAAGGAGTCCATGCAAGCTATTGTTGATGCGGTAGCGAATGCGGAACTGATAGGGGAAACAAATTCATTAGATGAAATTACAAAAGCAAAGGTTGCAATAGAGGACGCCATTGCTTTGTTAGTAGAGAATGATTCACAACAATCTGAAGAAGGTGAAAAGAACCTGGAAGAACAGCAGCAACAGCAAAAAGAAGACACTTCAACTTCTGAAAACAAAAGTCTTCTTCCGATTATATTTATAATAATAGGTTGTGTTATTGTTGTAGCGGTAGTGGTTACTGTTGTGATTGTTTTCCATAAAAAGAAAAAAAGTAAAATATTAGAACAAGCAGATTTAGATGAAGACCTGGATGATGAAAGTTTTGAGCAAGAGTCAGATTCAGAGTTAACTGAAGAGGTTACAGCACAAGACGATTTATCAGATTCAAACGAAATCGAATAATATAAAGCATATCGGTGTTAACACAGTCTACAAAGAATATTAAAGAGCACTTTATGTAATATTGCTGACAAGTGCCAAATAAATCATTTGTGGAATTTTTTACTTGAGCGAATATTGCAACAAATATTCCTATGTCATCTAATGGGAAAGGAGAAAGAAGGGAAAATGAAGGTTTTTTTAAGAAGTGTAATAATAAGGAAATTATGTGAAATGAAAACTGTGAGATGGGGTCTCATAGCAATTTTAATGGTACTTATGTTTTCATTATGTGGTTGCTCATTTTTGACTTCTGCAATTATAGAAGATAAGAATGATAGTCTGTCAAATGATAATGAAATCATAGAAAACAATACTATCCAAAAATTAAAAGGTTGGTCTTTTCAAAGTAATTCGGCAACCAATGATTACAGTTTATTCTTCGGATTGCTAAATGAAAATGATGAATATATTGCTGCAGATGTTGATGTAGATATTCGTATAGTTAACGATGCCGGCGAAGAAGTGTATTCTGCAACAAAGTCGGTGACTTCTGTAGATTTTGGAAATTATGAAAGTAAGGCGAATGGAAAACAGTATTTAGCAAATGTACGAATACCTGCCTCCGATATAAAAAGCGGGAAATCAGATAATGGTACTGTATATTTAACCGTATATCAAGGTAATACAGTTCGTTTTGATGAAGTAAACTGCGAAGCATTGTATTGTTTGCCAGTTGCAGATGTAAATCTTTCAGCAGAGGGACTTCCTGTTAAAATAAACGTAAGAGACTACGATGGAAGCATAAATTCTGTTTTGAAAATAACCGATGTTTCGTATGTCTTTGAAAAAGATGTCTCTTGGCTTAAAATTACATTTTCGGGAGAAAAAATAGATGGTCGTAGTTCAACCTATGATATGATCACCTATAAATTATATGATAGTGATGGATACTTAGTTGATTCCAGTAATGTGTATCTTAGTTCTCTTAGCGTCGGCGACAAATTCAAAGATGACTCCATCACTATATACGATGTAGTACCCGGAGAAAATTATACGATACAGTTTACTGAATATCGTTAATGATATTTGATGCTGAACCCATTTAGTTTATGAAGAAAACCTACTTGATGTTGTGACAAAAAGATCTTTAATTATGATTCGGGTAAGGATAAAGGATAATATCGTATACAGGAAATGAATATGACTGATAATTAGTGATAAACACAACCGCTCGGTTTCTATAAAAGAAATCGAGCGGTTGTGTTCACGTCTAAAACTGAGAGTATAACTCTTTTCCAAAAAATGAAAAAACTTGGCGTATTAACGTGCTTTGCACCTTTTTGACAAGACATCGGGAGCAAAAAAACAAAAGATTATAAAGTTTACTGCAAGGCTTGTGATTATCAATATTGATGACAAGAACCACGTTGCCCTCGCGTAATAGGCTTAGAAATATAGAATGCAAAAAGCGCAAAAAAACTGTGCGATCTGTGGAGTGTTTCGCTATCCAATATAAAACTTCGTTATTCCACTTCGGTTAAGCATGTGCCTGCTTTTGTGTTGAAGATTCTTCGCAAATATAATGATTTAGAAAGTGATAGATCGTTTTCCAGTATAAATCGGGATTTTTCATACAGCATTCTGCATGCCCTGCATCCGGAATGATGAGTGTTTGTTTTTCACCTGCCGCCGCTTCATAAACGGTTTGCATCATGCTGAAAGGGACAAAGGTATCCTGTTGTCCATGAATAAACAGAATGGGGATATGGCTTTTTTTTAATTGCTCAGCCGCATTGCCTTCTTTTAAATAATTATAACCGGCACGCAATTTTGTGTGGATAGCCGATATTTGGAGAATGGGAAAAGAGGGAATTTTCATATAGTGATTTAACACATGCTGAAATTCTCTTCGAACAGATGCGTAACCACAATCTTCGATGATGCACTTTACATTGCAGGGCAATTTTTCTCCGGCGGTCATCATGACCGTTGCGGCTCCCATAGATATGCCGTATAAAGTAATTTTTGTTTTTTGATATTGAGTCGTAATCCATTGTGCCCAACGAACGATATCGAGTCGTTCGTGCCAGCCCATTCCGATATATTTCCCTTCGCTTTGTCCATGGCCTCGTGCATCCGGTATTAAGATATTGTAACCCATATTGAAGAAATGCTCTGCCTGGTAGGCCATTTTTTTTGCATAGGATGTATACCCATGACAGAGGATAGCCCACTTTGAAGAATGCGGATGTAAAATGAGATCAGCGTGCAGCTGCAGATTATCGTAGGAAATGAGAAAGATGGATTTTTTATTTTGTGCATCGAACCAACTGAAATCTTTTTCGTATTCCAGACTGTCATCCTCGGTTTTTTTCTTATTTTTTGCAGAATTCGGATTAACGGATATATCATAAAAAAAGAAGCTAATTACAATCATTATAGAAAAAAAAGTTGCCAGTACAATCAAGGTTAATAAAAGAATTTTCATGATGTTACTCCGATCGAATCAATAGTATCTTTAGTTCAATGAAATGTCGAATAATTTCTCTGTATTTCGTTGACAGGTAAGTGTATTTCGTGTATACTGTATGGGTATAAACAATGAAAGCGGTGTGTGAAAATGATGGTTTATGATAAAGGGACTGGAGAATTACAGAACTGGGTATTGGCTGAAAAAGATTTTGATGTGCAATATATTCGTAAATGTGAGGCCGTCATGTGCCAGGGAAATGGTTACATGGGGGTCCGTGCCGCATTGGACGAGCATTATGAAGAACAATGGAGAGGGACTCTGGTAGCGGGAACATTTGATCAATATCAGACAGAGGCTACCGAGTTGCCGCCGTGTGCTGATTTGACAAATATCCAATTGTTTATGGATGGGGAAGCTTTGGATTTAAAAACCGGTGAGAGCTCGGATTATTGGATACAATTGAACTTAAAAACAGGGATATTGACACGTTCGTTTGTTTGGACCTCTCCAAGCGGAATTAAAGCAGAATTTTTATTTGAACGTGTTGTTTCTTTACACGATTTACATTTGATAGCCGCAAGAGCAACGATTCGTTTTTTGTCTGACTGCACATTCGCTGTAGAAGCTGGGATTGAGGGAACGTCACGGATTGGAGATCCGCACTTCCATTTAGTACAGGCCGGACAGCGGGGCGAATTGCTGCAATATGTTGAACAAACAAATCAGAGCGGAATTTCTTTTGTTTTAACTTCGGTTTGTGAAATGAAGGTCAATGAACTTGTACAGCAATCTGCATTCAAACAGGATGAGCAAAATATTTACCAGTGTTATCAGGTAAATGTGAAACAAGGGGACACTGTTGTTGTTGAAAAAAGGTCGAATGTTTATACAACAAGAGACTTACAAACACAGAACCTTAGTGTAACGGCATTGGCTGATTACGCTGCATCTTGTTTGCAGGGATATGAGTCTTTTTCTTTTAATAAGATTGCTCAGGCTTCTGCTGATGCTTGGGATACAAAGGTCTGGTCAATGAAAGATGTTCAGATTGATACTCAAAATCAGATCGACCAATTGGCTTTACGTTTTGCCGTATATCATTTGACGGTGATGTCTCCGGTGCATGATAATCGGATGAATATTGGTGCAAAGGGGCTATCCGGTATGGGATATCGGGGTCACTCTTTTTGGGATACAGAAATCTATATGCTGCCCTATTTTATATTTACCGATCCGAAAGGCGCCAGAAGTTTATTGGAACATCGGTATCATGGCTTAGAAAGCGCGCATAAAAAAGCGCAGGAAAATGGGTATTGCGGGGCCATGTACCCATGGGAATCTGCCTGGACCGATGATGGAGAAGTCACGCCGTCTTGGGCTCGGACAGGTTTATTGGAGCATCATATTACAGCCGATGTTGCTTTTGGCGTTTACAATTATTATGAAGTAACCGCCGATGAAGATTTTATGAACCGATATGGATACGAGATTGTTTTTGATACGGCAAAATACTGGCAGTCGAGAGTAACCTATAACGAACAAAAGGGACAATATGAAATTCGGAATGTAATTGGTCCGGATGAATATACGGAAGATTGTGACAATAATGCATTTACCAATTATATGGCACATTTTAATATGACCTTGGCAATGACTTATTATGATAAACTGAAACAGATAAATCCCGAATTGTTACAGAAGTTATCGGACAAATTGGGGCTATCCGGTTTGTATGATTCTTGGCGCGAAAAGACCGAAAAACTATACTTGCCAAAAGAAAATCAAGATGGAATTGTTCCTCAGGATGATACCTTTTTGACGCTTCCTGTTATAGATATTACGCCGTATAAACAAGGAAAAGCGATCGATTTTGACCTGAATGTAACCCAAGTTTCCAAACAGGCTGACGTGATGGTTTTGTTTTTACTGTTGGAGGATCTGTTCTCGAGTGAAGTAAAGAAGAAGAACTTTTATTATTATGAACCGAAATGTTTTCATCATTCTTCTTTAAGTTTATCTTCTTACAGTATTTTGGCGTCAGATGTTAAAGAGCAAAATGTTGCATATGATTTATTTGAAAAAGCCTGTGTTATTGATATGGGGCAGGCGCCATATTCCAGTGATGACGGCATTCATTCGGCCTCATTAGGTGGTATTTGGCAATGTGTTGTTCTTGGCTTTTTAGGCGTACGGCTGTACGGTGGAAAATTGCGTATTCAACCGAATTTACCGCAAAAATGGCAAAAGGTTTGCGCCTCTATTATTTGGCAAGGACAGCGATTGAATATTACAGCAACACAGGATACGTTACAAGTGATGAACCAGGGCACTGATCCGGTTGAATTTTTGACAAACAATAAGAGTCATCTCTGTAACAGTCATTCTTCTGTGGAAGTAAAGGAGTTTTAAGCATGGAAGCACAAGCAATATTATTTGATTTAGACGGCGTTTTGACGGATACTGCGCATTATCACTATCTTGCTTGGAAAAAATTGGCAGACAGTCTTGGTTTTCATTTTAACGAGAAAGATAATGAACGGTTAAAAGGTGTAGACCGGATGCGATCTTTTGAAATCGTATTGGAAATTAATGACGCATTAGATCAGTTTGATCAGGAAGCACGGATACATTATGCCGATGAAAAAAATGAATGGTATAAAAAACTGATTGAGCAGATTACGCCGGCAGATATTTTGCCTGGAATTTCTCGATTTTTGGATCAGGCAAAACAAAAAGGAATGAAGCTTGCAGTTGCATCAAGTTCGAAAAACGCAAAAAGGGTATTGGAGTTGCTGGGAATCACAGATTGTTTTGATTATGTAGCCAATGCGGCTCATATTGCAAAATCTAAACCGGCACCGGATATTTTTCTGGATTGTGCTCGCGGACTTGGGGTTTTGCCGGAGCAATGTATCGGAGTAGAAGATGCACAGGCTGGAATAGAAGCCATACACAGTGCGGGTATGTTTTCGGTTGGGATTCATGTGGATGTGACCAGTTTGGCGCCGGATGTGGTTCTGAATTCGACCGCGGAACTTGATTTAAATACGATTTTGGAAGCATATGAGAAAAAAGTTGATTTTTCTTTGTAAGGTTTTGAAAACAATT
>CDZQ01040503.1_pt1 | contig 14988 bp, 12 predicted proteins | sample 554831 | NCBI WGS metagenome assembly CDZQ01 (sample SAMEA3182112, study PRJEB8094) | gut metagenome | biome: human; feature: gut; material: Stool; isolation source: human stools | place: Canada | collected 2013-05-06
AACCCTGCCGCCCCCCCGCCGATCTGCAAAACGAGCATCCAGTTCATGGCGCGCTCAATCCGCAGATTGGCCCAGCGCTTCATGATTGCGGCCATCTGCTCATGGGGGATGTTGTCCAGTGTTTTATTCAAGATTTCGACAAGCTGCGGCCAGTCTGAGCGCACGGCCACCCGGGCGGAATACTGCAACTGCGGCAGCAGGCCCACGCGCAGATCGCGCAGGTTTTTGTTCACCACCGCATATTCCACAGAAAGTGCAATGCCCACCATAGCATCGATCTGCCCGCCCTGCACCGCGGAAAGGCCCTCTATCAAGCTGGAGACCTCCACGATTTTTGATCGCGGCAACTGGGCGCGCAAATACCCTGCAAGGCCTGCATGATCATGCACTGCCACATTTTTTCCGGCCAGATCGCCAGGGCTGGTGACCAAACGCTCGGAGTCAAGCGTTGCAACGGCTAGCGGCAGCTGCAAAAAAGGATTGGTAAACAGCCAGGGGCCGCCCTCTGGCGGCGTGCCTTCCAGAAAAGGCTCCACGTCCGCACGGCGGGGGCCTGTGGTTTCCTTCAGCACATCGGAAGAAACAGGCTGTATGGCAACATTAAGATAACGCCCCACAACCTGAATGAGGTTCATGCCAATACCGTTGTATGTGCCCTCGCTATCCATAAATTCAATGGGATGCCAATCATCTTCCAGGGCAACACGCAGGGTCTGATGGCTTGCCAGCCACTCCCTCTCAGCTGGGGTGAGTAGCAGGGAGCGAGGCATGTCGCCCCAAACGCGGTGCACGGGGTTACGAACCCACCGTTCTTCCAGTGCCACCATTTCAGCGCGTGATATGCGCGAAAGCCCTTCGTCCATCAAACGGGCAAGGTCGTCCCTGTTGCGCAGCACAGCCGGATGAAGGTTGCGCGAAAAAAGGGGAAAGGCCTGAGGCATAAAAAAGCTGTTAAGCCCCAACCGGTCAATTGTGCCATAAGCGGAAGGGAAGTTGCTCGCTATGCCGTCTGCCAGCCCGTTGGCCACAGACATGAACATTTCTGCCCCGTTGCGCACCACCATCAATTGAACCCTGGGGAAATGCTCCCGCATGTAATCTTCCTGCAACGAGCCTTCAAGCACGACAATGGTCGCATCCCCCAACTGGCTTGGGTCCGTAATCCTTTGCCCGGCAGAGGTTGAAAGCAAAAGCCCCCCCATACCGGGGGAAATGGCCGGGCCAAACTTTGCCCAGCGGGCTCTGTCGGGAGTGATATACATGCTGAAGTGGATGTCGGCCCGCCCCGAATGGAGGGCATCAAGAGAATCCTGCCAGTCGCCCATGATAAATCTCACAGGTCTGCCAACTTTTTCGCCCCACAGTCGCCACAGGTCAATCATCAAGCCGACAGGTTCTCCTGTTTTTGAAACAAAAGACAGCGGCTCGTTATCCTTCATGCAGACAATTGTGATGGGGTCGGCGCTGGCTGCCGTGGAAGAATCCGTAGCGCACAATGTCAGATTCGCAGGAGCAAGAACCAGCAGAAGCAGGCAGCAGAAAGCGGTGTGGAAAAATTTGACCATGGCTACCTCGCTGGTTCTCTTGCAGGAATTATACTTAATTTCTTATAGCAGTAACAGCCGCATTGCAATATTCTCCCCTTGCCATTGCCCTCCGCCAAAAAATTTCTTGCGAAACGGGATGTTGCAGGGGCAAAGATACGCGCAACCGCATATGAATGCCCTGCCGGGATCAGGCTCAGGAGCGCGCTTTGACGCGCCTGGCCCGACAGGGATATGATTGGCGTGCGTAATTGCGCAGACGCGGGCTCTCCGCCTTGCTCCGCAAGGAGCCCACATGCTGGATCAATGAGGTATGTATGTATATTATCACTGGTGGCGCAGGTTTTATCGGCAGCGCCATGCTCTGGCGGCTGAACCAGGCAGGCATAACCGACATACTGGTGGTGGATAACCTCGGTTCAACGGAAAAGTGGAAGAATCTCGTTAACCGGCGATACGCCCGCTATGTACACAGGTCTGAATTTCTGGAAATGCTGCGCGCCAACACGCTGGGCGGCAAGGTAGAGGCAATCGTGCACATGGGCGCCTGTTCTTCCACCACAGAAAAGGACGCAGACTTTCTGATGGCCAACAACACGGCCTATACTGTGGAGCTGTGCAGATTTGCCCTGGAACACGGAGCGCGCTTTATCAATGCCGGGTCAGCCGCTACATACGGGGATGGCTCACAGGGGTTCTCTGACAGGCCGGAAACGACCCGCCGCCTCAAGCCCCTGAACATGTATGGCTACTCCAAACACCTTTTCGATTTGTGGCTACTGGATAACAAACTTACAGAGAGCGTGGCCAGCCTCAAGTTTTTCAACGTCTACGGCCCCAATGAATACCACAAGGGCGACATGCGCAGCGTGGCCTGCAAGGCCTTTTATGAAATCAGCACTACGGGGAGTTTGCGGCTTTTCAGATCAAACACGCCGGATTTTGCCGATGGCGGCCAGATGCGCGATTTTGTCTACGTGAAGGATTGCGTGGAGTTGATGTTCTGGCTGCTTGAAAACCCGGCAACCAATGGCATTCTCAATGTTGGCACGGGCAAGGCCCGGAGCTGGAACGACCTGGCCTGTGCCATATTTGCCGCATTAGGCAAAAAGCCTCAGATTGAATATATGGACATGCCAGAAGCCTTGCGCGGAAAATACCAGAACTTCACCCAGGCGGATATGAGCTGGATGCAGGAAACAAACTGCCCAGTGCGCTTTACATCGCTGGAACAGGGCATTGCGGACTATGTGGGCAACTATCTGGCCCAGAGCGATCCCTATCTTGAAATGCCCGCCTGATTAAATGCAGCGGGCACATACCCAAGCGGGTAAAACTCTGATGGGGGAATGCCGCAGTCATCTGCAAATGGTTCAGCGGTCTGCGGCCTGCATGGCCTCAGCCCACAGCGGAGCAGCCTGATCCTTGGCTGAAAGCAGAGGTTCGTCCACGGGCCAGACAACGCCCAGGGTCGGGTCGTTCCAGCGGATGGCCGCTTCGTCCTCAGGGCAGTAGTAATCTGTGCACTTGTAGTGAAAATGGGCAATTTCGCTGGTCACGACAAAGCCATGCGCTAAACCGGGCTGCACCCACATCTGCCACTGGTTTTGCTGCGAAAGCTCAACACCAAACCACTTGCCGAACGTGAGGGAATCCCGCCGAATATCCACAGCCACATCAAATACGCTGCCCAGCGAAACATAGACCAGTTTGCCCTGAGGGCGTGTTTTCTGATAATGCAGGCCGCGCAGAATGCCACGGGCGGACATGGAATGGTTATCCTGCACAAAGGGCATATCAATGCCTGCCGCCTCGTAGCGTTGCTGCTGCCAGGTTTCCACAAAATAACCGCGTTGATCACCCCATACCTTGGGTTTGATCAAGAGCACCCCGGCAATCGGCGTCTGAACTACTTCCACAGCCCAATCCCCGTATCCACAAGTTCAAGAAGATATTTCCCGTAGCCGGTCTTGGCCATGGGTTTTGCCAGTGCGCGCACGGCGTCTGCATCAATATAGCCGTTGCGCCAGGCTATTTCCTCCAGGCAGGCCACTTTGAGCCCCTGGCGTTTTTCTACCGCCTGCACAAAGGCTCCGGCATCCATGAGGGAATCATGCGTGCCGGTATCAAGCCAGGCAATGCCCCGCCCCATAAGCTCCACATGCAGATTGCCCTGTTGCAGATAGGCGTTGTTCACATCCGTGATTTCCAGTTCGCCCCGGGCCGAGGGGCGGACGGCGCGGGCGAGATCCAGCACCTTTTGGTCATAAAAGTACAGACCTGTCACCGCAAAGTTGGATTTGGGGAGGGCTGGTTTTTCTTCAATGCTGACCACATGCCGCTGATCGTCAAATTCCACTACGCCGTAACGCTCAGGATCGCGCACATGGTAGCCAAAAATGGTCGCTCCGCATTCGCGGGCCATGGCTGCGCGTGTAAGTGTTGGCAATCCATGGCCGAAGAAAACATTATCCCCCAAAATCAGGCAGGTGTTGTGCCCTGCAATGTGGTCTTCCGCCAACAAAAAAGCCTGGGCCAACCCTTCAGGACGGGGTTGCACGATGTAGCTGAAATTGCAGCCCAGTTGCGAGCCGTCGTGCAGCAAAGCCTTATAGAGGGGCAGGTGCTCTGGGGTGGAAATAAGGCAGATATCCCGAATGCCCGCCATCATCAGAATAGACAGCGGGTAGTAAATCATGGGTTTGTCATAGATGGGCATGAGTTGCTTGCTCACGCTCAGAGTCAATGGATACAGGCGCGAGCCAGAGCCCCCTGCCAGAACAATTCCTTTCCAGCCGCTCATGCCGCCCCCGTCTTTCAGTTGGCCCCACCGCAAGCGCGATGGGCGTAGTTGGCTGCAATCCATTTTCTGTAAGCGCCGCTGCGGACATTTTCAACCCACGCGGTATTTTCAAGATACCAGCGAACGGTTTCACGCAGTCCGGAATCAAACTTGTGGGTCGGCTTCCAGCCAAGCTCCGCTTCTATTCTGCTGCAGTCTATGGCGTACCGAAAATCATGACCGGGCCTGTCGGCCACATATGCAATTTGATCGGCATAAGGCCCGCGAACCGAGGGAACCAACTGGTCAAGGATGGCGCACACGGCCAGCACAACCTCAAGGTTGGTCTTTTCCGCATGCCCGCCGATGTTGTAACAACGCCCCACCCTGCCCGCTTCAAGCACGCGGGCTATGGCAGCGCAATGGTCCTCTACATGCAGCCAGTCGCGAATATTGGCCCCCTTGCCGTAGACAGGCAAAGGCTTGCCGTCAAGGGCATTGCAGATCATCAGGGGAATGAGTTTTTCAGGGAACTGGCGCGGCCCGTAATTATTGGAACAATTGGTGAGCAGCACCGGGAGGCCGTAGGTTTCGTGAAAGGCGCGCGCCATATGGTCGCTGGCGGCCTTGGACGCAGAATATGGGCTGTTGGGGCTGTAGGGGGTCGCTTCTGTAAAAGGCGGATCGCCCGGCTGCAACGCGCCATAGACCTCATCGGTAGACACGTGCAGAAAACGAAAGGCTGAAGCGCGCTCCGCAGGCAGAGTTCGCCACCACTGGGCAGCCACCCTCAGCAGCGTGGCCGTACCCAGCACATTGGTGCGCACAAAAGCCTCGGGATCAACAATGGAACGGTCAACGTGGCTTTCCGCAGCAAAATTCACGATGGCATCGGGCTGGAAGGCTTCCAGCAGCCAGGCAACCAGCTCGGCATTGCCGATGTCGCCGCGCACAAAGACGTAATCCGGGTCGCCATTCAGCGTTGCCAGATTCGCAGGATTGCCAGCGTAGGTCAGCTTGTCGAGGTTAACCACACGCACACCCTGCCGCCGGGCCTGAAGGACGTAACAGGACCCGATAAAACCCGAACCGCCGGTAACCAGCTGACAGGGCATGCGCGCGTTCAAATTACAGCCTCCAGAGATCAAACCCGGCATCAAGCATTTCCTGCTTGTTCCAGAACCCCTTGATATCCATAAGCGTAACCGCATCGCCTGCAAACATGGCGCGTATGGCCGCATGATCAAGCTGGCGGAAACTCTCGTGCGATACAGCCAGGATAAGAACATCCAGATTTTTGAGATCGCTCAGGGGCAATAACGTCTGCCCGTATTCGTGATGGGCTTCCGCAGCATCGGCCTCGGGATCATGCACCAGAGCCGTGATGCCGTATTCCTTCAGTTCCGCTATGATGTCCACCACGCGGGTATTGCGGATGTCTGGCACATTTTCCTTGAACGTAAAACCCAGCAGGCCCACGCGCGCGCCCTTGACGTGTTTGTCCGCATTGATGAGGCGTTTGACGCAGATTTCAGCCACATACTTGCCCATGCCGTCGTTGATGCGGCGGCCTGCAAGAATAACCTCGGGGTGGCAGCCGATTTCTTCGGCCTTGTAGGTCAGGTAATAGGGGTCCACGCCAATGCAGTGCCCACCCACAAGCCCCGGACGGAACGGCAGGAAGTTCCACTTGCTGCCTGCGGCCTCAAGCACTTCCAGCGTATCGATGCCCATGCGGTTGAAAATAAGGGCCAATTCGTTCATCAGGGCGATGTTGATATCACGCTGCGTGTTTTCAATAACCTTGGCGGCCTCGGCCACCTTTATGCACGAAGCCCTGTGGATGCCCGCCGTCACCACCGCGCCATAGACCTTAACCAGCAGGTCTGCGGTGGGGGCGTCAGAGCCGGAAACAACCTTGCGGATGGTTTCAAGCCGGTGAACCTTGTCACCAGGATTGATGCGCTCGGGTGAATACCCCACGGTAAAATCCGCAGGAAAGCGCATGCCGGATTCTTTTTCCAGCAGGGGGATGCATTCGTCCTCGGTAACGCCAGGGTATACCGTAGACTCATAGCACACCACGCAGCCCTTGGGCATATGGCGTCCAACCGTGCGACTGGCGCCCACCACAGGCGTAAGATCGGGCTGTCGGTGACTGTCTACCGGGGTAGGCACGGCCACGATGATCACTCCCGCCTTGGCAAGCTCGGCTGCATCGCTGGTAAAACGGGCCGTGCTGGCGGCAAGGGAAGCATCGTCAACCTCATTGGTGGCATCGTGCCCCTTGTTGAGTGCATCTACCCGCGCCACGTTGATATCAAAGCCAATGACATCAAAGTGATGGGAAAGGGCAACAGCCAAGGGCAAGCCCACATAACCCAGACCAACCACAGCCACGGAAGATTTTTTTGCCAACAGGTCTTCAAATGAAACCATCTGATTGTCCTCAATACTACTGGATTCCTTCTAAAGGAACCACAGACGCAATCTTGTGTGAAGTAAAAAAGTCCGCATCGCAGCGTAGGCCGACATGCCGCATGAACAGTAAAGCTGCAACACCTTTGAACACTCTGTGATCACCTGATTTTCAAGAAAAGAACAAAAATCACATGAAAATCAGCATGCTTTTTTTCAGGCCCATTCCGTTATTTCAGACGGCCCAGCCCCTATGGGCCTCGGCGGCAACGAGTAGTATTGGACTGTCCACTGAATGGACGGCCTGCATACATTCAACGGATCTGCATTATGCAGCCGCGCCAAGGCAATGCAACAAAGAAAATTACACTAATGGCAGCGCATTGAAAAGAGAGAAATGAGCAACATCCCGCTCCACAATCAAACGCTGCACAGGCAGGCTCTGGAGGTATTCCCCTTGCGTATGAAAACTACCGCGATTCCCAGCCCTGTTAACGCCAGTTGCGCAGACGCTCAACGAACATGCGCAACCGATAGGCACCCTGCGCCGTCCCGTATCGCAGGGCGTCCAGAGGGGCCACGCAGAGGGGATACAACACATTGAACAGCATAAACAGCCATGAAAAACCATGCTTTTTCAGCAAATACATACGCCCGGCTGCATAGCTTGCCACCTTTTGCGGCGAGGGCTGATGTTCTTTCGGCGAAGGATGAAACACCCGAATTCTCGCATATCGGCGCACCTCTGTGCGGGCATGCGCGTACAAAAGGTAGTCGGTGTCTTCGCCGCAACCGTAGGGCAAGCCGGTTCCGGGGCCAAGCAGGGGATCAAAGCGGATGCCAGTCACGGGCTCTCTGCGGTAGAACTGTACGCATGTTCCCGCAAGCTGAAACAAGCCCGCCCGGCTGACGATCCCCTCGGATACTCCTGAGGCATAAACATTGGGCGATGATGTCCACACGCCCAGCAAAGCCCCGCAAGAAGGATAGGCGGCAAACGTTTCGCACACACGTTCAAGGGTATCCGGCGCATACCAGCAATCATCATCGGGAAAAACTATGATGTCTGCCTTGGCTTGTTCCAGCAAGGCATTGCGGGCAACTGAAACTCCCTGCGGGGGCAGCACAATGCGAGTAATGGGCAAGCCGGAATGGCGGGCAAGCATATTATCCAGATAACCCGGAGGATTCTGATCTGCCAGAAGTATCCGGAAGTTTTTGTACGACTGCCCCTCAAGTGACGTAACCAGCCGGTCAAGCTCCTCATTACGGCCAATAGTGGCGATAAGCAGATCAATAGATGGCTGATCAGGTATCGGCGGCAAGCTGACAAGAGTTTTTTGCTCGGGCAGACTCCACAGCCGGGGCTTGCCTTGAACCAGGCGAGGCCGATCCGCAACATACCCAGCAACTCGGGCGCCGCAAAGCCTGCGCACCGCCAAATAGCCGCCGCTACGCGCGAGCCGCAGCAGAGGTTTGAGCTGAACCGCGCCTGGAAAATATTTTCTTGAAAGCCGCAGCAACTCCCGCTCGCTGGCAAACATGGAATCCATGTTGCCGCTTACGCCGCCAGTATGCATGGACGCAAAGGGGATGCAGCCCAGACGTATATTATCCTCACGCAGAGTGCGGCATAAGAAATCGTAGTCCCCTGCGATACGACAGGAGGCATCAAATTTGTGCACTGAAAAAAGCGTACTGCGATGAAACAGCCCCGGATGCGGCAGACTCATACCCTGCGGCAGATCACGCCTTGGCTTGGCAGAGGGGCGCATCAGCTCCAGCGCTGAGCCGCTGGGTGTAACAAGCTGCACTGGTGTGGCGAAGTACTCCACGGAGTCGGGCAACAGCCGCAGCTCAGATACGTACTGCGACAGAACAGACCAATTGAGGCTATCGCCTGCACCCAAAAAAATGGCCCACTTGCCGCGCACACGGGGGAGGGCCTTGTTCCAGGCATCATAAATACCGCAGTCCCTGGCGCTCTCATAAGAGATCGGCAATTGAGCATGTTCCTGAACAACCTGCTCCGTGGCATCACCCGACATGGCATCCTGAATAACAACTTCATAGCAAAAAGGGGCGCGGACAGGAAAGCCCCCCAAGGTTTCATCCAGGGGTTTGGCTGCATTGCATACGGCAATGACTATAGAAAGTTCCGGCGCGAGTTCATTCATCGTAAGGCTCATTGTATCCGACGTGCTATTGGTGGCGTCAGCCGATTCTGCCAAGGAGGCGCAATCGCAGGGCAAGTATTTGCCGTTTGCAGGCAAACCGCAATCGCCGCCAGGGATTTTGCTCATATTCGCGCAAAATCTGCCAATGGTCTTCCCGCTGCCCGTCGCTGCCTATCGCTTCGCCAACAAAGGCGTAGCCCTGCCGGGGAGTCGGGAATGGACGGGCAGAGCTTTCGTAGCGGAAAAAGGGATCATGGACGCAACACCCGGCTTTAAGCAGACGAGGATAAATGACCTGTTCGAGAAAAAGCTGATCCTGGTTATGCGCGCTCGTGGGCGAAAAGCTCTCGATCATTATTTTGACATCTCGAAACAATCCCCCCTTGCAGCCCCACATGCCGCCCATTACGGGCATGCCATGATATGGGTGGTCGCGCATTATGTGCCCCGCAAGGCCGCTGCGTTCCCATTCGTCAACCGCAGCTTTCTCGCGCAGGGTCAGCCGGGAATCAGTATCGCGCATAACAACGCGCTCAACATCCTCATCTGCCAAAGCCCAAAATCGCCAGAACATGCCGCGGTTGTCATTGATGCCGCGCACCCGAGTTACCTCTGCGCCAGTTTGCTGCAGACGGTCTGCAATATCGCCCGGAACGGAGTCGCCACAGTAAAAACGCGCGATCCATCCGGGATAAACCTCAGGGGTTTGCAGCGCATTGACAACCGCGCCCTCGGTGTATTTGGGGTTATCGCCCCAAAGCGAATAGGCAATGAGTTTTTTCATATTTTCCATACTGAATCATCACAGTCATATCCTGGCCGAAAAGGGGCTCTGGCAAATGCCAAATGCAAGTTTCCTTTCCGCTGCACACCAAAACCTGCCCCATCACCGCCAGTCCTACCGCGATGTTTTTATAATTTTTTTTGCATGCCACCAGCAGGATGCAAGCCATCCCTCCAGAGCCGGACGATTATGCCCGACCAAGGAAAGCAAGTAGTGGGCACAGTGTCGCAACGTTCGGGCGGTCCACCCAACGGGCTGACGAAAAGGCGAAAGGAGGGGCAATGCCTGCTCCCTGAGGGCAAGTTCACACCCCAGAGCCTCTTTCGGGTACAACGGGTGGGCAACGTTCGCTTTTTCAATGCGATGCAACCAGTCGATCAATTTGGCGCGCATAGCTGATGTTTCTGGGCAAGGGGCGCAGCAGATTCGGTGTAGAGCCAATGTTGCGGCATCAATGGGCAAGCCGAGCCGCTCAAGTTGCCGCCCGCAAATATCCAGCGAGGTCGCGGTCATATTCACATAATATTTTGCGCGGTTTACATCCGGGTGCACCCTGTATCGCAGCAGCACTTCGCCCAGGTTGGCAAATCTGCTGCCAGCATGCAACATGCGCTCCCACAGATCGTAATCCTCGGCGCACGGGGCATTGCTGGAATACCCACCAACTGCCAGAACGCTTGATTTGCGCATTATGACCGTGGGATGAAAAACCGGAGTATTGAATAGGGTCAGCGCCTGCAGGGCATCATGATTTTCTGGCAAGCGTTTTTCTTCGCCTGTTTCATAAAACACCAGACCCGCCCCGCATACTGCAACATCTGGATGCTCCGCCATGAATAGCGCCTGACGCTCCAACCTGTTGGGCAGAGCGACATCGTCCGCATCCATGCGCACGATCAGGTCGGTATTGCTCAAGGCAAGCCCTCCATTCAGCGTGGCAATCAGCCCCCTGTTTTCGCGCGAAACTACACGCACACGGGCATCACGTGCTGCAAACTGCTGAAGAATCGTCAAAGTATTGTCTGTAGAACCATCATCGATGACAAGGAGTTCAAAATTTGTGAATGTTTGCGACAGAATGGATTCCAGAGCTTCTGCAATGTATGGGGCACCATTAAAAACAGGCAGAAGCACGGTCAGCTCTGCGGCAGAAAAGCGAGGCGCAGCCTGGATCAACTCATTTTTATGTATTGTGTTTGACATTTTCTATAACTCCACGCGTAACCAGGGCGCAGGACAAACATCAGCCGCATTTGCCTTTAAGGAGGCAACCCACAGATGGGGGGCGATATCAAGCTGACCATCGCCCCAAACCCAATCTCCCTACCACGAAAAGCTGGGTTTAGAGATACAGTACTGGGCATAATGATATAAGATGCATGCCGTTGCTAGCTTCTGCTCTTGTATCAGTGGTGTTCATCTCACCTGAGGGTCAAATAAAATTGATTCGTTGGCATGCTCAATAAAATTCGTGCAAATATTGCATTAAAACAAGATAGAGCTAGTTGGTTCCTCTACACATTTTCAAGCAGCTTTCGATACAAATCAATATGTTGGTGAGCTATTATTGTGCTGTCATAAGTATTCAATATGTGCATCCGCGCATTTTTCCCCCACTCGGCAGCTACTGAAGGGTTTTCAATTAGATGGCGGATACCGTAAGCTAAATCTTTTACATCAAAATTTTGAGCTATGTACCCACTTTTATTGTGCTGAACAATTTCTGGGATGCCTCCCACAGAAAATGCAACGCAGGGTACGCCACACGAGCAAGCTTCAAGAACGGTTGTTGGCAAATTGTCTTGCCGGGAAGGAACAACAAATACATCTGCGCAAGCATAAAGTGACGCAAGTTCAGATGCATCGTGAACATATCCAACGCATGTAGCCGGAAATTGCAAATTGTTCCCCTCCGCATTTTCGCCAAAAACTGCGAGGTGAGCATCAACCCCCTGAGCTCTCAGAAGTTCAAGTGCCTGCAACAACAAATCAAATCCCTTATAGGAAATTGAAGTTACTGTTGCCCCAAAAAGAATTATGGGCTTATCCGTAGGCAATTTCCAGACACGGCGCATTTCAAACTTGTCCGCGGGAGAAAAAACATTCGTATCAAGTGCGTTGCCAAGATGATGGATATTTTTCCCTTCCCACAAGGGGCTTTGCAAAGCCATTTCGGTGAGCCAGCGGCTCGGGCAGATCGCATCAATCTTAGCGTTGGCAAAAGCACGACGCTTATAATCCCAAAGATATTTTGCCAGATTCAAACCGGTTATAGAGCAGCCCAACTGCGGACAGTTTTCACACCCAACACGCCACTGCGTGCATTCCATGTTGCAATGACAGCCGGCTGTAATTGGCCAAACATCATGAAAAGTCCACACGATGGGTGCAGTTATCCTGCCCAGACTCTTCAAATTTACGGTAGAAGCTGCAGACCAGTGCATATGCACAACATCCGGCTGCAATGCCTCCACCCATTTATCAAGGTCATTACCCACAAATGGGGTTGACCAAGGCATGTCTTTTTGCCGCTGGGGAAACAACCGCAAAGAAATTTGCCCCAAATGTGAACGCAAACTCGATTGCCAAATGTTATTTGAAAAAAACTGCCCCCCCTCAAGCAGAGGAGGAAACGCAGCAAGTGTAGTCACGCGACATCCCACAGCGCGCAGAGCAAGACACAGCCGCCCCGCTGCAGAGTTAGCGCTGAGTGAGGCAGCTACGTGGAGTATGTGCACAGTACGTTTCATTACAATTTTAACCAACACCTCTACAGAATATCATACGAATGCACATGTTCTACAGCAAGCCCAGCAAATGTGCCCTCCACCGAATAAAGCCAACGCCAGCCCAAAATTCGAATATGAGACAATCGCTAGATTAAACTCTAAAGAAGTTGCGCGCGTACTGCACTATTCTTGTTACAATAGAACCCAACATTTTCTCGGGGCTTGCAACAAGGGCCTCCCAAAACAGCATACAAAGTGTCATCTTTGGGAGGGAGTTAAAGCCATTATAGAGGAGCGTGGTTCGAGATTTAAAAATCTCGTCAGTGGACGCCGAGGCAAACCTCTTTCGGATTTCTGCACGATACGCGAGACTTATTGTTCGCTGCGGCAGAGTGCTGGAAAGCGATCCGCCATGTCGACGATAATCGTATACACACGCATCAATCTGAACAAACTTGAATCCGTGCAAATAAGCGCGAACCCAAAAATCATAGTCCTCAAGTAGAAACAATGTAGTATCATAGCCGCGCAAAGCTTCTGCGACCTCGCGCTTATACAGAAAAGAGGCCCCAACCGTGTTTTGCCAAAGCAGTTGGCCCGGCTGGCTAGGCTCCGAGGTCAAACCTGTTGAAACTCCGTTCTCATCAATAATTGAGCAGGGACCGCACACAATGTCCGCCCCTGAATTCAACAAAGAAGCTAGCAGTGTTTCCAGCCAATCTGGGTGTGGAATATTGTCATCGCTTGTCCATGTAAAAATAGCCCCCCGCCCAGCCCAATGCCCAGCGTTCAGACTTGCAGGAAGTTTAAGATTAACCTTATTGCGGACAATTCTGATGCGTGAATCCCGTATAGCATAATCGGCCAAGATTTGCGGCGTTGCGTCAGTTGAGCAGTCATCGACCGCCACCACTTCAAAATTTGTGTATGTCTGAGCCAAAATCGCATCGAGAGCTTCAGAAAGATAATGCGAACCATTATATACAGGCAATACAATAGTAATTAGTGGTGCAGACGACATCAAAACTACCTCTTAACAGCTATCCATGCTGCGAATAACCCATCCGCCATGCCTTCATAAGGCACGTTGGATTCAACACTAACTTCGAAGTTCAAATTTTGCAGCCGTGTGGACAAATCATCAATATCAAACCACTGTTCCCATCCACTGATTTTCATCTTGCCAAGCTTCTGAATATCTTTATCTATGATGCACAGCACCCCACCAGGGCGCACAACTCTGGCAAGCTCACGCAGTGCTCCATCCAAATGCACTGCGTGCTCCAGCGATTCACAAGCGTACACCATGTCAAAGGATGCATCTGCAAAGGGCAGGCTGAGCAACGAACCTTGTGCCTTAGCGATTGACTCGGGCAGACTAGACATAACGTTGACGGAAATGTCTGCCCCCGTGAGTTTCAAGTGGGGCATATCCTGTGACAACAGCCGCAAATAACGCCCCTTGCCGCAACCAGCGTCAAGCACATTGACAATGCCTGGACGTGAAGCAATTTGGCTGATTAATTTGTAGCGACCATCTTGAGGGTCAATTTTCTCTGAAAAGATATGAGCCATATCTTCAAAGCTGGCGCGCAACATAAGTTGCAATGCGTCCAAAAAGTACTTTACAGCCCACGAAATCTCAGCGCGGGCAAAGTAGCGCCCCAACCCGAAGCGATTCGGCAAAATTCGGGTTAATCCGCCGTATGAGCCATACCACCCGCCAGATTTATTTTGCAAAGAAGTCGCATATGCAAAGGCCCTATGCGCACGTTCGTTTTCACCTAACTTGTACCAAACGATGGCATATTGAAAAAGGCCTGTGCTGCAAACCCAAGAAACATCTAGGTAGGCGGGAACAGCTCCGTTGCGACGTTGCAGAGCAGCTATCTGGTGCATACCTTCGCGGCAGCAGTCGATATGCCCAAGATCGAACAGAGCCTCCATAATGTAGGCGTGAAAATGTGAAAGATGTGTAAATTTTGTTAAATCAGGCTGCTCAAGAAACCATGCAATGGACTTATCAATTTTGACTAATGATTCATTGTCATTCAGATGAAGCGCTGCCCTACGCAATGGCTCGAGAGCATAGAGCAATATCCCCCATGATACATTACCACTCCAAACCTTCTCATCTGGTGGGCTAATGGCTCCGTCGTCATCTATAAACGAGGTGCACCAAGAAACACCCCGCCGTATAGATTCATTCCATTTTTTTTCACCAGTATGCTGCGCAAGCGCCAACAATCCGCGGACAATTTGCCCCACATCAAAAATGCAAGTGCATGTTTCGGAGGGATCAGCCCAGGCCCCCGACTCCAACTGAACAGACTGAAGCCAATCCCCATACTCGCGAGCTCTTGCCTCTTCAGTCCAGTTAAGCAACGTTGGTATGTAATATCCCGTTACTTCAGGATAGGGCTTCAATAATTTTGAATTTACCGCCACGCCTCCACCAACTGAATGGATATTGATCCACGCTAATGCCTTAGCAAACGAGTCAATAACTTTCAAAATTCACCCCTGTAACAATAGTAAGATATTAAACAATTTT
>CDZQ01044282.1_pt1 | contig 14968 bp, 19 predicted proteins | sample 554831 | NCBI WGS metagenome assembly CDZQ01 (sample SAMEA3182112, study PRJEB8094) | gut metagenome | biome: human; feature: gut; material: Stool; isolation source: human stools | place: Canada | collected 2013-05-06
ATTTATTATAAATATACATTTTTATTATAACAGACCGCCGCGTCAAAGTCAAGCACGAAGCAGCTGAATTGTATTCTTTTACCAAGAAAAAACAGGCAAATTGCCGTTAAAAAATTAACAAACAACTCACCTGTTTCGATTGCGTAATGTTCTGAAAAATTGTTTTAAAATCTCCGTGCAATCCTGCTCCAAATATCCGTAAGTAACCTCGGGCTTATGATTCAACGGCATTTGCGCCAAATCGCATACACTGCCGAATGCACCGGCCTTGGGGTCACGAGTTCCCACATAAATATGCTCCAATCTGGCATTGATAATCGCCCCCGCACACATCGGACAGGGCTCTAAAGTCACATATAAATCACAGCCGCACAAACGCCATCCGCCGAGCCGTTTACAAGCTCGGTCAATAGCCGTAATTTCTGCATGCATCAACGCATTTTTTTTACTTTCGCGGCGATTATATCCACTGCTGATCAGCTTGCCGTTTTGCACAACAACCGCTCCGACCGGAACCTCTCCGATCGAAGCGGCTTTTTTAGCCCGAGCTAAAGCGTAACGCATAAACTTCTCTTCGTACATCGTTACATCTTCTCCGGCGCATCTACTTTTAATACCGTCAACACATTTTCAATAGTCTGCTTGACAGCACAAATCAGACAAACTCGGAATTGCATCAGCGCTTCATCCTCACATTTTACCCGGCACTCATTGTAAAAACTATGAAAAGCCGAAGCCAGCTCCACGGCATATTTCGTCATTCGAGACACATCATAATCCTGCGCAGAACGAATGATCTCTTCCGGGAAAGAAGCCAGAATTTTAATCAACGCCGACTCCTGTGCGTTTAAAGACTCTACCGCAATAGCAGACGCTTCCTCGGCATTGGCCGCAGATCGGCCAAGCATCTCTAAGATACTGCAAATACGAGCATGCGCATACTGTACATAGTAAACAGGATTCTGGTTTGATTTTGAAACCGACAAATCCAAATCAAAATCAAAGTGAGAATTCGGTTCCCGCAAATTAAAGAAAAACCGTGCCGCATCCGTCGGAATTTCATCCAACAGCGTTTCCAGCGTAATCGCTTTACCCGAACGCTTGCTGGCCTTGATGACTTCCCCGTCACGGACCAAACGAACCATCTGCACAATGACCGCATCCAACTTGGACACATCCACCCCCAGCGCAGACAAAGCTGCTTTTAACCGAGGGACATATCCGTGATGATCGGCGCCCAACACATCGATTGCTTTATCAAAACCTCTAACCACCAATTTGTTGTAATGGTAAGCGATGTCCGGAACCACATAAGTGGGAACCCCGTTTGCGCGAACCAACACAAAATCTTTATCGCAGCCAAAATCGGTAGCCCGGAACCAGATAGCACCCTCAGACTCATAGGTATAGCCGCTTTCGACCAACCGTGCTACCGTTTTTTCTACTTCCCCGTTCTGGTGCAGCTGGCTCTCCATAAACCATTGATCGTACCGGATACGATATTTTTCCAAATCGTTTTTAATTTTTTCGACATTCAGCGGCAAGGCGTACGCAACCAATGCTTTCTGACGCTCTTCCTCACTGACTGACATGTACTGATCGCCATGCAAAGCGGCAAAATTTTTAGCATGCTGAATAATGTCTTCCCCGTGATAGGAATCCTCGGGCATTTCGATCCCGTCTTCATAAAGCTGACGATACCGAAGGCTCAAGCTAAGCCCAAATTTATTGATCTGATTACCGGCGTCATTCACATAAAACTCTCTGAACGCCTGATATCCGGCATAATCAAACACGCTGGCCAAACAATCTCCGCATGCGCCGCCCCGTGCATTTCCGATATGCATCGGACCGGTCGGATTGGCCGATACAAACTCAACCAAAACACGCTGTCCCTGTCCGTAATTACTGCGCCCATAATCAGACCCTTCGGAAAGAATACCAGAAAGAACCGCCTTTGCATACGCTGGGCTGATTCTGAAATTAATAAACGCACCAGCAACCGTCACGTCGGAAAGCCATTCATGCTTTGCCAAATGCTCTAAAATAATCTGCGCAATTTTTTGCGGCGGCATCCGGAAAACCTTAGCCCCCATCATAGCAGCGTTTGTTGCATAATCTCCAAAAGAAGCATCTTTCGGAACCTCAACCGTAAAAGAATACGGATCAGCCTGTGGCAACGCCCCGTCTGCAATCGCCTGCTGAATCGCCTGCTGGACATTTTCTTCAATACATTTTTTAACTTCTGCAAAAAAATTCATTTTTTTACTCCTTATTCACAATATCCTGCCCGTATCGTCACACGATGATCCGTAATCGGCTGACGAGCCTTTTTTAATGTATAAAAAACCGTAAGTTCCACATTACAGGAATCGATTTTCCACTTTACATCACCCACGCACAAGAGTTGCCGGTGCGCGGCGTCATCAAACAATAAAGCAGAAGAATATGGAACCAATAAAAGCTGATCTTTCTTTTGATGCGAGATCAAATCAATCCAAGATATTTGAACCGTCCCATCTGCACCGATGGATAAACAGACTTGCTGCAATGCGCCGGAGGCAGCATCCGGAACTTCAAAACACACTTTAGCTCCATCTTCTTCGGTTCGAATACAAGCCGGTGCGCTGATCGAAACCGTTTGTTTTTCATCCCGAAAAAAACAAATATCCACCGTCCCAGCCTTCGTCATGAAAAATCAAGTGCCAAAGAAATCAGTTTTTCGACCAGTTGTTCTGATTCAAGCCCGCTGTTTTCAAACAGTTTTGGATACATACTGATCGCCGTAAAGCCCGGCATGGTATTGATCTCATTCAAATATACCGTTCTTGTTTTTCGATCTATCATAAAATCAACCCGGGCAAGACCTTTGCAGTCACAAGCACAATACGCCTTTTCAGCCAACTTTTTGATCACAGGCTCTTCCGGAACTCCAGACGGAATCTGTAATTTTGAATCTTCACTGACATATTTTGCCTCAAAATCATAAAACTCATTAGAAGGCTGAATCAGCCCGGTAGTAGAAGTGACGACGTCGTCATTGCCTAAAACGGCGATCTCTACTTCTAAAATATCTTCTAATCCCTGCTCAATCACGACTCGCCGATCCACTTCGAAAGCAATCTTTAAGGCCTTGGGCACCTGCTGGGCATCATCACACCTTGTAATCCCGATAGAAGATCCGGCATTGGCCGGTTTCACAAAAACAGGATACGATAAAGACTGTTCGATCCGAGAAAGAATCGAATCTACACCGTCAGTACATTCTGCTTTTTCAACCATAATCCATGGAACCTGCTCAATTGCGGCCTCTTTCAGCAACACTTTGGTAATCGCCTTATCCATACATACGGCCGAACCCAATACCCGGCAGCCCACATACGGAACACGCATGATTTCCAATAAACCCTGTATCGTTCCGTCTTCGCCGTTTTTCCCGTGCAAAACAGGAAACACCACATCCGGCACAAATGTCTGCCCATCATAGGTAAACGTTTTTTGATTCAAATCTACACCAACTGCTATATTATCCGGATTGTTTACCCACTCGCCGTTGGCAATTTGCTCCGGAGTTGCAGAGGTATAAAACCAGTCACCCTGTTGTGTAATTCCAATCTTAAAAACTTGATGTTTCGTTAAATTTTTCAATATAAAAGAAGCGGAAAGACATGAAATATCATGTTCTGTCGACTTCCCGCCAAAGAGTACCGCGATCTTCATTCCAGCCAATCCCTTTCCTATCGTTTTTGTCCGATAACCACTCTTGGAATCTGATGATAATCGTTTCGGACAACAAGATTTGTAAAATGATTGTTTTTACATATTTCAACAACCTGCTGGGCTTGATCATACCCAACCTCAAACAATAAAAATCCGCCCGGCTTTAAACTTTGAATATACTTAGCGGCAATTCTTCGATAAAAATCCAATCCGTCTTTTCCGCCATACAAGGCACTTTCCGGTTCCTTTTTTACTTCTTTGGACAACTGCTGCATATCCGAAAAAGAAATATACGGAGGGTTGGAAACAACAATATCCAAATCTTGAAAGTTTTCATCTGAAAACACATCGTGCTTTACGATGGTAAATCGATCCTCACAATATAATTCGGCATTTTTCTGGCACACCGCAAGTGCTTGTTCCGAAAAATCGGCAAAAGTAATTTGAGCCGTTGAACACTGCTGGGCAATGGCGGCTCCGATACAGCCGCTCCCACAACACAAGTCCAAAACATGGCAATATCCGCGCCCGGCCATCACGTCCAACGCGGATTCCACCAAACATTCCGTATCAAACCGCGGAATCAGAACATGTTCATCCACGAACAATTCTAACCCGTAAAACGATGCAGAGTGCGTTATGTATTGTACCGGCTCCCCGGAAATTCTGCGCGCGACCAAAGAATCTAAGGCTGACAGCGAAACCGCTGCAACTTCCAAAAGGTCTTTTTTTTCAGCCTTGCACATCAAACGCTTTTTTAATAATTCTTCCCGGTCAATCCCGCAAATAAAATGAATCAATTCGCAAAGTTCGCCCTCGGCATTTTCGATATGACGCTGCTCCAACAAAGCAACGTATTCAACGTATTTCATGAAGCTTTATAGGCCGCCTGCGCGTCCCATTCTCCGGTTTTCGGATCAGTTAGCGCGGTTTTCAGGGCTGCAATAGCAACTTCAATTTCATCATCTGCCGGTTCGCGCGTTGTAATCTTTTGAAAAGCCCGTCCCGGAGCCGTCATCAACCGCGTAAACCAGTTATCATATCTGCCAGCCAAGCGCAATACTTCAAAACTGATGCCGGCAATAATCGGCAAGAACAATAATTTGATGAACGTAAACAAAATATTGTTCATTCCTTCAAACCAAGGAATACAGGACACCAGCGAGTAAAACAAAATACTGATAACCAAAACAATCAACAAAAAGTTCGTTCCGCAGCGAGGATGAATGCGAGATTGTTTTTTCACATTTTCTACCGTCAGTTCCTCGCGATTTTCAAAGCAGAAAATCGTTTTATGCTCTGCCCCGTGATATTCAAACATCCGTCGGATATCTTTCATAAAAGAAATCGACACAATATATCCTAACGCAATCAAAATGCGAATAATTCCCATAATCAAAGAAGAAACTACTTTAGGAAACGACGTTCCAAACGCCAGCTCCAACAACCAAGAAAAGAACAGCGGCAATGCAATAAAAAGACCAACAGCAAAAAGAGTTCCGATCAAAACCGCAACAACAATCGTCACTGTACTTTCTTTCTTAGATACTTCCTCTTCGTCAAATCCGGAAATCTCCGCCGACCGCATCAGCGATTTATACCCAACCACTAAACTTTCCACAAACGAAACAACACCGCGAATAAAGGGAGCCCGACAAATTGCATACTTATTCCGCAACCGACTCATCTTCATATCCTCGGTAACAATTTCGCCCTTGGTATTTCGCACGGCAAGAACACTGCGAAATGGAGAATTCATCAAAATCCCCTCCATCACAGCCTGCCCGCCGACATTTGCATACTTCTTCTTCGACATAATAGGCTTACCGAAACTTCCTTTCTATTCCGCCGAAATCATATAGTAATAAACAGGCTGACCGCCGTTAATAACCATAATCTCTTTGTCTTCGCCCAATTCCTCTTTCATGATTTCTGCCGCAGACTGCGCTTCCTGTTCGTCAATATCTTCACCGTAAAACAAAGTAATACAGCTGTAATCTTTGATATCGGAACAAAGTGCACGCAGGCAGTCTTCTTTTGAGTCCTTGATGTACTTGACGCTGTTTTCTACCAATCCCAGAATCTGTCCTTCTTTGATTTGAGCATTCTCAAAAACAGAATCCCGTGCAGCAAACGTCATTTTTTCCGTCCGGACGTTTTTCATCGCTGCTTTCATCGCCGCAACATTATCCGCTTCGTTGGCATCTGGATCAAAAGTAAGCAATGCGCTGATCCCCTGCGGGACAGAAACGGATTTTAACACAACAACTTTTTTATCCGAAACCAATTCCACAGCCTGTTTTGCTGCCATATAAATATTTTTATTATTTGGAAAAACAAAAACAATCTCACTGGGTGTTTGATTGACGGCATGGACAATGTCATCCGTACTCGGATTCATCGTCTGTCCGCCCTTTACAATGCTGTCTACCCCTAAATCGCGGAAAACTTCTTCAATCCCGTCTCCGGCACAAACACTGACAAAACCGTATTTCTTTTCCGGTGCACGCTTTTCATCTGCTTTTTCCGTCTTTGGCGCAGCCGCCTCCGAAACCAGCGAAGTGTGCTGTGCTTTCATGTTCTCTATTTTTACTTTTGCAAGAGTTCCGTACCGCAAACATTCGCTGAGTACCTTACCCGGATCATTCGTATGCACATGAAATTTAATAAATTCCGGATCATCGATAAAGACGCCGCTGTCTCCGGCATTCATGATATAATCGCGAAATTCTTTCACTTTCTGATCCGTTACGCTGCCATCTGTTAATTTATCGATGATACACTCCGTACAATAGGCAAACTGAATATCTTCCGTATCAAAATGAGAAAAGGCGGAATTTTCTTCTGTTGTATCAGCGGCAACAGCTTCAACAATCCCGTTTCCGCGTAAAACAGAAAGCATTCCTTCTAAAATAACGGTAAAGCCTTTTCCTCCCGCATCCACAACGTTGGCTTGCTTCAAAACCGGCAATAATTCCGGCGTATTTGCCAATGCCTGTTGCGCCGTCTCATAAAGTTCTTCGAACAACGCCGGCATTTCGATCTCCGTTTGAGCCAGTTCCAACGCACGGTCGGAAGCCAGACGCATTACCGTTAAAACGGTTCCTTCCGTCGGATGTTTTACCGCCTTGTAGGCAGCCTCCACCCCTCCGCGGAACGCCCGGGCTACCGTCAGCACATCGGCAGACGTCTTCCCTTTAAACTCCTTGGACATTCCCCGGAAAAACAAGGACAAAATAACACCTGAGTTCCCGCGTCCACCGCGCAGCAACGCACCGGCAACCTTTTCGGAACACTCTGACAACGTTCCCTCAAAACCCAGAATCGCCTTTTTTCCTGCCTGCATCGTCAAACTCATGTTGATCCCGGTATCCCCGTCGGGCACCGGAAAAACATTCAGGCTATTCACTTCTTCTTTCTTATTATCTATTGCGTTCGCAGCCGAAATGACCATGTCGCGATACAACAACCCACTAATCATATTCCTCTTCCAACTTTCTCATTCTCATTATTTTGTGCTGATAGCATCCACGTACACATTCACGCACTTAACCGTAAAGTTAACCGCCTGCTCGACACTGTAAGTAACTTTGTGCACAATGCTTTCAGTAATGGCCGGAATATTGATCCCATATGTCACCATAATATGAAGATCAATCATAATTTCATTGTTTGTACATTCCACATGGATTCCCTTATCGTGGCTGTCTTTTCTAAACAATCCCAAAAAACCTTCTGTAACATTTTTTGCCGTCATTCCGGCAACGCCGAAACATTCGTTTGCGGCATTTGAAACAATGCTGACAAGCACCGAATCGTCAATCACCACAAACCCCTCTTTATTTTCAGTTAACAACATATCAAAACCCCCGTTTCGGTGAAATCTTTTTGTAACAGAAAAATGGAATAAACTATCACAATACATTTTACACCATTTTTGACATTTATACAAGCCCCCTTTCCGAATTTTTTATATTTTTTTCGGTTTTCCGGCTCTAAAAAGACCGAAACAGGTTCAGGAAAAGCGTTCGGGCTCTGAAGAAACCCGAACGCTTTGATTATGAAAAGTACAGCATGGCTAAAATGGCTAACATTAAATAGTTATCTTCGCACCCATCTTCCATCGCTAACAATAGAATCAGCGCAATCAGTAAAATGTCATCTTCTTCAAACTTAGACAATGAAAATCGGTTCAGTAGTCCGGAAAGCCCGCCGGACAGATTGGAACCTCGATGGTTTCCAGCAAAAGCCCCCGAACAAGACCTACTGCTTCGTCGCATCGTCCCGGCATATCCAGGAGGTATACGCTGGGGACGACCACAACCATTCCCACATTGTTCCCTTTGCACATATACAAATTCATTTGAGGGCGACATATACTCGCCTCCTTTATTTCAAATAAGAAATCATACGAATAATCTGGATCGCCCGGATCGCGGATTCTACCTTGCCGGCTCTTGACTGACTTAAGTACGGTTCAATCGCATGCAATAAAGAGATGTTTTTGTCATTATGATTGACTGCCGACATCACATTTCGAATACGATCAAAATCCAACGGCATATCTTGCTGTGACCGATGATGTTCCTCCGACGGATGAGAATACCCCATTGCGGGAACCGATTCCGCTTCAGAATCCGAAGAACTCGGCGCAGAAAAAGAAGACGCTATCTGTTTAATGACATCCGCTGATTGCGGATTTTCGAGAAGCTGAGACAATTTTGAAAACATGTCATTGTCATTCATAATCATTTTCCTCCCAGAATGCGCTTCAAACTTTCTGCAGCCTTCGGCGAACTTAAAATTTTCTTTAATAAAACCGGATCGTTCATAATCGCTGCGGCAGACTCCAAGTCTTTTCCGCTCAGTTTAGACGTAATGTTTTTAACCGCATTCTCATCCTGCAAAAAGCGTTCAATTTTTTTACAGTCTTCTGCCCCAAAGACCTGACGCGCTGTGTTCATCACGTTTTGAACAGACTGGTTATTGATTTTTTTGTTCATATCACCCATATAGTCCCCTCCGAAAATAAATATTTCAATTCTACACAGTTATTATATGCGTAAAAAGAATATTTGACTTTTAAATCCGTTTATGGTATAGTAAAAAAAATAAAAAACAAGGAAATAGACATGAAATATTTAGTTTTTTCAGACTCGCACGGAACAACAGACGACATGCTGAGAATCATGCAGACACAACCGCATGATGCGGTGATTCACCTTGGCGATATCAATGCCGATGTATACAAATTGCGCAGAATGTGTTTTCAAGAAACCATATGCGCCGTGATCGGAAATAATGACTGGTTTTGCGACGATATCCCCAAACAAATCATCCTCCCTTGCAGAGGAAAAAAGATTTTTTTATGCCACGGGCATATTTACCGCGTAAAAGCCGGTACAGACCTTCTTGCGGCCGAGGCCAAAAAAAACGAATGCGATGCCGCGCTGTTTGGGCATACACATTCGCCTTGTATCAAAATGGAACAAAATTTACTGTTATTAAATCCGGGGTCTATTACGTACTCCGGAACATATGCCCTGCTTGAAATCAACGGGGCTGGTATTCAAGCCGCAATTTACGACAAGCGGTCAGGAGAACAGATTTTGTAAGGCACGTACAATCCAAAAATCAAATTGGATCTCATTCTCTGCGGGCGTTTGCGCCAACCGGAAGGTCTCGGGCACTTTTTCCAGGTTGACTTCAGGTTCCTGCACCGCGCCGCTCAGACAAACTGCGGGGAAAAGGACACACCACCAATTTTGTCCCTCGCCGCTGCCGATTTCAATGATTAAAGAATCATATTCTCCGGCCGGCAAATAAAAGCCATCGTATTCCCGGTAATCAAAATATTCGCGATCGATTCGGAGCTGAACGGCATAATCATACCCGTGGTTCCGAATCACTTTTTGTGCCTGTTTTTGAATCTCTTCCAAATGTTCTTGGACAAAGGAAATAGCTTGCTGTTTAGAAGTAAAATCCTGCGTGTAAGGGGTTATATAGTCCAAAACGGCGTCCCGGACACAGAGTTTCAATCGCTGATCTGCCTCGGCATCACTGTTTGCTCGAATATGGAGTCGAAAGAACTGTTCCTGTAAAGCAGTCTGATCCTCAGCGGGATAGGTTGCCTGTGATAACAAGGATAACGGAATCAGCAGCATGGAAAGACAAAGCGCTGCGATCATGATTATTTTTACTGTTTTCATATTGGTTCACCTGCTGTTTTTGTATTGTGACAGCATTATTTCCCTGAAATTCTACTTTTATACAAAAATCTCCATATCCCTTACAAATATAAAGGACGAGTGTTTGAATCCCATCACTCGTCCTTATCTGTTATTGTCGGATCTTTGGACAATCGAATCCCCAAATCATTACCCACAACAGTTCCGTACGACACCGAATCCATCCCGAATCGTTTTCGAACCTCATCCATCGCTTTTTCTACTTTTTCCTGCTTTTCGGTATCAACACTCGCCTCTTTTTCGAACAAAGACAACTGAATCGGAACATTTTCTGCCATCAGCCCGCTGCAAGTAACGCCTAACAACCGGATCGGCTTATTCGCCGGCCAAGATGCACGAATGATTTGCAGTGCAACGGTAGAAATTTCTTTGGCAAGAAAGGTCGGAGCAGAAAGCGTCTTCTGCCGGGTAATCGTTTTAAAATTAGGGTCGCGAATCGTGACCTGTACGGTTCCGGCCTTTAAAGCATGCCTCCGAAGCCGTGCCGCGACGCTGTCTGACAAGGCAATCACGCCTGCGCGAATTTCTTCTGCCTTACATAAATCACGGCGAAACGTCATACTGTTACCGATCGATTTGACCTCGCGTTCCTCATCCACATGCGCAACCGGCCGATCATCGTTGCCGTTTGCATAGGCGTGCAGTGTTTTTCCCTGCTTGCCCAAATAGGCAACCAACATCTCCTCCGAAGCTTTTGCCAAATCTCCAATCGTTTTAATGCCCAACTTGGATAACGTTTTTTGAGAACTCTCTCCAACAGAAATGAGTTCCGAAACATTCAGTCCAAATAAAATCGACCGATAATTTTCCCGATCGATCACCGTTGTAGCATCCGGTTTTTTATAATCACTGCCCATTTTGGCGAAGATTTTGTTAAACGAAACACCGACAGAGATCGTCACGCCGATTTCTTCCCGTACACGCTTTCGCAATTGGTCTGCAATTTCCTGCCCGGAACCGAATAACTTCGTACTGCCCGTTACATCCAGCCAGGACTCATCAATACTGCACGGTTCAACATAATCCGTATAATCGCGATAAATCTGATTGATCTTTTCGGAAAAGCGCAAATACTCCCCATGATGCGGGGGAACAATAACCAGCTGCGGACATTTCTTTTTAGCCTGCCAGATCGTCTCCGCCGTTTTGACCCCGAATTTTTTGGCTTTTTCATTTTTGGCCAAAATGATTCCGTGACGATTATCTTCGCTGCCGCCGACTGCCATCGGCACCTGTTTTAATTCTGGCCGAAAAAAACATTCGACCGACGCAAAAAAATTATTACAATCACAATGAAGAATAATCCGATCTGTGTTAGATTTCTCCATGTACAGACGCCTCCAATAATTGTATAAAAACCCTCTGAAAGGACTGATTCTGCGACGACGTTCTTTTCTGGGGCCCTTTCGTCCGAATCCCGGCCATTCGCGCTTTTTTAGAAAGATACCTGCTAAAGAGCAAACCGTCGATATTTTCGTTCTGATAAATCCGACCGTCTTGGTTAATCACCTGCGCGCCTCGAGCCAGACACATCGCGGCAAGACCGTAATCCTGCGTAATAACCACATCGCCTTTTTGAACATCATTGGCCACCGCATAGTCAGCACTGTCGGAACCTTTAGACACCGTTACCACCGCAGCATCATATTGGGCTAAACGATGACAGGTATCACAATATAACACACACTCCACACCGTATTGACGGCAAAGTTTTACGGCAATTGCCACGACCGGACAGGCGTCCGCATCAATCAGACACCTCATTTGCTACACCTTCTAACGCCAAACGAAACCACACAGCTGAAGATAAAAACTACCAAATTCATTAAAATAACGCTTGCACCCACCGGAGTTGAAAACCAATAAGACATGCCAAACCCCAAAACAAAACACAGCACAGACAATACGGCAGAACTGATCACCACGCTTCGGTAGTGACGAAACAGCCGCATCGAAGACAAAGCCGGGAAAATAATTAAACCGGAAATCAAAAGCGTCCCCATCAGCCGCATCCCGACCACAATCGTTATTGCCGTCAAGACGGAAAGCAAAACATTATACCGCTTTACCCGAACCCCGCTTGCCGTGGCGGAATTCTCATCAAAAGTCACCGAAAACAAGCGGTTATATAACAAAACAAATAAACACAATACCACAACGGACAAAACAATGCTTAAAATCATATCCTGCTGCGTTGTCGAAAGAATACTGCCAAACATATAACTGTCAATATCCGCACTGCTGCCTTTGGCCAAACTGATCACCACAAGACCAATAGCGATCGACCCGCTGGAAAGCATCGCGATTGCCGCGTCCGCTTTTATTCTTCCGTTTTGACTGATATGCAGCAAAAAGAACGCCGCCAGAATCATAACCGGAACGGCAACATATAAAGGAGCCAAATTCATAACCAAAGCAAAACTGATCGCACCAAAGCCAACATGAGACAACCCGTCGCCAATCATTGAAAACCGCTTTAAAACCAAACTAACCCCAAGCAAAGCCGCACATAGGGCAACTAAAATCCCCACAATCAGCGCTCTCAATAAAAAAGGCTGAGACAATAAATTCGTTAACAAAGCCATACTTTCACCTTTTCACCAAAAATAGACGTCCAACATCACTGCACCGATACTGCTCTGTTTTTCCAAAAAACAAAACCCGACGATTCAAATGCAAAATTTTATTGGCATATTGAACGGCCGTCTGCACATCGTGCGAAACCATCACAACCGTAATCTTTTCTTCTCGATTGAGTTGTTCAATAAGGCGATACATCTCTTCCGTCACCAACGGGTCCAAACCGGTTACCGGCTCGTCCAAAAACAAAATTTGTTTGGCACTGCACAGCGCCCGGGCCAATAATACCCGCTGCTGTTGCCCACCGGACAATTCCCGATACGACTTCTTTTTCAAATCCAAAATGCCTAAACGCTGCATGTTTTGATCGGCTATATTTTTTTCTTTTTTTCCAAAAAACGGTCTTCTCCCAAGCCCCGGCAAACAACCGGACAAGACCACTTCTCCCACAGAAGCCGGAAAATCTTTTTGGATTCCGGCCTGCTGCGGTAAATATCCCATCTGTTTTCGGGATACCTTTTCGCCATAAATAATTTCGCCTTTTTTAGGCTGCAAAATCCCTGCAAGGCCTTTCAGCAGCGTACTTTTCCCGGTTCCGTTTTCTCCGACGATGCAAAGATAATCACCGGCCTCCACCTCAAAAGAAATATCGTCCAAAGCCGTCAGTCCATCATAAGTCATCGTTACATGCCGTACCGAAATCTCGCTCATTGCCACAACCCCTGTTTTAAATTTTCAACATTCTGTTTCATTAAATCCAAATAGGTAACGCCGTCTTCAAACTCCTGTTTGGATACATTATGACAGGAATGCAACAACAATATCTGACACCCGGTTTCTTCTGCAAGCGTTTGTGCAATCTTCGGATCAGACAATTCCTCATAATACACCACCGGAATCCGGTCGGCTTTTATTTTTTCCACTAAATCCGAAAGTACTTTTGCACTGGGCTCACTTTCCGCCGTGCAGGAATCAAAGGCAGAATAACAAGTCAAGCCATACTCTTTTACAAAATAATGCATGGCAAAACGGCTGCCAAAAATGATTTCGGTTCGAACCGCGCCGCTGACAACATCCCGAAAAGATTGGTCCAACTGTTTCAACTGATCCTGATAATCTGCCGCATTGGTTGTATAATAGGAGGCGTTCGGGGAATCGACTTCACATAAAGCAGATAAAATCGTATCGGTCATTTGCACCGCATTTAACGGACTGGTCCAGATATGCGGATCATAATCGTGATCGGAGTCCTCTTCCTGGTCCAGCGTAATGCCGGCAGAGACATCCACCACTTTCACATCGCTTTCTGCCAAAGCACTAATAACCTGCTCGGCCCAAGGCTCCATGTATTTACCGGTATAAAGAAATAAGTCTGCATCCGAAATTTTTAAAATATCCGATGCGGACGGGTCGTAAGAATGACTATCTGCACCTGGTAAAAGCAACATGCTGACATCCGCTTTTTCACCGGCAATCTGCCGCGCAAAATCGTATTGCGGAAAAAGAGTTGCAACGATTTGCAACTTGTCCGAACTTTTTTGTGGGGATTCAGCTCCACATCCCGCAAGTAACAGCAACAAACATCCACTTAATAACCATGCTAAAATTCTTCTCATTCTTTAATCGCTCCCTCGCACTGATCGCAAATTCCGTAAAAAACCGTTTTAGAATGGTCGATTCGGAAATGATGCTCTTTTTGTACATGATCCGATATATCGCATAATTCCCGGCAGTCCAGATGCAGTAATCTCCCGCACCGAACACACTTTAGATGAAAATGTTGCTGACAATCTTTTTCGTTTTCAACATACTGGTAACATGCCGCTTGATTGGGATCAATCAAATACTTTCGTACAATCCCCTGCTGCATTAAATTTTCTAATTGCCGATACACGGTTGTTTTTCCGATCGAGCATCCCTGCTGATGCAGGCGGAAAAACAGTTCATCCACCGTAAAATGAGAACCATCTAATTGCTTAATCGCATCTAAAAGTTCTTCTTTTTGCCGCGTGCTATAAGTTTTCTCTCTCAAAATACGCACCTCAAATTGAAAATGAATTTCATATTCATATTTTACACTAGAATGAAAAAAAAATCAAGTCTTTACATTAAAAAACAATATAAAATGAATTCTTTTCAAACAGATAATTGACAGAATCTTTTTAATGCTTTTGTATGAAAACAAAGAGTCCTTTCAAACAATGACAAAATATTAGATTCCATACCCACAGCGCAAAAGGATCAGTCGCTACTGTTCTAAACAACTTCTTCAATGTTTTTATTGCAGATATCCTTATTCTAATAAAATTTTGTATACTTCCATCACCCGTTTTATAAAAAGCCATAAATATCTTTTCTCATTCATTCTTAAAGTACTTTCCTTGCTAAGTCACTTTTCATGTAATTTTTACAGCAAGTAG
>CDZQ01012960.1_pt1 | contig 14942 bp, 11 predicted proteins | sample 554831 | NCBI WGS metagenome assembly CDZQ01 (sample SAMEA3182112, study PRJEB8094) | gut metagenome | biome: human; feature: gut; material: Stool; isolation source: human stools | place: Canada | collected 2013-05-06
TGGACCCGTATCCGCACCAACAATGTCATTGAACGGCTGAACCGGGAGATCCGACGCCGCACCCGTGTAGTAGGCAGTTTCCCGGACGGCAACTCTGCTCTCATGCTGGTCTGTGCCCGGCTGCGCCATGTGGCCGGCACCCAGTGGGGCAACAAGAAGTACATGAATATGAAGCATCTGGAGGCTGCCATTGAGGACGTCTCCATTGCTGGCTGACTTCATTCACGCCAGGGGCTGCAAACCAATTTGCGCAAAACTCTTGACACTACCACACTACCAGAGTCTTTCTTATGGAATGACCTCTTTCATGATAAGAATAAATCCGAACCCATTGCCAACCGGCGCAAGGTTCGGATTTATTCGTTGTGGTGGACCTGAAGAGACTCGAACTCTCGACCTCTCGGATGCGAACCGAACGCTCTCCCAAGCGGGCCGGTTTCAGCGACGATCAATACCCTAAAAAGGTTTGGTCTTTGCTGAAACCGGCCCGCTTTTTGTGATTTTCGGCCAGAATTGTTTTTGAGGCGATTTTGACGTCTCCCCTGCCCCGCTCCCTGTATCTCACGCGGCTGCCAAGCGGGTCACACAACGCATTTTCGCCCCCGGATGCAAACACAGCGGGGGCGCCGTGTTTGCATCCGGTTAGTTCAATAGTAGGTATTGAACCTACAATGTTTGTGTTGTTGCAAAACGCCATAGAATCTATTGTTTTCTCTCATCGATATTTTCAGCGCTCATAATTCTATAATAGGCTCTAATTAATTTCTCATACTCTTCTGTGATTTGTTCCTTGTCTTTGTGGTCTTTGACGACAACCGGATGCTCCATAACATATTTAACTAAGCTTTGAAATGAGTCCGAAGAAGCTACCATTTCTACAAATGCATCTTCCGACAACTCACTTCTCATCTCTTCATCTTCTCTTGAAAAAGGAGAAATAATGTAGTTTACCCTCACTCCCGTCGGTCTTGCCACTCCAAGTGGTACCTGTCTGACCGCAAGTGTGCTAAACTCATTAATTGCCGGAATGGCATATCGTTTTGCCTTTTTGACCCCAAAGGCAATGTTATAATAGTGCATACCAATAATTTCATTGCCAAGTCCTTTTATGATTTCATTTTTTGTATTTTCGTCACCAGCTTTCAAGAAAACCACGTAATCATCAGAAACAGTATCAGCATATTGGTACAGAATTAGAGGTTGGTTGTGTTTTACAAACAGAGCGCTACTTAACCAATACTCCTTCAATCCTTCATAAAAATATTCGTCAGTAACAACACCTGATATATTGCTAATGTCTGCATCAGCTGAGTTTAGTATCTTAAGAATTCTTTCATAGTCTATGGAAATTTCTTGGCTATCACGCTTATCGAAGGCGGTTATATTGGCATAGTAATGGTCGGCAATATTGTTAATTACATCAACTGTCTTATCAAAACCATCGTAGAATGTTCCTTCGTTTTCACTTCCTTTTGGAGCACTGTACATTACAGTTGTCTTATCATACAAATACTGTCTGTATCTAAAGGCGGCAGGCGGAATCGACCTTCTCTGCTCATAGGGGCATAACAGCCATAAACCAAATGGATTAAACTCTTGGCCTGGCCTGTATTCTTCTAAACCGGTATCCTTTTCTATCCTATTAATTATTATTTGTACAAAAGCATTTTTAATTTTAGTGCCAATTGTCTCGACTTTTTTGCAGCCATCGCGCGTAAGGCTATTACGGTCTAAACTAATTGTATCCCTAGTATCCAGGCCATATGTATCAATTGTAAGCGAAATTCCTTTGTAGCCAAAATTAGGCAAGTTTTTCCTTACGCTTATGCCCTTAAACAGAAATTCAAATGAATGATATCTTTGATTGACAAACTGAAAATCCGCATATGTATAACTTTCTTTATCCCAAATTTGAACCCGCTCATAGGTTTGGTCAAACTTGTAAAGATATTTGCTGTACTGTTCCCAGTTATCACTGGAAGAAGGCATGTTCTGTTCGATTATTGAATCTGAACTAAATTGTCTATCTCCACAGGTGACCGTTAATGGGAACAATGTATGTTTGCAGCTACTTTTAATAGCTTCAAGCGCACGAATCTCGCCTATGCGGTTTAAATTGCATATCGGATCCATATCATACGCCAAATATCGGCTCGTATCTCCACCTATTGAATATTGAATTCTCTCTGGGACAGAAAATATAATACACATTGTTGTACCGCGCGGCAATTGCTCAGTGGCTTTCTGTAGTTGCAAATACCCTCCATTTTTTCTGGAATGCATGACTGCATGAAGGGTTTCAGTACCTGTGCTTGTATTTATTTCAAACTGATCAGTTAACAAAAATATAGATTGAAGTCCTATTCCAAATCCGGCAGTGGGCTTCAGCCAGTTTGGCATACCGCGGTTTTCTTCATCATTCATATTTGAGGCAGTAGCGCTTACTCCCACATTGCACATACACTTAAATGTTTCTACGGATATGCCTGTGCCATGGTCTGTCACTACGACTTTGACCCTGCCATCTTTTAAAGTGGAAAGGTCCACTTTTATAGGATAACTATTATATATGTTCTTTTCCAATTCATATGGCTGCATTTCTGTCAAGCGGTCATCAATTTTTGAGCGAAGCCAAACATTATAGACGCCTGACCTCAAATCTCTCCACAGCTGAACTTTAGATGCGTCAATTGCATTCTGAATAACTTCTCGTATAAAAATAAACCTGTCCTCGTAAATATTTGAGCCTTCAATAATTTGAAATGCTTTATCCTGAGATATTTCAAATCTTAATCCTGCAACATCATCTATATCTTCAACGCCATTGATAAGTAATTCTTTGCATTCAAAGCTGGGCGCATATCCTCCCAGATTTTTAGGGACAATTTTAGCCCAATATTTCGTCAAAAAGTCTATCTCATTATCAAGCCAGGAAACAAAGCGTCTGGCTTCAAGGTATGAATCAGAATTTGGGCAATCACTTTTAAAGCGTATTTCCTCAGGCGTAATAAGAATCTGCGTTGTAGCATTATGTTTTTCCTTATGCGGTATGGATGTAGGAGGCAAGCCCCCAAAACTTAGTTCGGCTCCTGTATTGAACCTATTATTATCTATATCAAGCAAATCTCCCAGTCTAAGCATCATTGAAATAAATCTAGGGTGAGCATAGTCTGAGCCAAATCCATTTGTCTGATATTCAAGTTCCAGCACCTTTTCATTTGGCTTTGTATGTAGAGCACATATTTGCCCAAGCAATTTAATAAGTCTGGGCTGAATCAGGCCATTGTGGCTCAGGTCCAAATTGAATTTTGATCCGAATGAATCTATGTACTCCTTTGAAAACTCCGCATGGTGAGATCTAAAATAGCTGGCATTGATTAAACTTACATAGCGATATGTAATAAGCGGCCAATTCTTACAATTCAAAAAGTTATCCCTATCCTGAAAAAAGAACGCCGCACTGCGAAGTTCTTCATCGGCCGCTGTCTTCAATGATGATATAAAATGCTGAAATTCAGGCTTGTCCCATACTTCTTCTATCTCGCTCCACTTGACGAGCATTCCTAAATCATGACTGTACGCCGCGTTTAACAGCAACCAGGTGTCCGTTGGCGAAAGTGTCTTAATCCTATCACCAAGGAGCATTTCGATTTTAGACACCACTGCTTCCGCATGGCTGGAATCATGAAGGCTATAATGAGGATATCTCAGAATAACGCTTTTTAATAACTCAGCACATGTTCTTTTGTTTAATGTCCATGTTGAATACAGATTTGTGAATTGAGGATATAGCCTGGCCAATTCACTCAAGTGAGTTTCAAGGTTATACTCATACACGGAATACTCCTCCTTGCTGAATTTCGTGGACAATCTTCTGTTTTATTCCAATATATCAAGACCATTTGAATTTGCAATATACTGACAACAAAAAGCGGATAACAGCTATTACGCTATAAATAACAAGGCGAGTAAACTGCTGCATTTTCAGCGTTAATTCTTAGTTTTGCGTCAGCACATGATTATCATCTATCAATTCATCAGACCGGCAGATAACTTACAGACAAATATAGAATTTTAAATACTCGGCATTTCGGCGCGTATATCTGTGACGATATAATCCAGTCTAACATTTTCACATCAAATCGAGAAGTCGGCTGTTGCCGATAACAACGACGAAATTCTTAAAAGGTCATCTCTTGTTTGTACGCTAAAGTACATATCACATATTTCTTTTTCTGTTTGACTTGGGTTAACAAATACAACTTCATATATTTGATTTAATATTTCCTTCAGTCTTGCATACCCCTCCTTGCTTTCACCATATCGATTGTCGTTTGACCGTTTAATGCTTAGTCTGCTTGATAAAGCATAGAACAGTCCGCTTGATGAACACAGAATGTCTATCAACTCTGTTGAGTTCTTTCCATCAATCAGTTCTCTGTAACTTGTTGGGCTATGCAGCCTGACGCCAACGAGTACGGGCAGGAAGAAATCCAAGCAAAATCTCAGTGCCTCTTCACAGCCGCCATAGGTGTAAAGCGAAGAAGATGGGTGTGTAGCCTTATACGCAGTCTTTTTTGCAAACGCGTAGAATTGCTGCATATCGCGCAGTTGAAAATCTAAGTACTTGATAACCGCCAAGCAAGTTTTTTCAAAAGCGTAGTTGCTGTTTGTCAACTTCATTTCGGCAAAAAGAGCCCTCATGGCAGCGGGCGGCAAAGAGATTTGTAGATCAAAGAACCGGCTAAGATACAAATCCGCGTTAAAGTCGCTGCCGTAATAGAGACCGCCGAAAATTCTGTGTAATCGACGTTCTACGACAGTATGAAAATCTTCGACTGAGTCAAGAATGAGATCAAACATTCAAGACGAAGGAGACGAAGATTATGCAGCCAGTACCGCAGGATTTGTTGAAGGAATATGTTCAGAGCCAGCACTTCACCAGCACGACGGAGATCATGGATGCCATGAAGGAAATGTTCCGGGACGTCATCCAGACCGTCATGGAAGTGGAGATGGACGAGGAGCTTGGTCGAGAGCGTTGCGAGCGCTCTGACGAGCCGGAGGGCACCCCCAGAAACTACCGCAACGGCTACACGAAGAAGACCGTCAAGACCCAACTGGGTGAGGTGGACATCAAGGTTCCCCGGGACCGGAATGGCTCCTTCGAACCCAAGATCATCGGCAAGTATGACCGAAACGCGGACGGAATGGAGGATAAGATCCTGGCGCTGTACGCCTGCGGCATGAGCCAACGGGATATCGCTGAGCAGATCAAGGAACTGTACGGCGTGGAGATCTCTCCGGAACTGGTAACGAAGATCAGCGAAAAGATCATGCCGGAGGTCACAGCCTGGCAGAATCGTCCTTTGGAGCCGGTGTATCCGTTTGTGTTCATGGACGCCATTCACTACAAGGTTCGGGAAGACCGGCGGTATGTGACGAAGGCAGCCTATGTGGTGCTGGGTGTCACCATGGATGGCAGGAAGGACATTCTGGGCGTCTGGATCGGAGAGCACGAAAACAGCAAATTCTGGCTGAACGTGCTCAATGACCTAAAAAGCAGGGGCGTTTTGGATGTATATCTGTTCTGCACAGACGGCCTGTGTGGGATGATGCAGGCTATCGAGGCTGTCTTCCCCAAAAGCAGGCTGCAGCGCTGCATCGTCCACCAGGTGCGCAGTTCCACCAGATATGTCAGTTACAAGGACATCAAGAAAGTCGTTGCGGATCTGAAGAAGATCTACGGTGCCGTCACACTGGAGGAAGCCGAGAAAAACTTGCAGACCTTCGCAGAGACCTGGCGTAAGCAGTACCCCTCCTGCGTGAAAAGCTGGGAGGAAAACTGGCCAGTTTTAAGCACGTTCTTTGAATACCCCGTTGAGATTCGGAAAATCATATACACGACGAACATCATCGAGGGCCTGAACCGCCAGTTCCGGCAGATCACAAAGAACAAACCTTCCTTCACGAACGACGATTCCCTGCGTCGGATGTTATATCTGGCCTCCCAGCGTATCGTGAAGCACTGGCACGCCAGATGTCAAAACTGGGATCTGGTGCTCAGTCAGCTGGAGATCATGTTCGCCGACCGAGCCGTTGGCTGACTCCCTTGTCCTAGTATGCCACAGCGGCCAGACCGGCATTCACGCCGGAGCGGCGCGCATACCGTTCTGACCGCTATGGTTTTCGGTTACCAAGGGATTCAGGCCAGAATCCGCCCTGCTTTCCTGCGCCATTCTTGATTTTTGTCGAAAAACGCTTACACAAAATTTTACGTCGGGCCTTTGAGTAATAACAATCAAAGAGATGCCGTGTTAGGATTTCTCCCGATGCGGCATCTCTTTTTCTCCCTTTAATTGTTTCCCATATTCCATTTTCAGTTTTCGTATTTCCTCCAGACGGTCAACCGCAGTTGCCCCCATCTGCGCTGACAAAGCCAGTACCAGTGCATCCACAACTGCAATGGGGGTCGTCATGGAATGATACTCATTTTCTTCCCCTCGATATACAAACAAATTGATATCTGCCCGATGTTTTTCGTCGTGATAAGTTCGGCTTGTGAACAACAGCGTCTGATATCCGGCGCGTTTTTGGTGATTCAGAATGATACTGCCCTCCGCAGATACTTTGGAAAATCCAAAAAGGACCACCAGATCCTCCGCACTCATAAGCGCCAGGTTTTCCAGAAGCTCCGATCCGCTGGATGAAATACGACAAACATCAATCCCGATGCGCCGAAGCCGAAATTCCAAAAGCTGTGCAGGTGCCCGGGAAGCGTTCTTTGCGTAAATAAAAACTCTGCGTGCGCCACCGATGGCGTCAACCGCCCGGGAGAATTCCCCTTGGTCCAGTAGTTCCAACGTCTTTTGCAGGTAATACTGCTGCTGTTCTATCCAGTCGTTCAGAAGATTGTCAGCACTCGTTTGCAGCGTATTTTTCAGCTTTTGAGCCGGACCTTTTTGCACGGTTTGCTCCATGATGATCCGTTTCAAGTGTTTGAAATCGCAGCAGCCAACATGGCGGGCAAACCGGGAGATCGTGGCCTCAGATAGATTCAGTTCGTCAGACAGCTGTCCAATGGTCATACAGAGAAACTCATCTCTGTGCCCGGTGATGTACTCAATGATCAGCTGTTCTGCTGCAGTTAACTTGTCTGGTGTCAGAGGAAATGAAAAATACATGGTGCTCCTTCATATCAAAAACCGCAAGTCGGCGTGAATATGGCTATTTGATGCCATTATATCACTTCGATCCGCATACAGGAAGGGGGCGGACCCGCAAAAATCGGTCAATTTCCCGCCTGCCTCTTCCAAAATCAATTTTCCTGCGGCAAAATCCCACGGTCTGAGGCCGTGCTCCAGGTATCCGTCCAGGCGACCGCTGGCCACATAGCACAGTTCTATGGACGCAGCACCGATGCGGCGGATGTCGTGGCAATGGTCGTAGACCGCCCGCATCCGCCGAAAGGCGGCATCTGCTTGCTCCCTGCTTCCGGGATTTGTCCCTACAGAACAAAGGCTGTCCGAAAGTGTCTGCACATCGCTAACATGGATCGGTTTGTGGTTGCAAAATGCTCCATGACCACGTTGTGCGGTAAACAATTCCTCCGAAAACGGATCATAAACGACGCCAAACAGCACCTGTTCCCCTTCAGCCATCGCCAGAGAAATGGCGCTGTGACGGAAACCGTGAATCAGATTGGTCGTACCATCCACCGGATCCAAGATCCAGGTAAGCCGATCGGGTTCTATAGAAGAGTTGTCTTGCTCCTCTCCCATGAATTGGATGGAACTGTTCAGTTTTTGAAGGCGCTCTCGGATAAAGTACTGAACGGCAGTATCTACGGCAGTCACAAAATCTGTTTTCCCTTTTTCCTGAATACTGGAAGAGCACACGCGATCATGCAGCAGCTTTCCGGCTTCACGAACAATAGGGATAGCCTGTTCTAAGCAGTTGGATAACACATCTGCGTTCATTCCATCTGCCCCTTTGCTTTCAGCACAGCAGGAGACTCCCCGTTTTGGCGCAGCAATACAGAGACATAATCTCCCCCCAGCGCATGGATTTCCTTCAACGAGCGCTTCAAAAGGCCTGCGGTTTTTACCTTAAAGGCCGCTTCCGGATGCACACAGATGGTATAGCGCCCGGCCTCCATTTCTTGCCGCAACTCCGAAATCGTATCAAATTCTTTTTCAAATCGGGTACGAATGCAGCCGTACTGAACCGCCTGATGGGTGTCGCTTCCGGCAACCACGGGCCTATGAAGTCGCTCCCCCAGAGCATAGGTCAGCTTCTCCGTCCGCTGCCGGTCAAGGGCAATGTCCTTGCCGTTCATGTCAAGAAAATCAAAACGCTTCAACACTTTGGGCGGCAACTCCGGGATATGCCCTTCTTCCCGGAAAGGATGTCCTGCCCCAACTAACACGGGATACTCCGCGAACAGTTCCATCAGCTCTTCTGCGGGAAGGAAGGCGCCCTTGGCTTTATACGGCTCCAGACGATGATTCAGCTCCAGAATAGCCTCCATGGGTCCGATGCTCAACACATGGCCTCCCTCGGCGATGTCAGTCTCCATACCGGGAAATATTTTTAGTCCGTCAAACACATACGCATCTCCCTGGCAGGTTCCCTGTGTGGCAATATAGCGGTAAAGCAATTCAAATTGCTGCGTGTTGAAATGCTCTGTCAGACAGATGGCATCCAGCCCCGCGCATTTTGCTTCGTTCAGAAGCCAGTCGGTATATTCCGTGGAAAAGGGCAGATACTTTGCCAGCTTTCCATGGGTGTGAAAATCAACATACATAGCGCATGCTCCAATCGTCAAATCAATGTGGAAATCAGGACGGTAACCGCAATCCAAAGGAAAGAAGCAGACAGGAAGAGAAGATCATTATTTGACACGCACAAAGATGACAATTTGATTTTCTTTACTTCCTTATTGACTGCGGCATAGCGGTAACCCTTGATTTCCAAAACTTCTACTGTCGTCCGGGATCGCTTGGCGGTGTTGAGCATCAGCGGGTAAAAGGAATGAATGATGACCTTGATCTGATAGATCAGATATTTTATTTTCCCGACCAGGTGTTCATGCTCCGGCGGATTGCCCCGCAGGCGATAGGAGAGCAGAATATTTTGAAATTCCTCCATCAGGATGGGCAGCATCCGGTAGGCATAGGAAATGGAGAAGGACAGCCGCTCCGGGCATCCATACCACATCAGCCCGTTGGCAAGCTTGTCCGGATCCATCCCGGAGAAAACAGTAATGGAGGCCAGGGAAACCGTGGCGACCTTCAGCGTCAGCACCAGCAGCGGCGCAATGGCGGAAGCGTCACCACCGAACAGCAGCGTGACAATCAGCAAATACCCGGTTTGCGAAAATACGCCCAATCCGAAAAGAAACAGGACGAGTCCCGCCACCTTCGCCATCATCGTCGTGACTGCTACCAGAAGAAAGCAGTCAATCAGAAAAGGCAGGTCGTTTACAAACCAGGGAACCAGACCAAAAAACAGATACCACACCAGCAGAATCCTGGGATCCATCCCGGCAATCACCGTGTCATTATTGCCATAGGCGTTCTTCAGCACCTGATTGCGCAGAAAATCGATGGACAGTTTATCTAAAATATTTTCAGACAGTTTCTCAACTGTTTTCATTGTTCGGGAACCTCCCTTCAAATGAATTCAGAAATGCGTCAATGGTATAGCACAGGGCATCTGGATCAATTGCCTGACCCAGGGAGAATATCTCCGGAGGGCGGATGCCGACTTTTTCCACAATATCACGATTTCCGAATATTTCATTCCGGCTTCCGTCTGCCACTACCCGCCCGTTCCACAGAACAATGATTCGTTTTGCCCACTCGCAGACAAGCTGCATATCGTGGGTAGCAATCACCACGGTTTCTGTGATTGCTTTCATATCCTCCAAGGTGCGCATGATCTCTTTTCGTGTGGCGATATCCAGATTTGCGGTTGGCTCATCCAGAAGCAAAATACCGGGATTCAACGCAACACCAATGGCAAGGCTTGCCCGGCGCATCTGGCCGCCGGAAAGAAGGCGCCCGTCCCGGTTTTTCAGCTCCTTCAGCCGGAAGCGCTCCAGCAGCTCGTCTGTGCGCTTTGCACTGTCGGGCACGCGGCGCACCTCCATGGCATAGGCAATATCTCCGCCAATGGAGTCCTTGATAAACATATCCTCCGGATTCTGGTAAACCATCGAGATTTGCCGCGACAGCGCTTCCGGCTTCAAATCCCGAATGCTTTTTTCGTTCAGAAGGATATCGCCGGAGGAAGGTTTCAGCAGGCCCACCAGAAGCTTCATCATCGTAGATTTTCCCGCACCGTTAGAGCCAATCAGCGCTACCTTGTCTCCTTTGTGGATCTCCAGATTCAACCTCGAAAACACCGTGTGAGGCTCACCCTTGACGCTCCGATAGGAAACCGACACATTCTGGAATGCGGCGACCGTTTCTCCTTTTGGGGAGGGGGAAGCGGCTTTCTCCTCAGCGGGAAGGCCTTTTGGAGCAAAGATTGCTTTTTCTTCTTCCACTGTGATCGGAAGCGCAATGGTTCCGGGGAGCCCTCCGGCTCGTTGCATCCGATGGGCTGCAATGGTCACCTGCGGAGGAAAGATATTGCAGCCTTGCAGTTCCTCCACCCGCTGGAGGGCTTCGCCTGTAGGCAGTACCCATTGCACCATACCGTCCTTCATCAGCATCACATGTTTGCAGAAGTCTGCAATATATTCGGTGTGATGCTCGATGACGATGATGGTCTTGCCGTAGTTCTCGTTCAGTTCCCGTAGAACCGCATAGATTTGATCCGCGTGCTTGGGGTCCAGTTGAGCAATCGGCTCATCCAGAATCAGAACTTCCGGCTGCAGAGAAACCGCACCGGCCAATGCCAGCAGATGGGTTTGCCCACCAGACAGCTGCCAGATAAAATCATCCTGTTTTCCCTTCAGTCCGCACTGCTCCAATGCCTGCAGACCACGTTCCCGGTAGTCTGGCATAGCGTAGTTCAGGCAGGCATACGAAGCGTCATCCAAAACCGTGGGGCGAATGATTTGATTTTCAAAATCCTGATAGACATACCCGACCTTCCGAGCTAGTGTGCCTACATCCGTTTCCCGGGTATCCAAATCGCAGGCACGAACGCTTCCCTGAAAGTCACCGCTGATAAACTGTGGGATCAGCCCGTTGAGGGTTTTACAAAAAGTGGATTTCCCGCAGCCGTTGTTGCCAACGATTGCGAGAAAGTCCCCTTTTTTGATCTTGACAGTGATGCCTTTCAACGTAGGTTGCTCAGCGCCCGGATAGGAATAGGTCAGATGATCTATTTCTATCACATTCATCATGCTTACACACCTTTTTCCACGGAGCTTTTTTCAGAGCGGGCTCTCATAATCAGCACAACTGCAACAGCGAGGACAGCAGCGACTACCATTCCGATGGCCATTGCCGTGGAGCTTTCCGCCCAGTCCGCTTCCCAATCGATGAGGCTCAAGCCGCTTTCCGCCATGAACTCAGCACCAATGGCGACAGCGAAGGCCACAGCACAGCCAATAACCGCTTTCAAACCGATCGGGTCCAGAGCTGTATTTTTCGTTCTGGGCTGCATACCCAGCAGGGGTTCGATCTTACCGTAGAGCTTGGGCACCAGGAACAGAGTGGGCAGCAGGCAGAACAGAATGCCGGAGAACAGCAGATCATTCACGAATGCGAAGCCTTCGGTGGCGAAAACGCTTTCGGGCAGACCTGCCACAGACTCAAAGTCTTCAATGGCAAACTGCACCTTGAGGATATCCACGATCGTTCCCAGCAGCAGCTGAATCGCAGTACCGCCAAATGCCGCGATGCCAACCAGCTTTCTGTTCTGAGGATCGGAAACCAGGCGGCCTGCAATGTAGACACCAATGGTGACGGTAATGAACTTCTCCAGTTCTCCCAAACCACCAAACTGTCCCAGCATGATCTCACTGAACACCAATTCGCCGGTAGCAGCACCCAGAGCGGCGGACATGGGGTCAAACAGCATGGCGAGGGTCAACGGGATGAACAGGAAGTACTCAACAGAGAATTCCACGATTCCAACCTGGAATTTGGGGATCAGTTCGGTGAAAAGAGTTGCAAGGCCGTACAGGGCCATGGTCAGCACGAACACCATCAGCTTCTGGGACTGATTAGCGGACTGCTTGTTGATTGTTGACATAGTATTACCTCCTCGGTTTGCTAATTCATTTTTCCTTTTGGACAGTTATAATTTTACATACAGAGCGTAAAGTCCTCGACCATCATTCGGTATAATGTTTGTAAAATTTTCTTTATCCTATTTCAATGAAATTATATTTTGACGGAGGATATAAAGAATCCCGTCTGACTTCCTTCTGGAAATCAGACGGGATTTGTCCGTATGCACCCCGGAAACCGTCAGCTAACAGTTGATAGGTAATTAGTTCCTTATCACTGTTAAGCCAACATGCAAAAGGTGTTTTCGGTAAAATAGAAATCGAGCAAAAGGGCGCCAAAATGTGAGCACCCCAAATGGCACAAAAAATGAGCCATTGTCAACCCCCCCAAATTATAGCTACCATTAGTTTGTGTCGAATAAACTAAGGAGGTAGCGGAAAGGTGTTAAGAATGGCTCAAGTGCAGTATATCAAAGATCTCTACGAAAATGAAGAGAAAAGTTTGCGGGAAATATCTCGCATCACAGGTCACAGCTTTGAAACTGTCCAGAAATACGCCCAGAAGGAAAACTGGAACGAGGACAATCTCCCGGATACTGAGCCAACGAGTTATCCGGTGCTGGGTGAGTTCATTCCCATTGTGGACGGCTGGCTGGAAGCAGACCGCAAGGTTCCAAGAAAGCAGCGGCATACAGCCTGGCGACTGTTCTGTCGCCTACGGGACGAGTACGGCTTTAGGGGCAGCTACTCCAGCGTGAAGCGATATGTCCGCAAGAAGAAGTATGTAATGAACGTCCAAAGCGCAGGGTTTCTTCCTTTGGAACGCACACCAGGATGCGGACAAGTGGATTTCGGGGAGTTCCTGTATTATGACGCCGGAGGGCAGGAGCAGAAGGGCTACGCTCTGACCATCTCCTTCCCGCACTCTAATATGGGTTATACGCATGTTCTTTCCCGTCTGCAATACTGGTCGGGGCTGGTACAGCATGATGAAGAACTGCTCTTGAAGCGGCTGTTAAACGCCAATGACAAGGGACAGGTCGCCGCAAGAAAGAAGCAAGCCGCAGAGTTGAACAAAGCGGAGAAGCGGAAAGCCGAAGTCGATACCCTGTTTGCCCGGATGTATGAGGACTGGGCGGCGGGGCGTATCACGGAATACAACTTCTCTATGCTGTCCGGGAAGTATCAAAGCGAACAGGCTGAACTGGACGAAAAGATTAAGCGGCTTCAATCCGCTATCGCCACTGAAAGCCAGAACGCCGCAGACGCAGAAAAATGGATTGCTTTGATGAAAGAGTGCGTCAATCCAACGGAACTGACCGCCGAACTTTTGAATACGCTGATTGAAAAAATCGTTGTCCATGAAGCGGCCAAAGGTGAGGACGGAAGCCGGGAACAGGAGGTAGAAATCTTCTACCGCTTTATCGGCAAAATTGATTGAATGATACCAATATCTTTAACTATGTGAAACCGACGGATCAATCCTCTATATTAAGAAAACATCCCCTAATATTCCACCGGAGATGTATGCTCTAAGTGACTTCTTAATCATGGTTTTTGTCATGGTTAGTGAAGCAGTCACTTAGAGTATTTTCATTTCAGGAGGTACAGCCATGAGAAACGAGAAAATCACCCCTCTGTATGAGCGTTTGAGCCGCGATGATGAGTTACAGGGCGAGAGTAATTCTATTTCCAACCAGAAAAAGATGTTAGAGGACTATGCCCGCCGGAATGGTCTGCCGAACCCTACCCACTTCACTGATGACGGCGTATCAGGAACCCGCTTTGACCGTCCCGGCTTTTTGGCAATGATGGAGGAAGTCGAGGCCGGACGGGTGGAGGCCATCGTCATAAAGGACATGAGCCGCCTGGGACGCGACTATCTGAAAGTCGGCCAGGTCATGGAGATTTTGCGGCAGCGCGGTGTCCGGCTGATCGCCATCAATGACGGTGTGGACAGTCTGAAAGGCGATGATGATTTTACCCCGTTCCGCAACATCATGAACGAGTTTTACGCCCGCGACACCAGCCGGAAAATCCGCTCTGTGTTCAAATCCAAAGGCATGAGCGGCAAGCACTTGACCGGCACTGTCATTTACGGCTATTTGTGGGACGAAAAGCGGGAACACTGGCTTGTTGACGAAGCCGCCGCCGCTGTGGTACGCCATATTTTCGCGCTTGCGATGGAGGGATACGGCCCCTATCAGATCGCAACCAAGTTGTCAGAAGAAAAAATCGAAATGCCTGCCGTTCACCTTGCCCGCTATGGCGAGGGAGTGAACAAAAATAAGACCTTTGCGGATATTTATCGTTGGAGTGCTTCTACCGTTGTTGAAATCCTGAAAAAGCGGGAGTATTTAGGCCATACGGTCAATTTCAAGACCCGCAAGCACTTCAAGGACAAGAAAAGCCACTATGTTGACGAAAGCGAGTGGACGATTTTTGAGAACATCCATGAGGCCATTATCGACCAGGAAACCTTTGACAATGTGCAGCGTATCCGGGGAAACGCCAGACGCTACCCGGACGGCTTTGGGGAGGCCCATCCCCTGACCGGCCTGATGTACTGCGCCGATTGCGGCGGCAAGATGTATGTTCACCGAACCTACAACGGCAAGCGCGTCCCGCAGTACACTTGCGGCCAGTATGGGAAATACCCTATCGGCTCCCTTTGCCCTACACAGCACCGTATCAAGGCCGAAGCTGTTCTGACCCTGATTGCCGATATGCTCCGGGCCATCGCGGAGTATTC
>CDZQ01043743.1_pt1 | contig 14915 bp, 15 predicted proteins | sample 554831 | NCBI WGS metagenome assembly CDZQ01 (sample SAMEA3182112, study PRJEB8094) | gut metagenome | biome: human; feature: gut; material: Stool; isolation source: human stools | place: Canada | collected 2013-05-06
AATGGTAATGCGGTGTCAAACCTTCAGTGCCCCTTTCAGGGGCAGGTCAAACCACCAGTTTACTGGTGGTTATGATTTGAAGAACGGATATGCCCCGTCAAGTAAAATTCACAAAATGTTTGTAGATTTCATTACCATTCAGTAGTATTATTTTAGATAGTTCAAAATAATACTACTTAGCGTGAGGAGTTTATGAAGATTTCAGATTATCTGACTATGACCAGGGATACGATGAATGCCTACAACCGAATGTGCGAACCGATTTTGATGCAATATGATATTCCGCAGGTATCTTTCGATATCCTGATGTTCTTAACGAACAATCCGGATTTTTGCACAGCACAGGAGATCAGCGAGATAAGAGGCATTAAGAAAAACCTGGTATCGGTTCATGTGGAAAAGCTTGTCCAGGCAGGTCTTTTGCAAAGAGAAACGCTGCCAAAAGACAGACGGAAGATCGCACTGACTTGTACCGAAAAAGCAGACCCGATTATCGAGGCAGGATCAACAATACAACAGGAGTTTTCCGAAAGGATCACAGCTGGTATCTCGGAGGAGGACTGGGCCGTATATAAGCGGATCAACGAAAAAGTGCGAAATAACACAAAGGCTATCTTAAAAACAGCAAATGCCGGAGGCGCAAAATGAACGATAATAAGGAAATGCTTGGCACGGCACCGATTGGGAAGCTGCTGTTCAAATTAGCGGTCCCTACGGTGGTGGCACAGCTGATCAATATGCTGTATAACATCGTAGACCGTATTTATATCGGACATATACCGGGAGATGGAAGCCTTGCCCTGACCGGCGTGGGTGTTTGTATGCCCCTTATCATGATCATCTCGGCCTTTGCGGCATTGATCAGTTCCGGCGGCGCGCCAAGAGCATCCATATGTATGGGCAAGGGCGAACACGAATCTGCGGAAAAGATCCTGGGCGGCTGTTTCTCTCTGCAGCTCATTATCTCGGCTATTCTTACGGCTATCCTGCTGATTTGGAACAAGGATCTGCTGTTGATGTTCGGCGCCAGCGAAAACACGATCGGCTATGCCACGGACTACATGAATATCTATGCCATTGGCACTGTTTTTGTGCAGTTGACTCTCGGTATGGGGGCCTTCATCACCGCACAAGGCTTTGCCAAGATCGGTATGATGACGGTGCTGATCGGTGCGGTCAGTAATATTATTCTCGATCCCATTTTTATTTTCGGTTTCCATTTGGGCGTGAAGGGCGCGGCGCTTGCGACCATTCTTTCTCAGGCAATCTCCTGCGGTTGGGTACTTACCTTCTTGTGCAGCAAGAAGAGCTACCTGAAGCTTCGTAAGAAGAATATGGCGGTAGATGGAAAACTCGTTTTTCCCTGTGTTGCACTTGGCCTTTCCGCCTTTATCATGCAGAGCAGCGAAAGCGTGATCTCTGTATGCTTTAACTCTTCGCTGCTGAAATACGGCGGAGATATTGCGGTCGGAGCCATGACGATACTGACCAGTGTGATGCAGTTTGCCATGCTGCCGATGCAGGGGATCGCGCAGGGTGCTCAGCCGATCTCCAGCTATAATTTTGGTGCAGGGAATGCAGACCGTGTGAAAAAGACGTTTCAGCTCTTGCTCACGTCCTGCATTATATATTCATTTACGATGTGGGGCGCAATCATGGTGGCTCCGAATATCTTTGCCCGTGTTTTCACACCTGATTTGGAATTGATCGAGTTCACCGCGAAAGCCCTTCGCATTTATTGTGGCGCGCTGTGTCTCTTCGGCATCCAGATCGCCTGCCAGATGACCTTCGTATCCATCGGCAACGCCCCTTGTTCCATCATTGTCGCAATCGTGCGCAAATTCGTTTTGCTTCTGCCGCTGATCTATCTGATGCCGCAGCTTCTGCAAAACAAAACGATGGGTGTTTACATGGCTGAACCGATCGCCGATGTGATAGCAGTGACCTTTACGGCGATACTTTTTACAGTCCAGTTCAGAAAAACACTGAAAGAATCGGTAACACGCAAACGATAGATTTGTTCACATGAATCTGATCTTCTTTCCCTGTAAACATACTGAATTCTTTGCGAGGTATCCGCAGGAATTCTAAAGGAGCCTTTCCAATGTTAACGCGGTTGCTTGATTGCAACGAATCTTTGCCCCTATAATATCCCCATGCAAAGGAGGCGCAATCATGCTAAACGAAAACATCAAAGTTCTCCGAAAGGCTAAAGGCCTGTCCCGGGAGGAGCTTGCAATCAAACTGAGCGTGGTACGACGGACTGTTTCCAAATGGGAGAAAGGTTTGTCTGTACCCCATGCCGGAATGGTCATTCAAATTGCCGAGGCTCTTGATACCACTGTAAATGTTTTGCTTGGTGAGGAGACCCCAGAACCGAAGGAACAGGAGTCTGCAAAAGCACTTGCCGCAAGACTGGAAGTGCTGAAGGAACAGTTTTCCAAGCGCGGTGAGAAGAAGCGAAAAATCTGGCGTACTGTATTCGTGGTTAATCGGAATTCTTGCCCTGGTTGGTTTAGTGAAGGAAATCCTTTTGCTGGCACAACTGTCTCAGTTCAATAATATGCTCGAATCTTCTGCGGCTGTGATTGGTGGTGCGGACGAGGCGACATCGGTTGGGGTTATCCTGAAATGTACTGCCGCCGATGGTGAGTTTACTTTTACAGATGAAACAAACGGGAATACCTACACAGGAACATATAAGCTGACTGATACGAATCAGGAAACAAGGATTTATGAGGTCACTGTAAATGGTTTAGAGGGAATGGCGGTCGTATCCATAACCACATATCATGATGAAAGCCAAACTCCAACATTTATTATCAACCTTGGAGATTACCCATGGAACTTTTTCCCTGAAGCAGAATATGCGGCATAGACCACATGGCCTATAGCGCCCGACAAATGTGTGGCGTTCCTGTATGCTGCTCCTTTCGGTGCAACCATCACGTGTGCATTGCCTCGCATATTTCTTTCGTAGAAAAGCGAAGGAATCAATCGCTTCGCGTCGTGCGCATTTTCTTTTTGATTGTTCAGTTTAAGGAGTAATCTTTGATTAGGCATAGCACGCCTTGCAGTGCCTTGGGGGGAAACGCTTCCCTGTAAGACGAATTCTCTATGGCAGTATTTGAGCCTCGTTGGTCAATTCCAATGAGTCTCAATTTGTTGACCACATAAACAGCCACAGACGGCTCCGGGACACTTGGAAATTATGTGGTTGAAGATGCCTTAAAAGAAAACGAAATTGAGAGGAAACGGCTGAAAACCATTAGAAATGGCGCGAAAAAATTTCCCATACCTTTTCACCATATTTGTGCATTTAGAGGGCCTTTCGTTGAAATAACGGGGGCAGCTTCAAAACCGAAACTGCCCCTACAAGCTGGAAGTTGTATTGATGATACAATACACACAAGAGTTAAAGCGGTAAACATTGAATTTGCGGAGGTGGATTTTATAGCCGTGTGCCGCTGAAAGCGGCACACGGCAATTTTGCTATGCTTTTGCATAGTAAAACAGAGGCAGGCGGAAAGCCTGCCTCTGAAACTGTTGTATGGGCACTGCCACAAGGGCGGATTCCCCGCTGCCGCGGCGCTACCGGGCAGGGAGGAACCGGCCGGGGTATACCCCTGTCATCTCCCCGTTTTCCAGGACAATCTGACCGTTGACCATCACCAGATCGATGCCGGCGCAGCGCTCCGAACTTTTGGCGTAGTCAGCCATATCCCGGATGCCCGCCTCGTCGAAGAGAACCAGATCCGCCGCCTGGCCCTGGGCGATGACACCCCGGTCTTTCAGGCCGTAGACCTGGGCGGGCTGCTGGGTGATCTTGTGGATCATCTGCTCCAGAGTGAACAGATGGTTCTCCCGGACGAACAGATGAATGGCCCGGGGGAAGGCGGCCCAGCCCCGGGGATGGGTGGGGCCGTGGAGGGAGGACACTACGCCGTCAGTTCCCACCATGCACCGGGGGTGCTGGATGATGCGGAACAGGTCCTCATCGCACATGGAGAAATAGATGGCAAAGCAGCCCAGTTCGTTGTCCACCAGCAGATCGAAGAAGGCGTCGAAGTCAGCCTTCCCCTGCTGCCGGGCAATTTCCGCCACAGTCAGCCCCTCGGCCTCCCGGGTATGGGGGGCGATGCCGATCATGATGTTCTCAAAGCCGCCGCACTGGCGGTAGCGGCCGTCAAAGGCCGGGTCATCGCCGTCCATCTGGCCTTTGACCACCTGACGGTAGGCCGGGTCCCTCAGATTTTGAATCAGGGCCTCCTTGCCGTCGGCGGAGCAGTACAGGGGCAGGCAGGCGGACAGGGAGGTGCAGGAGGCGGTGTAGGGGTACTGATCCAGGGTGACGTCCAGCCCCTGGCTGTTGGCCTGGTCGATGAGGGCCAGGGTTTTCTCGCTGGCGCCCCACATGTCCTTCCCGCAGACCTTGTGGTGGGAGATGTTGCTGCGCACGCCGGAGCGGCGGGCGACCTCCAGAATTTCCTCAATGGAGGGCAGGATGCGGGAGGCCTCGTCACGAATGTGGGAGGTGTGGATGCCGCCGTACTCCGCCACCACCTTGCACAACTGGGCCACCTCGTCCACATCGGCGTAGCCGCTGGGGGGATAGAAGAGGCCGGTGCTGAGGCCCTGGGAGCCGTGCTCCATGGTCTCCCGCAGCAGGTCCTTCATCCGCTCCAGCTGCTCCGGCGTGGGCTTCTGGTCGGAGTAGCCCATCACCGCCACCCGCAGGGCGTTATGGCCGGTGAAAAGGGTCATGTTGCAGCTTTTCTCCGCCTGCTCCACGAAGCGGAAGAAGGCTTCGCCGCTGGTAAAGGTGTCCTTGGCGGCCCGGAGGTTCTCCGGATCGGTTTTGGAAACCATCTCGTTGCCCTTGGGGCCCGGAAGGAAGGGGAAGAAGGTGGCGCCGCACATGCCGGCCACCTCGGTGGTAATGCCCTGGGTGGTTTTGGCCTCCCGGGCAAAGTCGTTGCCCACAATCATGTCGCCGTGGGAATGGGGGTCAATGAAGCCGGGGGAGAGGATCTTGCCCCGGGCGTCGATGACCCGGCGGGCGGGGCTGTCTGCCGGGGCGGGATGGATTAGGCCATCCTTGACGCCGATGCTGCCGGTGTAGCGGGGGGCGCCGGTGCCGTCAATAATGGTGGCGTTTTGAAACAGCACGTCAAACATGGAGAGTTCTCCTTACAATGAAAATATGCTTGGCCTGGAAGGTGTCCAGGGTGAAGTCGGGCAGGGTATAGCGGCAGTTGGGGTAGACGGGGAAGAGGTTGTCGTAGGGGACCTGGTGGAACTTCAGCACCTCCTCCGCGGACATGACGCCGCAGAACACCTGGGAATTGAACTTTTTGACAAAGTAGCCCAGATCCAGATCGTGGTCAAAGTGGCTGTGGGTGAGCAGGATGTAGTCCGCGCCGGTGACATCCTCCCGGGTAAAGCCACCCTCAAAGTCGATGCCGGTGAAGTAGGGGTCAATGAGGATCACTTTCCCGTTGGGAAGCTTGACCTCGAAGGCGCCACCTACGTTAAAGGGCCGGATCTTTACGCTGCTGTACTTCATGTTGTCTTTCCTCCTTTTGTTTGTCCGTGTCGGATTTGGTCAAAACATGGGATATTGATACGAAAGGTATAGACGGGCAAAAATGATTTGTAAAATATATAAATTGCTTGCATATATAAATTTTTATGATATAATATGGATATGTGCGACGATTTTGCCAAATTTTATCCCACAAAACCGGTCATTTTTACGAAAACGGAAAGAACTTTTGACACAATCACAAAAACCGGACAGGATTTTTTGGATAGTTTGCCAAGGAGAAGTATGAAACTTTTACAGTTGAAATATTTTCAGACAGTGTGCTCCCTGGGGAGCATCACCCGGGCCTCCGCCCTCTTGTCGGTGTCCCAGCCGGCGATTTCGGCGGCCATTAAGGAACTGGAGCGGGAATTTGGGGTGCAGCTGTTTTCCCGGGTGGGGAAGAGCCTGGAACTGACCCGGGAGGGGCAGACCCTGCTGGGACTGAGCGAGGATCTGCTCCGTCGGGCGGACAGCGCCGCCCAGGTTATGAGCGATCTGGCCAATCAGCGCAACCGCATCCGCCTGGGCATGCCGCCCATGCTCTGCTCCATTCTGCTGCCCCAGCTGTACGGGGATTTTACTACCCGGTTTCCGGAGGTGTCCTTCGAGGTGGTGGAGGACGGGCGATACCCCCTCTTTGACAAGCTGGAGAGCGGGGAGATCGATATGCTCATCATGTCCGAGGCCGGCAACTATACCGCGCCCCTGAAAAACGACTACCACCGCCTGCCCATCACCGAACTGGAGTACAGCTGCTGCGTGGCGCCGGGCCACCGCCTGGCGGGGTGCGGCCGGGTCGGCGCGGCGGATGTGGGCGCCGACCCGGTGGTGACGTTCCTGCAGGGGTACCACCAGCAGGAATTCATCCATAAGATGTTTGCCGAGGCGGGACTTGTCCCCAACGTGGCCTTCTGCTCCGGGCAGCTGTCCACCATCTGGGAGATGGTGGCCCACAGCGGCATGGTCACGTTTCTCTACCGCGCCCTGAGCCGACAGCGGCCGGATCTCCGCTTTATCCCCCTGCAGATCAGCATGCCGGTGCGCATCAGCCTCTTCTGGCGGCTGGGGGATTTCCTCTATAGCGACATGAACAAGCTGATCCGCTGCGTGCGGGAACTGCGGCTGTAGGGGGATCAGAAGTCCCGGACGGAGCCGTCGTAGGAGCGGCGGGCCGCGTTGCTGCCCCGGGACTGGGGGGGATAGAGGGCCTGGGCGTCATCGGAGAGCTCAATGCCGATGCCGGGGGCGTCGGGGATGAGCAGGCAGCCGTTTTCAAAGCGGAGAGGCTCCTTGACCATGGCGTCCTCCTTGCCGCCCAGGCAGAAGCCGGGCAGTTCCTGGATTCCCAGGTTGGGGATGCAGGCGCACAGCTGCAGGCAGGCGGCGGTGGACACGGGGCCCAGCGGGTTGTGGGGGATGACCAGGGCGTTGTGGGCCTCCGCCAGGGCGCAGATCTTCTTGGAAGCGGTGATGCCGCCCACGGCGCAGACGTCCGGCCGGATGAAGTGGGCCGCCCGGCGGGAGAGCACCGTCTCAAACTCGTGGAGGTTGATGAAGCGCTCGCCGGTGGCAATGGGCACGCCGATTTTGCTGGACACCTCCGCCATGGCGTCGGGGTTGTCGGGCATAATGGGATCCTCCAGCACCATGGGGCGGTAAGGCTCCACCGCCCGGCCGAAGGCGATGGCCTCGGGGACGGACATGCTGCGGTGAACCTCCAGCACGAAGTCAAAGTTGTCGCCCACAGCCTCCCGGCAGCGGCGCAGCCGCTCCACGGAGTAGGCGATGCGGCTGGAGAAGAACTCGCTGCTGCCGTCGCTGGCCACGGAGGCCTCCGTCATAAAGATCTTGGCGGCGGTAAAGCCCATCTCCTTCAGTGCCACGTACTCCTGCACCAAATCATCCAGCACGGGGGTGTTGTGCATCACCGAGGCGTAGACCCGCACCTTGTCCCGGGTCCTGCCGCCCAGCAGCTGATAGACGGGGACGCCCAGGGCCTTGCCCTTGATGTCCCAGAGGGCGATGTCGATAGCGCTGATGGCGCTCATAATGACGCTGCCCCGGAAATAGACGGAGCGGTAAAAGTTCTGATAGAAGTCCTCGGTGTTAAAGGGATCCTTGCCGATGAGGTACTCCTTGAACTTGTGAATCGCGGCCTCGGTGGCGCCCAGATAACCCCAGTTGCCCGCCTCCCCCAGGCCCACAATGCCCGCGTCGGTGTAGACCTTCACGAACAGATAGTGCTTGCAGATCATGGTCTTCAGATTGGTGATGACCATAAGACACACCCTCCTTGTTTTAGATGCTTCTATCATATCTCCCGCCGCCCCCGGGGTCATTCCAAAAATTTGGCTCTTTTTTAGGCCGGCATTTTGCCTCTCCGGGCAAAAAGGATGGGAGACGGGGATGAGGCACACGAAAGATGTTCCAAAAATTTTGATGGAACCGGATAAAATTTTATGAGTTTCGCCCCGATTTTTGGATAGAAGGGAGAATATGCACCATGGAGGAGCGCATGATCCGCAGCCTGGAGTACCCGGGAACCGTGTTCCGGGACGAGGCGCATGGTATCTATTTGGAGAGTTTTGCGTACGAACCGGGCTTCTTCCGGTTCAACTGGCACCGCACCTTGGAGGTGCTGGTGCTGCTCCGGGGCGGCCTGACCGCCTATGTGGAGGGGGATTCCTTTGCCATGGAGGAGGACGACGTTCTCCTCATCAACTCCAACGCTGGTCATGCCACCCTGACCACCGCCCGGGATACGGCACTGCTGCTGCTCCATATGGACCCCGGGGTGTTTGATCCGCTGTTCCCCCGGGGCCGGATGCCCCACATCACCTGCCGCAGCACGCCGGAGAACCGGTACGCCCCCGCCGTGGCGGACCTGCGCCGGACCATGGCGGAGCTGTACTGCCAGGCGTGGCGGGCGGGGCCGCTGGCGGCGGAGATGGGGCTGCGGGGGGCGCTGCTGAGCCTCTGCGCCCAGCTGCTTCAGGATTTCCCCTGGCAGAACGTGGACCGGCAGGGCCAGGGGGCGGATGAGAAGAAGGTGCGGCGGATCATGGACTATGTGGATCAGCGCTATGCCCAGCGGCTGCTGCTGGAGGACGTGGCCCGATACATGGGAATGAACCGGACCTATCTCTCCACCTTCTTCAAGGCCCAGGTGGGGGTTTCCTTTTATGACTATCTGACCCGCAAGCGCCTGACCCAGGCGGGCTTCCTGCTGAATAACTCCGACGACTCGGTGCTGACCATCGCCCTGGCCTCCGGCTTTTCCGATGTGAAGAGTTTCAACGCGGCGTTTCGCAAGTACTTTGACCTCTCTCCGGACCGGTACCGCCGGCAGCTGAATCCGGATATCCCCCAGCGGGCCAGGGAGTTCTACCCCCGGCTGCTGCCGCCGGAGGAGCCGGGGGTGGCGAGAAAGCTGGCGGCATACCGGGGGCGGGAAAAATAGGAGCACCGGGCCCCGGCGTCACCCGGGACCCGGTGCTCTGCTTCCGCTGTTTTCATATTATGCCGCGGGAGGCTGGGCCGGGGCTGCGGCCCTACCGCAGTTCCATGCAGTGGACGGTGACGGCGAAGGCCTCGTTGCCGGGCATCGGCCCGAAGGCGGTTTCCACCGTTTTAAAGCCCAGGGACTGGTACAGCGCCAGGGCGGGGGTGTTGCCCGCAAGCACCTCCACCGCCAGGGGACGGCCCTTGGCCCGGGCCATGGCGTGAGCCGCCAGCTGCCGGCCAATGCCCCTGCCCATCCGGGCCGGGTCCACATAGAGCCAGGCCGGTTCCTGGCCGGTATAGGCTACAAAGCCTACCACGCCGTCCGGCCCCTGGGCCACGTCCACCTGATAGTCAAAGAGCCCCTCCGCAACGGCCGCCTGGGCCAGGGGAATAAAGGCGGCGGAGAGGTTTGCACGGGCCAGTTCCATGGGCCGGGCGCCATCGTGAATCCGGCAGAGCGCCTCCCGGTCCCGCTCCTCATAGGGGCGGATAATTACATGTTCCATTGAAAACAACTCCTCTCAAAATAGGGCGCCGCCTGTCCATAGCAAGAGGGACTGTCCGCAGACAGTCCCTCTTGCTATGGACGCCGCTGGATCAGCGCCAGCTTTTCCGCGCGGGTCATGGCCTTGATAGCCCGCTCCCGGGCCATGGCGGCCTCCCTGGTGTCCAGAACCTCGTGGTAGACGAGCCGGACCGGCAGGTGGGAGCGGGTGTATTTCCCGCCGCGTCCCGCGCGGTGGGCGGCCACCCGCCGCTCCAGGTTATTGGTCCAGCCGGTGTACAGGGTGCCGTCGCCGCACTGGAGGATGTATGTATAGTTCACGGCTGCTTGGCAAACGCCTCCCGCACCTGCTCCAGGGGCACCCCGGCGGATCGGGCGGCGGCGGCCAGTTCCTCAAACTCCGCCTTGCTCTTCTCCACGCCGTAGCCCCGGCCCGTCTTCCGGCCCACGCCGCCGTAGGGGGTGGCTGCGGCGGGGGCGTCCCGATCCACCGCCAGGGCGTAACGGGCGCAGTCCGTCCGGCGCACGCCGAAGGTGGTGGTGTGGCGCAGCATGGCCTGGGCCAGCCTGTCCGCGTCCGCCGGACGGCAGAGGCAGGTGAGCAGCACACCCGGGCGGTTCTTCTTCATCTGGATGGGGGCGTAGCTGACGTCCAGAGCCCCCGCCTCCAGCAGCCGCTCCATGGCGAAGCCCAGGGCCTCGCCGGTCATGTCGTCAAGGTTGGCCTTTAACTCCGTGACGGCGTCGTTGGGGCCGGCGGCGGTGTCCGCCGTATCCAGCAGAAAAGCCCGCAGGCAGTTGGCCCGGGGGAAGTCCTTGGTGCCGCAGCCGTAGCCGCAGCCCAGCACCCGCCCGGCGGGCAGGGGGCCGAAGTCCCCGGCAAAGGAGCGCAGCAGGGCCGCCCCCGTGGGGGTGCACAACTCCGCCTGGATGTAGCTGCCGTAGGCGGGCACCCCCTCCAGAAGAGCGGCGGTGGCGGGGGTGGGAACCGGAAGGGGGCCGTGGGCCGTGCGGACGGTGCCGCTGCCCACATTCACCGGGGAGACCACCACCGCCTGGGGAGCGAGCATATGCATGAGGAGGCACACGCCGGTGACGTCCATCACCGCGTCCAGAGCCCCCACCTCGTGGAAGTGGACCTCCCCCACCGGCCTGCCGTGGGCCCTGGACTCCGCCTGGGCGATAAGGCCGTAGACCGCCCTGGCCCCCTCCCGCACCGGCAGGGGCAGGTCAAAGCCGTCAATCATGGCCTGGATGTCCGGCAGGGAGCGGTGGGCGTGGCTGTGCCCGTCCGCCTGCCCGTGGGTGTGGGCCGCGCCGCCAGGACCCTCCTCCTGGCCGTGGATCACCACGGATATGTGGGTGCCGGTAATGCCCTGGCGCAGGGCGGGCTGGGGGTGCAGGGCCACGCCGGGCAGCAGGCTGTTCATGCGGGAGAGGAACGCCTCCTTCTCCGGGCACAGTTCGTACAGGGCCGCCATCAGCATATCCCCCGCCGCCCCCATGGCGCACTCCAGATATAAGGTTTTCACAGCTGGTCCACCCCTTTCATCTGATTGATCCGGTGGGCCAGGAAGCCCGCGCCGAAGCCGTTGTCAATATTCACCACGCTCACCCCGCTGGCGCAGGAGTTGAGCATGGCCAGGAGGGCCGCCAGCCCTCCCAGGTTGGCACCATAGCCCACGCTGGTGGGCACGGCGATCACCGGGCAGGACACCAGTCCCCCCACCACGCTGGGCAGGGCGCCCTCCATTCCGGCCACGGCGATGATGCACCGGGCCTGCCGCAGGTGCTCCAACTCCGCCAGCAGCCGGTGGAGCCCCGCCACGCCGGCGTCGTAGATCCGCAGCACCTGGCTGCCCAGGGCCTCGGCGGTGAGGGCCGCCTCCTCGCACACCGCCAGGTCGCTGGTGCCGGCGGATACCACGGCGATACATCCGGTGAGGGGCCTCTGGATGGGGTTTGCCACCGCCAGATGGGCGTCGGCGCTGTAGTTGTAGGGGAATTTGCCCCGCAGCAGGGCCTCCTTCTCCGGCGGGAGCCGGGTAATGAGAATGTTGCCGGTGCCCCGGCCCATCATGCTGGAGACGATGCCTGCAATCTGCTCCGCGGTTTTTCCCTGGCCGTAGATCACCTCTGCCGCGCCCTGGCGCTGGGCGCGCTGGTGATCCACCTTGGCGTAGCCCAGATCCTCAAAGGCGGACTGGTTCAGGGCTCTGGCCGCCTCCTCCGGCGGGGTCTCCCCGGCCCGGACCCGCTCAAGCAGGGCCAGCAGTTCCTTCTGTTCCATATGGATGCCTCCTGTGCCGCCACCGGCGGCCGTCTATGTGTCAGTTCTCCCGGGTGGGCCGGGGGACGCTGTCCAGCTGTACCTGGCAAAAGTCTGCGGACAGCCGGCGGCGGATATCCTCCAGGCCGGCCCGGGCCTGCTCCAACTGCCCGCCCGGCACCTGGAGCAGCGCCGCCTCCCCCCGCAGCCGCAGCCGGAAGTCGGTAAAGCCCATGTCCATCAGGGCCGCCTCCCCCCGCTCCACCCGGGCCAGGTCCGGGGCGGTGATCGCCGTCCCGGTGGGAATCCGGGTGGCCAGGCACGCGTAGGAGGGCTTGTCCCACACGGGCAGGCCCGCCTGCCGGGCCCGGCGGCGGATCTCACCCTTGTCAAGATTGCACTCCCGCAGGGGGGAGCGGACCCGCAGTTCCGCCAGGGCCCGCATGCCCGGCCGGTCGGAGGCGTCGTCGGAGGCGTTGCTGCCGTCCAGCACTAGGGAAAAGCCGTCGGCCCGGGCGGCCTGGAGCAGCAGGGAGAAGAGGGCCCGCTTGCAGTGGTAGCAGCGGTCCGCCGGGTTGGCCGCCACCGCCGGGACGGTCAGCACGTCAAATTCAATCACCCGCAGCGCCGCCCCCACCCGCTCCGCCGTCTCCTCTGCGTCCGCCAGTTCAAAGGCGGGCTGGAAGGGGGTGCGGACAAAGTAGGCGGCGGTGCGCCGGGCCAGCCGGGCCGCCTCGTACAGCAGCAGGGCGCTGTCCACCCCGCCGGAGAAGGCCACCGCCGCCTCCGGCTGCTGCCGGAAAAATTCCTCCAAGGTCATGTCCCTACCTCCCAGCTTAATGTCTCACATCAGAATAGCAGGAAAACATCTGTTTTGTCAATGATTGACAAGGCGGAAAAGAGAGGGGCTCATTGACAAAAAGGGGCCTCACGCCTATAATTATAAATGTAGTTTAGCAGACCGGCCCCCGCTCCGGAGGGCTGGGAAGGGAGCGAGAGCATGTATCAGATCGTCCGAATCACCGACAGGGAGGGCGTGGCCAAGGCCGACCCGGAGAGCCGGGAGCGGGTGGGCGTCATCGGCGAGGCGAAGATGGAGGACAACTGCGTGCTGATCCACTGCCGCTATGACCGGCGGGGGGAGCGCTGCGACCGGTATATCCGCACCAGCCTGGTGCAGTCCTGGAAGAAGGACCGGGACACGGGACGGATTGTGGTGGAGACCTGCAACAGCGTCTATTATCTGGACCCCGCCCGGGTTTCGGAGGCAGGCTGAAGGGCCGGCGGCAGACCCTTGTTGACCCGGACGGGATTTCGGGTTATACTAAAATCAAAATTGCCGGCGCCGCGGCGGCGTCCGGGGAGGCGGAATGATGCGTGACAAAGCAAAGCGGACGGGGGGAAGCGTGGTCCCCTTTTACGGCGTGGCGGCATTGTGGGTGGCGTACGCGCTGCTGTTCGACCTGTACCGTGTGACCAGTTTCCTGTTTTTGGCCCTGCTGTCGGCGGGGCTGTTTCTGCTGCTGCGGGCGGTGTGTCCCGGGGAGGAGACGCCGGCTCCGGCGGCCCAGGCCGCCCCGGCGGAAAAGCCCGGGGAGACGGCCGGCGGCAACCCAGAACTGGATCAGATGCTGAAGGACGGCCAGCTGGCTGTCAGTGAGATGCGGCGGCTGGATGACAGCATTGCCGACGAAAAAATCTCCGCCGATATCCGGCAGCTGGAGACGGTGACGGCGTCCATTTTCCAGCAGGTGAAGGCCCAGCCGAAGAAGCTGCCCCAGATCCGCAAGTTTATGGACTACTATCTGCCCACCACCCTGAAACTCTTAAACGCCTATGACCGCATGAGCGCCGCCGGCGTCAGCGGCGAGAATATCAACACCACCAAGGCCAAGGTGGAGGGGATGATGGATACCATCGTTGCCGCCTTTACCAAGCAGCTGGATGGCCTTTTTGGCGAGGATGCCCTGGATATCTCCACGGACATCGCCGTCCTGGAGACCATGATGGCCCGGGAGGGCCTGGCCGGGGAGCGCATGGAGGCGGAGACCACCAAGAATGCCGACGGCACGGATATCAGGCTGGAGATGTGAGGCGCCTCCGGGGGCTCCCGGCGGCTGAAGCTGACATACAAATATTTTTTGGATCTTTTCAATAACGGAGGAAGAGACGATGACAGATACCGATCGCAGCGCGATGCCCGAACTGACCCTGAACGCCGACGCCGCCCGGGTGGAGGCTCCCCAGCTGGTGCTGGGGAATGAGGCTCCCGCCGCCCCTGCCGTCCAGGAGGAGAAAAAAGTGGAGCCGGTCCAGATCGACGAGAGCATGCTCACCGAGGCGGAGCGGAAAATGGTGGAGGACTTCTCCAAGAAAATCGACATCACCGACTCCCAGCTGGTGCTTCAGTACGGCGCCGCCGCCCAGAAGAATGTGGCGGCCTTCTCCGAGAGCGCCCTGAGCAGCGTACGCACCAAGGACCTGGGGGAGGTGGGCGACACCCTGGGCAACCTGGTGGTGGAACTGAAGGGCTTTGGCCAGGAGGAGGAGAAGGGCGGTATCTTCGGCTTTTTCAAAAAGGCCGGCAATAAGATGGAGATCATGAAAGCCCAGTACGGGAAGGCCGAGGCCAATGTGGACAAAATCTCCCGGGAACTGGAGCAGCACCAGATGGTCCTGATGAAGGACATCGCCATGTTTGACCAGATGTACGAGATGAACCTGAAGTACTACAAGGAACTGACCATGTACATCATCGCCGGCAAGAAGCGGCTGGCGGAGGTCAAGGAAAAGGACCTGGAGCAGCTGCGCAAGAAGGCGGAGGCCACCGGCGCCGCGGAGGACGCCCAGGCCTACAACGACCTGGCCCAGCTGTGCAACCGGTTTGAGAAAAAGCTCCACGATCTGGAACTGACCCGGATGGTGTCCATTCAGATGGGCCCCCAGACCCGGATGCTGCAAAACAACGACACGCTGATGGTGGAGAAGATCCAGTCCTCCCTGGTGAACACCATCCCCCTGTGGAAGAGCCAGATGGTGCTGGCGCTGGG
>CDZQ01023376.1_pt1 | contig 14903 bp, 15 predicted proteins | sample 554831 | NCBI WGS metagenome assembly CDZQ01 (sample SAMEA3182112, study PRJEB8094) | gut metagenome | biome: human; feature: gut; material: Stool; isolation source: human stools | place: Canada | collected 2013-05-06
TTTTTAAATTAGATAATATATTAAAATTTTATTCATTTTGGTAAATTAGTAGTTTAATAGTTGCGGATGAGAATATGTTAAAACTGATGTATATTACAAACAGCCCCGAAATCGCTTCGATAGCCCAGAGTGCGGGGGCTGACAGAATTTTTATCGATATGGAGTACATAGGCAAAGAGGAACGGCAAAAAAGCATGGATACCGTTAAAAACCACCACACCGTTTCCGATGTCAAAGCCGTAAGAAAAGTTCTTGACAGGTCACAATTGCTTGTGCGAGTTAATCCGATACACGAAAATTCAGAGCAGGAGATTAACACTGTTATAAACGCCGGCGCAGATATCGTTATGCTCCCCATGTGGAAAAGCGCAGGTGAGGTTAAGAAGTTTGCCGATATCGTGGGAGATAGGGCAAAAAAAATGCTGCTTCTTGAAACCAAGGAAGCTTGGCAATGTCTTGATGATGTGCTTAAACTCGGCTGCGCCGATGAAATACATATAGGGCTCAATGATCTCAGAATAAGCACGGGTAAAAAATTTATATTTGAGCCTGTTGCAGACGGTACTGTGGAGAGTATTTTTGAGATAATAAAGCCTTACGGTGTTCCGTGCGGCTTCGGCGGCTTCGGTATGCCGGGCGAGGGGCTTTTGTTAGCCGATCTTATAATTGCCGAGCATTACAGGCTTGGCTCTTCAATGGCTATCCTTTCACGGTCTTTCTGTGATCTTAATGTGTTTAAAACGCAGGAGGATATAAGAAAACGCTTTGAAAGCGGTATAAAAAAGATCAGAAGTTTTGAAGAATTTCTTCAGTCACAGAATGCTGATTACTTTACAGCAAGGCACAATGAAACAATGGAGAGTGTAAATAAAATTATCTCAGGTGATAGCTTTGTATAAATATTTTAAACGATTTTGCGATTTTACCGTATCGCTTTTAGCGCTGATAATTCTTTCACCCCTTTTTGCAATCGTGGCAATCGCAATAAAGGCGGAGTCAAAAGGCCCCGTCATTTTTAAACAGGAAAGACTCGGGCTGGGCGGAAAAGTGTTTCTGATTTACAAATTCCGTTCAATGTGTGTAGGCGCAGAGCATACAGGCACGGGGCAGTATTCTTTTGCAGGAGATCCGCGGGTAACAAAGGTCGGCAAAATTTTAAGGGCAACAAGTATTGACGAACTTCCCCAGCTTATCAATGTAATCAAAGGAGAAATGTCTATAGTCGGTTTCCGTCCGCCGCTTACATATCATCCGTGGCCTATAGAAGAGTATACTCCCTTTCAGAAGAGAATGTTTCTTGTAAGGCCGGGAATAACAGGCTGGGCGCAGGTGAACGGCAGAAAGGATGTTGAGTGGCACGAGCGTATCCGCCTCAATGTTTATTATGTTGATAATATATCTCTTTTGCTCGATATAAAAATAGTTTTTCTAACTTTTATAAATGTTCTGAAAAATAAGGATAATGTAAGCACTAAAGCCACAGTCGATTATTCAATTCAGGAAGAAGAAAAGGTCAATGGTTAGGAGTTTTTAAATGAAGGTTCTTTTTGTTGCAACTGTCAGAAGCCACATAGGGCAGTTCCATATGCCGTTTATACGTGAACTGAAAAAGCTTGGGTTTACTGTAGATGCCGCTTATAAAGACAATTCGGCGGACAAGCCCGGTCTTGATCTTTCTGATATAGACAATGTTTATGAAGTTCCTTTTTCAAGAAGTCCTTATTCTTTTTCAAATGTAAAGGCTTATTTTGCACTAAAAAAGGTTATTGATAACGGAAATTATGATGCTGTTCACTGCCATACACCTATGGGGGCTGTGGTTACAAGACTTGCGGCTAAGAGAATGCGAAAAAAAGGACTTAAAGTAATATATACAGCTCATGGATTTCATTTCTACAATGGCGCATCAAAAAAGAATTGGCTGCTTTTTTATAAAGTTGAAAAATATTTGTCAAAATATACAGATGTTCTTATAACAATTAATGAGGAAGATTATAACTGTACCTCAAACGGTAATTTCAAGGCAGGTAAAATATACAAAATACACGGTGTCGGTGTCGATGTAGATAAATTCACTCCTCTTGCTACGAATGAAAAAGCAAAACTCAGAAAATCTTTTGGATTTTCTGAGAATGATTTTCTTATTATTTATCCTGCGGATTTTTGCTACCGAAAAAATCAGGCAATGCTGTTGAAGGCGTTTGCTCGTGTCAGCAAAAAATATCCTAATGCAAGGCTTTTGCTGTGTGGACTTGGTACAGAGTCTGATGAGTTAAAAAGTCTTGCCGCTTCTTTGGGAGCAGGTAGCGGCGTTTCATTCCTGGGTTATAGGCGAGATATAAATGAACTTGTAGGTATGAGTGATGTTTCGGTTTCTTCAAGCCGTCAGGAGGGACTGCCCGTAAATATCATAGAGGCAATGGCAATGGGAAATGCAGTTGTAGCAACTAATGTGCGAGGTAACAATGATCTTGTAAAAGACGGTGAAAACGGTTTCCTCGTTGAATCTGATAATTCAGAACAAATGTCTCATCGCCTGATTGAATTAATCGAAAACAGAGAACTTCTTGAAAAATTTGGAAACAAAGGCTATTCAGAGGTGAAAAAATACTCTGTTGAAAATGTGAATAGGGAACTTAAAGAAATTTATAAAGAACAGGGATTGTTATGAGAGTATTACATATGATTCCCGATATAGGCATTGCAAACGGAGTAATGAGCGTTATACTTAATTATTTTAAAGCAATGCCTGATGATATAAAATTTGATGTTTGCTATTTTGCTGAAAAAGAAGAAACACGGCAGGCGGATATTGAAAAACTCGGCGGCAGAGTGTTTAAAATTCCTGCTCCGTCCCCGAAAGGTTTGCTCAGGCGTGATATGAGCCGCTTTTTTGCTCAGCATAAAGGCGAGTGGGAGGCTCTTCATATTCACGCACCTCATTTTGCTGTGTTTATGGCGCCGCAAGCAAAAGCAGCTGGCATAAAAAAGATATGCTGCCATTGTCATTCAACATGGTATTCTTTGGAAAAGTCAAATGAAATAAGAAATAAGCTTTTAGCTTTGCCTGTAAAAATTCTAACAGACACACAGTTTGCATGTGGTGAGGAAGCAGGTGAATTTTGGTTTAAAAAGGATTTTTTTGTTTTAAGAAATGCAGTGGATTGCTCATTGTATAGATATGATGAGCAAAAACGAACTCAAACAAGGGAACAACTGGGAATATGTGATAAATTTGTAATTGGAAATCTGGGGAGGGTTTACCCACCTCAAAAAAATCATCCTTTTATTTTGAAAGTGTTTTCTGAAATCAGGAAGCTGCGAAAAAATTCGGTATTGATGCTTGTAGGGGCAGATATTGATGGTAATCTTCTTGGAATAATGAATAAATATTCTATTCCAAGGGAAAGTGTAAAATTTTTAGGAAACAGAAAAGATGTTCCTTATCTTCTTTCTGCTATGGACGTGTTTCTTTTTCCTTCATTAAAAGAAGGATTGCCTGTTTCTGTTGTTGAAGCACAGGCAAGCGGATTGCCAGTGTTGATGTCTAATCGTGTTACTGATGAAGTTGTGGTAACTGACAATGTTTTTTCTATGGCTCTTGATGAAACGGCTGAAAATTGGGCTCAAAAAGCAATAGAAATGGGAGACGTTTTCCGAAAAGATAATTTTTTGATTATGAAGAATTCTGGCTGGGATATTTATAGCTGTGCTGAAAAATTAGCCTATTATTACAAAACTGGTATTTATGAAATTTAAAGTTAAACTAAATTAGTTGCAGGGGGGAGGAATTAAATTGTCTGCATTGATGGTATATTTTTTAATATTAGTTGTATTTTTTGTTTTGTATTTTCTTATACCGCACAAACAGGCATGGATTCCTTTTTTACTTCTTGTATTTGCATTAGCAACGCTGGCATTTTATTGTGAGCCTAATGATACGGATGATCTATTTAGATATTTTAGAATAATAGATCAAATGCGTGTCGGAGGCTGGGACAGATTTCAGGAAATGATACAAAATAATGAATTTGATTTTGGAGCACTACCGATAGCTGGTTATTATTTTTATTTAATCAGTCTTCTTCCTGATAACCATTTTTTGCCATTCTTTACCATACTCATTTCATATGGCTGTATGATGTTGATAATTTATAAAGTGGCTCAAAGATATAAAGTAGATAAACTTTTTCTTGCTTTAGCATTATTTTTTGTGCTTTCAACATATTGGTTTTATGACATTTACAGTGGAACGCGAAACGGATTATCGTTTACTATTGCTTTGGTATGTATTTACTATCATTTTGTTGAAAGAAAAAATATTGTTTTTTGCTTTATTGGCTATATAATAGTTTGCGGTCTTCATTCTTCTGGGATTTTATTAATTGCCCTTGGTGCTGTTGCGTATCTTACTTTTAATAATAAAAGTGAATTCGTTAATCTTTTGATTATTTTTACTCTTGTTGGTGCAAGCGCAGGAATAACTGTTTTGTCAAAAATTTCAGATAATGAATTTGTTCAAACTTTGTCAGGGAAAACTGAAAATGCTGTTGATAACTTAGGAATTTCGTTCCAGACAAACTTTCTTGTAAATGTAGCAACTTATTTTGTTGCCATTTTAATTATTGCTTATGCATTTGCATATATCAAAAGATATATTACTGACAAAGGCGAAAAACGATTTTTCAGATTTGTTGAAGTAATTGTATATTTCTCATTAGGATCAATAGTAAGCGGATTAATTTTTGTTCGTATATTAAGATGGGCTATTCCTATATTAGTTTCTATTGTATATATGGTTGGTATGCAGATACAAAAAGACAGACTTGATAATGGATTTATAGACCTTTCTTATGATTCAGACACACCACGAGCAGAGAAAATCAGGGCAATGAATAAAGGGGTAACTTCATTTTTCCTGTTCGCTTATTCTAGCGTACATTTATGGTATGATTTTAACGGAAGCAGTTTGATATGGCTTCATTTTTAAGATAAAAGGTTTATGAAATGGATAAAATAAGTGTCATTATTCCTGTTTATAAAACAGAAAAGTATTTAGAAAAATGCATCAAAAGCATAACAGAACAAACACATAAAAATTTAGAGATTATACTTATTGATGATGATTCACCAGATGATAGCCCTAGAATTTGTGATGAGTGGGCGTTGAAAGATGATAGAATAGCAGTATACCATATTGAAAATAAAGGGGTATCTAATGCAAGAAATATTGCTTTGAATTTAGCTCAAGGTGAATATATTGCTTTTATTGATAGTGATGACTATGCTGAACCAAACATGATAGAGCTACTTTATAACAGTATAAAAGATAACGGCTCGGATATTTCTGTGTGTGGTTTTTACGGCGGCAGTTATAATGATGATTTACTTAATGAATTGCCATTGAATACAGCTTTAAAATATTTGGTAACAGGTGAATATGTTTACGGTGTACTTTGGAATAAGCTTTATAAAAAGCAAATTATTTGTGATTTAGAAATGCCTCCTCTTGTATGTTGTGAAGATATGGTGTTCAATTATTTCGCATTTAAAAAAGCAAAATCAATTTCAATGGTATCAGAAAAATTATATCATTATAACTCGCGTGATGATAGCGCATCAGCTAAAAAATTTGGAGTTTGGGCATTTGATTCTGTAATATCTAAAGAAATAATACTTGATAATGAATGTGATGCAGATATAAGAAAATATGCTGTAAAAGGACTTATAAATTCTTGTTTTGTGGTTTTAAGCGGTATTATTCAGAGCAATAATTGTTATGAATATTTCGATAAAATAAGGCAGATTGTTATCAATCATTTCAAAGATGTTTTTTTCTCAGGTCTATTTTCAAAAAGAGAGAAGTTGAAAACGATAGTTTTAAAATGTTCAAAAAAAATGTATGTTAAGTTGGTAATAAAAGGTAAATAATATGGCGGAATTATTAATAAGTGTGATCGTCCCAGTCTACAATGTGGAAAAATATTTAAATAATTGTGTTGAAAGTATTATCAAACAGACTTATAAAAATCTTGAAATTATACTTGTAGATGATGGATCTACTGATAATTGCCCTCAAATTTGTGATGAGTGGGCGAAAAAAGATGATCGAATAAAAGTAATTCATAAAAAAAACGGTGGTGCAGCTTCTGCACGTAATGATGGACTGGGCTTTGCCACAGGAGACTATATTGCCTTTGTGGACGGTGATGATTACCTTTCTGCTGATATGTATGAGAAACTAATGAACTTGATTGTTTCTTATAATGCGGATGTTGCCGCTTGTGCAATCGTTAGGGAAAGTGCAAACGGCTATCGCGAGGTTTGGGCAGATGGTTCTTTGTGTGAATTTGATACAAGATCTCTTCTCAAATGGGTTGGAGAGGCTGAAGGTATATTGCCTGTAAGCCCATGCAATAAATTATTTAGTGCGAACACTGTAAAAAGTATAAGATTTGATGAAAATTTTAAATATGCAGAAGATGTACTGTTTAATTTTGAAGTTGCAATGAATGTAAAAAAATTAGTATTAAAAAGCGAACCTCTATATCATTATATTAATAATTCAGATTCGGTTTCTCATATTTCGTTTGATGAAAACAGATTTGATGAGCATCGTGTTATGGATAAAATATTTGCAATTGTAAAAGATGATCAAGATTTGCTTTTACATTGTGTTAAAGGCGATGTTCTTAAATCGTTCAGAACAATAAAAGAGATGTGCCAAAGCAGAAATTGTTTGAATAAATTTGCAGATATTAGAAAGAGAATACTCTCACATAAAAAAGAAATTTTTTTAAGTGGTATATATTCAAAGCAAACAAAAATAAAAACTATAATTTTGTTATTATTCCCATCGGTTTACAAATTGCTTGTTAAGTCTTATGGCAGTAAGTCTTAGAAAAATATAAACCGTTTGCAAAGGATAGAATAAAATGGATTTAATAAGTGTTGTTGTACCTGTCTATAATGTAGAAAAATATTTAAATCGGTGTGTTGAAAGTATTGTAAACCAAACATATAAAAATCTGGAGATAATACTTGTGGACGACGGGTCACTTGATAATTGCCCTGTTATGTGCGATGAGTGGGCAAAAAAAGATAATCGAATAAAAGTAATACATAAAAAAAACGGTGGTGTTTCATCCGCAAGAAATGCAGGGATAGATAAATCTAACGGTAAATATATTTCTTTTATTGATCCTGATGATTATATAGAAGAAAATATGTATTTTTTAATGATAAAAAAATTTATTTCTCAAAATTTAGATGTTTGTTGCTGCAATTTTAAAGAAGTAGACGAAAACGATAGTGTGTTAAGTGAAACTAATTTTAATAATGACCCTATGTTAGGCAGAAATATCCTTGCTGATTATATAAGAAACGGTCAATATAATCCTTCCTGCTGTAACAAATTATATGTTTTAGAGATTATTAAGAAAAATAAAATCCTATTTGAAGTTAACACATCAATCGGAGAGGACTTTTTGTTTAACTATCATTATTTTAAGTATTGCAAGAAATCCGGTTGTATAAAAGAAACTGCGTATTCATACATGGTAAAAAGAAGTGATTCATTAACAAAGAAAATTGATGAAAAACGTGTAGAACGATGGAATAATACCAAAAAGATAATGGAATACGAAAAAAATGATGATTATATGTATCGTTTATGCTTGTCAAAATTGATAAATGAGTTGTTTAGCTGTTTGAAAGAAATAATAGATAACGGAAAACTTAAAATTTTAAAATCGTCATACAGAAAAATCATTTCCTGTTTGAAGACTTTATATAGTGAAGCTTCTGATTATAACATTTTGAACAGTGCTTTAAAGATGAATTATAGACTTGTTTTGATAAACCCGTGGCTATATATCTTGGCTCATAAATTTAGAAAAGCAATAAAAAAATGAAGTGTTATAATATTCATTTAAAAGGAGAATAAGCGTTATTGCTTCTATAATGATTAAAAACTATAAATTAATTAGTTTATTATATAAGGAAGGATCATATTGAAACCAATATCAAGTTCAACACAAATGAAAGCTGGAGCAATACTTTCGTATGTTCAGATATTTTTAAGCGTATTAACAGGATTGTTATATACTCCGGTAATGTTGCGCCTTATGGGTCAAAATGAGTATGGATTATATGGTACAGTTAATTCTACTATAGCATTATTAGGTTTACTTGATCTTGGATTTACAAGTTCATATATAAGATTTTATTCAAAATATAAAGTTGAAAATAGACAAGATAAAATAAACAGCTTTAATTCACTTTTTTTTATTGTGTTTTTGATAATATCAGTTATTGCCGCAATAATTGGTGCTTTTATTTCTTTGCATCCTGTTTTGATTTTTGATGACGGATTAACTTCTGAAGAACTGTCTAAAGCAAAAGTCATGATGATATTGCTTACTATATCGATGATATTAGGCTTTATGAGTACGGTATTTAACTGTTTTATATATGCAAATCAAAAGTTTATTTTTACAAAAAGCCTTAATGTATTTACAACTGTTATCAATGTTGTGTTAAATTTATTTGTTTTATTCTTAGGATATGGTGCTATTGGATTAATAATAGTATCGTTGATTCTGGGTATAATTACCAAAATAATTACTATTATTTATGCTTATAAATCGTTAAACTTTAAATTCGATTTTAAGCATGTTGAAACCCGCCTTTTTAAAAGTGTACTCGCTTTTTCTGGATTGATAGCGATAAATATGTTTGTTGATAAAGTCAATTCAGGTATAGACAGCATTTTGCTTGGAAGATTTTGCGGTACTGCGGCAGTGGCCGTTTATTCTGTTGGTGCTAGTTTGAATTCGCATTTTTCAATGTTTTCAACTGCGATTTCGGGTGTCTTTACTCCACATATACATAATCTAGTTAATTCATATGAAATGGATTCGTTAGAGCAGAGAAACGCGCTTACTAAGTTTTTTGTAAAAGTAGGAAGACTGCAGTATTTACTTCTTGCTTTGATTGCATCTGGCGTTGTATTTTTTGGTAAACAATTTATACATTTTTGGGCTGGAGAAGGCTATGAAAAGTCTTATTATATTGCTTTGATTTTGATTTTGCCCAGTATTATTTCTTTAACACAAAATGTTGGTATAGAAATTCAACGTGCTGAAAATAGGCATCATTATAGAGCATATATTTATGGCGCAATGGCATTGCTAAATTTGACATTAAGTATATTTTTGTGCCAAATATGGGAAGGAATTGGAGCTGCTATAGGAACAGGCTTAGCTTCCCTTGTAGCGAACGGAATAATTATGGATGTAGTTTATCATAAAAAGATCAATATAAATATTTTGGAGTACTGGAAAAATATACTTCATCAAACACTTGGAATGATAGGTCCGTTTATCATAGGGGCTTTAATTATGAAGTTTGCTGATATGGGATCACTTGTAAAACTTGCTTTTTGGATATTTGTATATGTTATTATTTATGCAGTGTTTGTATGGCTGGTGTCTATGAATAAATTTGAAAAAGAGTTGTTTTTAGGTGCTATAAAAAAATTAAAGAGGCATTGATTTATGAAAACATTATTGTTTAAAATAATAATTGACATTTTATGTTTGTTCCCTCTTAAAAAGATAATATTGTTTGAAAGTTTTCCATCATTTTCAGGAAATACTGAAATGGTATTTGAAGAATTATTAAGGCGCAAGATCAATGACAAATATAAGTTCGTTTGGGTTATGGACGATAATGCAAACTTGCCTGAAAAATACAAATCCGTAAAAAATTTAAAAACGGTTCAAAGGAATTCATATTTATATAAACTATATTACAGTTGCTTTGCCAGTATATTTATTTGTGAGAATGATTTTTTGGTAAAAAGAAGAGAAACTCAATATTATATTTTCCTTTCACACGGAAGTGCTTTTAAATTGGTTAATGGCAAGTATTGTTTACCGGAAAATTGCAGTAATTGTGATGTTGTAACAATATCGGAGTATATGGCAAGATATGATGCAATAAATCTTTCTTGTTCAGTAAATAATATGCATACTCTCGGATACGCTAGAAATGATAAGCTGTTTTCAGAAAATAAGCTTGATTTAAACAGTATATTTAAAAATAATAATTCTAAAAAATTTATTTATTGGCTACCGACATACCGTCAGCATAAAAACAAACAAATTAATGAAATACACAGCAAAACATCTATGCCGATACTCTACGATAATGATATTTGCGATGAAATAAATGAGTTTGCACGAAAAATGAATGTTTTTATCATAATTAAACCACACCCAGCGCAGGATATAAATTCCCTTAAAAAAGTAAATTTGAGCAATTTGATATTTATTGACGATAGATTCCTTTTATATCACAATATAGATAATTATGATGTATTAAACAGCGTAGATGCATTACTGTCTGATTATTCATCGGTTTATTATGATTATTTACTAAAAAATAAACCCATAGGCCTGTGTTGGGATGATTTTGATGATTACAGTAAGCGAGAAGGATTTTTGCTTGATCCCAATTTTATTATGGTAGGCGGCGAAAAGATATATGATAAAGATGACCTTAAGTCTTTTATAAAAAGGATAGCTTGCGATGAAGATATTTTGCAAGATAAGCGCAATGAAATTTGTAACCTTGTCCATAAATACAAAGATGGGAAATCTGCTCGCAGAACAGTTGATTTTATAATTAAAAAAGCGGTGAAATTATGAACATAGCAATGATAATGAGTGGGGGAGTAGGCAGAAGATTCGGTTCTGTAATTCCCAAACAGTATAATCTTATTAAAGGAAAAGCTGTAATTGATTATGTTATACAGGCTTGTAAACAGTCATCTTTAACAGATGCAATTGTTGTTGTTTGTGATCCGCAGTGTGTGCAATTTAGTGATGAGCTTAAAAATGGTAATATTGATATTGCCTGCAACGGTTCAGAGCGCAGTTGGTCTGTAAAAAACGGACTCGACTATATAAAAGAAAACTATGATTGTGATAAAATATGCATACTTGATGCGGTAGCTCCTTTTGTATACCCCGATTTGATTGATGATTACTTTAAAAAGCTGGATGATAATGATTGCGTAATAACGTGCCAAAAAATAACGGGCGAATTAGGCAATTATTCATTTGATGTTTTTGATCGCAATGATTATTATATAACGCAATCACCTGAAGCATTTAGATTTAAAATGCTTTATGATTGTTTTGATCCTGAAGCTAAAACGTCAGAAGTCGCAAATCAGCTACCCCAAAATACAAAAAGATATTTAAATTTTGATTTTAAAAATAATTTAAAAATAACATATGATTTTCAGCTTAAGTACGCTGAGCTGATGATAGATTACTTTAAAAATAAAAATAATGTTTCTTCCAAATTATACGAAAAAGAAGATTTTATAAGCGATGGTATTCAGTCATATCTTTTAAAAAATTATAAAGATAAAACTAACGAGTGGCTTGATAATATTTCTCAAAATTATCAGCGGTTATTTATTAAATGGGGAATTGATTCTTTCAATATCAACCAAACAAGCAAATTCGGCTTGATTTTAATTGCAAACAGCAGAACATTTGGAAATGTAATTTTAAAATTAATACCTAAATTTATAAACAGGTATGAATTTGAAAAAAATTTTTATCTTTCATATAAGAACACGTATTTATGTAAATTGCTTGATTTTGATGATGACTGCTGCGCCCTTTTACTTGAACAGATTGTGCCGGCAAAATACGCTGTATTTGAGGACAATTTGCTTTTAACTGACTTTTGGGAAAAAGTATTTAATTCATTAATTCCGTACAGCAGTTCGTGTGTTTCGTCAGATTATTATGATGAGTTAAAAAAACGTGTGTGCAATTGCGGCAAACTTCCTTTTTTGCAAAAGGAAATTGAAGCAGTGTTAAATAATGCGCTTTTTATATATGAAAACGTTTTTAAATCTGAAAAGAAATTCTATATTCACGGAGATTTGCATCAGTTCAATATTATTAAAAACGCCAACGGCTATGTTGCTGTTGACCCCATTGGTTTTAAAGCTCCAAAAGAATTTGAGACGTCAAGATTTATCAGAAATGATATTTTGAAAAATACAGGATTTGAAATGACTGAGCGTTTAGAAATTCTAGTTGATTATTTTTCAAAATGGTGTAATAAAAATTTTATTATTTGTGCGGAATATGTGGACTTGGCATATACACTTTATAATTCTGCATTTGAAAATGATTCTCCGCGCCAATCAGAAAAAATGCTAAAGTTATTAAATATAGTTTATAACTATGTTTCTCCTTTGAATCAGTAAATGTTATGCTTTGTCTCGCTGGTGTTACACAACTATATAAAACTTTTGAAAAACACCGGCTATGTTAGAAATTAAAAGGATATGCTTAAACATATTTAGGTGAACAAAATTGAAAGCAATCAGTAAGTCAAGAAATTTTTATTGGGACAATGTAAAGTTTTTTACTATTTTTTCAGTTGTTGTTTTTCATTTTTTGCTTGGTATTATAGATGAAACACCTTTAGCAAGAGCAATATATGTTTTTATTTACTCTTTTCATATGCCAACATTTTTGTTTGTTTCAGGTTTGTTCCTGAAATATGATAAGAATCACGGCTTGCGTATAGATAAGTTAGCTTTCTATATTGCGCTTGCTTACATATATAAATTTTTAATATGGGCAGAGGAAAACGCTTTAGGCAATGCCGCGGAATGGCATTGGATATCAACATCAAATATACCGTGGTATCTAATTGTAACTGCGGAATATATGGTTTTTGTTTATATAATAAAAAAGATAAGCCCCAAAATTGTTTTTCCCGTTTCAATAATTATATCGTTAGCTTCAGGCTATGTCGGTTTAATAGGAGATCAGTTTTGCATTTCTAAGTTTATAGTGTTTTTCCCTTTCTTTTACGCAGGCTACTGCCTTACGCCGCAAAAGGCTGAAAACTTTATTAAAAATAATAAAGTAAGAATATATGCCATATCATTCTTTATAGTGTTTGGCATTATTTCGTTGATTTTTACCGATGAAGTATCTGTGCTAAGAAACTTTTTCTCGGCAAGAATATCTTATGATTATGCGGGCTATCCTGTGTTGGAATATTTTTAAGAGCACTTCAATATGTTATCAGCTCAATTATGATATTAGGCTGGTGCTCACTAATATGGACAAAGCAGATACCATTTTTCACAAAAGCAGGCTCCAGAACTATATCTGTTTATTTTTGGCATTATTTTTTAGTTCCTGTTATAGCTTATATTGGACTTGATAAAACACTTGTTGAATTTTCTGCATTGCTCGGAATAGTTTGTTTGTTTGCAATTGGGTTTATTGTTACTTGCCTATTTTCAATGAAGGTATTCAATTATCCTTTGAATTTTATTTCAACGGTAATTACTAAGGTGAATAATAAAATATGTGACTCTAAGTTACTTAAAAAAATGAGTAAAACTGCAAACACAAAGTAATATATTTTTATTTACAAGGTTTGCTTATTTTTAAAATAGTCTTTGTTATTTTATAAATATAATGGGTGGCTTATTATGACGATATTTTTGCTGTTAATTATAATTATTTCACTTTGGCAAATAAAATTTCCAAAGCCTGTGCTGAGCGGGATAAATAACAATTATCTTGAAATGAGCAGAACAGATTCTATTAAAGGCATATTCATTTTACTTGTGTTTTTGAGCCACGCCAGAAATTATCTTTCCACTTTTCCTGAATACTCTCAAAATCCTTTTAACGGAATTTATGATGTTTTTCAAAATCATCTGGGGCAGGGCGTAGTTATTATGTTCCTGTTCTACTCCGGGTACGGAGTTATGGAATCAATCATAAAAAAAGGTTCAGATTATATAAATGCTTTTCCCAAAAAGCGTTTTGCTAAAACACTTTTTCATTTTGATATAGCGGTTATCCTTTTTGTAATTGTTGATTTATGTCTTGGTACATTAAAAAATTACAGCATTTTGGAGGTGCTGCTTTCCTTTACCGGTTGGGAGTCCATAGGGAATAGCAACTGGTATATTTTTGCAATACTTATATTGTATCTTATAACATATTTTGCATTTAAAATTTTTAAAAATAAAACTTCAAAGGCAGTTTGGCTTGTAACTGTTTTAACAGTAGTATATATAACAGTGCTCGCTTTAGTTGGCAAGGATGCCTGGTGGTTTGATACGGTGCTTTTGTATCCGCTGGGCATGTGGTATTCTGTTGGAAAAGATAAAATAGAAACCTTCGTCAGAAAAAAGCCCATAAATTATTTCGCATTGCTGATTTTATGCTGCACTGTTTTCATAGTTTCTCATCTGCTTAGTAGCAACATAATATGCTATGAAATTTCTCTTGTTGCCCTGTGTGCGGTAATAGTAGTTGTAACAATTAAAGTGGACATCAATAATAAAATTTTGGAATTTTTTGGAAAGCATTTATTTGAAATCTATATTTTAATGCGTATTCCGATGATTGTGTTATTGCATTTTGAGGAAACTAATTCATACCTTTTTGTTGCTATAAGTTTTGTGGTAACATTGTTGATTTCAGTTTTGTTTAAAAAGTTTTTCAATATAGTTGATAAAGTATTTTTAAAATAAAAAAAGTTGCACTTATTTATATTTTCTTAACAATTATGAATTACACCTGTGTATAATTTCATATTAACTCGATTATAAAAAATAATTATTAGCCTTAGGTTGGTATTTATGCACGCTGTTATGATTATCGCTAATAATAAGTTTGATTTACTTGAAAAGCTAATATCTGTGCTCGATGATAGAAGAATTGATATTTTTGTTCACATAGATTATAAAATTGAAAATTTTGATTAAAGCATTTTTGTACAAAGCAGTAAAATATAATTATAAGTTTAGTATAAGTTGCTTGAAAATTATATTT
>CDZQ01035003.1_pt1 | contig 14901 bp, 13 predicted proteins | sample 554831 | NCBI WGS metagenome assembly CDZQ01 (sample SAMEA3182112, study PRJEB8094) | gut metagenome | biome: human; feature: gut; material: Stool; isolation source: human stools | place: Canada | collected 2013-05-06
AGCGTTCATCCTGAGCCAGGATCAAACTCTCTAACAATATTCTATCTGTCTAAAGACAGATCCATGTCAGAAACTTTGCCTCGCCGGATTTACTCCGACTCGTTTCTCCGTTTTTTGAGTTCTTCACTCCGAGTTGTCTCTCGTTTGAATTGTGTTTGAATCGATCCCTCGATTCAAACTTAACAGGGTTTTATCATTGTTTAATTTTCAAGGTCCATCGCCGCTCCTCAGGTCTGCCTCGCAGCTCCCTTTCTTTCGCGGCTTGATTATTATACCACATCTCTTAAGCCTTGTCAACTGTTTTTTTGAAAAAATTAAAAATCAATCGAAAAACGGCGTTATTTGTGATATCTGCACAAGAAGCTTTCAAAATCGCCCCAAAGCAGTTATATAATATGATACCCCTTTTTAATGTCTTTATACAAATATAGGATCTTTTCTTCCGAAAAATCTTCTGTGGCAGGATAAATAACCAGCTCTGCGTGACGAAACCATTTTTTAGATTCCATCTGCAAAAACCGGGTTCGATCTGCCGGATCCAACAAGTCTAAAAACTGTTCCGGCTGTTTGAGCAACTCAACCAAAGCATCCCGTTCAATACGAATGGTTTGAATCCAGCAGGGAATAACAGACGCTTTTTCATAAGAAAAATAAGCACGCCCCACAACCTGTTCAGCAGCAGAAGCACCAAAATGTTTGGACAGAAACGCATATAAAACCTCAAACAATTCCGCAGGCCGATGTGAAACATCGAAAAATCCGCTTTCGGATAAAAAAGACGACAACTGTTCAAAGAAGCTAAAATAATCCTGATGAAACCATTTTTGCCCGATCCATAGAATTTCTCGCGGACACAGATGCGAATTATAATACCATTCTAAAAGCGCCTCGATTTGTTTTAACTTTTGCAATTGAGGATAAGATATGTACCTATTATATAGCACCTCATACGGCGGCTCTGGATTTACAACATATCCATGCTGCGTTTGCAATTCAATCGGCGCGCCATGCAACATTTTCAAAAAGCCCAACTGCAAACAATCCGGCGCAAGTTGCAACACATCATTAAAAGAAATACCAAAGCGCTGATAGGTTTCAAACGGCAATCCGGCAATCAGATCAGCATGAACGGGAATATTTGTCCCGGACAATGCAGATAATACTTCTCGAAGCCGCTCAAAGGAAACAGATCTGGAAATGGCCGACAAAGTGGGTTCATAAGTAGATTGAACACCGACTTCAAACTGAAAAAGTCCCGGCCGAACTGTTTTTAAAAAATCCAAACTTTCGGAATCCAGTAACCAGGCCGAAATCTCAAAATGAAAATTTGTCACCCCGTTATCGTTCTGACACAGGTATTTCCAGATAGCAAGCGCTCGTTTCCGATCAAAATTGAATGTTCGATCTACCCATTTTACCTGCCGCACCCGCGCGGAAAGAAATCGGTTTAAATCTTCAAAAACCCGCTCCAGCGGCATCGCCCGAACGCCGCCTTCCACCGACGACATGCAATACGAACAATGAAAAGGACACCCGCGCGAACCTTCATAATATAAAATCCGATCTTTGAGCTGTATCAGTTCCTCGTCCGAATACGGAAACGGCAAAACCGACAAATCACAGATTCCCGCTCGCTGCTGCCCGCAAAAATATTCCCCATTCTCTAAAAAATGAATACCTGCAATCGGCGTTTCACGCAACCGTTTTTTCAAGGCAGATCGGCTGCCACCTGATTGCACGGCAGAAAGAAACTCCGAAAAAGTCTGCTCACCCTCTCCGCTTAAAATAAAGTCTACCGCAGGTTCCGAAACCAAAAATTTCCGGCAATGATACGAAACTTCCGGCCCCCCGACAAAAATAATGCAGTCCGGCCGAAGCAGACGCAACGTCCGAATCAGACGTCGTACAAAATCGACATTAAAAATATAAACCGAAAAACCATAAATATCCGCCTGCTGTTCATAAAGGTGCCCGACCACCTTTTCCGGTTCATTATTGATCGTATATTCGGCATAAGAAACCTCAAACCGATCCTTTACAAACGCACTCAAACTGCGGACGGCCAGTGCGGTATGAATAAATTTACTGTTGACGGCGGCAAGAAAAGTCTTCATAAAAAACCCCTGATTCTTTTATTCTTTCAAGTCCTATTATATCGAAAAACCGAAAACAAATCAAGCCCATGCAAAATATTGGATAAGAATTGACTTTATACCAAAAATATGCTACCATATAAATAAGAAATCATTAAAGGAGAATAACTGTGAGATACGCCAAGAAACTGTGGATTACTTTTTTATTATCCGCTTTTTGTTTGACAGGATTATCCGGCTGTGCTTTTTCGGGCCCGGTAGCGCTCAGCGCCCAAAAGGTCCAGTTAAATGTTGGGCAGGTTTATGCCCTATCCGTATGCAACACTTCAGCAAAATCCATCGAATACACAACACAATGGCAAACCAGCAACGAAAATATCGTATCCGTTCAAGACGGATTATTGACCGGAATTTCCGAAGGAGAAGCTGAAATTACAGCCGTTACCACGGTTAAACAGGAAAATGGAAGTTCGCAGCAAAAAAACATGACATGTAAAGTCGTGGTTGGCAACTTTGAAGTTCAAACACAGTCCTTCACCCTCACAAGCCCTTACACCACCATAGAGCCCGGAACGACCGTTGCGTTATCCGCACAATTCACCCCTGACAACGCAACACAAACACAATTAACCTGGAACAGCAGCGACGAATCCGTTGCTACGGTTCAAGACGGTATCGTTACGGCAGTACAACGAGGATCGGTAACAATCACGGCAAGCCTTACCGACAAACCGGAGATTCAGGCCTCGATCACGCTGACGGTAGCCTCTGTCAACGACGTTGTGGAAAGTTTAGAATTATCCGAAACAGAACTGCCTTTAACTACTGGACAAACAAAACAAATTGAACTCAAAATTGACCCTATTGTTTATGATGGTCCGATTACATGGACAAGTTCCGACCCTGCCGTAGCAGAAGTCTCTGACGGAACTATAAAAGCCATTTCTGCCGGAACCACAGAAATTCAGGTCTCTGCGGGAGACAAGACCGCCTCGTGTACGGTTCGCGTAACAGGAGAAACCAAAACTTCCGTCTCACTCAATCAGGCTTCCGTTTCTATCACCGACGGACAAACACAACAAATGCAATTTTCCGTCTCGGTCTCGCCGACAGCCATGGATCGCAACGGAAAGTGGTCGGTCAGCGACACCACGTATGCCTCCGTAGATCAAACCGGGCTGGTGACCTTTAAACCTTTGCCACAGGGCGAACAGTTTGACTATGTGCAGATTTACGTTACATACCAAATTGCATCCGGTGAAAAAGCTTCTTGTAAAATTATCATGCAACGAAACAAACAAGACTCCGACCAAGAAGTCGAAGACGTCATTATAGACGGAACCAACCGCACCCTTCAGGTCGGTCAAACACTCACTTTGTCCTATACAGTAGTTCCGACCGGTGCCTCCGCTGATTTTGGCTGGAAAAGTGATGATCCCGAAATCGTATCCGTTCAAGAAGGTAAAATCACAGCACTTCAAGAAGGAACCACCCGCATCACTCTTTATCTAAAGAGCAATCCTGACATTTGTTCGCGAGTCAAAATTACCGTGGAATAAAAAACACGAACCCGGACAGAGAATCTCTCTGTCCGGGTATATTATATATAAGCCCTATTTCTTTACTGCCGGAAGAACAAAGGAAACCGCATGCGCAAGTAATTCAAACACAGCCTGCGTCTGTACGGAACATTCTCCATCTGCCGCAACGACAGCGCCATCCTTGCAAACAACAGACATCCTGCTGCCGCAAAAATCTTCTCGCAGCCAGGCCGGCAGCGGCTGCCCGTTTTTATACTTCTTTAAAAAGAACGGAACCCTGAGCCGAGACATTCTGCGCACTAAGACAAAATTCAACTGGCCGTCTGTGGGGTCTGCCGCAGGCGCCCCCTTAAACCCACCGCCGTAATACGGTCCGTTTGCCGCCAAAGCAAAAAAGAACCTTCCGCTGCGATGGACAGGGCCCTGTGCAGTTTGAATGGTCACATCCAGCTCTTTCCCGATCCGATGAAAAAACACATCGGCAATCGCCAGTAAATAGGCTGCCGGACCGCTGACAAAAGGCCAGTTTTTATATTTGACCATTTTTCTTGCAACATCCGCGTCCATTCCAATACAACAAGTATTCAACGCAACGCGGTCGGCAAATCTTATCACATCCATCGGATAAACATCTCCGTTTACCAGCGCCTCGATATCCGTATAATCCCGTTGCGGCCACGATCTTAAAAAGTCATTGGCCGAACCGGCCGGAACATGCGCCAACTGTGCATTCTGATAGCCAAACATGCCGTTCAGTACTTCGCACAGCGTTCCGTCCCCGCCAACGGCATAAAGCCGCACCGGCTTCCCGCTCTGCGCCTCCTGCTGCGCAATCCGTTCCGCGTCTGCGGGCCCGGATGTCTGATAAACCTGATAATCCTCATTGGGTCGGCTCTGCCGAAAAAAAGCGTGAACGCTGTCTGCAATCTGCAAACTCTTTTCGCCTTTCCCGGCCGCTGGATTCACAATAAAAACATGCCGCACCGAAACCCCTCCCTTTTTCTGCTTTTATTATAAAACACAAAAGTCCGGCTGTCAATCACAAAAACAACAGAAACAAAACCTTTACGCTTGATATTTTGCAATATGTGTGATATAATGAGAAAAAATGGAAATCCATTTAAAAAGAAAAGAGGCTGGATATGGAGAAAAAGACGCTCGACTTTTGTGAAAAAATCGAACAATTTGTTCAATCGAAACTGAGCCAATATATTCCGGAAAATCTGGCCGATAAAGTTATCCACGACACCATCTGGGGCTCTGTCGTTTATTACGGCTGGGAAAATCAGATTATCGATTCGCCGCTGTTTCAGCGGCTGCGCGATATTCGGCAGTTGGGCATGGCGGAGATGACGTATCCGGCAGCGCGACATACCCGTTTTGAACACTCGCTGGGAACGGTTGCGATTGCTTCCCGGATGATTGACAAACTGGCCGAGCGCAGCAATGGCGAAATCATTACTAAAAAAGAAAAATACATGGTTCGACTGGCGGCACTGCTGCATGATGTCGGTCATTGTTTTTATTCGCATTTATCCGAAAACGTATATGGGAATTTACCGGAGTTTGCGCAACTTCGCAATGCAGTACAGCAACAGTTGGATCCGCAAGTCAAGCCCAAACCGCATGAACTGTTTTCTTATATGATTATTCGCAGCGAAGCCTTTTTATCTTTCTTTTACCAACACATCAATTACCCGCAAAAGGGAACGAAAGAAGATTGCCGGGCACTGTTGCACGCCTGTGCCAATATGGTAGTCGGACAAAAAAATGTTCAAATACAATACGGGCAAAAAATTGCACTGACCTATCTGACTGATATTTTAAACAGCGATTTTGATGCCGACAAACTGGATTATACCCAACGTGACAGCTATACCTCCGGTATCGCGCTGACATACGGAATTGAGCGATTTTTGATGAAAATCATGCTCTGCCGGCAGCAAACGGCCGATTTAACCGAGTATCGTATGGCGATTACCTCCGACGCGGTCACCACCGTAGAAGAACTGATTTTTAACCGGAACATGCTTTATGTATATATGTACCGCCATCAAAAAGTTTTGGCTGTGGAAGCGGTTGTCCGAGACATCATCCAGGGGCTGATCCGTGCCAAAAAGTTGTCGCACCCCTGTGACTTTTTAAATTTAACTGATGCGGATATCGCCTTATTTGCAAAAGATACCGTCTGTCCGTTTGAAGCAACCGCACCCAACCGGACATTGGGACATTTAGTCACCTCCGTCCAGAACCGTGCGCTGCCCAAACGAATTTTTGAATTAAAAGCAGAGTCTATTGTTTTATCAAACAAGCAGCAATTGCAGGACAAAGCCATGGCAGACTGTATCGAACAAATGGAAAGAACCGGAACGCTTTCTGAAAAAACAAACCTTTTGAGGACCTTTTTGACAAACTTTCGATCGATCTATTCCGAAAATGCCATCTTGCGCGCAAATATTAAAAAATTTACGGATATTCTCGGATTTCAAGACTACGAAAAAAACTTACAGCTTCGTAAACAATTATATGAAAAAATTGCCGGCGCTTATCGCGATGCTGGGAAACCCGTGGATTTCGATATTTTTGACTTATATATCGTTTTCCCGGCTATTACCGGGTCCAAAGCACAATTTCCGGTTGTTTCCAAGCAGTCTGAAACTCCGGAAGTCAACCAGTTTATCTATATCAAAGAATGGTCGGAAGCCTTTAATCTGACCAACTGGCGGGGATATGTATTTGCCAGCACCAAAATTGACAAGCATCTTGCAGAACCTATTGTTGCCGATTTTATCAAAACCTTTAATCCGGATGTTTCTTTTTAGAGAAAGAGGGGTCACATGAGAATAGACAAAACCAATTATTATTTGGACATCGCACAAACCGTCGCAGAACGGTCCACATGCTTGCGCAGAAAATTCGGTGCCGTGATCGTCAAAAACGATTCCATTATCAGCACCGGTTACAACGGCGCCCCCCGAGGCAGAAAAAATTGCTGCGACCTGGGCGAATGCCTGCGAGAAAAATATGAAATTCCCAGCGGGGAACGATACGAACTGTGCCGATCCGTACACGCAGAAGCCAATGCCATTATTGCCGCTTCCCGTGAAGAGACGCTCGGCGCGGATTTATATCTGGTCTGCTTAGATAAAGAAGAACGGCTAACGCCGGGAACTTCTTCCTGTTCGATGTGTAAAAGGCTGATTATCAACGCCGGAATCCGATCAGTCTTTGTCCGGGACACTGCGACTTCTTACCGCGAAGTAAACGTACAACATGATTGGATCGAACAAGACGACTCTCTGGACCTGCATCGGGGATACTGATTTTCACCTTTTGTGAAAAAGCAAACGGCATCAAAAATTATTTCAAAAAAAGACTTGACACAAAATATCTTCGATATCCCTTTTTATGATTTTATTTTGTCTAATGAAACACATCTCAATTTTGATACAAAAAAAGAATTGAGAAACAAAAAATATGATTTTTTTGAGGTTTCGGGCAAGGCAATTTATCAACAGTTTCCACGTGGATAACTTTTTCGAATGTTGATAACCCTGTGGATAACGTGGATAACTCGCAATGTTTACGGCTTTTTTTCGTCTCACGCAAAATATTCCTGTCTTTTTTTGTAAAAAAAGAGTCTTGACACAATATCTGGGAGGTTCTATGAAATTACAGAATTTTTTATCTATTTTTCAGCAAAAAAATCTGTTTTCGGAAAAACTCGGCAACGATGCGGATTTAGAAATTAAGTCCATCGGCTGCGATTCACGATTTGTGACACCCGGACAATTATTTTTTGTAAAAGGCGTACACTTCAAACCGGAATATCTTCAACAAGCCGAAAAAAACGGCGCTGTCGCCTTGGTCTGTCAACAAAAACAAAACTCGAACCTGCCGCAGATTATAGTCACCGATATCCGCAAAGCCATGCCCCTTGCCGCGAATATCTTTTATCAAAATCCGAGTGCAAAATATCAATTGGTCGGAATTACCGGAACTAAAGGAAAAACAACCTGCGCATATATGTTAAAAAGTATTTTTGACAAAGCGTTTGGAAAAAACAAAACCGGACTGATCTCAACGACCGAGGCAATCTGCGGCGAAAAAAAGCTTGAAAAAACCGGAACCACACCCGAAGCGCTTGAGCTGTTTGGCATCTTAAATCAGTTCGCCCGGCAAAAGATCAAAGCCGCCTGCATGGAGGTTTCGTCGCAGGGACTACAATATCACCGCGTAGACGAAGTCGATTTTGACACCGGCATTTTTTTAAATCTGGGCAGCGATCATATCAGTCCGACCGAACACAAAAGTTTTGAAGAGTATAAGCAGGCCAAAAAACAGTTGTTTTGTTTATGCAAAAACGCCGTGATCAACATAGACGACCCGTACGGAGAAGAGTTTCTTCAGTCGGCCCGTTGTGAAAAAAAATATACGATCAGTATCCGGCAGCCGGCAGATTTTTATGCCAAGAATATTCTTTTATCCAAAAACGGAAGCAGTTTTGAACTGGCCGGGCCTTATCTGAACAACGTATTTATCGAATTGCGCATAGCCGGAGAATTTAACATTTACAACGCCTTGTCCGCGATTGCCGCCGCTTTTTTAGCCGGCTGTGATCTGCAAAGTATTCAAGATGGACTGCTCGACACCGTCATTGCCGGCAGAATGCAAATTTACGAAAAGAACGGAATCACCGTCGTCGTCGACTACGCGCACAACGAACTAAGTTTTGAAGCGGTTTTTCGGCATTTGAAAAAGTTTTATCCCACATCGCGGATCGTTTGTCTGTTTGCCTGTCAGGGTAACAAGGCGTATGACCGGCGAACCGAGCTGCCGCAAGTAGTGGGCAAATATGCGGATTTTGCCGTTATCACTTCGGACGATCCCGAAAACGAAGAGCCCCAAGCCATTATAGACGAAGTGGAAGCCGAGCTCAAAAAGACCGGCATTCCTTATACGCGGATTGAAGACCGCGAACAAGCCGTTCACTATGCCGTGACGCATGCACGAAAAGGGGACGTCGTTTTACTGGCGGGAAAAGGACAGGAAACCACACAAAAGGTGCGTGGCGGAACCGTTTTTTATAAAGGAGATTTGCCCTCTGCAATCGAGGCGTTAAAATAAGAAGATCGGAAAAGAGGATCGATATGAAATATCTTGTACTTTTAATCGACGGAATGGCGGACTTGCCTATCGAAAAATTAGACGGAAAAACACCGCTGGAAGCTGCCCAGACCCCTTGCATGGATGAATTGGCCAGTAAAAGCGAACTGGGCATTGTCCACGTTACGCCGGACGGCTGCAAAGGCGGCAGCGAGATCGGGAACATGAGTATTATGGGATACGACCCGAGAAAATTCTTAACCGGACGTTCCCCCTTGGAGGCGGCCTCTATCGGCATTGACATGGCAGAAGACGACCTGGCTTTGCGCTGTAATTTGGTCTGCTTGTCTGAACCGGAGCCCTATGAAAAAAAGATCATGGAAGATTACAGCTCCGGAGAAATCACCACCGAAGAAGCCGACGAGTTAATCTGCGCCGTCAATAAGGAGTTCAAGAGCGACTTCTGTGAATTTTACACCGGAATCAGTTACCGTCACTGCCTGATTCTACACCATGCCACCGACCATATGTCGTTTACTCCGCCGCACAACATTACCGGCAAGTGTATTGAGGACTATTTGCCCCAGGGCGATTATCATGAACAGTTTTTGGATATGATGAAAAAAAGCAACCAACTCCTGTCCGAACATCCTGTCAACATCAAGCGTAAGGAAAAAGGGCTGCGGCCGGCAAATTCCATCTGGCTGTGGGGTCAGGGTCGAAAGATGTCACTGCCTTCTTTCCAGGAACGGCACGGAATTCGCGGAGCCGTTGTCACCGCAGTTGATTTGATTAAAGGAATTGCCGTCTGTGCCGGCATGAAAATTTACGAGGTCGAAGGCGCAACCGGTACGGTACATACCAATTTTGACGGAAAGGCGCAAGCCGGGATCCGCGCTTTTGAAGAAGGCGCCGATCTACTGTATATGCATTTGGAAGCGCCGGACGAATGCGGGCACCAGGCAGATATTGAAGGAAAAGTAAAATCAGCCGAGTTGATCGATGAAAAAATTCTGCGCCCTCTATATGACTATCTAAAAACATGCGGCGAAGATTTTGCGATCTTAATCACGCCGGACCATCCCACGCCCCTGTCGACCCGAGCGCACAGTTCCGACGATGTTCCCTATCTGCTTTATCAAAGCACAAAAGAACAATCCGGTGTTGGACCTTATTGTGAACGCGTCTGCAAAACAACCGGCCATTATGTCAAAGACGGGTTTGAAATATTGGATAAAATGATTCAGGAAAAATAAAAAAAAGAGGAACGACCGCAGTCGTTCCTCTTTTTTTTAGTCTCTTTACAGATGATTCACTTTAATCTGGCCCTTTACTACAACCAGTTTGATCTGCCAGTTTTCATCGACCACCAGCAAATCTGCTCGTTTTCCTTCTTCAATCGAGCCCGTTTCATGATCCACACGAATCGCTTTCGCCGGGTTGATCGTACAAGATTTTACGGCTTGTTTTACCGGAACACCAAAAGAAATAACATTCTTCAGTTCCTCATACAAATTCGAAGTCGAAGCGGCAATCGTCCCGTCAGCAAGCAACGCCTTCCCGTCCTTGACGTAAACCGTTTGTCCGCCTAAATCATATTCTCCGTCATGATGACCGGCCGCACGCATCGAATCGCTGACAATAACGGAACCGTCTTCTCCCAACATCCGGAACGCAATTCTTAAAGCCGCCGGATGAATATGGAATCCATCACAAATCAACTCCGCACGGACGCCGTATTCCTGAGCCTTATCAAAAACGGCGCCCACAACGCCGGGAGAGCGGTGATTTAACCCACTCTGTGCATTATACAAATGCGTCGTATGCCGCACGCCCCACTCAATGGCTTTAACGGCCTCATCATATCCGGCAGCCGTATGCGCCGTAGAAACCGGACAATACGGCTGCACCTCTTTAATAAACTCTTCTGCGCCCTCGCATTCCGGCGCAATATCTACAATACGGATACATCCATGGCAACCGTCATAAAGCCGGCGAAATTCTTCCTTATCCGGATTGCGGACATAAAGCGCATTCTGTGCGCCTTTTTTAGACATGGCAATATACGGGCCTTCCATATTGATTCCATGAATATATGCCCCGCCGACGGCGTCTTTCATCTTTTCTACATTCGCAAAAATACGGCTTAATTCTTCAAACGAAAGCGTCATCGACGTCGGACAAAACGACGTGATTCCGCGCTGCACCAAACACTGACTCATCGCTTCCAGCGCCTCCGGAACGGCGTCTCCCGTATCCGCGCCGCCGCAACCGTGAATATGCATATCAATCAACCCGGGCAAAACCGTCAACCCGCTCAAATCTAACTCTTCTGCGCCGGAACAATCGCCGATACGAACAATTTTTTCCCCTTCGGTTTGGATATCTGCTTTTACGATATCAAAGTTTTTGTCAAAGACCGAAGCATTTTTTAAAATCATGTTTCTTCACCCTCTGTTTCTATTCCCTATTTAATGTTGCTTTTACACTGAAAATTGGCTGTCCCTGTTCTGAAAACCGCGTCTCATACTCGGTCATACACTCATTGACAATATCGCTGTGATGCAAATCCCGAGTCAAATCAAATAGCCGAAACCCGGCCAACTGTAATTGCTCTAACGAAAAATCAAATAATTTTTCATTATCCGTTTTAATCCGAATAATCCCGTGCGGCTTTAGTATTTTTTTATAAATCTCCAAAAAAGTACTATAAGTCAACCGCTTTTTGGTATCGCGCTTTTTCGGCCACGGATCCGAGAAATTCAAATACAGAACATCCACTGCTCCTTCCGGACAAATTTCCGGCAGCATCGACGCATCCGCAAGCACATACCGAATATTTTTCAACTCCGCCGCCGCGCCTTTTTCCACGGCCATCACCATCACATCCGGCACTTTCTCCAACGCATAATACATACATTCCGTATACTGCGCCATAAACAGCGCAAAAGCGCCCTTTCCGCAACCGACCTCAACATGAACAGGCAACGTGTCGTTCGGCTCAATATGATCTGTCAAATACTCTTTTACCCGTTCCAAACGAGGAACCGTGTTCTTTTTTTTACGGGCACGCATAAAAAAAACAAAATCCTTTCAAAATAAGTATGGAATTCTTGCAATCTGAGTACCTATATGGTATAATAAATAAAAGAATCCGTATTCCGGATCCGTCTGTTTTGCGGTTTCAGTATAGCATAAAAAACTAAAAATTTCAACTGCCGGAGTTTATAAAAATGAAAAAAGCATTAAAACTTGCGCTACTCTTTATTATCGTCGCAGCAATCGCCACTGTGGCTATTATCTTTTTTGTGAATCGGGACGATGAAAAGCGCTTACAAGAACAACAACAAGAAAAACTGCAACAACAGCAGCAGCAACAGCAACAACGCGAGCAGCTGGATCAGGCCTCGATTTTTCAGGATCACGTTTTTGAAACCCGTGTCAGACAAATTCTGAACCTGCCCGACGGCGAAATTTCAGAGCAAACCCTGGCACAAGTTACCCAATTAGACCTTACGTATACCGGGGACCAAACAGATACTTCCCAACAAATTCAATCCCTGTATGGACTAAAGTTTTTCCCCAACCTTACCACACTGATTCTCGATTACAATGCTCTCGAGAGCATAGACGGAATCGAATTTTTAACTTCTTTGGAAGAACTTAGTGCCAATTACTGTAAGATTTCTTCCGGTTCTAAATTAAAAAATCTTACCAACCTCAAACGTCTAAGTTTAAAAAACAATTCCATTGCGGATTTTACCTTTTTAGAACAATTGAACAACCTGGAATATCTGGACATTTCACAAAACGATACCACGCAACTTCGCGTGTTGGCACAAAATGACTACCCGCAACTGCAAACGCTCAACATCAGCGGAAATTCTCTGACAGAGGTTTCTTTTTTAGAAAATCTGCCAACCTTAAAAACTTTAGATGCATCCGGACTTGAACTTTCTGATTTCACGGGGATTTCAGCATTGACCCAACTGCAAACAGCCGATGTCTCTTCAAACCGGATTTCAGACTTAACCCCCTTTGCTTCGTTAAAAAACTTACAAGTTTTAACCCTAACAGATAACAGCATAAAAGATCTATCTGCACTGTCTGACTGTACACAGCTGCAAGAACTCAATGTGCAATCCAATATTCTAACGGATATTTCGCCGATTAAAAACTTGTCAGCACTGCGTATTTTCCGTGCAGACAATAATCGAATTGAGTCTTTTACCGTATTATACGATATGAACTTGGACGAAGTGTCCGCAACCAACAACACCGGCGTATATAATCCGCCGCAGAAAGGATGAAAAACATGTTGAAAGGAAACGCTGTCGTTGGGCAATCCGGAGGACCGACAGCCGCGATCAACGCAACGCTGAGCGGCGTGATTCGGGGAGCGAAAGAGCAAAAGGGCATTCAAACACTTTTTGGTATGAAAAACGGAATTGAGGGTTTTTTAAACGAACAGCTTGTCGACCTAACCCAATTGGTTTGCACCGAAGAAGATCACAAATTGCTGGAATGTACTCCGGCAGCAGCGCTCGGTTCCTGCCGCAAAAAACTGCCGGCTGATCCATCTGATCCGATTTATGATCAAATTTTTGCCCTGATACAAAAATACGATATCCGCTACTTTTTCTACATCGGCGGTAACGACTCCATGGACACTGTCAACAAATTATCGATTTGTGCACAGAAAAGAAATTATGAAATTTATTTCATGGGCGTCCCCAAAACGATCGACAATGACTTAGAGGGGACCGACCACACCCCCGGTTTTGGCTCGGCGGCAAAATTTGTTGCAACAACGGTTTGCGAAATTGCGCGGGACTGCGCCGTTTATACCATCCCGGCTGTTACCATTGTAGAAATTATGGGCAGAGATGCCGGCTGGCTGACCGCAGCGGCCGGACTTCCGGCATTAAGCGGCGAACCGGCGGCCGATTTTATTTATTTGCCGGAACGGGTTTTTGACGCCGATCAGTTTATTCTCGATATCCGCCAAAAACTCACGCAAAAACCCAATCTGGTCATTGCCGTCTCCGAGGGACTCAAAGACCAAAACGGAAAATATGTCGGGGAAGCTACGCAAAGCGGATCGACGGATATTTTCGGACATAAATACCTGGCGGGAACTGCACGTCAATTAGAACAATTGGTAAAAGAAAAGATCGGATGTAAAGTCCGCTCTGTAGAATTGAGTTTGCCGCAGCGATGTGCCGGGCATTTACAGTCCAAACAAGATATTGAAGACTCCGTTTTAGTCGGACGCGAAGCCGTTCGCTACGCTGTCGAGGGGCAGACGGCCTCCATTGCGGCGATTCGAAGAGAACCGGGTGAAAAATATGCCGTCCACATTGACTGTGTTCCGGTAGCGCAGGTTGCCAATAAAATCAGAGCGGTTCCGTCCGAATGGATCACCTCAAACAATGTAAAAAAAGAACTTTTGACCTATTTACAGCCGTTGATTGAGGGGCAAACAGAAGTTCCTTATCAAAACGGCATCCCGAAACATTTTATCATTCCATAACGAAAGGGGTGTTTTACGATGGTAAAAACACTTTCAGAAGAAAACTTCAGCCAAGAAGTCCTCAACAACAGCAAAACCGTACTGGTCGATTTTTGGGCAGAGTGGTGCGGTCCGTGCAAAATGATGTCCCCGATCGTGGACGAAATTGCAGAAGAAAATGAAGAATTTACCGTGGGCAAGGTCAATGTTGACGAGTGTCCCAACCTTGCCGCACATTATCGGATCTCTGCGATTCCAACTATTATCGTCTTTAAAAATGGATTTCCGGCAGCAACCGTGGTAGGCTTTCGTCCCAAAGACGAACTGCTAAAAATTGCAAAGGAGTGTTAGCGATGGGCGTAAAATTAAATCCGGACCGAGAAGTTGTAAAAACCATCAAGGAAGGCTTAAAACGCACCGGCGGATATTGCCCGTGCCGGCTCGAAAAAACCGAAGACACCAAATGTATCTGCAAGGAATTCCGAGAACAAATCAAAGACCCCAATTTTACAGGGTTCTGCCATTGCATGCTTTATTACAAAGACAATGATTAACTGCAAAAGCGAAACGCGTTAAAACCGTTTCGCTTTTGCCTTCTTTCAACCATTCCACTTGCTTTGATATTGACAAAATGTGATATTTATTATAT
>CDZQ01029373.1_pt1 | contig 14899 bp, 8 predicted proteins | sample 554831 | NCBI WGS metagenome assembly CDZQ01 (sample SAMEA3182112, study PRJEB8094) | gut metagenome | biome: human; feature: gut; material: Stool; isolation source: human stools | place: Canada | collected 2013-05-06
CACCCGTCACAGTGTCATTTTTTTGCAGAACGCAGCCAAATTTCCGCGCTGCTGGCTTACAATCTGTCAGAGGGATGCCGGTTAAAATTTTTTTCACCCCCTGCCTCTGCCGCTGCAAAGGCAAATCATGGCCGCTCCCGGCAAGCATTATCTCAAAAACGCAAAACGGCCATGCGCAATCGCCAAAAATGCGCATGGCCGTAAACAGCGGCAAACAGATCAGACGTAGTGGTGAACCTCACTGCCAGCTGGCAGCATCCACGGGGAACCACAAGGGTTTTAAAAAGTGCAGGCGGCAGGTTTCGCCTTGCTGTGGGCCTCGAGCGTACCGCCCCTTCTGCACCCACACACACCTGACAGTCGAGCGGTTCACCCCAAAAAGTACACCGTTCCACAATGCCGGGCACGCCCCCCGCAAGACGGTTCCGAAACATTTCCATGCGTGGTAGCGTTCTCTATCCGCCGTCGCAGCAAGCGCCCGGCATGGACCTGCCAGCGCAGGCCCCCACACAAACCAGGAGATTGTCATGACCACGGTTTTCGGAACACTGGACCATGTGCTTCTGATGGCCCCCGGCCCCAGCCCGGTTGCGGCCAACGTGCTTGAGGCCATGAGCCTGCCCACTCTCGGGCATCTTGACCCTGACTGCATCAAGGTTATGGACGCCCTGCAAGAGCAGCTTCGCGCTGTGTGCAAAACGCGCAATGCCGTGACGTTTCCCATTTCAGGCACAGGCTCCGCAGGTATGGAAGCCTGCTTTGTCAATCTGGTGGAACACGGCGACAACGTGCTTATTGTCAACAACGGCCTGTTCTGCTCGCGTATGGTTGAAGTGGCCTCGCGCCTTGGCGCGCTGGTAGACACTGTGGAATGCCCGTGGGGCGCGCCCATCTCTGTGGACGCAGTGAAGAAACAGCTGGCGCAGAAAAATTACAGGATTCTTGCCGTGGTGCATGCCGAGACATCCACCGGCGTGAACAATCCTGTGGCCGAACTCGGCGCGCTGGTCAAAAACAGCGATACGCTTTTTCTGGTGGACAGCGTGGCCGGTCTGGGAGGTGTGGATGTGCGCGTGGACGAATGGGGCATCGACGCTTTTTACAGCGGTTCGCAAAAATGCCTTTCCACTCCTCCCGGTCTTGCACCCGCCTCGTTTTCCGAGGCAGCAATGGAGGCCATGGCGCGCCGCAAAACCAAGATTCCCAACTGGTATCTGGATGTGCCGCTTATCCGCAAATACTGGGAAGGCACACCGCGTACCTATCACCATACCGCCCCCATCAATATGTATTATGGCTTGCATCAAGCCCTGGACAACCTGCTGGTCGAGGGCCTTGAGGCCTCGTTTGCGCGGCATCAGGCCATGCACGAAAGGCTCAAACTGGGAATGGGCAAGCTTGGCTTCAAGCTCTATGTGACTGAAGGGGCCGCGCCCCAGGTCAACCTGTTTGTGCCGCCCGAAGGCGTGGACGCCAATGCCCTGCGCGCCAGCCTGCGCAAGGATCACAAAATTGAAGTGGCTGGCGGCCTTGGCGCCCTGGCTGGCAAGGTGCTGCGCGTTGGCGTCATGGGCGAAGGCGCGCGCGAAGAACCTATTGACCGCCTTGTGGCGGCAGTTGCCGCCTGCCTGTAATCCTTTATATTCCCTGCCCCCCGGCCCATGCCCGTGCCCTGATTGCGTTCAGGTTGACAGCCGGGGGGCAAAACGCGTACCGCGGCCTCCGCCTCCCGAAGCGGCAGGCCTTGTTTCGGTGATGACTCCGTACTCCGTGGAAGCGTTTGACTTTTTCGCGAGCAGCACCCTATATTGAATGCATCATCTCCCTTTGGCGCAGAATGCAAAGGCCGTCCGTGACTCCGGCATGCTCCCGGCCGTAGCCAAACAGCCTAATATGGGGACACTCGCAACCATTGGCAGCACCCACGCCAGGAAGACCGAGGACACCGTCACATGAAGACACTTCGCCTCCGCCTTTCCCCGCTGATGCTCCTGCTCTGCTGCCTTTTTGCGAGCCTGATGCCAGCGCAGGCAGCCGCAGATTCCACAACCGCGCAGGATGCATCCTCCGCAGCCGTATCAACCTCTCCATTCAACGATCAGGCAGGCTTGCCGGTGTACCCGCCGGAAGAAGAGCACTCCCTTGCAGCCCGTATGGACCAGTGCATAGACTGCGCCGTTCGGAAGCATCCTTTCCAGGTTATTGGCGGCCTCATTGCCTTTTTCCTGGGCGTCATCATCTTTCTGTTCTACTGCCTGGGTTCCAAGTGCAGCCGCATCTGCCGTATGGAAGCCCAGATGAACAAGGATGAACTGACCGGCCTGCCCAACATGGAAAAATTCAAGGTGCTGTGCGACAGCCTCATAACCACCCAGGTCACCTCTGACTACATGCTGCTTTCCGGTGATATCTGCCAGTTCAAGACAATCAACGACCAGTTCGGATTTGGTATGGGCGACAGGCTGTTACAGGCCTACGCGGCGGTTTTGCAACGTAACATCCTTCCAGAAGAGTGCTGTGCCAGAATATCCTCTGACCTCTTTGTTCTGCTCTTGCGGTTTGATACATGGGAGCAGCTTTCGGGCAGGGTCCGCGAAATGGACAGGGAACTGGACGAGTGGCGGCGTAGTCAGGCGCTGCCCTACACAGTGCGCACCGTCTACGGAGCCTACCGCGTACCCAGGGAGCAGGAAAGGGACGTGCAGCTTATGCTGGATCTGGCCAACTATGCGCGGCTGGAAGCCAAACGTTCGTCCGGCATGCCCATGGTGCTCTACAACGAGCATATGCGGCAGGAAGCTTTGCTGAGCCATGAACTGAACGGCAAGCTGGAGGACGCCCTGACCAACGGTGAAATGCAGGTGTGGTTTCAGGCCAAGGTGAACATGCGCACAGGAGCAATTACTGGCAGCGAGGCGCTGGTGCGGTGGGATCATCCCTCACGGGGGATGCTGCTGCCGGGCAGTTTTATCCCCATGTTTGAACGCAACGGCCTTGTGACGTCCATTGATTTTTTTGTATTTGAGCAGGCCTGCCGCAACCTGCGCAGCTGGAAGACGCGCAACCTTCCGCTGCATTCTGTTTCATGCAATTTTTCGCGGCTGCATTTTGACCGTCCCCACTTTACCCAGCGGCTTGCGGATATTGCCGACCGCTATTCCGTGCCGCACCACCTGCTGGAAGTGGAAATCACCGAAAGCGCCATCATGAACAACCCTGAAGCTGTCTGGCTACAGATCGTTCAACTGAAGGAAATGGGCTTTAAAACGGCCATTGACGATTTTGGCGCAGGCTATTCGTCCCTGGGCATTGTGCAGATGCTTGACGCGGACTGCCTCAAGATTGATCGCAGCTTCATCCAGCGCGACCTGCCGGGGCAACGGGCGCAGATAGTGCTTGGCAATATCATTCGCCTGGCTTCGGATCTTGGCATGAATGTCATCAGCGAAGGGGTGGAAACAGCAGAACAGTCTGCCATCATCATGAAGCTGGGCTGCTACACGGCGCAGGGCTTTTTTTACGCCAAACCTGAGCCCTCGCACGAATTTGAAGCAAGGCTCGCCATGCAGGGGTTGTAAGCCGGGCCAGTGTTTATCAGGCTTGCATCATACCGCCCGATGCAGCAATGCCGCCCCGGCTGCCCCGATGCTAGGGCCTGATGCTAGGGCCTGATGTCAATGGCCTGATGTCAGCCTTCTGCCCTGTCTTTCATGCTTGCGCTGATCAGATCCATAAATCTGCGCGTCTGCACATCCGCATCATACGAACGCAGCACAGTCTGCCGCGCATTACGCCGCACATGCCCCAGCTGCGGAGCCCGCGCCAGCACATCGGCCAGTTTTTGCGCCATGTTTTCATGATCCCAGAAGTCGCACAAAAAGCCGTTTACGCCGTCCTGCACCACTTCGCGCACGGGAGGCGTGTCTGATGCCACGACCAGTGAGCCGCAGGCCATGGCCTCAAGCAAACCGGTGGAAAACACATGCGGCGCCGCCAGATACACATGGGCGGTGGAATGTTGCAGCATGGTCCGGTATTCCTTGAGCGAACGCGCGCCAAGCAGGTGCACACGCGCCCGGAAGCTCTGGTCAATGCCCAGAATATCCACCGCGCGGCGCATGGCCTTGCCGGTCTCGGAGCATTCGGCTGGCGTATCTGCGCCGCCATTCTGCTTGCGCCCGGTCTGGGCAATATCAAGCCAGGCCAGCACCACCAGACAGTTTGGGCGCAATTCAAGCAGACGCGGCAGGCACTTGCGAAACTGGTCAAAGCCGCGCGCGGGATCGTGCATGGGGCCGCAAAAGGTCACCAGCTCATTGCTTGCGCATCCCCAGGAATCAGCAACGCCATCGCCGGTGGCATCGCCATCCTTTTTTTCCTCGCCGGGCAAAAAAAAGCGAGTGTTGATGCCGCTGGGCACAACCTTTATGTCGCGTTGCAACGCGGGGGGATACTGGGCGCGCTGCCAGAGGGAGGAGGTAACGGCAAGCTGGCATTCGCCCAGCGCGTTGTATTCCCACAGATTGGAAACCCGCAGGGGGGCAAAATCCGCCGGGGGGCGAGGGTTGCCACGCGTAAAAAAGCAGTGGCTCTCGCCGTTGTTGTAAAACCAGTCGCCCTGAGCCACATAAAAAGCCTTGGGGAAGATGTCGCGCACGTAAAAACTGCCGCCCATGCTTGCCGCAGCGCAGACAATATCTGGGACAAAACCGTTTCTCCGCAGCGACAGCAGGGCATTGCCCGCCCGCGCGCCACGCCGCAGGCGCGTTACGATTTCCTTTTCTGCCGGGTCATCGCTTTCATAGGGTGCAGGCGGCGCCAGACGCAGCCGCCGCACACCGGGAATAGCAAGTTTTTGCCCGGTTTCTGCAAGAAACAGCACGGTATTGTTCTGGGATGCGCCAAAGGCCTGGGCAAGAGAACGAAAGCGACCAGGAAAAACAGAATTCAGAAAAAGAATGCGCATTGTTAACCCCTGTACCTATTAGGCGCTGTTTGGCTGCGGATCGCCAAGCAAATGCTCCAGAAAAACCATACCCGGCTCTGTTTCCAGAAAAGCCCGCAAAGAGCCAACAACGGTGGCGTCATACTTGGGCGGAGTTTCGGACAGAATATTCAGGGCATCTTCCGTACTGTGCGCCTCGCGGTAGGAGCGTGGCCGCATAAGCGCACAGAAGGTATTGGCAACCGCCAGAATACGGGCGTTCAGACAGATGGCCCCATCATTCAGGGCAAGGGGATAGCCGCTGCCGTCCAGGCGCTCGTACATCTGGGTGATGGCCTCCAGCACCGGCAGGCCAAAGTCGATGTCTGCCAGGGCCTCGCGGGCAAATTCCACATGCTGTTGCAGCAAAGCCCGTTCCTGCGCCGAGAGTGCGCCTGTCTTGGTGAGCAGATCCTTGGGCAGCTGGATCATGCCCACATGCGAAAGATTGGCTGCCGTGCGCAGGGTGGCAAGGGTTTCCGCATCGTTGCGGCCAAGCCCGCAGGCCAGAGAAACCGCCAGTTGCGCCGTAAAGGCCGACTGCCCGCGCAGATAGGTGTCAACGGCCTCGATGGCTTTGACGAAAGCGTTGACGGTCTGGGCGACCATCTGCTGCGAACGCTGCTGCGCCACAGCAATATCCGTCATGTCGCTGTACACGGAGACCATGCCCGAGAGGCGCCCGTTTTCATCCCGAAACGGAGTGCAGGAGGTAAGGTAATAGCGCAGCTTGCCATCCACCAGAAGGGCTTCGGCAAAGCTGAAGGGTTCACCCGCCCTGTGTACGGCCAGCGTGTGGGTTACAAGGCTGCGGGCAAGCTCCATATCCAGCTCGGAATATTTCAGCCCGCGCAGTTCCGTGGCTTTTTCCCTGCCGCACAAACGGGCAAAGCTCTGGTTGGCGTAATGGATGACGCCGTTCAGGTCGTTGAGCACGATGCCTGCCGACAGGGCGGAATTTACGCCGTCCATGATCTGCTTTTGCTGGTTGACCACCAGATAGAGCTTGTGCATCTGCTCCGCCACGGCGCGCTCGTTACGGCTCACAAGGCTCCACCACAGGGCGGCCAGCAGGCCGCCAACCAGCGCAGCCATGATCAGTGAAGCCACAACAACGTTCTGCTTTATGCCGGCAAATCTTTCATCAATACGGCTCACGGGCAAGGTTTGCTCCACAAGCCAGGGCAGGTTGGGCACGGGCAGGGCAAGCCCGTATATCTCGCGCTCGCCTTCCGGCAGGCCGGGATCAATACGTGTGCCAAGCGGCAGTTTTTCATCATGCAGCGACCAGCCGGGCAAATCTGACACGCCCGACACTTCGGTAGGTGCAATGCGTTGCAGCTTTTCACCAAAGGATTGAAGAATAAATGTATTGTACTGGCTGCCATTGCCCGCTTCGCCCGTTGCCGCAGCGGTTACAGGCAAGACGCTGTAGGTGGCCAGCAACAGGGAAACCACCCTGTCGCCGGTTGAATCCACATACAAAGGCGCAAAAATGGGAAAGGCCATATCCATGACAAGCCTGCCGTTTTCACGCCGCACAGGCATGAGAACAGGCTGTTTGCTGTTCAGGGCCTGCTGCAAATAGGGCCTCTGCTCCTCATCAGGCGGCTGCACTCCTTCCGGGGCGAGGTACATCTGCATGTCTGTGTTAACCAGGCTCGCGCCGCTGAAGCTGTTTTTCTCCATGAAGTCGCTGAGATAGTCGACCATCAACGGAAGGCGCGGGGCAATTTTTTTCAGGGGGTCACTGTTGCTGGCAGTGCCCGCCGGGGGCATCGTATCCGCTTCGGCCCCATTCTGGCTTTGCCGGGCCATCTGCAGCATATCCGTGGCGGGCACACCCGCACTGGCAACCTCTGCGGCGAAAAGCCGCAGCATATCCTGCGTGACAAAAATATTTACCTGACCGGCAAGGGTGCCAGACCACACGGTGAGCAGGGCCACCTTGCCCGAGGCCTGGGAGTTCATGTCCTGTCCCATTTCACGCAGCAGCTGGGCGCGCGAATCATGCAGATACCAACGTGCAAAAATAAAAATCAGGCAGAGCGCCAGCACAAACAGTGCCGACATGGTCAGCGCCGCCTTGCGGTTGCGCTGGGCTACGCCTGGGAGAGTCAGTTCTTGGGGTGCCATATATTTTCCTTCATCGGGCTGCGCGTCTCGATAAACCTGTATAATAACCCAGAGGGTACATGCCCGAACGGCTTGCCCCAGACTGCGCCGATTTCTGAATCATTGAACACTGAAAATGCTGGCTTGCGGCAGGATAGGCATGCCCGCCCGCATTTTCGCTCTACCGCTCGCGCAGGGCATTCTGCTTGGCCTTGAGAATGGGCTTGAGCAGATAATCCAGCACGGTTTTTTTGCCGATCATAATGTCTGCCGTCACCACCATGCCCGGCATAATGGGCAGAGATTCATTATGGTAGACAATGGCGTTTTTCTGGGTGCGGATCTTTACAAGATAAAAATGCTCGCCCCTTTTGTCTTCAATGGTATCGGCGCTGATAGATTCAAGCTTGCCTTCAATCCCGCCGTAAATGGAGAAATCATAGGCTGAAACCTTGACCATGACATTCTGCCCAGGGCGCAGAAAGGCCACATCCTGCGGTTTGACCTTGGCTTCCACCACCAGTGTGTCGTCAAGCGGCACAAGGTCCATGATGGGTTCTCCGGGTTTGACCACGCCGCCCACGGTGGAAATGTATATCTGCTTGACCGTGCTGCGCACAGGAGCGCGCAGTTCTGTGCGGGTTACGCGGTCGCGCCCTGCCGAAAGATTTTCGCGCAGTGAATTGAGTTCCTGCCTGCGTTTGTTGATCTCGTCAGTAACCGCCGCAATCTGCTCGGCCCTGCGGGATGCTATGCGCTGCTTGGACTCGTCCGCAGCGGCCTTGGCCTTGGGGATTGTGGCGGCAAGAGAATCTATCTGGCCCTGCAATTCCACAACCTTTTGCTGCATGCCGAGGTATTCCAGCTTGGAAAAGTTGTTGCGCTGCACAAGGGCGTAGGCAGTATTCTTTTGCTCGATGGAAAGCTCGAGGCTGCGGTCAAGCTGCACCTTGCGGGCCGTCAGTTCTTCCACATCATGCAGGCGCTGCACATACTGGGACTGCAAAACATCAATTTCCGCATTGAGCTGATCGCGGCGGCTGTGCCAGGCATTTTCCTGATCCTGAACGATCTGGTGGATGCGCCCCAGCATGCCAGCCTCAACCCTGCGGCCAATGACTTTTTCTGCCCACATGTCAAAATTTTCTGGAAAAACAGGCTTGTCGCCCTTGATCTCGGCTTCAAGGCGGATGATGGCGAGGCTGTTTTCCATGGCCTTGTTTACGGCGTCGCGGTAGGCGCTTTCGGCCATCTCATTGTCCAGTTGCGCCAGCACCGCCCCCTTGTCCACAATCTGCCCTTCGTGCACAAGCACTGCGCGCAGAATGCCGCCCTCAAGGTTCTGGATGGTCTGGGTACGCTGCGAACCAACAACCGAACCTTCCGCATGGGTCACTTCATCTACGCTGGCAACAGCCGCCCAGATGATCAGACATAGAAAAAACGCGGCCACGCTGATGGACAGCGCGCGCACGCCGAACTTGGGCCGCCTGGCGAGGGCTGCGTCCACTTCGTTGGCAAAAAGGATATCATCGGGCGTCAGGCCGCGCAGGGGCGCGTCCATGGCTGCGAACAGGCCGGGATTGCCCTGCTGCTGAGCGCCCGACATGCCGCCAGCTCCCTGCTGACCGCTCTTGCCCAAAATTCTGTCTACAGTTTCATGCAGCGACTGCCGCAGGCTTTTGTCCGGGCGTTGTTCATGCTCCCCGCCCAGCAGCAACTGACGCAAAAAAAGCTCAAGATTGCTCGGTTCTTTCTTTTTGCCGGCAGCATCCAGCCCCAAGGGCTGCATGTCGCTGGCATTCTGGCCCAGATCGGCCATCAGCGCATCCAGATCGGGCAATCTTCCAGTGCCGGCATCTGGCCCAGACCCAATGGGGGTGGCTGCGCCAGAATCAGCGGCAGGTTCCAGCACGTTCTCGCTGCCGGGCATGGCTGGCAGCGGCGCGTCAACATTGGGCCGTGAAAAATGCGAGCCAAAGGGCATACCCGGCATGCCGCCCGGATGGGGAAAGGCCGAAGGTTCCACGCCAGGGGACAAGAGCACCTCGGGCTTTGACGTGCCGCATTGCGCCCCTGCTTTCTGTTCTGGCCGATTTTCAGCCCCGGTCATATCCATAGTTTTCTGTGGCAACTGCATGCCCTTCTCCAAAAACCGCTGGGCGGTCATTTCAAAACAAAAAGCCAAGGTCTTCAGCAAAGCCGAATTTTTCAGGCGTTGGCGGCATGGGCAAAGGCGTCCGCAGACTTTTTCTGCGGGGCGGTCTGCTGCACATTGGTCACGTTCTTTTTCGAGCGGTCGCGCAGGCTCTGCAATACAGCATCGCGAGGGCCGTCCAGCTTGATCTGTCCGCCTTCCATAACAATGAGCCGATCCACTATGCGCAGCATGGAGAGCCGGTGGGTCACAAGCACAAGGGTGCGCCCGCCAATGACCGATTGCAGCCTTTTTTGCAGCAGCAGTTCTGAATCCGTGTCCATATTGCTGGTGGGCTCGTCCAGAATGAGCACCTCAGGGTCGCGCACCAAAGCGCGCGCCAAGGCCACCGCCTGACGCTGCCCGCCAGAAAGCGCCTTGCCCTGCTCGCCCACCTGCGCGGCAAAGCCAGCGGGATTGTTGCGCAAAAAGTCTGTGACGCCAGCCAGGGAGGCGGCGCGCAGAATGAGGTGATCGTTGATGGTGGGGTCCCCCAGGGCAATGTTGTCGCGAATGCTGCCGTAAAAGAGCACCACATCCTGCGGCAGTACACCCACGCGGCCACGCAGTTCCATGCTGGGAATCTGCCTGATGTCCACGTCGCCAAACTTCACCGCCCCTTCCTTGGGCTGGTAAAGGCCGATGAGGAGCTTTGACAGCGTGCTTTTGCCTGATCCCATGGGCCCGATAATGCCCACGCGCTCACCAGGCTCAATGCGTAAAGAAACATGCTCCAGAGCCAGGCGCTCCTGCCGGGGGTAGGCAAATGAAACGCCTTCAAGAGAGAACGAAGGCCGCAGCATGCCAAAATCCATGCAGGTTTTTTCCGCCTGATTTTCAGAAGGCAGCATCATCAGCATGTCCAGCGCCTTGAGGGCCACATGCGAATTCTGCATACGGGTCAGCAGGGAGGCCATCTGGAGCAGCGGAGCCATTGTGCGCCCCACCAGAATATTGCAGCCGATAAGCGCGCCCATGGTCATGAGGCCATCAGAGATGCGGTACACGCCCCACACCACCATGGCCACAGTAACCAGCTGGGTAATAAGCATGGAAGATGTGACCGCAAGATTGTTATACTTGCGGGATTCACTGTTGGAGCGGGCCGAAAGGCCTACCACAGATTCCCACAGCTTCTGCATGCGGCTTTCGGCCATGCAGGACTTGAGCGTTTCCAGCCCGCCCACAATTTCCACCAGCAAAGCATTTTTTTGCATGTTCTGCTTGTAGCTGGCCTCGGCGCTCATGCGCGAACGGTGCTGAAGCAGCAGGCCAATGCCGATCATGATGGGCATTGCCCCAATGGACAGCAGCACCATAGGGCCGCCAATGAAGGCCGTAACCAGCAGAAAAATAACCAGAAAAGGCAGGTCAATGCAGGCAAGCAGACTTGAGGAACTGAAAAATTCGCGCAACTGCTCAAATTCGCGCAGGTTGTTCACCAGCGCCCCCGTGGATTCGGGCTTGGCATCCAGCCGCATGGAAAGCACCTTTTCCACCAGCGAACTGGAAAGAACGATATCCGCATTGCGGCCCGCCACATCCACAAAATGCGTGCGCAGCGCCGAAAGCAGAAAATTGAACATGTAGATAATGCAGATGCCGCTGGCCAGAACCCACAATGTTTCTATGGCATTGTTGGGAACCACACGGTCATAGACATTCATGACAAACAGCGGGCTGCCCACGGCAATGAGGTTGATGACCACGCTGGCCAGGGCCACGTGCCTGTAGATGGGCGCGTAATACCGCAGCACATCCCAGAACCAGCGCTTGCCTCGGGCAATACTGAGACGTTCGGAACGGTCATCCGGCGCGGCTTCCACTGCTGCAAAGAGCGCATAGCCGGAGTATTCGTCCGTCAATGCCTCTACTGGCACCAACTGCGTGCTTTCGCTGGTTTCGGGAAAAATCACCTCGGCCATGTCGCCGTCAAGGGCTGTGAGCACGCACGAACGGTCGTGGGAGAGCAACAGAATGCACGGCAGCACAAGGCCTGGGATATCTGCGATATCAGGGCGATAGGCGATACGCCCGGCCAGCCCAGCCTTGCGGGCCGCCCGCAGGCAGGCCTGAGGCGTTACCTTGCTGCCCGAAAGCCCGGCCATGAGCACATGCGGCGACACTACCCGCCCGCGCAGGCGCATCAAGACCGAAAGGCTGCGCAACAAGCCGGGCATAAAGTCCACGTCTGAAGGCCGCAACGGCCCCATGGTCGGCGCTGTGCGCGGTACCTGGGTTGAGTTGTGTCCTGCAAGGCTGGAGGCTTGCTCCGGTGCCGTGTCTGCTTTTTTTTGCGGAGCCCGGCTGCCGCCGGATTCCTGTTCAGGTGATGTGAGCTGTGCCTTTTCTTCTGAATCCGCGGAAATTGTATCCATGCATATTCCATTGATGCTGATGGGGATAACTCAGCATCATCCTTTCGTTATCTTCGCGCAGAGCGGCAAATCCCGTCCCCCGAGGGGATTCCCTCTACAGGCCTGGGGCACAAGGCGCGCCGCATGGGTCAGCCAATGATCCCGACCTGGTAAAGAAGGATTTGCGCCCTTTAAAAAGCGCCGCATGCCCCGGCTTAACCGGGGCATGCGGAATGGTTTATCAGTTGAACCAGCCAGGAGCGAACTCCTCGCGGGGATCTTCCGGTTCCTTGGGCGCGCTGTGCCCAAGCGGGCCGGTGTTGATGGACATTTCTGGCAGCATATTGCCCGTGAGCGCCGAAAGCCTGTATGCGCCCACAAGAATATTGCCCCGGGCAGTTTCTGCCTGGGTTGCAGAATTGTACAGCTCACTTTCTGTATCCAGCACGTCCAGAATACTGCGCTTACCAATCTGGAACTGTTCAATATAGGCGGTGCGCGTGTACTTGTTGTACTCTATGGCTTTGGAATAGTGGTTGTACTGTTCCTGGGCAGCAAGATAGTTGACCCAGGTGCTGTCCACATCCAGCTTGAGATCATCAATAAAATTGTACATCACCTGACGCGACTGGCGCATGCGGGCTGAAGCGGCGCGGCGTTCAGCCACGTCTGCCCCACTGTTGAAGATATTCCAGCGCACAACGCCCATGACGTCAAAACTGTACACCCAGCGATCACTTGTGCCGCCAAGATTGGTATAGTTAGGGCCTGCTTCAAGATTGAGCTCGGGAGAAAAGGCCGCATCCGCCAGTTCACGCTCGGCGCGCGAAGCACGGATATCCTGCAAATAGGCGGCGAGTTTGGGATTGCTTTTTTTTGCCTTTTCCAGAACAGCCTGCGATGCGGGGTAAAGCTGGGGCGGCATGGTCACGGTCTGCAAGAGGCTGGCAGCTGGCAAGCCGGTAAGCCGGGTATAGGTTTCCTCGGCCACAAGCAGGGATGCCTTGGCTTCAGAAAGGCTTGAAAGCGCCCGCTGCAAGCGCGACTGAGCCTGGGTTACGTCTGCGGCAGTGTCCGCGCCAAGGCTGGCGCGATCCTGGGCCTGCCCCACAAGAGACTTGTGGTGGACCACGTTTTCTTCGGAAAGCTCGTAGATTTTTCTGCGGCGCAGCAAATCAATATGGGCGATAATCGCATCAAGAGAAAGCGATGTAGCCGTATCGAATACGCGGTATTTTTGGGATTCGAGAGTGGATTTGGCAGTGCGAACGCGCGAACGGGTGGCAAAACCATCCCATATGGGTTGCACAAGCTGGGCGCTATAGCCCACCTTGCCCCACATCTGCGAATCAAGATTCTGGCTGCGGGTGCTTGAATCGCTCAAGACGCTGCCGCCAGCCTGCCCTGTAACGTCAACGCGGGGGCCAAAGCCAGCCTGAGCGCGCGTTACCTCATGATCCAGCACCTCACGGTTTTCGATCATGCCCCGCAGATTGTGGTGATTACGCAGCACTCCATAGATGGAGTCCTCGACCGAAAGCGGCTTCCCCGCTGGCGGGGGTGGGGGATAACCGGTTTCAGCCGCAGTGGCCGCCGTTGCCAAAAGCAGGGAAAAAAGTGCTCCCCAGATAATCTGTTTCACGGTTGACTCCTCAGCTTGAAAAATGCACCGTCCGCATTCTCCCGCTTGTGGGCATATCGACCAGTATGGACCACATTACACAGATGGCAGAGTCCCTTCCCCACCCATATAACGACACGCCTTGTACTAGCTGTAACCAGTTAGTCCCAGTCCTGCAAGATATTTAGATACCTTTCAAATGGCCGGAAACAGCAAAAGACAACTGCCCCAACTATATTTACACGCAAAAACTTTGCATAGTAGATATTTGATTACTTTTCAAATCCAACAAGGCACGCATTAGCCATGCTGCCGCTCAACGGTGACGGCTCTGCGTCAGAAGCATGCCGCTTCGCAAAAAAAGCACCAGACCCAAAAGGCCTGGCGCTTGTGGTCGACGCAGTTCGACTGATACCTGTAGACAATAATTCAAGATAGTTACGGGGAAGACGTCATCTCGTCCGGTGAGTGCCTTTGGCACGCATCCCGTGCTGTCAGCAGCATTGTGCAAACGGGCAAGACAAAATCTCCCGGAGCCAATGCCGCCTAGAACGTGTAGTTAAGCTCTGCAAAGTAGGCCTTGGGATGCGCACACGCGGGGCACATCTCGGGAGCGTGATCGCCCTCCACAAGACAGCCGCAGTTCAGGCAACGCCATACCGTGGGCTTGGTACGCATGAACATGCGCCCTTCCTTGATATCCTTGGCAAGCGTAAGAAAACGCTTTTCATGGTAGGCCTCGGCAACGGCAATCTGGCGCATGACTGCAGCGACCTCGGAAAAGCCTTCCTTGTCAGCCATAGCCGCAAATTCAGGATACATGACGGTGTGCTCGTGGTTTTCGCCACTGGCGGCTGCGATAAGATTGGCTTCGCTGTCAGCGATGACCCCGGCGGGGTACGCCGCCGTGATTTCTACATCCCCGCCTTCAAGAAATTTGAACAGGCGCTTGGCGTGTTCTTTTTCCTGCAAGGCAGTTTCTACAAAAATTTCCTGCACCAGCACAAATCCGTCATTCTTGGCCCGCCCGGCAAAGTAGTCGTAGCGGTTACGCGCCTGAGATTCACCAGCAAAGGCTGTAAGAATATTTTTTTCCGTCTGGCTGCCTTTCAGCGATTTCATAGCGTCTTCTCCTTGGAATGATTGGTGGCTGCGCGCCTATTGGCGCAACGGCAAAAAAGGGCACGAGCAACAGCGCCCCTCTTGTTGAATCACTCTAATTAGGAATAATTCCTATGTCAAGCAGAAGTCGACTCCGCTTCAGCAAGTTGTGCTTCAAGAGCTGCAATCTGCGACTCGAGCGACTGGATTTTGCTTTCCACCGCCGCGCTGGTGCCGCTGCCCGCGTGGCTGGCCAGGCTGGAAAGCTGGCTCTTTAAGGCCGCAATCTGCTTCTTGATCTTCTCGGCAGGATCGGAAGAACTGTCGTTACCGCCACCGCCGCCAGCGCCACCGGCCTTGGTTGACCCCCCGCCACCGGCCTCGCCGGTTTCACCATCGGCAGTTTCGGCAGAAGTATCGCCCTTGTTTTCCGCAGATTGCGACGTCGCAGTCGTGGACGAACCCTTGTCATACATGTGGATCTTTTCAGAAAAGAGCTTCTTGGCTTCATCAGATATATCAAC
>CDZQ01045729.1_pt1 | contig 14891 bp, 13 predicted proteins | sample 554831 | NCBI WGS metagenome assembly CDZQ01 (sample SAMEA3182112, study PRJEB8094) | gut metagenome | biome: human; feature: gut; material: Stool; isolation source: human stools | place: Canada | collected 2013-05-06
GACCTGCTGATTACGAATCAGCTGCTCTACCGGCTGAGCTATACCAGCGCGCCCGGCCCCACTTGGAGCCGCAGCTTTAATATTATATCGGATAGCACCTCGTTTGTCAATCCGATTTTCCGCTTTTTCGAGGAACCACCCTTCTCTTCCGCCTAGTATATTACAAATAGTTGAATTGCAGGAAAAAGGTGCAAACTTGTATGATTCCGGTACGGGATGAGTTTCCCTGACCGTGCCCTGTCAAGGGCTATTTTCCCGGCTTTTGACAAATTTTCTCCGGGCATTCTTGTAGTATTTTTCCATTGACAGGAGCCGGTTCCGTTTGCTCTCTGAAAAAAATAATTGACATAATTTCTCTATCCAAGCTCCTTATCAAAGAGTTATCAACACTTTCCACAGGTTTTTCCACAGCTTGTTTGGCTTGTTGTCTCAAGAGAAAGCGCGATTCTTACGCAATATGTGCGAAGCCGCAAATGGATTTCTCACATTCCTCCATAATGGAAATAAATTTACATAAGTTATGCGCACTTCCATTTCTGCAAGGTTCGCGGCGCGCATTTCTCATTCGTCCAGTTCTCCGCTGTCGGCCAGGGAGACAAAGTCGTCACCCGCAATGATCAGATGGTCCAGCAGGCGGATATTCACCGCCTCCAGGGCGATTTTCAGCTGGCGGGTAGTGGCCAGATCGTCGGCAGAGGGCAGGGCCACATAGCTGGTGTGGTTGTGGGCCAGGACAACCCCCGCCGCCCGGCGGGAGAGGGCGGTTTCCACCAGGGCGCGGACGCTCACATTGGCACAGTCCGCCTCGCCCCGGGCCATGCACTTGCAGCACAGCACCCGGCGCCGGCTGTCCAGGCACATGAGGTAGACCTGTTCCTCCCGGGCATAGCGGAAAAAAGGCATCAGGCAGTGCCCCGCCTGTTCGGCGGTGAGGATCTGCCGGCGGGTCTCGTGCTTCCGAATCTGATAGCGCCGGTCAATCTGCGGGATCAGGAGCAGGAGCGTGGCGGTGTTGCGCCCCACGCCGGGCACTTGGCACAGCTCCTCCGCCGAAGCCTCCAGGAGATTGTCCAAGCTGCCGAAATGGTCCAGCAGCGCATGGGCCAGGGGATTGACGTCCTGCCGGGGCAGGGCGTAAAAAAGCAGCAGCTCCAGCAGCTGGTGATCCTCAAACTGCTCCGCCCCATGCTCCCGGAAGCGGGCTTTCATCCGTTCCCGGTGTCCGTCGTGGATCCCCATTCTTTTTCCCCCCGGCTGTCTCTTTTTAAGAATATTTTACTCCACCACCGACCCCTTTGCAAGCCTTTGCCTCGCGCCGGGAGCTGTGCGGCAATTTTCGTTGCGGAAACTATGCTTTTATGTTACAATGTTTTGGTTAGAACTAGATTGTGACCTTTTCCCCGGTCAGGAGGTATCCCATGAAGCGACTCCTGGGCTACGGCCTGGAATTCATCAAGCGGGCGGACATGGTACTTTTTGCCCTGTGCCTCACCTGCTCCATCTTCGGCCTGGTGGTTATCAGCTCCGCCACCGCCTCATACAATACCAACCGCTATGTCCTGGTGCAAGGTTTTTCCCTTATCATCGGCATCGGCCTTTTCGTGCTGCTGACGATCATCGACATCGACATCATCGCGGATCAGTGGCTGATCCTCTTTGCCTTTGAAATCGGCCTGCTGCTGATCCTGGCGGTGTTCGGCACCGGCATGGAGGAAAGCGGCAACAAGGCCTGGCTGCGCTTTCTCGGCATCGGCATCCAACCCACGGAGATCGTCAAGGTCATCTTCGTGGTGCTCCTGTCCAAGCACGCCACGTTCCTCAAAAACTACCGGAACATTTCCGCCCCCCTCTCCGTGATCCAGCTGGCGGCTCACTTCGGCATTCTGTTTTTGATGATCGTGGTGATCTCCGAGGACCTGGGCAGCGCCCTTATCTTTCTGGCTATCTTCCTGGTGATCCTCTTTGCCGCCGGCGTAAAGCTCTACTGGTTCCTCCTGGGGCTGGCCGCCGTGGCGGCGCTGACGCCCCTGGCGTGGAACTATGTCCTCTCGGACTACCAGAAGGACCGTATCCTGGCGCCCTATCTGCCGGACATCATAGACCCCACCAATACCGGCATCAACTTCCAGCCCTATCAAAGCAAGATCGCCCTGGCCAGCGGCCAGCTCACGGGAACCGGCCTCTATCAGGGCACCCAGAGCCAATCCAGTTCCCTGCCCCAGAAGCACACGGACTTCATCTTCGCTGTGATCGGAGAGGAGTTGGGGATGATCGGCTGCATTGTGGTCATCGCCCTGTTGGTGGCCATCATGGTGCGCTGCGTCTACATCGGCCTCAAAAGCCGGAACACCATGAACATGCTGATCTGTTTTGGTATGGCGGGCTTCCTCTTTTTCCAGACCTTTGAAAATATCGGCATGTGCATCGGCATCGCCCCGGTCATCGGCCTCACCCTTCCTTTTTTCAGTTATGGCGGTTCTTCCCTGTTCGCCACCTTCGCCGCCATGGGCATCGTCTCGGGCATCCGGTTCCGGCCCAGCCCAGAGCGTTTCCACTCCCGGACATAAAGGAAAAAAACACGAAATGCCGCTGCGAAAGCTCGCAGCGGCATTTTCATTTGTCCTGTTCCACATCCGAGACGATGATGCCGTAACGGCCGTTTTCCTCGGTGGTCTCCACAGTCCGCAACCCCGCGTCCACAATGGCGCACTGTCCGCCAGCCTTGGCAGCGGTGAACCACGCAAGGCCCCCGATCCGGCAGGCCGGGTCCGTCTGGGCGGAGACGCAGTTGCCCAGAGAGTAATACACCAGCGTTTCGTTCCCATTTTTCCCGGTCACCCACTCCCAGGGCTGGAGCACGTGGGGATGGGTGCCCACCACCACGTCCGCCCCCCAATCGGCAAAGTTCTGGGCCCAGCGGCGCTGGTCCCCGTCTGGCTCCGGAGCGTACTCCGTGCCCCAGTGGGCAAAGACCACCACTAAGTCCGCCGCCTCCCGGGCCTCCTCCAGGGCCAGGCGCACCTGTCCCTCGTCATCCAGGGTATGGAGGACATAGGGCGTATCCTCCGGCAGCCGGTGGCCGTTGGTGGAGGCGGTAAAGCCCAGGAAGGCCCAGCGGATCCCCTGCTCCTCCAGCAGGACGTAGGGCACAAAGCTTTCCTCCGTTGTGGGCTGGATGCCGGGGGTGAGGATATCCCGCCCGGCGAAAAACGCCGCCGTGCGGTCTATGGCCGCGGCGCCGAAATCCAGGGCGTGGTTCCCGGCGCAGCTCACCAGGTCAAAGCCCGCTTCCGCCAGGGCCTCCCCAACCTGGATGGGGGTACCGATCAGAGGGTAGGAGGCGTATTCCTCCGGCGCCTCCACAAAGAGCCCCTCCTGCTGGATGGCCGTCACATCATAGGCGCGCAGGGCCGCCGCCAGGTCCTCATAGAGGGGGGAAAAATCCCCATCCCAGTGGCGGAACGCGTAGGAATAGATCTGCCGGTGGATCAGGTTGTCGCCCACCGCGGCAAAGGAGACTTCCTCCGCCAGGGGAATATTGGTAAGGCCCCAGGTGCGCCAGTCCCAGGCCGTGACCGCTCCTTCCCGGTCTGTGAGCACCAGGCGCTGTACGGGATGGAACCGCCAGGAGACCACCTCCCGGCCCAGGTCCGAGGCCATCCAGCGGGGGACCATGGTCTCCCCGTCCCAGGCGTAGATGAAAATGTGCTGGGACCAGCCCTCGTCATTTTCCTCCACCCAGAAGGGGCGGCTCTCCCCGTAATAGCCCCGGCGCCAGCACAGGAGCAGCAGCTCCTTTGCCCCGTCCCGGTCGATGTCGCACCACAGGAAGGACTGCACCCGGATCCCCGGGGCCGTCTCCCAGGCCGTTTCGCCCCCGGAGAGGACCCGTAGCCCCCTGTCCTCCAGGACGATGGCCTCCGGCTCCTCCGGCGCACCGCCGGTTATCGCCCCCGCCTCCCAGGAAATCCACCCCGGGAGAAACGCCCCGGAGCGGACCGCCGCGGCAAAGCCGGCAGCGAGAAGGCACGCCGCGGCCAAAAGCAGGAGGCAGGTCCTCCGCTTCACTTCTGATACCAGTAGCTCTGGGTCCACCAGGGCTTCTCCACCTGGGCATCCCAGTTGTAGCTGCCGTCCGGCATGGCCCACTGGCCGATCATCTGCCGCCAGGCGGTGTCGGTGTGGCGGTCGCTGCTGGGATGGGCGAACTGGTAGAAATCATACACCGTGCCGCGGGCCAGACGCAGCGTCCCGTCCACCGGCACCACCACCAGGATCTCCGCCGGGCGGCCTGTGGCCACCTGGAGAACCGTGCCGTTGGGGTCCGTGGCGATGTCCGTCACCAGGGAGGCGGGGATTTCGCTGGGATCCAGATAGTCCGACTCCGCCCTTTCCCGGACGGCCTCCTCCCAGAAGTGCTCCAGGGTGCCGCCGTAGGCCCGGATAAGCTCATACTCCGCGTCGCTGAGGGTCTCGCCGCGCAGCTCCTTCTCCGAAATGGTCACCAGCTGCTCCGCAAGCTCCGCCAGACGGGAGAGGTTCTCCCGGTCCGCGTCTCCCAGATAGCCCAGTTTTTCCAGGCCCTCCGCCGTCTGCCGGGCCAGGAGGGCAAAGCGGGCGTAAACCTCTGTCTCCGGGTCCACATAGCCCCGGTCGTCCCGGACTTCCTCCGGCCCGCCGCCCATCTCCGCCATGGCCTGCTTGGCGTAGAGCACCGTGTCGTGCTTAAGCTCGGTGTAGCTGCCGGCAAAGGTCTCCAGGCATTTGGTCTGCCAGGCGGTGCTGGTCATGTAGGAGGGATAGCCCTCCCCCTTGGGTTCCAGCACCGGCAGCAGGGTATAGAGCCAGCTGGAATAGAGGCTGGAGCTCCAGGAGGAAAGGGGCGCCTCCTCCACATAGCCGCGCACCAGCTCCATCTGCTCGAGATAGTTGGGGTATTCCGTCTCCCCCTGGGCGCTGAGGAGATCCAGAGCGGTCTCGGAGCCCAGGGCCGCCGGCACGTCCAGGGTGTCCGGCAGCATGCGCCTCGTCCCGTCAGGCTGTTCCTCCACCGCCCGGTACATGAGCTGCTGGAAGATGGCCGCGTCGATGGTAAAGCGCTGGCCCATGAAGCGGAAGCCCTTCTGGTTTTCCAAAAGCTCCGCCTCGCCGCCCTCGGTATTCTCCGGCACGGGGACGGAGTTGATAGCCGGCGGGTCCATAGTCTCGATGATATCCAGGAACTCCTGATAGGCAGCTTCCCCCTCCGCCAGGGCGGAGACCTCGGGTATCCCGCCGTAGGCCGCCTCGATGGCAGGGGCGTACTCATAGTAGCCCAGATCGTCGCTGGCGCCCACGAAAAAGCTCGTCACGGTGTAGATGTTTTCCCAGCTCCCCCGGGCATTGTCAAGAGCCAGGGTGATCAGCAGCGCGGCACGGTTGAGCGTGTCGTTCGTCTGGGCGAAGTTCACCTGGCCGTACCACATCATGGCGCGGAAATAGGCCTCCAGCACCGGGTCCCCCTCATAGTAGCCCCGGGGGATGAACTGGCTATAGTCCAGATAGCCCTCCGTCATGGGGGACTGCCCGGCGCCCTGGGCGGCAGAGATCTGGGCAAGCTCCGTGTCCACCATGGCCGCGGCGTAGTCCGGCACGGTTGTGGCCGGATCCTGGAGCCGGGCTCCCACGGCAAAGAAAACCACGTTCCGCAGCGCAGCCGCCTCCCAGTCCGTACCCCGGAGGGCTTCGTACTGGGCCTGGGCGGTGTTGAGCATACCCCGGCTCAGTGCCAGCAGGTCATCCGCCAGGTAATTTTTCTCCGTGCGGTTGAGCAGAAGGCTGAAATAGAGATGGTAGGTGTGCATCAGGGAGTCCACCGTGATGAAGTTGGGAACCTGGTTGTAGCGGTTGCTCTCGTAGTACTCATAAAACTCATCGCTGTAGCCGGAGGACACCACGAACAGGTTCTCCTCCAAAAGGGCGAGCTGCTCTTCCGCAAGGTAAAACTGATCCAGGTTCATCACGTTGGCAAGGCCGCTTTCCGCCTGATAGGCCGGCACGGCGGGGGTCTCCCGCTCCACGGCGCTCAGGCTGCTGAAGTCCAGCAGGCTCATGTGCGTCAGCGGCGCCGCCACAGGCTCGCCGGGTCCCTCTTCTCCCCCGCCCAGAAAACCGCAGCCTCCACAGCCCAGGGCCAGCGCCGCCGCCAGCGCCCCGGCCAGGATACGCCGCCGGAGCCGCGCCTGTTTTACATACTTCATTTTGACTCCTCCCGTTCCTAAAGAATCGTTCTATTTCCGCGCTCAAGCCCCCGCAGGGGAATACGCGGCACGATTTTCCAAATTATGTATTTCTCCTTTTCAAATTCTCCAATGCGGACATATTGTTCTCCAAAACCGTCCCAAGCGTTGGACAACGCTCCCATTCCGGGCAGCCGCCGCAGGTGGAAACGTCTTTTCCCAGGGCGCATTTCCGAATTTCACACATCGCCTCACAGAATATCGTTTTCGCGCCTTTGGAACGGCAGCCCTCGCAGTGAATATGTTCCGGCAGAATCGGAGCGTGATTGAGCTCCGCCCACAGCTTCGCCGTTTTTTCCCGCAAGGCTTGGTCGTTGCGGACCGTGGCGATATAGGCATCGCATGTTTCACAGTCCAGCCCGCAGTATCCGATCTGGTCGTCCATTGGCCCCCACCTCCTGAAATATACGCGCCGCAGATAAAACCCAGCCGGAAACGGCGGATTCCTGTATTGATGGCATATGGCCGGCATCCGGCCCGGCGCGGCTTTGGTCTTGCCTCCAGTGTACCATGTATCCCGTGCCCCGTCCAGACGCAAAAATACCGCCAAGGCCCCCTTACGGTAAAGGGGCCTTGGCGAAAAAGTCGATTGATGGCAAAGCCGGCACGGAAGCGCGCGGACACGTCCGCGCCCCCTCCTTGTGCCCACGCTGCGGCATCATGTACAGGTTTCCACCTTATCCATTCTTCCCGGCCAGACGGCACACCAGGAACGCCAGAGCGTCCGTCAGGACGATGGTGGGCCCCACCGGTGTGGAAAGAAGGATGGACACGAAAATCCCAACCGCCGCGCAGGCCACAGCCAGGGCCGCCGCCGTGAACGTCACGCCCCGGAAGCTCCGGCACAGCCCCATGGCCGAGAGGGCCGGGAACACCACCAGAGCGGAGATCAGCAGGGAACCCACCAACTCCAAGGCCAGCACGATGACCACCGCCGAGAGCACCGCCAGAAGCAGATTGTACGCCCCGGCCCGGATGCCCGTACCCCGGGCGAATTCCTCGTCAAAGGTCACCGCGAAAAGGCGGTGATAGCACAGGGCGAACACCCCCAGCACCGCCGCCGCCATCACGCCCGCCAGGGCCACATCCCCGGCGGTGAGGGTGAGGATGGAGGCAGAGCCAAAAAGAGTGCTGCACACGTCCCCGGCAATGTTGGAGCTCACCGGAAAAACATGGAGCAGCAGATAGCCCGCTGCCAGGGCCGCGGAGGACAGCATGGCGATGGCTGCGTCCCCCTGGATGCGGCTGCTGCGGCCTGTGCGGAGCAGCGCCACGGCGCTCAGGGCCGTCACCGGCAGCACCAGGGCCATGGGCGCCGCCAGGCGCAGCACCGTGGCCACCGCCAGGGCCCCGAAGGCCACGTGGGACAGCCCGTCCCCGATGAAGGAAAAGCGCTTGAGCACCAGCGGCACCCCCAGCAGCCCCGCGCACAGGGCCACCAGCACCCCCACGGCAAAGGCATAGCGCACAAAGGGGAAGGCCAGGTATTCCGCCAGCCGGGCATACAGCTCGCTCATTGGGCACGCCTCCCTTCCGGATGTTCTGTGAGGAAGGCCTCCCGGGTGCCGAAAAAGCCCTGGCCGTGATCCAGGTACAGCACATGGCTGGCATAACCCAGGGCCGTGCCCAGGTCGTGGGAGACCATGACCACGGTCATCCCCTGCTCCCCGCGGAGCCGGGCCAGAATCTCATAGAGCTCTCCCGCCGCCTGGGGGTCCAGCCCGGTCACCGGCTCGTCCAGGAGCAGCATTGTCCGGGCCGCGCACAAGGCCCTGGCCAGGCGCACCCGCTGCTGCTGTCCGCCGGAAAGGGCGTGGAAGCTCTTCTTCGCCAAAGGCAGGATACCCAGCTCTTCCATAAACCCGTCGGCCCGCTTTCGGAGCGCCAGGCCATACCAGGGCCGCATGGCGCAGTGGTGCAAAAGCCCCGAGCGCACCACCTCCCCCACGCTGGCGGGAAAGTCCTCCCGGGTCTCTGTGTGCTGGGGCAGATAGCCGATGTCCTCCAGGGAAAATCCCTCCCCCAGACACACTTCCCCTTTCACCGGGCGCAGCAGGCCCAGCAGGGTCTGAACCAGGGTGCTCTTTCCCGCGCCGTTGGGCCCCAGGATACACAGGTAGTCCCCCTGGGATATGGTGAAACTCACGTCCTCCGCGGCGATGTTCCCCGGATGGCCCAGGCTCAGGTCCCTGCACTCCAGCAGCGGCATTTCACATTTCCCCTTCCGCGCCCAGGGCGCATTTGAGTATCTCCAGATTCCCCGCCATGGCGGAGAGATAGGTGTAACCAGCGTCGATCTTCTCCCAGCTGACGGACTGCATGGCGTCCAGGGTGAGCACCTCCGGCGCAGGGCCCTGGACGCACCGGGCCACAGCCCGGGCCACGGCCCCGTCACCCCCTTCCACCGCCAGCACCGCCGGCAGGCCCAGGGCATCCACCCGCTCCGCCAGGAACACCACGGTCTCAAAGCTGGCATCCGTGTCCGCGGAGCAGCCCGGGAATGCCGCGTAGTAGTTCAGGTGATAGTCCTCCGTGAGGTAGCGGAAGGGGAAACGGTCCCCAAAAACCAGCGTGTCGTACCGCCCCGCCGCCACCGCAGCGGCATAGGCTCCGTCCAGTTCCTCCAGCGCCCGGCAGTAGTCCCCGCAGTTGTCGTAGATGGTCCCGGCATACGCCGGCAGCAGCCCCGCAAGGGTATCCCCCAGGGCCTCCGTGAGCATGGCGGCGTTTTTCAGGGAAAGCCAGACATGCTCGTCCAGTTCCTCCGCTTCCGCCCCGTGCCCGGCGTGGCCGGCCTCGGCCTCCATGCCCTCCACGGTCTCCTCCTCCAGCAGCCGGTCCCCCAGGGCCTCCGTCAGGGAGAAAAAGGTGCTCTGCCCGGAAAACTCCGCCGCCAGCTCCGCGGCCCACTCGTCCGAGCTTCCCCCCACATAGACGAAAAGGTCGCACCCGGCGATGGCCGCCACATCCTCCACCGTGGGCTGGTAGCTGTGCATCTCCACGCCCGTGTCCGTGAGCAGCGTGAGCTCCACATCCGGCACCCCCGCTGTCAGCGCCCGGAGCCAGTCCCAGGGCGGAAAGACCGTGCACACGATCCGGAACCCCTCCGCCGCCTCCCCAGCCGGCGCGCCGCAGCCGCCCATGAGGCACAGCGCAAGGCACAGCGCCAGCAAAAGCGCCGCCGCCCGTTTTCCCATTGTGCCCCTGGCCATACGCCGCCTCCTTTTCCCTGCTGGGGGAGATCCGTCCTCTTACACAATACAAAAGCCCGGCAAACAAGGCTCCGGCCCTCTTTGCCAGGCTTTCTTTATTTTACCACCAATGCCGCCGTTGTCAATCGCGCCCCGGCGCATTTCCCTTGCCGCGCCGCCGGGCTGCCAGCCCCACGCCCCAGCACACGAGACCCAGCAGCACCAGCCCCGCCGCGATGAGCGCCATCACGTTTTCCGCCACGGCATTGGGCTGGGCCCAGCAGGAGAAGTCCGGCCGCAGGCCCAGGGGATGAGGCTGATCCGTCCAGGCGCCGGGGATAAATCCGGCGCAGTGATCCACACCCCAGGGGAGGAACACGGCGTAAACCCCGGACCACACCAGGGCTGCCCCGGCCCTGATCCAGCGCGTCACGGGGAGATAGCGCAGCGCCGCCAGAAGCCCCCAGGGCCACAGCAGCAAATAACCCGTCAGGGGCAGCGCGCCCAGGAATACGCTCCAGTTGGGAAGGCTCACTGCCAGCACCGCCAGCACCAGCGCCGTCTCCAAAACGCAGTAGAGCAGCGCCTTGTGCCGCGCCGCCGTCCCCGGCAGGGGCAGCTGCCGCAGCGCCACCGGCGCGAACACCAGGCTCAACCCCAGCAGTGTTCCCGTCAGGGCGGAAGGCAGCCAGCTTCCATCCTTCCCATACCAGGCACAAACCGCCAGCAGCAACATCAGCAGCGCCGTCTCCACGGCGAGATAGACCGTCAGCTTCCGCTCCCGGATCCAGGCGGGCAGGGGCAGCTGCCCCAGCGGGAGCGGCAGCAGTACCGCCCCCATCCCCAGGAGCGTCCCCAGCTGGGCCACCGGCACCCAGCGCAGCGTCCCGGCAAACGCCCCGCATACCGGCAGCAGCAACATCAGCCACGCCGTAAAGCTCCCCAGGGCCGCGGAGGCCCGGTATCGGGGCAACAGCGCCGGCAGCAGCGTCAGGGAAGCAGCCATGCCCTCGGCACAGACGACGATCCAGAACCAGTCCACCCTCCCGTCGCTGAGCCAGTCCCCCAGAAGGCAGCCCAGGGCGGCGGCGCCATATAAAATATACTGGCTCCAGCGAATGTTCCGCATCAGCCGGAGATAGCGCGCCGCCAAACGCTCGGCGTTCCGGGCCTGGGTGTCGTCGCTGGCGGTGAGGAGCTCGTGCTCCGTGATCTCCAGCACGGCGCAGATGTCCCGGACCATGCTGATATCAGGGTAGGATATTCCCCGCTCCCACTTGCTGACGGCGGACTCGGTGACGAACAGCCGTGCGGCGAACTCCCGCTGGGTGAGACCCAGTTCTTTTCTTCGGCGCAGGATATACGCGCCCAGATTCTTTTTGTTTTCCATGGGAAAACCTCCGTCGGTTTTTGCCTTGCAAGGTCGTCCCCACCTTAGTCCTTTTCCCACGCCCCTGTCAATGTTTTTGCCGGTTTTCCCGCCTCGACTGTCAAGCCACCCCCGCTTTTCCCTCGTTTTTCCTTGGTTTTGCGCCGGCTGCCGCGCATTTGCGCGACGGCACTCTTATAGGCGCACGGGCAGTTTTTCCGCCCACTCGGTCTCCCGGAATCCCAACAGGACCCAGTTGGGAGACACCAGGATGGGCCGCTTGACCAGCATGGGGTCCCCAGCCAGAAGTTGCAGCTGCTCCGCCTCGGACAGGCCGGCCAGACGCTCCCGAAGGCGCAAGTTCTTATAGGAAGCGCCGCTGGTATTGAAAAAGCGCCGCCAGGGCAAGCCGCCGCGCCGCTGCCACGCCAGAAGCTCTTCCTCCGTGGGGGGCTCCTGGCGGATGTCACGGGCGGTGTATTTCCAGCCCCGGCTGTTCAGGAAGTCCCTGGCCCGGCGGCAGGTGCTGCAACCGGGAAGGCAGACAAACAGCAGCGGCTCCTCCTCCCCCTCCATGGGCGCAAAGCGCGGTTGGATCACGCCGCCGCGCTCCACCAGCTCTCCCCACATGGCCGCCGGGCGGACCCACAGGGCCTTTTCCCCGTACAGCGCCCGGTACACCACCATGGGTTCCAGGGTCTCCGAATGCGTGGCTATCCCCAGGACCTCATACTCCCCGCCTTTGAAATGGCGGTATTTTCCCGGTCTGATCTCCATAGTACTCTCCTTTTTCTCGATTTTTCTATATTAAGCTCTCTCCATTGTAGAGTTTGCAAAAGCAGGACGGGCACTTACCCTGACTATTTTCCGCGTTTTCCCGCCACACGCCCTCTATGTGCAAAAACCGGGCCCGGGCAAAGCGGTAGCTCAACAGGGGACGGTTCCGGGCGTTGTCCGTGTGGGCGCAGACCAGATACTGGCCCGGGAGAAAGCCTGTCACCAGGAGGCTGTGGTAAAAGCGCCCGCCGGCGTCGCCCAGCTGGATCACATCGCCCAGCTCCAGGCCCCCCGCCGCCACCTGCCGGGCGAAGGGCCCGGGGCTCTGCTCCTGGCGGACCAGATACTGGTAGAGGAATTCCACCGCCGTCCAGGCGGGGGCCCGGTCCTCCGGGCTGCGGTAATACCAGCCTGAGTCCCGGTAATCCATCAAGCAGCTCCCGGCATAAAGGCACTGGGAGATAAAGTTTGTGCAGTCCCCGCCCAGCTGGGAAAAATCCAAGAACAGGGGGTTGCGCCCCAACGCCCAGCGCTGGGCGTAGACCTGGGCGCATGTTCGGTAGTACGGCGCCGATATCGGCATGGCAATCCCTCCAAAAAAACGGATATGCCATGCTATGCCGTCCGTGGCATCCCGGTGACTACCTCCCGCAGATACTGCGGATGCCTATAAGGGCGGCGTCCACGTCCGCCGGGGTATTGGCCCAGCCCAGGGAAAAACGGACGGTGCCCTGGGGGAAGGTGCCCAGGGTCCGGTGGGCGCTGGGGGCGCAGTGGAGTCCACAGCGGGTGAGGACGCCAAACTCGCTCTCCAGGCGGTAAGCCGCCTCTGCATTGTCCATTTGTGGAAAATCCAGAGAGATCACGCCTACTCTGCCCCGGATATCCGGCAAGCCGGCCAAACGCACCGGGAGCCCTTTAAGCCCCTCCAGGAACTGGGCGGTGCGCTCCCGCTCGTGGCGCTCCAGGGCGGCGATCCCCGTCTCCTTCACAAAGGCCACCCCCTTCCCCAGGCCCAGGATGCCTGGGATGTTCTGCGTGCCGGACTCAAAGCGGTCCGGCAGATAGGGCGGCTGTATCTCGCTGTCTGAGGCGCTGCCGGTGCCCCCGGTGCAGATGGGCTGAAGCTGCGCGGCAAAGTCCTCCCGGAGCAGCAAAGCGCCGATGCCCTGGGGCCCCAAAAGGCCCTTATGCCCCGGCACGCACAACGCTGCGAGGCCCAGGGTACCAAAGTCGATGGGCAGATGCCCCGCCGTCTGGGCGGCGTCCACCGCCAGAGGGATGCCCTTTTCCCGGCAGAGGGCCGCCGTTTCCTCCAGGGGGAAAACGGTACCGCAGACGTTGGAGGCATGGCTCACCAGGATGAGGCGGGTGTTCCCCCGGAGCAGGGGCGCCACGTCCCCCGGCCGTGTGATCCCCTGCCGGTCCGCGGGGATGCGGGTGAACGTGATCCCCGCCTCTGCCAGCTCCGTCAGGGGGCGCATCACGGCGTTGTGCTCCAGGCTGCTCACCAGCACATGGTCCCCCGGCCGGAGAAAGCCCCGGAGGATCTGGTTGAGACCCCAGGTGGCGCCGGGGGTAAAGAGCACGTGGGTCTCCCGGCCCGGAAAGGCGAACAGCTCCTTCAGTGCGGCGCGCACGTCCAGTACCGCCATGGCGGCGTCGTTGGCGGGGCCATAGGTACTGCGATTGATGTTGACCCCCACATGCTCCAGATACGCCGCCATCGCCGCCCCCACGCCCGGGGCCTTGGGAAAGGAGGTGGCGCCGTTGTCCAGATAGGTCATCCTCCTTGCCTCCTCTCATTGTGGAAATACCGGAAGGGCGGCGCCCGCCGGGCCCGTCCTCCGTGGGAAATCAGTATACCATATTTCTTCACGCTGCGCCACCGGAAAAAGCCGGCCCGAACGCAAAGCGGAGGGACGGAGGGATCGCCCCCGTTCCCGCTTCCATACCCCTTTGCATAAAAGCCCCTCTGCATATCATATAAGGAAATCCGGGGCTGTTTGGCGCGGCAGGTGCGCCAAACGGCTCCGGATCGTTTTTGCCCGGCATTTTGGTTTTGCAGCGGCTCCCGTTTCCTTTACCGGCAGAGAAGCTCTTCCAGCTTTTCCTTGTAAAGGGCGCCGTCGATGGCGGTGATGACGGTGCAGTTGGGCGCCGTTTTGCCGTAGGGCGCCTGGGCAAAGCCGTCCATTCCCGCCAGGAGATGGCCGTCGTAGAGGATCACCTGGCCATAGGTAGCCGGGTCCTCCACACAGACGTGGGAGACGCACGCTGCACTCCCCTTCACCATCTCCGGCCAGAGCATGCAGCCCAAGGTCACCGCGTCCGGCAGGTCGATCAGGTCGCTGCCCCAGTGGGCGATGCTGAACTCCCGTAGCTTGCAATTGCTCTCCACGGCAAAGCGGGCGCATTTCCCGCCGTTTTTCAGGAGGCGGTCCGTATCCTCCACGTTCCAGGCGGCCTCCCGGGTGCACATGTCATAGCCTACGATGGTCACCGGCACGCCGAAGTCCAGCATGACCTTATAGGCCTCCGCGTCGGCATAGACGTTGAATTCCGACACCGGTGTGGTGTTCCCCGGGCCGAAGCCGGAGGTACCCATGGTCCAGATGCTCTTGAGCCGGGCCATGACCGCTGGGGCTTTCATCATGGCCAGGGCCACGTTGGTGGCCGGACCGATCACCGCCAGCTCAATCTCATCGGGGTACTGCTCCACCAGGCGGATGATGGCATCCGCCGCGTGCTCCCCCGCCACCGGGGAAATGGTGGGGTGGATGAGGTCCCGGTCCCCCATGCCGTCCTCCCCGTGGACATTCCGGGCGTGGACCGGCGGGCGCATCAGTGGCCGGTCCGCTCCCAGATACACCGGCGGCAGGGGATTGCAGCCGGAGATCTCCGCCGTCATCAGGCAGTTGCGGGTGGCTTGGTCCAGAGGGACGTTCCCGCTCACTGTAGTAAGGGCCAGCACCTCTGCCTCCGGCTCCCGCAGCGCCAGCAGCAGCGCCACCGCATCGTCTGAGCCCGTGTCCGTATCAATAATGATCTTGCGCATGGTTAGACCTCCTTTGTCCGGTTTTTTTGATTGTATCACGTCGTGCGGGACGGCGTCAATGGTATGGCAGAGATGGGCAAAGGACATGCACCGCGCCCATTTTCCGGCATAGGATAAACCGGAAATTGCCCAAAGGAGCGTGTGATATGGATTGTCATTCTGCCAAGAAAGAAGCCAGCAACTGCCCGTGTGACCACGGCCCGGCCCCCTTTACCGCC
>CDZQ01035017.1_pt1 | contig 14873 bp, 10 predicted proteins | sample 554831 | NCBI WGS metagenome assembly CDZQ01 (sample SAMEA3182112, study PRJEB8094) | gut metagenome | biome: human; feature: gut; material: Stool; isolation source: human stools | place: Canada | collected 2013-05-06
CCAGGTATCTCTTTTAGAGATACCTGGTTCCTTTTATTTGTTAAATTTGACGGGAAAATGGTCTGATTGCACAAAAAACGCGCATTCGATTTAGTTAAGGGTTTACATGGATTTTATAGACAAACAAAGGGTTGTATGGTATAATATATTTGAAAACTTTGCAGATTTTTCTGCAAACTTTTATTATGTAGACGCATAAAATAGAAGTCAGATTGAAGAGGGGAGAACAATCGGGATATGGAAGCGTTTGATTTTTCGGTTGTGGATCAGATTATTGATAATCACGGGGCATCGCCGTCTGCGATCATTGCGGTATTGCAGGATGTTCAAGAACATTATCGTTATTTGCCAAAACCTGTTTTTGCTCGCATGGCTCAGCGATTGGGAGTCAGCGAAACAAAGATTTACAGTGTTGCTACGTTTTATGAAAATTTTTCGTTGGAACCCAAAGGTAAATTTGTGATCCGGGTTTGTGACGGAACCGCCTGCCATGTTCGGAAATCCGTTCCGATTTTAAAGCGGTTAAGAGAGGAATTGAATCTTTCGGAGCAAAAGCGTACAACAGACGATCTGGCTTTTACAGTAGAAACGGTATCTTGCTTGGGTGCCTGCGGACTGGCGCCGGCATTGACGGTGAACGATGTGGTTCATCCTTCTATGACGCCGGAAAAGGCATCGGAATTGATTGCAAAATTAAAGGAGGAACTGTAGCATGCTAAACTCAAGACAGCAATTGGATGATTTGAGGGCTGTATACAGGCACTCTATCGAGCAGGAGAAAAAACGCATCTTGGTCTGCGGTGGAACCGGTTGTGTTTCCAGCGGTTCTTTGGATATTTTTGAAAGACTAAAACAACTCATGCAAGACCGCGGAATAGCATGTTCGGTGGAATTGCAAAAAGAACCTCACCAAGACAGTGTAGGATTAAAAAAGAGCGGATGTCACGGCTTTTGTGAAATGGGGCCGTTAGTACGTATTGAGCCGTTCGGTTATTTGTATGTGAAGGTTCAGCTTTCAGATTGTGAAGAGATTGTAGACCGGACCATTTTGAAAGGTGAACATATTGAACGGTTGGCATATCAACGGGACGGCGTGATGTATCGTCGGCAGGAAGATATTCCGTTTTATAAAAAACAGACCCGAATGGTATTGGAACATTGCGGGCATATTGATGCAACGTCAATTTTAGAATATATCGGCATCGGTGGCTATGAGGCTTTTGAAAAGGCATTGTTTGATATGTCTGCCGATGATATTATTGCAGAGATTTCCGATTCGAATTTGCGCGGTCGTGGCGGCGGTGGATTTCCGACGGGGAAAAAATGGAGTCAGGTTCGTCGGAATCAGGCCGATAAAAAGTATATTGTATGTAATGGTGATGAGGGAGACCCCGGCGCTTTTATGGACCGGAGTATTATGGAAGGCGACCCACATCGAATGCTGGAAGGAATGATGATTGCCGGGATTGCGTGCGGTGCCGACGAGGGATATATCTATGTCCGAGCCGAATATCCGATGGCGGTTATGCGTCTGCGTACTGCCATTGAGCAGGCGGAACAGCTGGGCTTATTGGGCGATCATATTTTAGGAACGGATTTTTGTTTTAGAATTCATATCAGCCGAGGTGCGGGTGCGTTTGTTTGTGGTGAAGGCAGTGCGCTGACTTCTTCTATCGAGGGCAAACGGGGAATGCCGCGTGTCAAACCTCCGCGCACGGTAGAACATGGTTTGTTTGATAAACCGACCGTTTTAAATAATGTAGAGACTTATGCCAATGTGCCGATCATTATCCGAAAAGGAGCTGACTGGTACAAAACCGTGGGCCCGGAAAACAGTCCTGGCACGAAAGCCTTTGCCCTGACGGGAAATATTGTGAATACCGGGTTGATTGAAGTTCCGATGGGGGCTACGTTGCGGGATGTCATTTTTGATATCGGCGGCGGAATGCGTGACGGCGGAACCTTTAAAGCGGTTCAGATCGGCGGTCCGTCCGGAGGCTGTCTGATTACGGCGGATCTGGATTTACCGTTAGATTTTGATAGTTTGAAAAAAGCCGGCGGCATGATCGGTTCCGGCGGCCTGGTAGTTATGGATGAAAAAACCTGTATGGTAGAAGTTGCACGGTTTTTTATGAATTTTACGCAAAACGAATCCTGCGGTAAGTGTGTGCCCTGCCGGGAGGGAACGAAGCGTATGTTGGAAATCTTGGAGCGAATTGTTGCCGGAGAAGGCCGTGATGGCGATATCGAATTGTTGGAAGAACTGGCGGATACGATTTCTTCAACGGCTCTGTGCGGTTTGGGAAAAACGGCTGCGCTGCCTGTCATCAGCACGATTAAAAATTTTAGGGCAGAGTATGAGGCTCATATTTATGATAAAAAATGTCCTGCCGGCGCTTGCCAGAAATTAAAGCGGATTTACATTGATCCGGATTTATGCCGTGGTTGTTCGAAGTGTTCCAGAATCTGTCCTGTCAGTGCGATCAGCGGGCAGATAAAATCCGCCTTTGTAATAGATTCCGGCAAATGTATCAAGTGCGGAACATGTATTGATGCTTGTGCATTTCATGCGATTAAGGAGGGCTAAAGATGGATCAGACACAGATGATGACAATAGACGGGATGCCTGTTGCGATAAACGGAGAAAAAAATTTACTGGAACTGATTCGCAAAGTAGGGGTCAAGATGCCTACCTTTTGTTACCATTCGGATTTGTCTGTATATGGCGCTTGCCGGATGTGCATGGTAGAAAATGAGCGTGGCGGATTGGAAGCGGCTTGCTCTACGCCGCCTCGTCCCGGGATGAATATTCGTACCAATACCGAGCGGCTCAGAAAATACCGTAAGATGATCTTGGAACTTTTGCTTGCCGACCATTGCAGGGATTGTACGACATGCTCCAACAATGGACATTGTAAATTACAAAGTCTGGCGATTCGATTTAATATCAGCGATGTTCGGTTTCCGAATACATCTCCTAAACCCCGAGTAGACGATTCGTCGGTTTGTATCACGCGCGATGCCAGCAAGTGTATTCTTTGCGGGGACTGTGTGCGGGTTTGTGACGAGATTCAGGCTGTCGGTGCGATTGATTTTATCAATCGAGGATCAAAGATGTATATCGGAACGGCGTTTAATAAACCGTTGCCTGAGACGGGGTGCGTCGGATGCGGACAATGCTCGTTGGCCTGTCCGACCGGTGCGATTGTAGTAAAAAATCATGTAGAACAGGTTTGGAAAGTATTGGATGATCCTGCGGTACGAGTCTCTGTTCAGGTAGCTCCCGCTGTTCGGGTTGCGATTGGGCGTGAATTCGGACTCAGTGACGGCGAAGATTGTATGGGGAAAGTGGTTACGGCTCTGCGGCATATGGGATTTGATGAGGTATATGACACCTCGACAGCGGCAGATTTAACCGTTATGGAAGAAGCTGCTGAATTTGTACAGAAATTTTCAGAAGGAAAAACCGCTCAAATGCCGTTGTTTACATCCTGTTGTCCGGCTTGGATACAGTTTTGTGAGAAAAAGCATCCGGATATTTTACCATATCTTTCTACTTGTCGATCTCCTATGCAAATGTTTGCGTCGGTCCTTCGAGCACATAACGAAACCAAGAAAGACGGCGTTTGTTATAAGCATGTAGCAGTTATGCCGTGTACGGCAAAGAAATTTGAGGCACAGCGGGAGGAATTTCGTAAAAACGGATTGCCGAACGTAGATTATGTGATTACGACACAGGAACTGATTCAGATGATTAAAGAATCCGGTATTTTGTTCTCGGACATTGAGCCGGATGGATTAGATATGCCGTTTGCTTTAAAATCCGGAGGCGGCGTGATTTTTGGCGTAAGCGGCGGTGTTACGGAAGCTGTTTTACGGCGCATTTCAGAAGATAAATCGGCAAAAGCGATGCGTGAAATTGCCTTTCAGGGCGTTCGCGGATTAAAGGGAGTGAAGCATGCCGAAGTAACCGTCGATGGGAAACTTGCTCAGATAGCGGTAGTCAGTGGGCTAAGAAATGCCGAAAATCTGATCGAGAAGATAAAAAACAAGCAAGTGCATTATGACTTTGTTGAGGTGATGGCTTGTCCTGGCGGCTGTATTTGCGGCGGTGGGCAGCCGTTCGTTCCCAAAAAGTCTAAACAGTGCAGAAGCGACGGTCTTTATAATACGGATAAGGTCAGCAGTATGAAGTCTCCGGACGAAAATCCGGTGATGAAAGAACTGTATGCCGGATTATTGAAAGGCAGAACGCACGAATTGCTGCATGTGGATTACTTAAAGAGTTAGTAATAATATGAATTTTTAGACTTGCAAGGGTGAAAGGCCTCTCTGTTTGTTTCACAGAGAGGCCTTTTGTAATATAGAAGCTTGTTTTGCTGAAAAATAATAAAGCCGCAAACCTTTTATAATTAGGTTTGCGGCTTTTATTGTTGCTTTGTTACTGTTCGGCTTTATCCGTATTTTCCGATTTTTCTTCAGAAGAAGTCGGATTGTCCTTCATCTGAGTCTCTTTTTGAGCCTCGTCGGACGTTGAGGATAATTCTTCTCCGGCCAAGATCTTTTTGAATTCTGCCTCCGATAATTTTTCGCGTTCAATCAGATAAGAGGCTACTTTTTCAAGCTGTACCTTGTGCTCGGTCAAAATCTGAGTCGCTTTGGCGTAAGCGTCGTCCAGCAGTTTTTTGATTTCGCTGTCGATCAGCGATTCCAGTGCTTCGGATGCGTCCTGATGTGCAGCTAAGTCTCTGCCCAGGAATACCTCGTTATGGTCAGAACCAAAAGACATCGGTCCCACTTTATCAGACATACCGTATCGGGTTACCATATTGCGGGCAATTTGAGTTGCGCGCTGAATATCATTGGATGCTCCAGTTGATACATCATGCAAACAGATTTCTTCTGCCACTCGGCCGCCCAGCAGACCAACCAGTTCGTCCAGCATTTCATTTTTAGAAGAATAATTTTTTTCTTCCTTCGGCACATAGTAGGTGTATCCGCCTGCCAAGCCTCTCGGAATAATCGAAATTTCATGCACCGGATCGGTGTATTCAAGGAAAGTAGACGCGATTGCGTGTCCGGATTCATGAATGGCTGTAATTTTTTTGTCTTTTTCAGACATGCGGGCCGACTTTTTCTCTACGCCGACAATAACTTTTAAAATGGCGTCGTCCACGTCTGCAGAAGAAATTTTATCATGTTTTCTTCTAGCTGCAAGCAGCGCAGCTTCATTTAAAATGTTGGCCAAATCAGCAGGTGAAAACCCTGCGGTGGATTTTGCAATGTGTGCAAAGCTGACATCGTCACCAATTTTCTTGTTCTTTGCATGAATTTTCAAAATAGCTTCCCGTGCTTTTACATCCGGCAGATGAATCACAATTTGCCGGTCAAAACGGCCTGGCCGCAATAATGCACTGTCCAGTACGTCTGGACGGTTTGTGGCTGCCATGACGATGACGCCTTCATTTTCTTCAAATCCGTCCATTTCAACAAGTAACTGGTTCAATGTTTGTTCGCGTTCGTCGTGTCCGCCGCCGAGACCTGCGCCTCTTTGACGGCCTACCGCATCAATTTCATCGATAAAAATGATACAAGGGGCATTCTTTTTGGCTTGTTCAAACGTGTCTCTGACACGCGACGCACCTACACCAACATACAGCTCTACAAAATCAGAGCCTGAAATAGAGAAAAACGGAACGCCGGCTTCTCCGGAAGTGGCTTTTGCCAAATAGGTTTTACCGGTTCCCGGTGCGCCTACCATTAAAATACCTCGGGGAATTTTAGCGCCGATTTCTGTGAATTTCTGTGGATTTTTTAAGAAATCCACCACTTCAATCAATTCTTCTTTTTCTTCCTCTGCTCCGGCAACGTCTTTGAACATGACTTTCTTCTTGGAATCAGAGCCTAATTTTAATCGGGCTTTTCCAAAGCTCATTGCGCCTTTTGCGCCGCCGCCGTTCATTTGGTTGATCATCATGATGACAAAGAAAATCATGATTCCGCCAAACAGAACATAGGGGATAATAGATAACCAAATAGGCGTTTGACCTGCCGGAATCGTGTCAAATTCCATATTGTATGTGGATTGCCCTGTTTCAGCATCCACGGTTTTGATGTAGGGATCAACGTCTTCCAAAAACAGAGCAACGCTGTACAGTTCAAAAGATTGTTCTTTGGTCCCGTCGATTTCTTCTTTGAGTTGGAGTTTCAAGGTCGTGTTGTCAATGACAAACGATTCAACCTTTCCGTCTTTAAATTCGTTGATAATATCGGTATATTTCAGCTTTCGTGTAGATGTTCCGGACATCAACAACATCACTACCAGCGCCAGTATTAAGATCAACGCCGCATAAATGCCAAAACTTCTGTATTTTTTCATTTGTCCACCTCTTTTACTTGTTTGTGCCCGGTTCGATAATCGCTATGTAAGGAAGGTTTCTGTAACGTTCTCCATAGTCGAGTCCGTATCCGACAATAAATTTATCTTCAATACGCATTCCGCAATAATCCAGTCGTACTTCTGCTTTTCTGCGTTCCGGTTTGTCCAGCAGTGTGCAGACTTTTAAAGATTTTGGTTTTCGGGTATTAAGCAGTTGAATCAATTTAGATAAGGTATAGCCGCTGTCTAAAATATCTTCAACAATAATGATATCATAATCAGAAGCATTGATATTCAGGTCCATATTGATTTTTACATTTCCGGTCGAAGCTGTTCCTTTTCCGTAACTGGATACAGACATAAAATCGATGGCCAGCGGCATATCAATTTTTCGCATTAAATCTGTCATAAAAACGGTAGAACCTTTTAAGATTCCTACCAATAACAAATTGGAATCCGGTTTGTTTTTATAATCGGCTTCGATTTCTTTTGCAATCCGGCAAACAGCCTGCTGAATTTGCTGCTCGGATATGTACGTTGTAAGTTTATCTGCCATATCATACTCCTATATCATTGATACTTCTATATTATATATGCTTTTATCATGTAAATTTCAAACTAAATGTAACTTTTTTATCAATTCTTAATTTTTTATGTTTTTATTTGGTTTTTCTGGAAAAAACAGATACTTTATAGCCTTCTGAGTCCGCGGAACAGCATTCATCAGAGCCAAAACCAAAGACATAAATTACCTTACCCTGATATTCAATGACCGGGATTTGCGAACGCAGTTCACGCGGCACTTTACTGTCGATAAAAAGTTTTTTGAGTGTTTTGGTTCCTCTGCGTCGTAGTTTTATGGTGTCGGCCTGTTTGGGGGAGCGAACATATAAATCTGTAATATATTCTTTGGGGATATCTGCCTTAGTAGGGGTATAATCCAAAAGTAAGATTCGGTTGTCATCTAAGATATTAGGCCCTGCAAATAGCTTTCGGCATGCGATTGGAGAAAGCGGGGGATCGTTGTCGGACCGGATACGGAGCATGTCGTAACACCGTTGTACTTTGAGATTTTGACCGATATCTGTTTCGGCGCAAGAAGATTTTCCTCGGATTATTTGAATAATTTGCCGGGTAATTGGATAGGAAATCTGAACTCCCCGTTGTGCTGTGTAATCACGTACAACTCTGGATAATACCGCATCATGTGCTTTGCGTAATTTCTTAATATGCAGCTGCCCGTTTTCCGAAGCTTGCTTGAAGAGTTTTGCTGCCTGCTCGTTTAAAAAATAGTCATCCGTTTGAGCGATTTGTGAAAAACGATTGATTGTTTGATTGAGGTTAGGATTGATTTGCCTGAGTTGGGGCAATATGTCATTGCGCAATTTGTTTCGAGTACAACAATTCTCAAAATTAGTTTGATCCAGTGCAAACGGAACCTGGTTTTGGTTACAGTAGGTTTCCGTTGCAGATTTTGGAATCTGAATAAAAGGACGAATCAAAACAGCGCCGTTCGGCGTTAACCTTTTGGGCTGAATGGTTCTTGCCGTGCCGCATCCCCGCAGCAGGTCGAGAAAAAAAGTTTCTGTGCTGTCATCTGCGTTGTGGGCCGTTGCAATATGTGAAAATTGATGTTGGGTGCGAATTTGCTCAAAAAAGGCATACCGAACGGTTCGGGCATATTGCTCGATAGATGTTCCGGGTGATTTTGTTTGCCGGATATTGGCTTGGTGTGCATAAAACGGAACCCGATTTATCCGGCAATATTCCTGTACCATTTGTTGCTCTGCATCGGCTTGCGCGCGCAGACCGTGATGAATATGTGCTACAACAATCGGATATTGCGGTAGGTTTTTGATTAAAAAGTGCAGCAATGCCATCGAGTCCGGTCCACCTGATACGGCGGCAACAATACCGGTGCAATGATCGAATAAGCCATGATTTTGAATCGTTTGAAAAACAGTTTTTTCAAACTGAGCTGTGTTTTTGTTTTTCATCAATCTACCTATTATTTATTTTTGAGGTTCATCCGGAATCGCATTGGGGGGCAAAGACCTGTCAATAGAATTAAAGCGTGTATGGCTGCCATCCCAGTGTACGTCGAAGTGACCTGTTTTACCATGTCTGTTCTTGCTGATCCAAAGCGTACAAATACCTTTTTTAGGGGTGTTTGGTGCGTAAGTCTCCGGACGGTCCAGAAAAATAACAACGTCGGCGTCCTGCTCAATGGATCCGGAATCTCGAAGGTCGGAAAGTTGCGGTGTTTTATCTTCACGGCTGGTGATGCCGCGGCTCAACTGCGATAAAAGAATGACCGGAACGTGCAGTTCTTTTGCCATCAATTTGATAGACCGCGTATAGTCTGCAATTTCTTGAACACGGTTTTGACTAACACCGGAACCCATCAACTGCAGATAGTCAATGACAACCAATCCGAGATTTTTTTCTCTTCGGAGTTTTGCTTTCATCTCGGCAACGGTGATTGTAGAAGTTTCATCAAATTTAAAACTTGTACCCGCTAATCGCTTACAGCAAAATTCCCATAAATCACTCCACTGATTATCGTTGATCGTTCCCTTTTGCAATGCGTCATGATCAATGCCGCACGCCGTAGAGATGACACGACGTGCTAACTGTTCTTTAGACATTTCTAAAGAAAAGAACACAACCGTCTTTTTCGGATTAAACTGATTGGAGATGGCTATATTGTAAGCAACATTCAGCGCAAAAGAAGTTTTTCCGACACCGGGACGTGCTGCAAGAATAACCAAATCGCTTTTATTAAGACCCCCGACAAAGGTGTCAAAATCGCTGATGCCTACTTTAATCGCATCAAATTTGCCGGTTGTGTCATTTTTCATTTCCTGGATTCTGTTAAATTCCTGTCGTACCAGATGTTGTAAGGTTTCCAGCTCTCCGCTGTTTTCATTGGATTCCAAGTCGAACAGCTTTTGTGATGCGATATCGAGAACTTTTTCAGGATTCTCGTTCTCATAACACATCTTTCCGACTTGTTCGCAAATTTCAATCGTTTTGCGCAGCGTATATTTTTCTTTAACAACCCGAATATAGTATTCTGTTTTGGACACAACAGAAGCAGTCTCGGCAAGCGAGACTAAATACATCTTATCTTCTTCTGTTCGAAAATCTCCGTTATCCCGTAAAATTTCAAGTAGCCGAAGCGGTTCAATGGGTTCTGATAAATTAAACAGCTCACTCATTGCGCTAAAAATTACCTTATGTCGGTCAATGTAGAAGCTGTCCGGTGTCAGAATCCCCGCAACTTTAGAAAAAGTTTCAGGGTTAATTAAAATTTTCCCTAAAACAGCTTGTTCCGCTTCTAAACTGTAGGGGAGTTTTCGTTGTTCTTCCAATGCAGAATAATCAACTGCAGGTTTATTTTCAGCCATTTATCCTTATCCTTCAACAACTTTTATGTGAATTTGTGCAGAAATTTCGGGATAGAGCTTCACATCTGCCCGATAAGTTCCAAACGCCTTAATAGGTTCCGATAAAAGGATTTTTTTCTTATCAATTTCGATTCCTTTTTGTGCCTGCAGTTCAGCCGCAATTTCTTTGGAGGTGATGGTGCCAAACAATTTTCCTCCGGCGCCTGCTTTTGCTTTGAGTGTAACAATCTGATCTTTTAAGGCATCGCATTTTTTCTGTGCGGCTGCTTTTTCTTCTGCTTTATGAAAAGCCTTTGCTTCGTTTTGTGTATTCATTTGATTGATATTAGCCTCGTTGGCCTCTACCGCTAATTTTTTAGGAAATAAAAAGTTACGTGCATATCCGTCACTTACTTTAACCATTTGTCCCGCTTTTCCAAGCGCTTTGACATCTTGTTGTAAGATTACGTTCATTGTCAATCACCTTTCTGTGTGAAAATTTGTTTGTAGAAAATATTCGTCAATGGCCTTTTGTAATTTTTTCACAGCCTCATCAAGACTGATATTTTTAAGTTGAACGCCTGCCATGGTTTGGTGTCCGCCTCCGCCCAGTTTTTCCATAATCAACTGTACGTTAACAGCCCCAAAGGAACGGCCTGAAATATTAACAATTCCTTGTTTGTCTGCAAATAATGTAAATGCCGCTTGAACTCCTTCGATGTTTAGCATCTCATCAGCAGCCTGAGAGGCTGCAATTTTAAATTGTGGCCCTTGATCACCTTTCCATACGGCAATCGCTGCTGTTTTTTTGTACAAAACAGCGCTTTCCACTAATTTTGTGCGCTGCATATATGTTTGCATGTCTGTTTGGAAAAGTTTTTTGATTTGAACAGTATTAGCACCCATCTTCCGTAAGAACGAAGATGCCTCAAAGGTTTGCCGGTTGGTGCGGATTGAAAAACTTTTGGTATCCAGGTATATTCCGCTCAGTATAGCCTCTGCTTCGACCGCCGGAATGCGATTGATATTCATGTATTGAATCAATTCTGCAACCATTTCACATGTGCTGGATGCATAGGGTTCATGGAAAAAGATATCTGCATTTTCAATAAAATCTGCCGCTTTGCGGTGATGGTCTACAACCATAATTTTTGAGGCGTAATCCAACAATTTGGGCATCGTCGTATAGTCTTTGCGATGGGTGTCCACAACGCAGACAAGCGTTTTGGGTCCGGCCATAATCAGGGCCTGCTCTGCGGACACAAACAAGGAGGATATCTGTTTATCAGGAATCAGTGTTTCGTAAAGCTGATTGGCCATACTGTTTGTGATATCGTATACGATTCCGACCTTTTTCCCGGTTTCTAAGCCGATTCTTGCCATACCTACACAGGCGCCAAGACTGTCAAAATCTGACATCTGGTGACCCATAACCAATAAGGTGTCTGTTTGCTTTAACAGTTCCCCAAAAGCTCCGGCTACAACTCGAGATTTTACCTTAGAACGTTTTTCAATGCCTTTTGATGTTCCGCCAAAAAATTCAAATCCGTCCGGAGTTTTGATGACAGCCTGGTCGCCACCTCGGCTCAATGCCATGTCCAAAGCCAGGCGTGCCTGTTCATCACAGTCGGATAAACTTTTTGAACTTAGTCCGATACCGATAGAAATCGTTGGGGCAATTCCAGCAGCAATTTCAAGGGTTCTAACTTGATCTAAAATCGAAAAGCGCTCATCGGTAAAAATAGATAAATCTTCATTTTTGAAAATAAACAGATAAGATTCTTTATCTATTTTTCTTAAAACGCCATTCACGGATTGTGCCCATTGATCAATCATATTATCGATGGATAAAGTGGCCACACTTCGCTCAGAATCTTTAGAGTTTTGAAACAGCTCATCATAATTATCAATCAGGATATGTGCAATGACCGTTTTTTGTCTGTTATATTTTTGCTGTAATTGTTGCAGTTGCGTCATGTCAATAAAATACAGTACATACATTTCCCGATTATTGATAATGCTGCAGTCCATATATACGGTAAAATATTTTCCGGAAAAATAAATTTTCGATTGTCTTCGAGTCAATAATCGACTGTCAATTTTATTGACATTTTTTAACTTAATAATTTCATTCTCATCTGCAACAGAAAGGAAACTGTCATTGTACCATAAAACGGTTCCGTTTTTGTTTGAAATCAAAATAGGAATAGGGTACTCCGTGAGTCTTCTTTGGGAAGTAAGGTCCAGCATGGAAATAATATCGTTTGATAATTTTTTTGCTGAATGGGTTGAAAAGTATAGGTAGAGTTCATACATCAAAATGTATGCGCCGGATACAATCAGAAAAATCCGAGCGGTTGTATTAAAATCAGTTACACATAAAAAAATGGCTAATGTGATAATAAGAATGTAGTGAAGCCGTCGGACGACATGTTCGAAAATTTTGTTTTTCATAGTACGTCCCCTCCATCCAGATGTTTTCTAACATCGTAGTAGGCATCAAGTGTTCCCAGTAAAGCCAGAAAAGAAAAGAACAGGGAAATAAAAATGCCGATCACTAGAATTGCTAAAATGATCAATATTCTAACCCATCGTGAAAGGCCCGTTCGTCTTTGTAAAACATGATAGACTAAAGATAATCCGGCAAAACTAAGTGCAACGCCTAAAATGGTAACAAAGATATAGATAATCAGCGAAAATGCAGTTGTTCCGGAGGTGACATTTAGCATAAAGTAAAATAAGAGACTGATTACATATAACACGGCCCCTGTTTTACTGATTCGTACTTGTCCGAAATCTTGCATAAAAGAGGTGTCCATTTTTAGACTGGACAGTACTTTTTTCATCCAGAAATAATCAATAAAGGTAACTGCCATTGCAATGATTCCTAAAATAATAGGCATCTGATAGGTTAAACTGGTAAAAACAGAATTTGCAAATCCTTCTTTGCCCATTGCAAGCAAGGCTTGGAAAGTCGTTTGGTTCTGCTGCAAATTCGCGTAAACAGAAATTGCATTATAGATATCACTTGAAATTTGATTAATGCTCTCTTTAAAAGGTTCCAATGCGTCTTGTACAGAAAAGGACGGGCTGACCTCCATAATATAGGCACAAGTAATTAATAGGGCCATGATTCCTACTGTCAACAGAGACAATAAAATCATATCGTTCAGCGTTCCTTTTTTTCGGTACATCATGCCCAAAACTGTTCCGATCGGAACAAAAAGCATGATATAAATCAGTGCTTGGGCAATGCTACCGGTTACAAAAAGCATGCCGATAAAAACAAATACAGAAATGAGCGGGACAATAGCAGACTTATTGGTAGCCAGCGACATGGCAAAACACATACTTGCAACAATCAGCGCAGGCAAATACAGCACTGGGAGGAAAAATACCAGTGCCATACACGCAAAAGAAATAGAAGGAAATAGCCATGTCTGAAATTTTTTCATTGCGGGCTCCTTGAATCAGAGATCCTGTTAAATACAAATACCCTTTTTTCTACGGTTTAAAAAAGGTTTTTAGCTTTAAGATCTACATTAAAATGTTTCACGATATATTATATCATAATTTTTTGTATTTGAAAAGAGTTTTTGTGAAAAAATCGGCAGAATTCGTTTTTTATGCATGGAGTATTTTGCTCTTTGTTTTTTTGATATACAGTAATGATTTTTTTTCTTGCAAAAAACCCGGATTTATGTTAACATAAACAAGAGGAAAAGGAGGAAAAATCGATGGATTTATTTGCTTCTGAATTAAATCGGCAGCACGATCAACCCATGTATCGGCAAATTTATGAAAAAATTGCCGAACGGATTATTTGCGGAAAATTGTGTTTTGGCGAAAAGCTGCCTTCTAAAAAACGGTTGGCTCAGCAACTGGGTGTGAGTGTGATTACGGTTCAGACGGCATATGATATGCTGAGTGATGAAGGGTATATTCAGTCTCGTCCACGTTCCGGATTTTATGTTTGCCGAGTAGATCCATTATTAACGTCCGGCCGGTCTCCGCAAAAGCACAGGCATCAGCAAGAACCAGCCTTTCGATTTGATTTGCGAATGAATGCAGTGGATGCGTCTATCTTTCCGTTTAAGCAGTGGGCTGGGTTTATGCGCGAATCTATTTTAGACGGGCAAGACTTCTTAGTTGTCGGAGATACTCGGGGAGATCTGGAACTTCGTGAAAGTATTTGCCGGTATTTGAATACGGTTCGTGGCGTACAGTGTAATGAGCGTCAGGTATTGGTAGGAGCTGGAATTGAATCGTTGTTAGTCATGTTATGCCAGATATTTGATGCCGCTCGATTTGCAGTGGAAGAACCGTGTTATCCGAAAGTTCGAACTGTTTTGCGGAATTGCTCGAAAGATTTTTCCAGTATTGCTTTAGATGAGGAGGGGATTTGCATTGCTGATTTGGAACGTTCCGGTGCCGATATCGTTTATGTGACACCTTCTCATCAATTCCCAACAGGAATTACTATGCCCATAGGTCGCCGGATGGACCTGTTAAACTGGGCATATCGAGGTTCGAAGCAGGGGGAAAAGAGATATATCATTGAAGATGACTTCGGCGGTGAGTTTGATTTGGACGGGCGGCCGGTTCGCTGCTTGCAAGGTTTGGATCAAAACGCCAGTGTGATTTATATCGGATCTTTTTCTCGTGTATTAGCTCCTTCTGTTCGCGTGTCTTACATGGTGCTTCCGTTTGATTTGCTTGAGATTACGGAGCGCAAATTCCGTTCTTATTCTTCTACCGTGTCTCGTTTTGAACAACAGGCGCTCAGCCGTTTTTTAGACAGCGATTGTTTTTTGAGGCATGTGCGAAAAACACGTCACGCTTTGCGTCATAAGCGCGATGTGTTGCTAGAACTTTTGGAGCGGATACCTGTTCAATCCAGACCGGTTTGCCGACGAGAATCCGTTAGTTCTCATGCTGTTTTGCGATTACAAAAGAAAAATGCAGAAGCTTTTTGTCGCCAAGCTGCCGAGCGAGGGGTTCGCGTGATTCGGATGTCGGATTTTTACGCAAATCCTCAAAATGCAGACGGATCGGAAATTTTATTGGGAATTGCCGCGCCTTCGGAGCAAGATATCCGTTTGGCA
>CDZQ01025284.1_pt1 | contig 14829 bp, 13 predicted proteins | sample 554831 | NCBI WGS metagenome assembly CDZQ01 (sample SAMEA3182112, study PRJEB8094) | gut metagenome | biome: human; feature: gut; material: Stool; isolation source: human stools | place: Canada | collected 2013-05-06
GGGCGGGGGCCAAAGGCCCCCGCCCTTGCTTTGGTTTGGCAGGCCCGGGGGCCCTTGGGCCCCCGGGCCGCCAAACGCCGCCCCCCCGTGGGGAGGCAGGGTTTACAGCCGCCTGCCGGGCAAGCGGGTTACGCCGAGCGGGCGGGTTAGATCTCGTTCCCCGGGAATTGGGGGATGCCGGCAAAGCCCGGCTTGAGGTCTTCATCGGTGGGGATATAGTCGCTCATCTGGCCGTCGTTGAACCGCTGATAGGCCACCAGGTCAAAGTAGCCGGTGCCGGTAAGGCCGAAGAGGATGGTTTTTTCCTCGCCGGTTTCCTTGCAGCGCAGGGCTTCCTGTACGGCGGCATAGATGGCGTGGCTGCTTTCCGGGGCGGGGAGGATGCCCTCCACCCGGGCGAAGTCCACCGCCGCCTGGAACACCTGGGTCTGGGTGACGGACTGGGCTTCCATGAGACCGTCATCGTAAAGCTGGGACAGGATGGAGCTCATGCCGTGGTAGCGAAGGCCGCCCGCGTGGTTGGGGGCGGGGATGAAACCGGAGCCCAGGGTATACATTTTGGCCAGGGGGCAGACCATGCCGGTATCGCAGAAATCGTAGGCAAACTTACCCCGGGTGAAGCTGGGGCAGGAGGCGGGCTCGATGGCGATGATGCGGTAATCCGCCTCGCCCCGGAGCTTTTGGCCCATGAAGGGGGCGATCAAGCCCCCCAGGTTGGAGCCGCCGCCGGCGCAGCCGATGATGATATCCGGCTTGACGCCGTACTTATCCATGGCGGCTTTGGCTTCCAGGCCGATGACGGACTGATGGAGCACCACCTGGGACAGGACGCTGCCCAGCACATACCGGTAACCCGGCTGGGTGGTGGCGGCTTCCACGGCCTCGGAGATGGCGCAGCCCAGGCTGCCGCCGGTACCGGGATGGGCCTCCAGGATCTTGCGGCCCACCTGGGTGGTATCGGAGGGGGAAGGGGTCACGTTGGCGCCATAGGTGCGCATGACTTCCCGGCGGAAGGGCTTCTGCTCATAGGAGACCTTGACCATATACACCTTGCAGTCCAGGCCGAAGTAGGAGCAGGCCATGGACAGGGCGGTGCCCCACTGGCCGGCGCCGGTTTCGGTGGTCACGCCCTTGAGGCCCTGCTTTTTGGCGTAATAGGCCTGGGCGATGGCGGAATTCAGCTTATGGCTGCCGCTGGTGTTGTTGCCCTCGAATTTGTAATAGATCTTGGCCGGGGTCTGGAGCTTTTCCTCCAAGCAGTAGGCCCGGACCAGGGGGGAAGGCCGGTACATTTTATAAAAGTCCCGGATCTCCTGGGGGATCTCGATGTAGGGGGTGGTGTCGTCCAGCTCCTGGGCCACCAGCTCGTCGCAGAAGACGGGCTTGAGCTCGTCGGCGGTCATGGGCTTTAGGGTGGCGGGATTGAGCAAGGGGGCGGGCTTGTTTTTCATATCCGCCCTGAGGTTATACCATGCCTTTGGCAGCTCCTCTTCCTGGAGGTAGATCTTGTAGGGGATAGCCTGGTCTTTCATGGTATGGTTCTCCTTTCTGAAAGATGGAAAAATAGGGCTTCACAGGGGCGGGACCATACAAAAAGGCCCTCGTCCCTGACTGCTTTTTGCAGGGACAAGAGCCATTCAAACTCCTGCGGTGCCACCCGGCTTGGCGCTAATTGCGCCCACTCGATGCATACATACATATGCCGGTTTTTGCTAACGGAGAACCACCTCCGGCGCGCCTACTGTTGGTTCGGTTTGCCCTCAGGAGCCCATTCCTTCCGGCCTTCCTTGCCGCATTCCCACCGCCAGCGGCTCTCTACGAAGGAAGCGTCCAAAAGTACTTACTCTCCCTCAACGGTTTCAACTTGGTATGTAGTATACGCCCGGTCCGCGGGAGATGTCAACCCTTTTTTTAAGAAAAAATATTACGGTTTTTCCGGGGGCTTGCGCATGGTCAGGGAGATGCGGTTTTTCGTTTCCTCCACCTCCAGCACCCATACGGTGACCACGTCCCCCACCCGGACGGCTTCGCTGGGATGTTTGATCCGCCGCCCGCCGAATTGGGAGATATGGACCAGGCCGTCCCGGTGGACGCCGATGTCCACAAAGGCGCCAAAGTCCGTTACATTGCGCACAGTGCCCTTGAGCTCCATGCCGGGGACCAGGTCCTTCATCTCCAGCACGTCGGTGCGCAGCAGGGGTTTGGGCAGGTCGTCCCGGGGGTCCCGGCCGGGCTTTTGCAGCTCCCGGATCATATCCCGCAGGGTCAGGATACCCACCTCCAGCTCCCGGGACAGGGTGCGGGAGCCCACCTCCGTCACCTTCTCCCCCAGGGTGGCCAGGCAGCCGCCCCGGATATCCTCGGAAGTGAAGCCGAAGCGGGCCAGGAGGGCCTTGGCGATGGCATAGCTTTCCGGGTGTACGCCGGTATTGTCCAGGGGGTCCGTGGCCGCGGCGATCCGCAAAAAGCCCGCGCACTGCTCAAAGGCCTTGGGCCCCAGCTTGGGCACCTGCTTCAGCTGGGCCCGGGAGGTGAAGGGGCCGTTTTCCTCCCGGTAGGCGGCGATGTTTTCCGCCACCTGGCGGCTGACGCCCGCCACGTAGCACAATAGGGATACGCTGGCGGTGTTCAATTCCACTCCCACCTGGTTTACGCACCGCTCCACTACGCCCCCCAGGGCTTCGCTCAGGCGGGCCTGCTTCATGTCGTGTTGATACTGGCCTACGCCGATGGCCTTGGGGTCGATCTTCACCAGCTCGGACAGGGGGTCCTGGAGCCGCCGGGCCAGGCTGACGGCGCTGCGCAGGGATACGTCCAACTCCGGGAATTCCGCCGCCGCCAGCTTGGAGGCGGAATACACCGAGGCCCCCGCCTCGTTTACGATCACATAGGGGATGGACAAGCCCGACTCGGCCATGGTTTCCACAAAGAAGGCCTCCGTCTCCCGGGAGGCGGTGCCGTTGCCGATGGCGGCCAGGGTGACCTGATGCTTTTTGATGAGCGCCAGCATGGTTTTGCGGGCGGAGGGCACCTTGCCCTGGCCGGGCAGGGGATAGATCACCCCGGTGTCCAACAGGTTCCCCATGGCGTCCACTACCGCCAGCTTGCAGCCGGTGCGGATGCCCGGGTCCATCCCCAATACCACGTGGCCCCGGATGGGAGGCTGCATGAGCAGGTCGTTCAGGTTGGCTGCAAATACCCGGATGGCCGCTTCCTGGGCGGCTTCCGTCAGCTGGGAGCGGGTCTCCCGCTCCATGGCAGGCAGGATCAGCCGGCCATAGGCGTCCTTGGCCGCGGCCTCCACCAGGGGGGTAGACGGGGCCCCGGGCTTGAGGCTGCCTTGGGTCACGGCCTGCAAGGCGGGGCCTTCCGGCAGCTCCAAAGACACCTTCAGGAAGCCTTCCCGCTCCCCCCGGTCCATTGCCAGCACCCGGTGGCCTGCCATGGCCCGCACCGGCTCCGCAAAGTCGTAATACATCCGGTATACGGAATCCTCCTCCTTGGCGGCCTTGGTATGGATGCGGCCCTCCTTGGCGACGAGCTGGCGCAGCCGGGCCCGGATCTGGGCATCGTCGCTGTAGGTTTCCGCCAGGATGTCCCCGGCCCCTGCCAGGGCATCCGCCGGGGTGGCTACCCCCAGGGCTTCGTCCACATAGGCCGCCGCCAGCTCCAGGGGCGCCGGGTCCTCCATCCGCTGCTCCCATAGCCGCTCCGCCAAGGGGGCCAGCCCCTTTTCCCGGGCGATCATGGCCCGGGTGCGGCGCTTGGGCTTATAGGGCCGGTACACGTCCTCCAGCTCCGCCAGGATGGTGCAGCCTTCCAGGGCGGCTGTAAGCTCCTCCGTCAGCGCCCCCTGCTTGCTTAGGGCCTCCCGGATCTCCTCCCGCCGGGCTTCAAACCCCCGCAGGTATTGGATCCGCTCCGCCAGCTCCCGGAGCACTTGGTCGTCCAAGCCCCCGTGCTGCTCCTTCCGGTACCGGGCGATAAAGGGGATGGTATTTCCCTCGTCCAGCAGCTTTTCCACGTTTTCGATCTGCCAGGGGGCCAGGGCGGGGAATTCCTTTGTGAGTGCCTGTCGTATGTCCATGGTGATATGCTTGCCTCCTTGGGAGCCCTGGGTCAACCCAGCCGCTCCATAATGGTTTCCATAAGGGAGATCCGGTTGAAAGGGGTCATCAGATACAGGCCGTCCGTGTAGGGGGCCATGGCCTCCCCAATGGCGCAGCTGATCTCCACCGCCAACGCCTCCCCCTGGGCCCGGTCCTTATCCTGATACTGGGCCAGGATCTGTTCGCACACAAAAACGCCGGCGATCTCATTGTTTAAAAAACAGGCGTTCCGGTAGCTGACGATGGGCAATACCCCGCCGAGGATCTTTCCGTGTAGGGTTTGCCGGGCCAGCTTGAGGTTTTCTAACGCCTCCTGGGAATGCACCGGCTGGGTCAGGAAGGCGCAGATGCCATTGGCCTCCTTTTCCTGGGCCAGCTTGAGCTGTATCTGAAAATTTTTTGCATTTACATTCAATGCCCCATAGGCGCGCATGGGGTTGGGAAACACGGTGTCGTTCATGGCGGCCACATAGCTTGCCAGTTTGCGGGCGTTGAAATGGAACACGCCCTTTACCATGTCTTCCTGACCGCCGGCCACCGGGTCTCCGGTGACCAGCAGCACGTTGCGGATGCCCTCCATGGAAAGGCCCAGCAACAGGGCTCGGGTGGCGCTCAGGTTCCGGTCCCGGCAGGCCAGGTGGGGCAGGGGCTCGATGCCCAGCTCCCGCTTGAGCTTGCAGGAGAGCAGGCTGCTGTCCGCCCGGGGGCGGCCAATGGGACAATCCGCCACGGTGATCCCGTCCGCGCCGGCGGCCTGGAGCCGAGCGGCGGCCTCCATAAAGGGCTGGGCGCTGCCCTGGGCCGGGGGGTCCAGCTCCACCACCACCACCCGCTTGCCAGCTTCCAGCTTATCCCAAAGGGGATTGGGGGCCAGGGGGCTCTGGGCAGCCCGAGGAGCGGTGGAAGGGTCGGGGGAAGGGACGGTCGGGGCCTGGACGGCCACGGGCTTTTCCCGGCGGATGGTCTGGACCAGGGCGGCGATATGGGCGGGGGTGGTGCCGCAGCACCCCCCGATGATTTTAGCCCCCGCCCGAACCAGGGCCAGGCCCTGCTGGGCAAAGTAATCCGGCTGGCCCCGGTATACCACCCGGCGGCCCAGCACCGTGGGATACCCGGCGTTGGGCATGGCGCTGAGAACGGCGCCCTGGGGGTCCAGCTTTTGGAATTGCCGGAGCATATGCTGGGGGCCGCACACGCAGTTGAAGCCGGCGGCGTCCACCCCTTCGCAGGCCTGCATTCGGGCAAACAGCTGGGCGCCCCCCAAACCCTCCCGGGTATAGCCGTCCGGCTGCACCCCAAAGGACACCAGCAGGAAGGCGGAAGGGCACAGGGCCTTGAGCTGCCGGGCAAAATCCGCCACCCCCTGGTCGGAGGACAGGGTTTCCAGCAGGAAATGGGTGATCCCCTGGGAGAGGAAGAGCTGGGCCTGGGCCAGGTAGATCGCCGCCGGGTCCGCGTCCTCCAGAGCGGCCACCGGTCCCAGGTCCCCGAATACATAGGCCCCATAGGGGGCGGCGGCCTCCCGGGCCAGCATACACCCCGCAAGGATTGCCTTGCGGGCCAGGGATTCGCCGCCCTCCTGGTACATGGCGCCTAGGGCGAAGGTATTGGTCTTGACGGCCTGGCAGCCGGCGTCCAGATAGGCTCGGTGCATTTGCAGCACCTGTTCCGGCTGCTCCAAGCTAGCCAGCTCGCAGGAACCGCCGTACCTGGCGGCAAAATAGGTGCCCGTGGCCCCGTCAAACACCAGGGGGGCCTCCTGGGCAAGCAATGCGCGAATGTCCTTCATGCGGGAAAGGGCCTCCTCAGCCCAAGACCTTGCGGGCGATCTCCACCGACTGGCGGGCGTCCTTGGCGTAATAATCCGCCCCCATACGGCGGGCGTGCTCCGGCGTCACCACCGCACCCCCCACCAGCACCGCCGGGGGCGTTTCCATGGCCTTGAGGGCGGCGATGGTCTGTTCCATGGCGGGCAGGGTGGTGGTCATCAGGGCGGAAAGCCCTACCAGGGGCGCTTGATGCCGCCGGACCGCCTCCACAACGGCTTCCACCGGCACGTCCCGGCCCAGGTCTATGACCCGGAAGCCATAGTTTTCCATCAGGGTCTTGACGATATTCTTGCCGATGTCGTGGATATCCCCCCGCACGGTGGCCAATATGACCGGGCCCTTTTTCACCGGCGCGCCCCCTTGCTTTTCCAGCTGGGCCGCCACCTCCTGGAATACCGCCTGGGCCGCCTGGGCCGCTCCCATGAGCTGGGGCAGGAAGGCAGTCCCCTGCTCATAATCCAGCCCCACCCGATCCAGGGCCGGGATCAGCCGGGTCTCCACCAGGCTCAGGCCCTCTTCGGTTTGCAGGGCCTCCCGGGCCAGCCGGGCCGCCGCCCCAGGAAAGCCTCGGCGAATGGCCTCCTCCAGGGTCATGGCCCCGGAAGCCGCGGGGGCGGCTTCTTGGGGGGCTTGGGCAAAGCGGGCGATGTAGTCCCGGCAGCCGGCGTCCTCCCCGCTGATGGCCCGGCAGGCTGCCACCGCGTCCATCAATTCCGGTTGGTTGGGATTGAGGATGGGCAGGGTCAGCCCCGCGCCTAGGGCCTGGATGAGAAAGCTTCGGGTCACCTGGATGCGCTGGGGCAGGCCGAAGGAGATATTGGATATCCCCAGGGTGGTTTGCAGGCCCAGTTCCTCCCGGACCTGCCGGATGGCCTCCAGGGTCTCCCGGGCCTGGTCCTGCTGGGCGGATATGGTAAGGGTCAGGCAGTCGATCCACAGGTCCCGGCGGGGGATGCCCTGGGCCAGGGCCGCCTCCAGGATGCGCCGGGCCAGGGCCAGCCGCTCCTGGGCGGACTGGGGCAGACCCCCTTGATCCAGGGTCAGGCCCACCACCGCCGCCCCGTAGCGCTTTGCCAAGGGGAGGATGCGGCTGAGGACGGCCGGGTCCCCGTTGACGGAATTGACCGCCGGCTTGCCGTTATACACCCGCAGGCCCGCTTCCAGGGCGGCGGGGTCGCTGGAATCCAGCTGGAGGGGGAGGGGGAGGACGCTCTGTAATTTTTTCACGACCTTTGGCAGCATCTCCGCCTCGTTCACCCCGGGGAAGCCCACGTTCACATCCAGGATCTCCGCCCCGGCGTCCGCCTGTTGGATGCCCACCCCCAGGATATAGTCCAGATCCTCCTCCAGCAGGGCCTGCTGGAACCGCTTTTTGCCGGTGGGATTGATCCGTTCCCCGATCACCCGCACCCGGTCCAGGGGGAGGGCGACGCTGGGGGCGCAAAGATAGCAGGTATCCGTAGGGGCCGGCCGGGGGGCGGGGAGCTTGCCCGCCGTGCTTTGGGCCAGGGCTTGGATATAGGCGGGATCGGTGCCGCAGCAGCCTCCCAGGATGGAGGCGCCCGCCTCCAGGCAGGGCAACATGGCCTTGGCAAAGGCCGCAGGGCCCATATCGTAAGCGCCGGTAAGGGGGTCCGGCATACCGGCGTTGGGCTTGGCGATCACCGGCAGCCGGGTGTGGCTGCAAAGCTCCCGGATCAGGGGGGCCAGCTGCACCGGGCCCAGGGAACAGTTCAGGCCGATGGCGTCCGCCCCTAGGCCCTCTAGGGTGTGGGCCATGGAAGGGATGGAGCAGCCCGCAAAGGTGCGGCCCGATTCCTCAAAGGTCATGGTCACCGCCACCGGCAGCCGGGCGTTTTCCTTGGCGGCTAGCAGGGCGGCCTTGGCTTCATAAAGGTCCCCCATGGTTTCAATGACGATCAGGTCCGCCCCTGCCTTTACGCCCGCCTGCACCGTTTGGGCAAAAAGGCGATAGGCTTCCTCGAAGGAGAGGGCGCCCAGGGGCTCCAGCATGGCCCCCAAAGGCCCCAGGTCCAGGGCCGCCAGGGCGGCAGAGCCCCGGCAAGCCGCCTTGGCCAAGGTCACGCCGGCGGCCACCACTTCCTCCACCGTGCGGCCTGTATTGGCCAGTTTGGGGGCGTAGGCGCCGAAGGTATTGGCATAGAGCACCTGGCTGCCCGCCGCTACATAGGCCTGGTGTACCTTTTGAACGGCGGCGGGATTTTCCAGGTTCCAAAGCTCGGGCCGGGCGCCGGGGGGGAGGCCCTGGGCCTGGAGCATGGTGCCCATGGCCCCGTCCAGCAGGAGAATGGCGGGGTCTGCAAAGGGATTAGACACAGGTGGAACCTCCTTTTCGATAGGCGCAGTCCCCCCGGTTGGGGCAAACGGCGCAGCCCCGAATGGGAGTGGGGCGGGGTGTGGGCGCCAGGCCCAGGATAGCGGTAACGGATTTCATGGGGTTGAGCAGCAGGCTGTCCGTTACATACAGCCCCAACCGCCGTTGGACATCTAAGATTGCACATAGAGCCGGTTGCAGGGAAAGGGGCAGGTCCCCGTAACCCGGGCTGAACCGGTCTGTAAGGTACAGTTGGGGAAACCGGGCGGAAATATCCGCCTGGGCCTGTTGACAGCCCGCCTCCACATAGGCGCTGCCGCAGGCATCCAGGATCACCGCCGCCGCCATGTTCCGGGCTTGTAGCCCCTGAAGCTCTCGGTCGAATTCCGCCCCCAGGGTGCAGGCCAATAGGGCCGCCTGGGTGCAGCCGGCCAACATGGTCCTAGCCAGGGAGCCCGGCAAGGCCAGCTGCACGGGGGCAAGATAGGGCGTCTCCCCCTGAAAGGACAGGGGGAACACCCGGTAAACATACCTGGGCAAAAGGGCGCCTTCCAGCCCTTGGGCCCACGCTTCCACCTGGCTGGCCAAGGCCGGGTCCGCCTGGCCCTGTATCCCTAGATACCTTAGGGCTTCTGCCCGATCCAGCTTCATGCAGCCCTGCTCCCCTTTTCCTTGGATTCCTGTTTAGTATACAGGCTTTCCGCCGGGGTGTACAGCCCCTTCCACCCGGGAATCCCGCTTTAGGTGGCATATGCCGGCCAGCCATGGCATAGGCTGTACAAAGCATGTTCGGGGGTGTAGGGTATGTATTCTTATATAGAAGAGCGGGTGCTGGCAGTGGCGGATTATATCATTGACCATCAGGCCACGGTGCGGGCGGCGGCAGGGGCCTTCAAGATCAGCAAAAGCACGGTGCATAAGGATATGCAGGAGCGGCTCAAGGGCTTAGATCCCACCCGGGCGAAAGCCGTTGGGGAGATCTTGCAGCACAACAAGGCCGAACGCCATATCCGAGGCGGCATGGCCACCCGACAAAAATATAAGGGTACCCATGGATGATGGGAAGATTTATATTGACAGCTTTATGGGGAGTATGATATCATGCAGAGCAATAAGGGGTTTGCATCGCACGCCCCGTGAACGGAGGAAAGGAGCAGGCAGGATGAACAGCGTTTCTATGACCATGTGCGCTATGATGATGTGCGGCTCCATGTCCTTCGGGCATGGAGAGCGTGTGCGTGCATGGACCTTGGCATAAGGCTTCGTTGATGCAAGGGCCGTGGGCATACGCTCACGGCCCTTTTTATGCGGCATAGTTCATCATCATTGGCGGGGAGGAAGAACATATCCATGGTTGCCTCAGGCAAAAACGAGATCATCACCATCCGGGGGCTGAATAAGACCTTTGGATCGGGGGACACGGCGGTCACCGCCCTTTCCGGCATCGACCTGACCATTTACGAGGGGGAGATCTTCGGCATCATCGGCCTGTCCGGGGCGGGGAAAAGCACCCTGGTACGGTGCATGAACTACCTGGAAAAGCCCACGGACGGCAGCGTGGTCATCGCCGGCCAGGCCCTGGAAAAGCTCCAGCCCGGGGAATTGCTCACAGCCCGGCGGAACATGGGCATGATCTTCCAGCAATTCAACCTGCTCATGCAGAAAAACGCCATCCAAAACATCTGCTTCCCCCTGGAGATCGCTGGGGTGCCCAAGGCCCAGGCGGTAAAGCGGGCCAGGGAGCTGTTGGAGGTGGTGGAGCTACAGGATAAGGAAAAGGCCTATCCAGCCCAGCTTTCCGGCGGCCAGAAGCAGCGGGTGGCCATCGCCCGGGCCCTGGCGGCCAACCCCAAGGTGCTGCTGTGCGACGAGGCCACCAGCGCCCTGGACCCCACCACCACCCGCTCCATCCTGGACCTGCTCAAGGAGATCAACCAGAAATTCGGCATCACCATCGTGGTGATCACCCATGAGATGAGCGTCATCGAGGAGATCTGCGACCGGGTGGCCATCATCGACAACAGCCGCATCGCGGAGATCGGCAGCGTGGAGGACATTTTCATGCGGCCCAAGACGGAGATCGCCCGGCGCTTGCTCTACGCCAGCGGCCGCCTGGGGGAGGAGATGATGAGCGAACGCTGCCTGCGGATCATCTTTGACGGCACCAAGACCTCCAGCCCGGTGATCGGCAACATGGTGCTGGAGTGCGGCGCGCCTGTGAACATCCTCTTTGCGGATACCAAGACCATCGAGGGAAAGATGGTGGGCTATACCCTGGTGCAGCTGCCGGAGAACGAAGCGGTGGTCGCGAAGATGAAGAAATACCTGGAAATGCACCAGGTGCATTATTTGGAGGAGGCATATCATGTTTAATCCGCTTATGGTACAGGAAATGGCCAAGGGAATCCTGGAATCCCTGATGATGACTTTGACCTCCACCCTGATCGGCTATGTTTTGGGCCTGCCTTTGGGCATTTTGCTGGTGGTCACCAGCCAGGATGGCATCAGCCCCCGCCCGGGCCTGAACCGGGTGCTCAGCGTGATCGTAAACCTGTTCCGCTCCGTGCCCTTCTTGATCCTGCTGGTGTGCGTGCTGGGCTTTACCCGGCTGCTGGTGGGGACCACCATCGGCTCCATCGCCGTGATCCCGCCCCTGGTCATCGCCGCGGCGCCCTATGTGGGCCGCATGGTGGAGGGCGCCCTCAAGGAGGTGGACCACGGGGTGATCGAAGCCGCCCAGAGCATGGGCGCCACCAATTGGCAGATCATCACCCGGGTGCTGCTGCCGGAGAGCTTGCCTTCCCTGCTCAACGGCGCCACCATCGTCACCACCACCATCCTGAGCTATTCCGCCATGGCGGGCGCTTTGGGGGGCGGCGGCCTGGGGGCCATCGCCATCAACTACGGCTATTACCGCTACCAGGAGGACGTGATGTGGGTGGCTGTGGTGCTGCTGGTGATCCTGGTGCAGATCTTCCAGGTGGCCGGCGATAAGCTGACCCTGGTTTCGGATAAGCGCCGGCGCTAAAAAACGGATACAAACGCTTATATGGCGTTTGCGATACAATCGAAATCTAATTAATTCATTATTAGGAGGAAAATAACCATGAAGAAGCTGTTTGTCCTTGCCCTGGCTTTGGTTCTGGCCCTAAGCGTCTTTGGCTGCGCCAGCCAGCCCGCCGAGACCCCGGCGGAAGAGCCCGCCGCGGAAACCCCCGCCGAGACCGCCGAAGCCCCCGCCCAGGAGGAGGCCCAGGAAGAGGCTCCCGCGGAGCTGGTCACCATTAAGGTGGGCGCGTCCATCACCCCCCATGCGGAGATCCTCAACGCGGTCAAGGACGACCTGGCCGCTCAGGGCTACAACCTGGAAGTGGTGGAGTTCACCGACTATGTGCTGCCCAACACCGCCCTGGAAGAAGGGGATCTGGACGCCAATTATTTCCAGCATGGTCCCTATCTGGATGACTTTAATGCCCAGAATGGCACCCATTTGGTAGCGGTAGCCGCCATCCACTATGAGCCCTTCGGCATCTATGCCGGCAAGACCACCAGCCTGGAAGAGCTGGCGGACGGTGCGACTGTGGCCATCCCCAACGACGGCACCAACGAAGCCCGCGCCCTGCTGCTGCTGGAGGCCCAGGGCCTGATCAAGCTCAACGAGGGCGTTACCTTCACCGCCACCAAGCTGGATATCGCGGAGAACCCCAAGAACCTGGACATCCAGGAGATCGAAGCCGCCCAGCTGCCCCGCTCCCTCCAGGATGTGGATCTGGCAGTCATCAACGGCAACTATGCCATCCAGGCCGGCCTGAAGGTCAGCGACGCCCTGGCGGTAGAGGATAAGGATTCCATCGCTGCCGAGACCTACGCCAACGTGCTGGTGGTCAAGGAGGGCAACGAGGAGACCGACGCCACCAAGGCCCTGATCGCCGCCCTCCAGAGCGAGACCGTTCGGGAATTCATCGACGCCACCTATGCGGGGGCGGTCATCGCCAAGTTCTAATCCAATGGAGCAAATGGGCGCCGGGTCCTTTCGGCGCCCGCAATATGCAAGCCGCCTGTCCGGCTCTACCGGGCAGGCGGCTTTTTGTTTTCGCAGGATTATTCTTTCGGCGGTTCAAAGAAGGCCATGCCAAACCCCACCGTTCCCATCAGCAGAAACAGGTGCTGCCAAGTGAGGGAAAGATCTAGGATATGGTCCCAGCCCAGGCTTTGGAAGCCCAGCAGCAGGATCAGGCTGAACAACATGAGGGCAAAGCCCTTGGATCTTCTTTCCATATATATGCCTCTAACCGGTTATTCCATCTTTGCGGATAGCTTACCATAAAAGCCGTTGCTGGGCAAGGCCGGCATGGATGCAAGATGGATGCAAATGTGCTATACTATCGAAAACGCACGCGAAGGAGGGAACCATGGGAGAACAGGAAAGCCGCACCGCGATGCTGATCGGGACGGCGGGGGTGGAAAGGTTACGCCAGGCCGGCGTGGCGGTATTTGGCCTGGGAGGCGTGGGCTCCTATGCGGCGGAGGCGTTGGCCCGGGCCGGGGTAGGCCGGCTTTTGCTGGTGGACGATGACCTGGTAGCCCTCTCCAACCTAAACCGGCAGCTGTATGCCCTGCGATCCACCATTGGTATGCCCAAGGTGCAAGCAGCCTGGGAGCGGATACGGGATATCGACCCATCCATCCAGGTGGACGCCCGTATGTGCCGATATTCCCAAGAGACGGCGGATGCTTTCCCCCTCTCGGAATGGGATTATGTGATCGACGCCATCGATTCGGTGACGGACAAGCTTTTGCTGATCCAACGGGCCAAAGGGGCGGACACCCCCATCATCAGCTGCATGGGCACAGGCAATAAACTGGACCCCAGCGCCTTCCGGGTGAGCGACATCCAGCAGACGGACGGCTGCCCCCTGGCCCGGGTCATGCGGCGGGAGCTGCGCAAGCGGGGCATCCAGGGGGTGCGGGTGGTGTGGTCCCCGGAACCGCCCAGAAAGCCCGCCTTTCAGCCGGAGGATGCAGCCCCCGGCCGGCGGGCGGTGCCCGGCACCGTGAGCTTCGTGCCCGGGGCGGCGGGGCTTTTATGCGCGGGAGAGTCCATACGGCACATTATAAAAATGTAAGGGGTTCTTTAAAGAAAAATTAAGCGAGCGTTGACAGGTAGGCAACATTTTTCGGGTACCCTATATCCATGAGCATGAAACATTCAAAACGGCTGGAAGGAAAATTGACAGAGCAACAAAAACGGTTTTGGAGCGGGATGTCCATAGCCGCCTTTGTGGCCCTAAGCATTTTTTTGCTGCTGGCGGTGGGCCGGCCCATGCTGCGGTTCATCCAGGACCCAGGCGGCTTTCGCGCCTGGGTGGATGGACACGGGGTCTGGGGCCGGATCGCCTTTGTAGGGATGATGTTTTTCCAGGTAGTGGTGGCCATCATCCCCGGGGAACCTTTGGAGATCGCCGCTGGCTATGCCTTTGGTTTCTGGGAGGGCACCCTTTTATGCCAGATCGGCATTTTCTTGGGTAGCTTGACCGTATTCCTGTTTGTGCGCAATTGGGGCATACGGGTGGTGGAGGTGTTTTTTCCCCGGGAAAAGATCCTATCCTCCAAATTGCTAAGGGATCGGAAAAAACGGGACGCCCTGACCTTTATCCTGATGTTCATCCCCGGCACCCCCAAAGATATCCTCACCTATTGCGCCGGGCTTACGGATATGCCCTTGGGTACCTGGCTGCTAATCAGCACCATCGCCCGCATCCCATCGGTGGTCACCTCTACCATCGGCGGAAACGCTTTGGGCTTGCAGGACTACTGGTTTGCCTTGGCGGTATTTGGCGTTACCCTGGCCTTGAGCTTGGGCGGGTGGCTCCTGTACCGCCGGATGGATAAGGGAACATAAGGAGGAACTATGCCCTTTTTTGCAATACAACAGGATATTACTACCATGCAGGTGGATGCTATCGTAAACGCCGCCAACGCCAGCTTGCTTCCTGGCGGCGGCGTATGCGGGGCCATCTTCGCCAAGGCAGGCTACAAAGATCTGGCGGCAGCTTGTAAGGCCATCGGCGGCTGTGCCCCAGGCCAGGCAGTGATCACCCCAGGCTTTGCCTTGCCCGCTGCCTATGTGATCCATACCCCCGGCCCCGTGTGGCGGGGCGGCGGCCAAGGGGAAGCCCAGACGCTGGCCAGCTGTTATGCAAACAGCTTGGCCCTCGCCCAAAAGTCTGGCTGCCGCTCCATCGCTTTCCCCTTGATTTCCGCCGGCATCTATGGCTATCCGATCCAGTCCGCCCTGGAGATCGCAGTGGATACCATAAAGGCTTGGCTGGGGAACCATTTCATGGACGTATACCTTTGCCTGCTGGACAAAGCGTTGGTCTGGGAAGCAGAACGGCTCTTTTCCGCCTGAATGCTGCCTGAAACCTGCTGTTGAAACGGCCCTTTTTTGCGGCTATGCTTATAGTGTCAAGTTGTGGCGCTGGAACGGAAGTCCCGGCGCTTTTTTCGTTGGCCGGGCGGGGGGGCGGCGGGTGGGCTCCGCCCACCCGCCCGC
>CDZQ01039758.1_pt1 | contig 14820 bp, 12 predicted proteins | sample 554831 | NCBI WGS metagenome assembly CDZQ01 (sample SAMEA3182112, study PRJEB8094) | gut metagenome | biome: human; feature: gut; material: Stool; isolation source: human stools | place: Canada | collected 2013-05-06
CGGCCATCCTATCGCGATAGCGGGGTGGCACCAAAAATTCGTGCAAAACGCGCCCCATAACCTCGTCTGCCGTATAGCCAAAAATAGTCTCCGCCGCCTTGTTCCAAAAGATGATGTGCCCGGAGCAATCCAGCAGAATCAGTGCGTCCTTGATGCTGTTTGTGGTCAGGCGGAAGCGCTCCTCATTCTCGCGCAGGGTTTGCTCGCGCTTCTGGATTTCAGCGCCCATCCTGTTGATGCATTCGGCCAGATCACCAATTTCATCCTTGCCCATTGTGTCGGCCCGCGCGCTGTAATCGCCTGCGGCGAGCTTTTTGGTGCTTTCTTCCAACCGTGCCAAACGGGCAACAACGTATTTGTTGAGCAGGCCGCCAAGTGCAAGCAAAAGCACAAGATACCCCAGAATGTGCATCACAATCTGGAATATCCATTCAGAATAATACTGGTGGCGCAGTTTTTCAGACGGAATGAAGATGCTCAAAATCCCACGGAGGTCGCAAATATTGTAGTCGTATGAGTCCGCATAGGCCGCAGCAATGGACTGCGGCGCGTCTTCCCGTTTGCCATGACATCGCAGGCAGTATTCTTCAACTTTTATGGGGCTGGTATAGTGATAATAGGCAAGGCCGTTCTCTTTCACTTCAACCATCCGGCTTTTGGCGGAAGGGTTGGCCCGGAACCATGCCAGGGCGTCAAGCTCAAGAGGATTTGCCATGTTGGCGGGATTGCGCGGCCTGTCAGACACATTGCTGAACCTGAGCCCGCTGGTGCTCCAGTTATGGAATTCTGCCGAAATTCTGGAAAGCGCATGCGCAGGCAAAAAGCCGATGGTGGCATCGGTTACGGGCAGGCCGCTTTCAATGAACTGTTTTTGATAAACACGGCGGGTGGACAGGATAATGGCGCGGAAATCTTCTGCATCACGCAGCAATTCTGTGCGGATGGAAGACTCAATTTCGCGATAACCAGAATAGATATCAGCACAAATGATTATGCTGATAATTGCAGCGGTAAGGCACCAAACCTTGTACTTGATGCGCATAGCAGCCTCTCAGTCAGCCTATGGCACGTTATCAGTTTCAGGCCCGTGGTCTTGCGATGTGCGTTGTATCAAGAGATGCAGGAAGATGAGGCAGGAAAAACAGACTAATAACAAGTTATGACTTGGAAGATAACTTGTATTGTCTGTATAAACAAAAATTTTGGTGAATATACAGTCGTATGATGATTATGTCAAAATAATACTCATATGTTATGAGTTTATTTCAATATTTAAAAAATCATATATTTTATGCTGATAGATGTGTGATGATTTTTTTGCGCAAGATGTAAACCATTTTTTATTGTTAGGTTGCTAATTAAAAGCATGTCCAGGTTCACATATCTGCCGCAACACATCATTATATTCATTGCCCTGCGGCTTGTGCTCCTGCGGCAAGGCGCAAAAGGCGCTCTGCAAGCAGGTTGGGGGCAAGCATTACCTTGGCGGCGGCAGAGGTTTGCACGCTGCCGCTCACGCTCATGGGCTGGCTGTTGTCTGCCCTTTGAATTTCTGCTTCCAGGGCGGCGCGCAAGCGCTGAAACGATTCTTCCACTTCCGGGTATTCGTTGGTTTCGCGCCAGGGCAGGATGAGGCTGCGCGTCCACGAATGCCCTTTGTGCGATGGCGCCTCAAGGGTGTGAAAACGGGTGGGGGTGTATCCTTGCGCCCGCTCGAACAGGCAGGGATAGCAGTAATCCTGCCGCTCTTCTTCCGGCTGCGGAATAGTTGAAACTATGCTTATTATGGGCAGGGCCAGGGCTTTTTCGTGTTCTTCAAGCCGCACGGAATATTGCAGGATGGGCCGCAGGTAGCCGCGTTTCTTGGTGATTTTCCATTCAATATGCATGGCGACCTCGTGTGGGACTGCGGTGTTGCTTGGGGGCTGGCATCAATTAAGGCACCTGACTCAGGCGGTCTGTTCAGATCGCGCCCAGTGCGGCTGCGGGTTCCGTCAGGCATATCACCTGGCCGAATGGCGGCTGCTGCTCGTGCGGCGCGCTGCAAATCCACAGCACAGGATATTCCGGCTCGGCGGGGTAGCGGTCGCACTCCAGATCGGTAAACCAGATCAGGCAGGTGGGGGCCAGCCGCTCGTCTTCAATATGCGCGCACACAGGGCGGTAATCCGTACCGCCGCCGCCCACGGGCGCAAGGCTGGCGGGCATGTCCATGCGCGTAAGCGTGAGGGTTTTCTGCACCTTGGTGTCGTGAAACAGCACCGTGAGCGTGGTGTCGTAGGCCTCAAGCACGGTTGCAAGCTCTGCGCAGAACATGGCCAGCGCCTGCTCGTCCACAGAACCGGAGCAGTCCACAGCCAGCGCCACGTGGGGCAGGCGGGCCTCCCGCCGGGCTGGCAGGTAGATGTTCTGGTACAGATAGCGGCGGTTGGGCGTTGTCCACGAATAGTCGTTTTGCGCGCACTGCTCCAAAAAACGCTGCAAAAGCGTGCGCCAGTCCAGCTTGGGTCGCCACGCCCTGTCAAGCTGCCGGGCCAGACCTGCGGGCATGCTGCCCATGTTGCGGGCGCGCTGCATGGCCTGCATCATGGCTATATCCGCCTCCTGCTCTGCGGCCTTGAGGGCCTGATCGTTCTGCATGCCTTGCGCATCGGGGTGATCCTGCACCTCGCCGGTGAAGCTGGTCTTGCCCTCTGAGTGTTCCGGGCGGCCTTTTTCGCGCCTGGTTGCGGCCTTGTTGCCAGCGGCGGATCGGGGGTCGGCGTCTTCGTCCTTTTGCTGCTTGCTGCCTTGCGCGCCTTGCGGGGTGGGCTGCTCCGGTTGTTCGGTCTGCTTGCCGCCATCAAAGGCCGCTGCGCCAGCGCCTTCTGTCTGCTCCGCGCCCTGCGCAACCTGCGCGTTTTGCGCGCCTTTGTTGGTGGGGGCGTCTTGCAGGCTTGCCAATGCGTCAAAGATTTCATCCGCATTCATACCCGCATAGGCCGGGTTGTGCGTAAAACCCTGAGGCAGGGTAAAGCCGGACTCCACCAAGATGTGATTGATTGCCAGATCGCAGGCGCGGTTCCACAGCTTTGCATCGCGGCCTTTGCGGCGCAGATGATGCCCGAAGGCCAAATGCAGAACCTCGTGCGCCATTGCCCCCACCAGCGATTTTTGCGAAAGGGCCGTGGAGAATGCAGGGTTGTAGCCAAGGGTTTTGCCGTCTGTCCACATATCCGCGCAGGTAGGGTCTGCCTTGAAGCGCAGGCGCAAGGCCAGAGAGCCGAAGAAGGGATGCTCCATAACCAGCGCCGCGCGGGCGCGCGTGATGCAGTGCTGGGCCGCCAGGGTTGCATCATCAGTGTCCGCTGTGGCTGCGGCTGGTTTTTGCTGGTTTGGCAGCTGCGGCGGCTGATGCAACAGTGGTGAAGCGCAAGCCGCGCTGACTGTGCGGGGCTGCTGCTGGTTCTCGAATGTGTGCATGGCTTAGAGCAGAACTTCCGCGTTTTTTTCCGCCCAGCGGTTGAAGGCCGGGGTGTTCACCACATCCGTATTCTGGCAGACGGCGTCGCGCATCAGCAATACGCTGAATTCAGCGGGCAGGCGCTCGGCATAAGTGGTGAGGGCATCCATGGTGTCTTCTGCCGCGCGCAGGCTCAGGGCCTCGCATGTGGCGTACAGGGCGGCGGGCTCTTGCGGCACTGTAGCGGCCTCGGGCTGCGCCAGGATGGAATCCACCGTGGGCAGCTCGCGCCATACGGAGAGAAAGCCCATGAACTCCGCTGCGGCTGCTGGGCCGACCGAGCCCTGAAACAGCTCGTATTCCACCTCGCGGGCGGGTGCGGCCTCCAGTATGCGCGAAACAAATTCCCACGAGCGGGGCGAGGCAAAGGCTTTTTCCATGCGCTGCGGGTCAAAATCATGCAGCAAACGAGGGCGAAAACGCAAAAAGGCGCAGACCTCGTGGCGAATGCCAGCCCCCTGCGCCCAGGCGAGCCAGTCGTCAAGGCTGGCGTCAAACTCCAGATGCACCATGCGGTTAGCCAGAGCAGAAGGCATGCGGTACGAGACGGCCTTGTCCTTTTCCCGATTGCCAGCCGCAACAATGGACCAGCCATCCGGCAGGCGGTATTCGCCAATGGCTCTGTCGAGTATGAGCTGGTAGCAGGCCGCCTGCACCAGCGGCGAGGCGGCGTTGAGTTCGTCAAGAAACAGGATGCCCTGCGGCGGGTCGTCCGGGCCCGGCAAAAAGGCTGGCGGGCACCAGACGGCGGTTCCCGCATCTGTAAGTCGCGGCAAGCCGCGCAGGTCAACGGGGTCAAGCAACACGGCCCGGATGTCGCGCAGGGCCATGCCCCGCATGGCGGCCACCTGAGATACTATCTGGCTTTTGCCCACGCCCGGCGCGCCCCACAAAAATACGGGCTGATGAATGCTGGTGAGGGTCTGCAAAGCGGAAATAACCTGTGAAGGCGTCATGTTTCTTCCTGAAATAGCAGTGATTGAGGGGGGCGCGTGTGTACGTGGAGACGCACCCGATGAAGTAGGAAGATGAAGGAAAAGAAATTGAAAGTCAATATCAATCAAAAATGCGGGAGAGGAAGACGGAGAAATAGAGGCATGGCGGGGGAGGTTGCCCAGCTACAGCGTGAGCCTTGCCACCGCATAAAACTGTACAGCTAAGTGCCCTTAGTGTGCGGATTGCTTCACATTGTCTTGTGGTTGCCGCAGGAACTGCCGCTTTGGGTGCTGATGAGCCCCTTAATGTCGCGCAGGGGCGGGGTGCCGAACTGGCGGCGATATTCGCGGCTGAATTGCGAGGGGCTTTCGTACCCCACCTGAAAGGCGGCGCTGGTGGCGTCCAGATGCTCCATGAACATGAGACGTCTGGCCTCGTGCAGGCGCATCCACTTTTGGTATTGCAGCGGGCTCATGCTGGTCATGGCGCGAAAATGGAGATGAAAGGTCGAGGTGCTCATGCCTATCTGCCTGGCGAGGCTGTCTATCTTCAAGGGCTGGACGTAGTTTTTCTTGAGCCAGTCAATGGCCTGCGCAATCTGGAAGCCGTGGCTGCCGACTGCCACAATCTGGCGCAGGTAATGCCCCTGCTCGCCCAGAAGCAGTCGGTAAAGTATCTCTTTGTGAATCAGAGGCGAGAGCACGGCAATGTCTTGCGGGTGATCGTGCAGGTCAAGCAGCCGCTGAAAGGCGTTGAGCAGTGGCATACATACTTCGCTGACCCGCATGCCACGCCCGGATTTTGCCGCGCGCGTGACCGGCAGATTGCTGTCCACCATCATCTGGGCCAGCATGCGCATATCAAGCTTGAGCACCATGCCCAATAACGGAACTTCCGGGCTGGCCTCCACCACATTTGCCACCACCGGCAAGCCGACAGATGAAATCAGGTAGTGGTTGGCATCATACAGATATTCTTCATCCCCCAGCATAACGCGCTTGGCTCCCTGAGCAACAAGGCAGATAGTTGGCTCGTACATGCAGCTTGCGGGCTGGGTCGGCGCTTCATACCGCACAAGCACAAGCCCCGGCACTGCCGTTTCCAGGCGGTGGTTTTGCTCGGTCTGGCGGGCAATATTGCGGGCCAGCGCCTGCCGCTGAATATTCAGCATGTCGCATTTTTCTTTGTCTTGCTGGGGCATGGTCGTTCTCCCTTTCTGGTTTTTTACCAGAAAAGGACGGATAAAAACAACACAATAGTTTGAATCATCGTACAATCAGGCAATAATTTGAGAGAATCGGACTATACGCTTTTAGCCAGGACTCCTAAAAGAATAGAGCAGCGGCTAGGCCAAGCCGAGCAAGTTTGCGTGCCTGACGCAGAGGCAGGTTGACCGCAAAAATGCCTGACAAAAAGTTAAAGTAATGGTTTAAATATTCAGGTTGAAGTTCATAAAGATGCCCTTGAATAGCTAAAATCGGCGTCTGACCAGCAACTGGCGAGGGATGAAATACCCACAAATCAGCATATGGAGCGAGTAATGAAAAACATCCTGATTTTTTGCGGCAGCCCTCGCAAGGGCGGCAATTCTGATCTGCTGTGCGAGCAGTTTATGGCTGGAGCTCAGGAGGCAGGCCATAAGGTGGAAAAGATTTTTGTGCAGGAACATAAAATCGCTCCATGTCTTGGCTGTGGATACTGCCAGAGCCATGAGGGCACTTGTGTGCAAAAGGATGGCATGGAAACCATGCTGGAAAAAATGATCAAGGCCGATGTTCTTGTGCTGGCCTCGCCCGTGTATTTCTATTCTGTAAGTGCGCAGATAAAAGCCCTCATGGACAGGACGGTTGCTCGCTACACTGAAATCAAGAACAAGATCATGTATTACATTATTGCCGCAGCGGACACTGATTTGTCGCATATGGAGCGAACTATCGAGTGCTTCAGAGGTTTTGCCTATTGCCTTGAGGGATCGGTAGAAAAGGGCGTTGTGTACGGCGTTGGCGCGTGGAATAAGGGCGATGTGAAAGGTCTGCACAGCATGGCGCAGGCTTTTGAGATGGGCAAGAACGTGTAGAAGCAGCCCCTGTGGTGTGACAGATCGCCGCCATCATGCAGAAATAGGCAAGAATCGAGCCGTATTGTCTATTCCCTGTTGCGGGCAAAATACCTATATTGCGCACGGGCGGCGGCAGTCTGCCCCTCTTTTTTCAGATGCACATTTCTTGCCGGGGCTTTATGAAGATACTGTATTACGATTGTTTTGCCGGAATCAGCGGCGATATGAATCTGGCCGCCCTGATTGATCTTGGGGTCAGCCCCGATTACCTGAAGGCAGAACTGGCAAAGCTCGCCATAGATGACGAGTTTGCGCTCCAGTGTCAGCCAGAAAAATGCAGCGGGATTCAGGGGATGCAGGTTCATGTGCACTTGAACGGTCAACAGCACGGGCACAGCCACGTGCATGACCACAACCATGAGAACGGGCATGAACACACTCACATCCACGAGCATGAACATACGCATGCTGCTGCACCTGCCCATGTGCATGGCCACAGCCCCGCGCAGGGCAGTCACCTGCCGCACAGGAATCTGGCCGGCATCACGGCTATCATCACGCAAAGCACACTGTCAGACCCGGTCAAACAGACGAGCCTGAGTATTTTTCGCCGCATAGCCGAGGCAGAAGCCAAGGTGCATGGCAAGGCTCTGGAAGACGTGCACTTTCACGAAGTTGGCGCTACCGATTCCATTGTGGACATCGTGGGCGCGGCCATCTGTTTTCATGCTCTTGATGTTGATGCCGTGTGGTCTTCGCCCCTGGAGCTTGGCGGCGGTTTTGTGCGTTGCGCGCATGGCATGATGCCAGTTCCTGCACCGGCGACAGTCGAGATTCTTCATGGAATCCCCACCTCTCGCGGCGGGGTGGAGCATGAGGCCACAACGCCAACGGGGGCGGCCATCATTGCCACTCTGGCCCATGCCTTCAAGGCAGCCCCGGCCATGACAACCCTGAGCACCGGTTATGGCATTGGGCACCGCCGTACCGAGCGGCCCAATATGCTGCGGGTACATCTTGCGGAAGCGGACGAAGCTGCGGTCGCTGGCCCAGCCAGATGATTCTGCCTGCTCTGGCGTAATCTTGACGCTACGAATTGTACGGGGCAAATTACGGTCGCGGGTAATGAAGCCCGGACATGTTGGAGTAGAGAAAAAATGTCAGGTGGTTCACTGGAAAAATTGCTCACTGAAATCAGGGACGGAAGCCTCTCTGTTGTCGATGGCATGAATCTGCTGCGCGAGAGTTCGGTGCTTGACCTTGGGCACACCAAGTTTGATTTACAGCGCCCGGCGCGCAATGGCTTTCCTGAGGTCATTTACGGCGAGGGCAAAACCCCTGAGCAGGTGGGCGAAATATTCCTACGCGTGGGCGACCGCAGCAATGTGCTGGCCACAAGGGTTTCGGCAGAGATGGCGGCCCACGTGCAGTCTGTATGCCCCAATGCCGAATACAATCCTCTTGGGCGCGCCCTTACGCTGGTCGTCAAGCCCATTGTATGGAAGCAGGGTGAAGTTGCCATTGTTACCGCGGGCACCTCTGACCTGCCCGTGGCGGAGGAAGCCCGTGAAACCTGCCGCATGCTTGGCGTGCGCGCCAAAATCCTTGCAGATGTGGGCGTGGCGGGCATCCACCGCCTGATCAACAACTTGCCCGAGGTGCTTGCCGCCCGCGCCGTCATTGTGATTGCAGGCATGGAGGGCGCACTGGCGAGCGTGGTCGGCGGTCTGGTGCCCCAACCCGTTGTGGCGGTTCCCACTTCTGTGGGCTATGGAGCATCGTTTGCGGGGCTGTCCGCCTTGCTTGGCATGCTCACCTCCTGCGCAAGCGGCGTCACTGTAACCAATATCGATAACGGCTTCGGCGCTGCCTGCGCTGCCTGCCGCATTATCAATGCCTGCGAGGGCAACAGCAAATCCTAAAAAACTGAATTGTCCGGCAGCGGACAATTGCCTTTATATTCCCCCACAAAATCTGGTCAGCGTAGTTGCGCTGTTCTGTCAGGCCACGCGTTTTTGTTTTCAGCCATATGCCGCACAGGCGCAGGGCTTGGCATGACCAACGGCGCAATTGACTTGTCGCCTTTTGAGGGTGACGATATCCTGTTGCGGGAGCGACTGCTTTTTTGCAGCGCCGTAATTCTGGCGGCCGCTTGCGCCGCTTCTTTCAATGTTTTCTGCTTACCTTTGATACGCGGCTGGCCCCTTGCTGCCAGACGAGAGACGCCTAACGGACAGAGAATGATGCAATATACACAGTGGCTTGATGAAAAAAAGCAAAACGGCAGTCTGCGCGCCCTGCGCAATATTGACGCAGTGCAGCGCGAGAGGGAGCAGGCCTGCGCGCCCTTCATCAACCTCAGCTCCAACGATTATCTTTCACTTGGCGACGATGCCGACCTGCGGCAGGAATTCTGGTCGCAACAGGATGTTTCCGCCCTGCGCATGGGGGCGTGTTCCTCGCGCCTGCTCACGGGCACCTGCGACCAGCAGGAGGCCTTTGAGCGGGAACTGGCGACGGCCTACGGCGCAGAGGCCGCACTGGTGTTCGGCAGCGGCTACCACGCCAATCAGGGCATTCTGCCCGCCGTGTGTACAAACCGCACGCTTATTCTGGCTGACAAGCTGGTGCATGCCAGCCTTATTGACGGCATACGCATGAGCGAGGGCAAGTGCATCCGTTTCAGGCACAATGACTACGCACAGCTTGAAATGCTGGTGCAAAAACACGTTGCGGATTACGAAAATATCATTATTGTCACTGAATCCATTTTCAGTATGGACGGCGACGCCTGCGACCTGCCCCGGCTGGTGGCGCTGAAAAAGGCCAACCCCACTGTGCAGCTCTACGTTGATGAGGCCCACGCTGTGGGTGTGCGCGGCGCAAAGGGCCTTGGCTGCTGCGAGGAGCAGGGCTGCGCGGCGGATATTGATTTTCTGGTAGGCACAATGGGCAAGGCCTGGGCCTCGCTGGGCGCGTATGTGATCTGCTCGTCAGCCCTGCGGGAATACCTTGTTAATACCGTGCGGCCGTTTATTTTTACCACGGCCCTGCCTCCGGTCAATATTGCCTGGAGCCGCTTTGTACTTGCAAAGTTTGCCAGCGCCGAGGTGGCGGCCCGCAGGGAGCATCTTGCCGGGCTGGCGGGCATGATGCATGCCTTTACTGATGGCCTTGGGCAGTCGGTGCGCAGCACCTCGCAGATCGTGCCCGTCATTACGAGCGAAAACCAGCGCACACTTGCCATTGCCGGGCATTTGCAGCGCGAGGGTTTTTACATTATGGGCATACGCCCGCCCACGGTGCCTGCGGGCAGCTCGCGCTTGCGCATTTCGCTCACTGCCGGAACCGCGCGTGAGGAGGTTGAATCCCTCATAGCCCTGCTGCGCAGGTTGCTGCATGAATATTGATTTTCTGCGGCGCGCCGGTTGTCCGACCCTGGAACTGTTTTTTGCCGGGTGGGGCATGGACAGCCGCCCCTTTGGCTGGGCTGCGGATTCCCCGCATACAGCGCACTGCGATTTTGCCGTGTGTTATGACTATTCTGACATGGCGCTGGATGCGGAGGCCCTGCGCCCTTACAGTGAGGTGCGGGTGCGGGCGTGGTCGCTTGGCGTGTACGCGGCGTCTCTGGTCTTGCCGGGCTTGCACTGCGCTGTGAGCAGCGCCCTTGCCATTAACGGAACGCTCACGCCTGTTGATGATACTCTTGGCATACCGGTGGCGGTCTATGATGCCACGCTTGAGAACCTTTCCGCTGAAAGCGTGGAGCGTTTCAACCGGCGCATGTGCGGGGCGCACCGGGCCGTGTTTGAAGCGCGCAGATCACCACACAGTTTGGCACGCACGGTGGATTCACTGCTGGCGGAACTGCGGCATATCAAGGAATGCTCTGCCTACAGAGACAGGGCGCAGTTTACTGGCTGGAACATGGCAATTCTGGGCAAAAAGGACAGGATATTCCCCATTGCAAACATGCGCAAAGCCTGGTCTGCAATCCCGGTGCTGGAGCTGGACGAGCCGCACTATATACCGGATATCCCTTTTGTATCTGTAGAACTGCCATGAGTGCTTCATTTGTCAGGCGGCGCTTCAGCGCTGCTTCCGCAAGTTATGATGCTGAGGCGCAGGCCCAGCGGCAAATTGCCTCGCGTCTCTGGGCTTTGGCAGCACCATACCTTCCCCGCAGTGCAGCCATACTGGAAATAGGCGCGGGCACGGGCCTGCTGACGCAGCATATTCTGAGCGCGCAGCCCAGCAGCCTCACTGTCAACGATCTTTATACCAGCCCGCAAGTGCAGGCCCTCATGCAACAACAGCCTGGCGTGCTTTCCTGCCGCGAAGGCGATGCGGAAACGCTGGACTTCTGCGGCCCGTTTGACGCCATTTGCAGTGCCTCAACCGTGCAGTGGTTTGCAGATGTTAAAGGGTTTTTGCGCCGTTGCGCCCGGTATCTGCCCAAGGGCGGGCTACTGGCCTTCAGCAGTTTTTTGCCCGGCAACCTGTACGAAGTTGCCGAGCTTACGGGTGTTGGGCTGGACTATCCTGATGCTGCCGCTCTGCAAAGCTATCTTGAGCAGGATTTTAATCTGGTTGCAATGGAGCAGGGCGAAATCACGCTGGATTTTGCCAGCCCGCATGACGTGCTGCTGCATCTGAGGCATACTGGCGTAACGGGCATCAAGTCTGTGGGCTGGAACAAACGCAAGTATCTTGCGTTTGTTGACGGTTACACTTCCCGCTACAGCACTGGGCGGGGGGTCCGGCTGACTTATCGGCCAGTGTATGTTGTTGCCCTGCGCTAGAGACTAGGGTAGATATTTATTATCAGATTGGGCTATTTTTGTTTTGTTTCTTATCTTTTTAGTATTGTTGTCTGGACAGTAAAGGGAGGCGCTGGATGAAACTTACGGCAAGATTTCTTTACTGGTGCGCCACCCTGTTGATCCTCTGCCTAGGCCAGAGGGCTTTAGCCGCATCATCCTCCCAAGAGGATGCCGTTGCGGGTGGAGCCTATGGATTCGAATCTGCCAAGGCATACCTTGAAATGCAGGGGCGCGACCTGGCAGAAGCGCAAAGCAAATTTGAAAACGATCTTTTTCAAAACCTTGATGAAGCAAACGCCATTAATATCAAATACAGGGCCTTGCCCCCCAACTATGTGCTGTACAGATTGAAACTGGCGGAAAATATCGAGAAAAACGTTAGCAAGCCAGACAAGCTGACCGCATATTGCAAGGAATTTCTGTATATTGACAATACAGAAAGAGAAAGTGCGGATAAGTTTTTAGCCTATAATGAATCCATGACGGAAAAGTTCATTCCGCGCGACACGTATCAGGTCATGGATGAAGATATATTGCGCAACGTGCTTGTACGGTATCTTGAGACATACAGCATGGTGTATGGTTTCAAAAATCCTGATTCCATCAGGATTCGGATAGAAAAGGCCATTCCCTACAAAAATGCCGAGGGCGACTTTGGCATCTTATACTCCATCGCCCTGACGGATAAGGACGATGCTGACGATTCTGCGCCGGAAAAGATGTTTCAGGTTTCATACTGCAATGGAGAAGTTGTCAGTTTTGAGCCCTCAGCAAATGACGCGGCGGATGCAGCAGTGCTGAAGATTTGCAAGTCACGGCAGTAACGGCAAGGTTGGCGGGGCCATGCGGACAGATAGTATTTTTTTGACGAGGTATGGAATTTGCTTTAAGTACTCATTATCAAAAATCTGACTATTTGTGTTGCCCTTTTTCGCCACCACACCTGAACAGAGTTGCCCGAATGCTGTTGTCCACCAAATTGTTTTCCAAGGTCACGCCCCAGTTGCCCTTGGACGTTGAAATTTACCCCAAGGCCAAGAGTGATCGCCGTCTCGCCCCCAACATTCCCGGGCGTGGCGGGTCAAGGCGTGGCGCTCACCAGCGGTATGAAGCCCAGCTTCTGGTGTCGGTATATGATGCTTCGGAAGAATCCGCCCCGGTGCGCTGCCTGAGCGAAGACCTCTCGTCTTCGGGCATGCTGCTGCATTGGGCTGAGGATGCGCCGCTTCCTGCCGAGGGGCAAAAGCTTGTGCTGCGCTTTACCATGCCGCCGGGGATCCTGCCGGAAGGGTATGAATCGCGCGTGCGTATCCCCGCCGAGGTGGTGCGTATTGTGATTGGCGAAGACGGTGAAGAAAAGGTTGCCGTCAATTTTGTGCGCAATCTGGATAACTATCTGCGCCTGAAAAAGTGGCTGCGTCTGATTGCGACCTCTGTAATTCTGCTTGCCCTTTCTGTATATGCCGTTGCCTACATGCGGCAGGAAAGCCTGTTTTACTTCATGTTTGACGTGCCCGTATTTACCTACGGGATTATTGCGTCCGTTTTTCTGGTAAGCCGATTTGTTTTTTCCTTTTTTTACCGCAACGTTCCTGTTGATCCTGACTTTACGCCCGGGGTCACTATTGTCATTCCCTGTTTTAACGAAGAAGAATGGATTGAAAAAACCATCCAGTGCGCTATCAATCAGGATTATCCTCAGGAAAAAACTGGAGGTTATTCTTGTGGACGACGGCAGCACGGATAAATCCATGGAGCGTGTGCGGCGCATAGAAAAGCAGATTCGCAAGGAAATAACCGGCGACCGCTTTGTGGTCATTGAGCAGCCCTACAACATGGGCAAACGCCACGCTCTTGCGGCAGGGGCGTTGCATGCCAAATTCGAGTTGCTGGTCTTTGTGGATTCAGACAGTTTTCTGGAGCCGGACGCCGTGCGGGAAGTGGTGCAGCCCTTCCGCGACCCCAAGATGGGAGCTGTCTCTGGCAGAACAGAAGTGCAAAACAAATGGACAAACGCCCTCACCAAGATGCAGGCCGTGCGCTACTATGTGGCCTTTCGGTTCATCAAGGCGGCGGAATCCGTTTTTGACGGCGTTACCTGTCTTTCCGGCCCCCTTGCCTGCTACCGCAAGGATCTTGTGCTGCACTACCTTGATGAATGGCTCAACCAGAAATTTTTTGGCTATCCGGCCACGTTTGGCGACGACAGAAGCCTCACAAACTACATCCTTGCCCACCACCGCACAGGCTATCAGGATGCGGCGGTGTGTTCCACCATTGTGCCTTCACGCATGCGTACCTTCATCAGGCAGCAAATGCGCTGGAAACGTTCGTGGTTGCGCGAAACCCTGCGCGCCAGCTCCTTTATGTGGAGAAAAGAGCCTTTCATGGCGCTTTCATTCTATATCGGCTTTTTGCTGCCCGTGCTGGCCCCGCTGGTGGTTGTGCGCACCATGGTGGTCATTCCGCTTGAGCTTGGCCTTTTCCCCTACAAATACCTTGCGGGCATTCTTGTCACCAGCATGCTCATGAGCGCCTCCTATCTGTTGTTCAAGCGCAGCAACCTGTGGCCCTATGGCATTGTTTTTTGCGTGTTCTATCTGGGAGTACTGCTGTGGCAGCTCCCTGTGGCAGTGCTCACGTTCTGGAAGTCGGAATGGGGCACACGCAATACCTCCGCCGACGTGGCCGCGCAGGAAAAGCTGCGCTACGAGCAAAAAATGTTCGTCATGCCCTCTGAAAGCGCCGTTGCAGCAGGAGCGGGGCAGTCAGGCGATCACGGTAAGCACGGTGAGGGCTAGGGCATGCGCGCGCTTTCCAAAGATACCTGGAAGATCCTGCGGTCATGCCTGCAATGGGCATTTTTGATCGGCCTGTGCGTATTTATTGTTCAGCTCTTTATGGAGCGGGGCAGGCCGCCGCAGTTTGACCGTGAATCGTGGACGCAACGCGATGGTTTTACGGCCATTTCTTACGGTTCGCTCACGCGCGATGAAAAGCCGGGGCTAAACTCGCGCCAACAGTTTGCTGAGCATGTGGCAGCCATTGAAAAAGCTGGCTACCAGTGGATAACTACTGACGATGTCATCAGCTTTTATCGCGATGGCGAACCGCTGCCGGAGAAAGCCCTGTACCTTATGATGGAAGGAGGCCGCAAGGACTCCGTCATCTTTGGGCAGGAGATCATGGGTAAAACAGGGGTGCACGCCTCGCTGTTTACAACAACCGGCACCCTGAAAAGCTGGAACAACTTTTTTGTCACCAAGTCCAACGTGGCGGCGCTGGCAAAAAGCCCTTTCTGGGATTTGGGCAGTCAGGGGCTTGGGCTGTTGCCCATCAACGAGAATATGCCCAAGGTGACGCCCGGCTACTTTTTGACAGATTTTTTGCGTGATTCCACTGGGCTGCCAGCGGAAACCGAAGAGCAGATGCGCGACCGGCTGGCGGCGTATTATAAAGATTCCTTCGAGCCGCTGGCAAAGCTCATGCCCGAGCCG
>CDZQ01055820.1_pt1 | contig 14800 bp, 13 predicted proteins | sample 554831 | NCBI WGS metagenome assembly CDZQ01 (sample SAMEA3182112, study PRJEB8094) | gut metagenome | biome: human; feature: gut; material: Stool; isolation source: human stools | place: Canada | collected 2013-05-06
ATATAGCTGCCGAAGATGGCCATGGAGCCGATGCCCACGCTGAGGGTAAAGAAAGACTGGTTCATGGCCCCGTAGAGGATGGCGGCAAAGCCCTGCTCCTTCACTTTTTCCAGATCCGGCACCAGATAGAAGCGCAGGCCCTCTCCGGCGCCGGCGAGGGTGACGGAGCGGACGCCCAGCAGCACCATCACCGCCAGCAGCAGTGCCATCATCACCTTGGTGATCTTCTCCACGCCGTTTTCCAGGCCCAGGGCGCAGACCCCCAGGCACAGGGCCCAGACCACCACCGTCCACAGGGCCATTGTCCCCGGAGACTGGAGCATGCCGCTGTAGGCCGCGGCCACCTGGGCCGTATCCGCCCCGTTGAAGGCCCCGCCGAAGGTGCGCACGCAGTAGTACACCAGCCAGCCGGCCACCATGGTGTAGAACATCATCAGCAGGTAGTTGCCCGCCAGGCCGAAATAGCTCATCTGCCCCCAGCGGGTGCCCCTGGGCGCCAGGGTGGAAAAGCTGGTGGCGATGCTCTGCCGGCTGCCCCGCCCCACGGCAAATTCGCACACAATGATGGGCAGTCCGAACAGCGCCAAAAACACAATGTAGCAAAGGATGAACACCGCGCCGCCGTACTGGCCGCACATATAGGGGAACTTCCACACGTTCCCCAAGCCAATGGCACAGCCTGCCGAGACCAGGATAAAACCCAGCCGGGAGCTGAATGTCTCTCTTTTCATAAGCCTCTCTATCCCCCATAACCGCCCGATCCGGGCCGGCGCCACAGCAGGCGCGCCCTCCATAGCCGTCGGGTCTTTCCTGTCGTGATATCTTATACCATATACCATCCGGCCCGAGGATGTCAATGCTGGAAGAAAAACGCAAAAACCGGCCGCCGGAATAACGGCGGGGACTTGCGGCGGACAACTTGGCGCGCCTCTGTGAGAAACGTCCTTCCCGAAATCAAGACGGCCTTACCCGTGCCGGTGGAACTTGACCGGAATTTGCGGGTAGTGTATAGTAAAAAAAGCGCCAGGGATCTGCGTCCCGGCCTCTCCGGCGCGGAAAACAGGCTTCACGGAAAATGAAGGAGGATCGTCCCATGCGCGCATTTGGACAGCGGCCCCATTGGTTGCTCATCTCCTTGGCCGCAGCGGTCTTGCTTTTTGGAATGTCACTGCTGTTCCTTCATGCCCTGGGGCAGCCGCGCGCCCTGACGGAGGAAAACACTATTGGATTTTCTGCGACGCTGGATCGTGTGGAAACGTCGGCCACCGGACAGGATCTGGAACTTTACGTCCGGGAGTATCCGTTTGCCTTGCTCCTGCAAGCCAATTGCTGCAGCGAGAAGGCATGGAGCGAAGCCCTTAGCCTGAAACCGGGGGAGGATATTTATTTCCGGTTCGACAAAATGTATCGTCATATGCTAGAGGAGAGCGGCAGTTTTTCCTACACGCCCTTTTTCCCCATTGTTTCTCTTGCCGCGGGCCAGGGAGAAATCCTCACTCTGGAAGCGTATAGCGACTATTTGGCTGTATCGTCAGCCCCCGCAAAAACAGCGCTTCTCATTTTCAGCGGCCTGTCCCTGGCCGCCGTAGCCGCGCTTTTTCTTCTTTACCGCAAGGAGTGCAGGATCGGGCATGGCAGTGTCCCCTGGCAGAAAGCGCCGGGACCGGAATATCTGACCGCCACAGCGAAGCCGGACGCGCATCGGGCCGGAAAGGGCGGGCGGATCTGGCTGTCCCGGTATTGCAACCGCGGCGCCGCTTTTACCGCCGGGTTGCTCCTGGCTGACGTATTGTTCGGCATGTGGGAACTGCTGCTGCACAGCATGCGGTACACGGTCCTCATCTGCATGATCTTGTGTGCCATATGCCTCCTCTATTATCTCCGGAAAGCCCTGTTGCTGGTCCGGTACGCTGTGAAGGAAAATGACCGGCTGGTCATGTACGGTCTCCAAAAGCGGAAACGGGGCTCTCTGGAGTTAAAAAGCGGGCTCTATTATGAAGTCCTGCCTCTTTGGGTGGGCCGCTCCACCGCCCAGGAGTTTGTCATCCTCTCAGATCAAGTGTTTCCCTCCCTGAAAAGCAGCGGGCAGTTCATTCTCTACCAGGTCTGCAAAACCGTGGATTCCTCCGGGACCCTGGTGATCCTCCCATATTCCCATCCCGGTGTAAAGGAACTCTTGAACAACGCAAAATTCCGGTGTCCCATCGTCTGAGCGCCCCGCGCCTTGTGCCGCCAGTTCGGTAAAGATGACGTTCTCACAAAAATAGTCATTGCATCAAACATTTCGAAAACCAAAGCCGGCCACTGCCTGTGCAGCGGCCGGCTTCCGGCATATTTGCTTTTTTAGTCAATCTTCACACCGCAGGGATGGCGGGGGGATTCGTCCACAGGCATGGGGCCCAGGACAGCCTCATAAAAGCGGTAGCCTCCCGAGAGGTTATAGCAGGTAAAACCATGGCCTGCGAGGATGCGGCAGGCGATATAGCTGCGCAGACCGCTGTAGCAGTTCACGTACACGGGCTTTTTGGGATCCAGCTCGCCCAGGCGCTCCCGGAGTTCGTCCACGGGGATATTCACCGCGCCGGGGATGTGGCCCGCCGCGAACTCCCCTTCCGTCTGGGTATCCAGAAGGGTGACGCTCCCGTCCCGGGGGAGGTCCGCCACATCGTGCCAGTGGTATTGCCGCACCAGGCCGCTGCGGACATTCCCGATGACGAAGCCCGCCATGTTCACCGGGTCTTTGGCGGAGGAATAGGGCGGGGCATAGGCCAGCTCCAGCTCCTCTAGGTCCGCTCCGGTCATGCCGGCGCGGATGGCGGTGGCCAGCACGTCGATGCGCTTGTCCACGCCATTGCCTCCTACGATCTGGGCCCCCAGGATACGCCCGGTCTCCGGGTCAAAGAGGGTCTTCACAGTCATATTGGAAGCGCCGGGATAATAGGTCGCGTGGTCCGGGGAGAAGGTGACCACCTTGTCATAGGCGACACCCGCGGCCTTGGCGGCCTTTTCGCTCAGGCCCGTGGCCGCAACGGTCAGGTCAAAGAGCCGGAGCACGGAAGAGCCCTGGGCGCCCCGGAACGCGCTGCGTCGGCCGCAGATGTGGTCCGCGGCAATGCGCCCCTGCTTGTTGGCCGGGCCCGCCAGAGAGACCAGGGCCGGTTTTCCTGAGACGATGTGCCGCACTTCCACCGCGTCCCCCACGGCGTAGATATCCGGCTGGGAGGTACGCATATGTTCGTCCACCACAATGGAATCCTTCTGGCCCAGGGCGAGGCCTGCCTCTTTGGCCAGATGGCTCTCCGGCGTGACGCCGATGGCCAGAAGCACCAGATCCGCCACCACTTCCCCGCCGTTTTTCAGATGGACGTGGACGCCGTCCTCCCCCTTGGAGTAGGCGGAAATGGGGGTGTTGAGGCGCAGGTCCACGCCCTTTTCCCGGAGGTGGCTGTGGAGCATGGCGGCCATGTCCGCGTCCAGGGGCGGCATCACCTGGCCGCTGCGCTGGAGCAGCGTGGTCGCAAGACCCGCTTGGACCAGGTTCTCCGCCATCTCCAGGCCGATAAAGCCGCCGCCCACCACCACGGCGCGGCGGGGCTTTTTCTCGTCGATGTACTCCCGGATGCGGAAGGTGTCCTCCACCGTGCGCAGGGTGAAGATCTCGGGAAGATCGATCCCCGGGGTGTCCGGGCGCACAGGCCGCGCACCCGGGGAGAGAATGAGCTTGTCGTAGCTCTCCCGGTACTCCCGCCCGGTGTCCAGTTCCCGGACAGTGACGGCCTTTTCCGCCGGATGGATGGCCAGGACCTCGTTGCGGACCCGGACATCAATGCGGAAGCGCTGGAAAAAGCTCTCCGGGGTCTGCAGAGTAAGGCGGTGCTTCTGGCGGATGACGCCGCCGATGTAATAGGGCAGGCCGCAGTTGGCATAGGACACAAAGCCGCTGCGCTCCAGGATGAGAATCTCCGCCGACTCGTCCAGACGGCGGAGCCGCGCCGCGGCCGTGGCGCCTCCCGCTACGCCGCCGATAATCAGAACTTTCACAGGGTGCTCCTCCTCGCTTGAAATCATTCCCGCGCCATGGGCGCGGGCAGGGTCCGCTTCAGCGTTCCAGGCTGCCCCGGTAACCGGCAAGGCCGCCGATGTTCTCGCAGCGGTAGCCCATGGCCTGGAGCTTCCGGCAGGCCTGGCCGCTCCGGGCGCCGCTGTAGCAGTAGACAAACAGAGGCGTCTCCCGGGGCAGGGCAATGGCTTCCAGCCGGTCCAGGGGCAGGTTTACGCTCCCCGGCACATGGCCGGCGGCATACTCCTCCGCCGTGCGCACGTCCAGGAGCACGGCATCCGCCGTGCCTCTGGCCCGGGCCAGGCCCTGCCCCAGATCCGGCCGGCGCAGCAAGTCCAGCAGGCTCATTTCACCATGTCCTCAATAACGGCCTTAGGCCGGACGCCCACGGAGGTGGCCACCGCCGCCCCGTTTTTGAATACGACCAGGGTGGGGATACTCATCACGCCGAACCGGGCAGCCAGCTCCGGCTGCTCGTCTACATTGATCTTGACCACTTTGATCTCCGGGTGCTCCTCGGCGATTTCGTCCACCACGGGAGAGAGCATCCGGCAGGGGCCGCACCAGCTGGCCCAGAAATCAGCCAGGACCGTCTTTTCGCTCTTGAGGACTTCCGCCTCGAAATTGTGCTTTCCAACTGCTGTCACGGACATTGTAGTCACTCCTTTTGATCGATCCCCCGCGAGAGGGGCTTTGTTTTTTTGTTTTCTGCGTGCAGTATACCCCATTTTTTCGTCCCTTACCGTGACTATGTCACGCAGCACGCAAAAAAGTGGAAATTTGGATTTTTTGTCAAAATGCTATGGCCTTTGCGCCTAAGGGGTGCAAAGGCCCCCTTTTCAGCGCAGGCTGCCCTCTGCCAAAGCTTCCAGCCCCGGCAGGTCCAGAATGCGGAGCCTGCCCCGGCCCAGCTCCACCAAGCCCTCTTCCTGGAAATACCGGAGCATCCGGGTGACCACCTCCCGGGGGCTGCCCAGGTGTCCGCCCAGCTGCTCATGGGTGAGGGAGAGCTGGCCGCTTCCCTGGAGGGCGCGCTCCTCCAGGAGCACCGCCGCCAGCCGGGCGTCCAGCTTTTTGTTCAAAACCTGGTCCATGAGCCACATCACGTCGGAAAATCTCTCGGCGATGAGAGCATTCACATAGTTTGCCACAGGAGCGGACTCCTCCATGACTTCCCGGAACACCTCTGCGGGGATGTGGAGTACCCGGCTGTCCGCTTCCGCAGACACCATCACGTCAAAACGCAGTCCCCGGAGCATGCACGCCGCGGACAGCAGGCATACATCCCGCTCCAGGAGGCGATACAGCGTCAGCTCCCGCCCCTCCTCGGAGATCACATAGGCCCGGAGCCGGCCCGAGAGCACCACCAGCAGCCCCAGGCAGTCCGCGCCGCCCCGGTGGAGCATCGCGCCCTTGGGATACCCACGCTCCCGCGCCGCGGCAGCAAGCCGGTCCCGCTGCGCTTTTGTCAGCGCGTTCCAAAAGGGAAAATAGTCTCCCAGCCCGTCCATGGCCGCGCCCCCTTTCCCGGAAAGTTTTCCCATACGCATGGCGCTATTCATTGTATTCTTTCCCACCGCCCAAGTCAATCCGCATTTCCAGGGTGTTCCCGGCGGCTCTCCGCCCGGAGGCAGAAGTCGTAAAAGGGTTTCAGCCCGGCGAGTTCCTCTCCCAGCCATTGGGACAGGGACGGGGAGTAGAGCAGGTCCATATCCGTGCTCCCCGCCAGGGCGCAGAGGTTCTTCAAATCCAGCCAGCGGCGCAGCGCCTCCGGCTGGCCGGGATAGCGGCTGCGGCGGTAACGGGCATCCTCCATCTGGTACTGGGGCAGCTTTTCCAGCGCCCGGCGGGCCTTTTGAAAGCTCCGGTCCCCAGCAAGCATCAGTTCCCGGGCTGCGGCCATGGTGTCCGGGCTGCACTGATAGTACCCGCAGCCCCAGCGCAGGCCCCGGGGAGAGAGTTCAAAGAAAAAGCCCGGCGGGCCCCAGTAGAGCTGGCTGCGCCGCTTGAACGTGCACCACATCACGTCCCGGAACGTGGATTTGTCCTTGGAAAAGCGGGTATCCCGGTAAATCCGGGAAATGCTGCGGCCCACCTTGGGTTCGCAGATGAGCTGGCTGTCCAGGGCCAGCATCTGGGGCGTCAACTCCGTTACCAGCTCCCGCAGGGGCTGGAGCACCACATTCTCATACTCCGCCCGGTTTTCTTCAAACCAACTCTTGCTGTCCCGGACACGGTTTTCAAAAAGAAATTCCAGGGTTCTTTCTGTGAAGGGCATATCTGTCTGCCTCCGTTATCTGGTGTGCTGTTCTCTGGGAAGTATACCACAAATTTGAGGAAAAGTGAAGTCACGCCGCCGGGAAACGCATAATCGCGGCAAAGGGAGGAAAACTGTATCCAGGAGGCGAACGCAAATGAAAGCATCCCCAAACCCCAAGGAACAAGATTCCTGGGATATCAACGTGCGCCTGGACCCGGAGAGCCGCCTGTGCCACCGCTTTGACGCCACTGGCCTAGCCCTTTTCCCCACCGGGGACTGGGATCCGCGCCACCGCCGGGACAAGCCCATGGGCGTCCCGGTGATGGACGATTTCGCCCAGGAGCACATGCAGTAAAAGGCAGCCGGACGAAATGTCCGGCTGCCTTCGTTGTAACTTAAGAAATCACAGGAAAGCCGCCCATAAAGGAATAGTAAGCATGCTCAAAAGGGTAGTGACAAACATACACTGCGAGGCAAATCGCGCATCCGCGCCGTACTGCTCGGCCAGGACCGTGGCCGTCGTGGCCATAGGCATACCCATAAGGATCACTGCCGTGGCGGTCACTTCCCGGTCAAAGGGAAACCATCGCAGGGCAAGAAATGTAGCCCCGGGAATCAGAAGGAGCCGCACAAAGGCAAAGGCAAAGATCTCCCGCCGGAACAGACCCTTCCAGGGGGCGTCCGCCAATACCGCGCCAATGAAGAGCATGGCCACGCTGGTGCAGCAGTCCCCCATGGCACCGATGGCGCTGTCCACAAAGCCGGGAAAAGGGATGTGCAGCAGCATCCGGGCAAGGCCGATGTACACCGCCACAATGCAGGGATTGAACAGGATCTTCCGCAGGCGGCCTTGCTGCTTTCCGTCGGTAAAAAGCGCTACTCCCGCGCTCCAGAGGAAAACCCGGATGGGAATAACAAACATGGAAGCATAGAACACCCCCAGGCTGCCGTATGCGTCCTCCATGACGGAGAGCCCGGCGAAACCCGCGTTGGGGATCATGACGCCGTAGCGGAGAATCTTCCCATGCTCCGGGGGCTTCCTGCCGTACAGGAGCTTTCCCAGTCCCATACACAACAGGCACAGGCCCGCAGAAATGGCGGCGATGAGGAAGGCCGGTATGTACTCTTCCTTGCCCAAGTCCTGCTGAAAGGAGTGGAGGGTCATGCACGGGAGAAACAGGTTCAGCATCAGCATGGAAAGCCCTTCCCGCAGGGCATCGGATATCATCTTCCGCCGGCGCAGGAAAAAGCCCACTGCCAGGCAGATGAGCTGCGCAGCCTGGATCCCCGCCATGATGCGGAAATTCTCCAAAGGAATACATCTCCTTCCGAAAACAGCGCAAAGGCAGCCCGGAGAGCTGCCCTGCGCAGTTTGGTTGTGGGTATGATCTCAGAATTTGCGGAAGGTGAACGGGAAATGCTGCTCCAGAGCCCAGCCGGCTTTGAGCACATCGATGTCCCGGCCCGCGCCGCTCATGAGCATCAGCCCCGAGGGCATTCCTTCCTTGGTCAGACCCATGGGTACGGACATGGCGGGCACACCGGCGAAGGTGCCCAGGCGGGTATGGCGCACTACAATGTCTCCAGTGGGTTCCATCCCATCCCGGCAGGGAGTCTCCGCCGCGCCGATGAGAGGGGCAGTCACCGGGTTTGTGGCCACGGCAATGACGTCCACTTCCCTGGCCGCCGCTTCAAAGGCCCGCTTGACCTTTTCCCGGATCTGCATAGCGTCGATGAGCTCCACGCCTGTCCAGGCCGCGCCTTGGCGGAAGCGCTCCTGCTCTACCGGCCCAAAGCCCTCGATATTCTCCTCCATGCGCTGCCGGTGATAGTGTGCCGCGTCGGCAAACATAATCCGGGCAGCCATGGGCGGGAAGCTCTCCACATAGGGGATCTGGATCTCCCGGAGCTCCGCACCTAGATCCCGGAGTTTTTCCAAGGTCTCCCGGTAGAGACGCTCCACCTCATAGTCCAACTTCTCCTGGAAGAAATTGGTAGGTACGCCCACAACTTTGCCTTTCAGATCGTCCACTTCACGGAGCTGAGCCGCAAATTGCGTGGCCGGTCCGGTGGCCCGGGCGGGGCAAGGATCGTTGGGATCGAAGCCGGTGATAAGGTCCATGGTGAGGGCGGCATCCATGACGCTCCGGGTGATGCAGCCGATATGATCCAGGGAATAGCTCAGGGGGATCACACCATACTGGCTGGTGAGACCGTAAGTGGGCTTGAAACCTACCACGCCGCACATGGACGAGGGTGTGCGTACACTGCCGCCGGTATCGGTGCCCAGGGCCATGAAGGACATGCCCGTGGCTACGGAGATGGCGGAGCCGCCGCTAGAGCCTCCGGGAGTACGCTTGGGGTCATAGGGGTTCCGGCTCTCACCGAAGTAGGATCGGGTGTTGCAGGCGAAGGCCCACTCATGGGTATTGGTCTTGCCCATAAGCACCGCGCCGCTGTCCTTGCAGCGGGACACGACGGTGGCGTCATAATCCGGAACAAAGTCCTTCAGAAACCGGGAGCCGCCTGTGGTGAGGATGTCCTTGGTATAAAACATGTCCTTCACACCGATGGGGATGCCATGCAGGGCGCTTTTAGGACCGGAGGCCATGATCTCCGCCTCGGCCTTTTTCGCCTGCTCCATGGCCACCTCCGGTGTGGGCGTGCAGTAGGCCAGGAAGTCGTCGTTGAGGCGATCCAGGTTCTCCTGGCACGCCGCAGTAAGCTCCACAGGGGAAATCTCTTTTTTGGCGACCATGGCGGAAACCTCCGCCATGGTACGCATGGTGATATCGCTGCTCATACTATTTTACCCTCCATGTGGTTTTCCTTCAGCAGAGAGCACAATACGAAAACCGTCTCCCATATTGCGCCGTTCTTTTTCGAGAGCTTATCCGAAAAGGAACGCCCAGATAATCGTCAGCAACACTGTGCCGGGTATAATGGCCATATAAGCCAGCTTCATCATGGGCTTGATGCTGTCACAGCGGGCAATGCCCATGGCACCCATCATGTCGGATCCCGGGTAGGCAAAGGATGTAACCTGCGATCCCACCACGATGCACATGGCCCAGACAGGTAGACTCAATCCGATGGAGGTGACCATATCCTGGAACAGGGCCGTAATCACAGCCACCTGGGCCACGGCAGCGCCCTGGACGCCGAAGATGCCGATGAGAGTGACCACCAAGGTAAAGACCACCTTGCCAGCGCCCATGGCCAGGGGTTCCAGCAGGCCCACCAGGGCGTCAAAGGCACCAGTGTTGGTAACGTACACCAGGAACATATCAAAGAGGACGAACATGATGAACAGATTGACCAGCTTGCCGCAGCCATCGCAGAAGGTGTCGATGAGGTCATCCCACTTCAGCCCCGCCACCTTGCCGGTGATGGCGGCGGTGACCATCATGATCACCACAGCGAAGGATGCGCCGCCGTTGATAACGATACCCAAAGCGACCATGACGATCATGGTCACGGCAAAGGCGATGGTGGTGCGCTTAATCTCCGGAGTCATGACAAAGTTCTTGCTGGCGGCGGCCTCATCGGGCTCCACAGTATACGCCACCTTGCCGAAGGATTCCTTCTGGATCTTGCAGGCGATAAAATAGGTGCCGATATTCATCACCAGGAACAGAGGCACGCCCGCCCACAGGAGGATTTGCGGATAGGTTGCGCCGGTAGCCTCCATAAGCACCATGGTAGCGGCAGAAATGGGGCTGAGGAACAGCGCTGCCTGACCGGCGCCTTGAAAAATGACGGAGACCGTCCAAGGCGTCAGACCCACGATGGTCACCAAGGGGATCACGATGGGGGCGATCACCGCGTTGGCGCCGGCCAGAGTGCCCAGCATCACCACCATCAGATCCGAGCAGATCATGGTGGAGAGGATGGCGCGCTTGGTAGTGCTCACTCCCACTTTGTTGATGAGGAAGTTTACGATATTTCCAGCCACGCCGGTTTTCCGCAGTATGGCGCCCAAACCGGAGCCGCACATGATCATCATACCTACCAGGCCCAGGAAGGAGCCAATGGAGGCGTAGAGCTGGGTGCCGATTTCCATGGGTCCCTGCTTGAGCAGAATCGCGCCGATGATTACGCAGACCACAACATTGACGATGGTGTTCATCCCTTTTTTGAACGCCAGAATGATGTAGACGATCAGAGGGATCACGCCACAGATTGCGGGTAAGCCGAATATCAGGTTGCTCTCCATAGTGGTTTTTCTCACTCCTCTTATGTTTTTCTTCCGGCAGCAGACAAAACCGTCCGCCACTGGGAGTATCCTGATGTACTTACAGGCGAACCGTCACGCCGCCAGATTCCTCGAAAAGTTCCAGGATCTTGGTGTTGTCAAAGCCGCCCCAGCCCCGCTCCAGGCCCTGAAGAAAATATTCCCGGCTCCGCTGGCACACGTCCACGTTCACATTTTCCTCCACTGCCAGATTGGAAGCGATGCCCATATCCTTGACCAGCAGCTGAATGGAAAACCCGGGATCCACCTTCCCCACCAAGGCATAATCCGCCAGCTTCTGGATGGAATAGCTCAGGCCGGAGCTGCTGGAAATCACCTTCACCATGGTCTCTGTAGGGATCCCGGCTTTCACACCCAGTTCCAACGCCTCGCAGGTGGCGATCATCGTGGTGCCAAAGAGAAGGTTGTTCACCGCTTTCGCCGTGTGGCCGGTGCCGTGGCCACCGGTATAGATGATCTTTTCCTTGTCTCCCATGGTCCGAAGCAGCGGCAGCACCTTTTTCATTATCTGGGCATCGCCGCCCACCAAAATACTCAGTGTGCCGCTCTCGGCCCCTTTCGGTCCGCCGCTCACCGGGGCATCCAGCATTTGTACGCCCCGGGCCTCCATATCCTTGCTGATCTTCCGCGTGCTGGAGGGATCCGAACTACTCATATCGATGTAGATGAGGCCCGGATGTGCCCCTTTTAAAATGCCGTTCTCTCCGTACACCGCCTCCTCGACGTCATGGGAATTCGGCAGTATTGTAATCACGATATCGCTGCCTTGCACGGCCTCCATAGGGCTGGAACAGGCTACTGCTCCGTTCTTTTCTGCTTCTGCCAGTGCTTCGGGGACGATATCGTAAGCCCGGACAGTATAGCCGCCGCGGAGGATCCGCGCAGACATACGTTTGCCCATCGTGCCGATACCGATAAATCCTACCGTGTCCATAATTCCCTGCGAATCTCCTTTTTTCAAAATGATGGATCATGCTTAAGCGCGCTTAATCTTTGTGCAAAATGTTGCCTGTACACAGTGTACTGAATGGATGGCGCTGTGTAAAACAGCTAATTCCTCCGGTGCATACAATACAAATATTGTGTTGCAGAAGAACCATCCCATGAAAGGTAAAACACCGCTTTATTTTTCCGTAAATCCTACTTAATTTTGTATGTTTTCTTGTGATTTTTTTCTTGAATTTCTTTCGATTTTTTGACCACAATATTTTTATTGTGTATTGCACCACAACTTTTTGTTTAACATTGCCCAAAGGATATGATAGTCTACAATTATAGGTACGGTATAAGGTGCCCATATAGGTCAAACAACAAAATTGTTTTAGGAGAGAAAGGTGCGAACATCATGAATATCCGCAAAATCGAAATCATGCAGGAGCGTACATTGATAGAAGGCACCGTGACGCTGGAAAATATTATAGAAAAGGTCGCGGTTCTGGCAGTTGTAAAAGACCCGCACCCCGGAGAATATGTGGAGGACCTTCAGGAGTACATCGATTTTGGCCATGAGTTGGGCTGCCGCCTGACAGAGGAGGCAATCGCCGTTCTGGGACGGGAGAATGTGGAGGCCTTCGGCAAAGGTTCTATTGTGGGCATGGACTGTGAACTGGAACATGGGGCCGCCATGAACCACGTGCGCTTCGGCAACGCCATTCGCGCCACTTTGGGCTACCCTTGCAAGACCATCATCCCCTCCACGATCACGCGGGGCGGCCCCGGCACCACACTGAATGTACCCCTGGTGCACCGGGAGGCGAATCTGGTACGCTCCCACTTTGACGCCATGACGGTACTGGTACCGGATGCGCCTGCCAGAGATGAGATCGTCGTAGTGGCGGCCTTCAGCCGCGGCGGGCGCCCCCTGTCCCGCCTGGGCGGCCTGACCAAGGACAATATCGTGGGCGACGGTATCCGATGACTCCCTCTCCTTTGGGCCACCGTTGGAAACATGCATAAAGAAGAGGTGCAGCATGCAGGAAAATCAACTGTATTTTTTGATGGTGGCCGAGGAACTTAACATCACAAAGGCTGCGCAGAAGGCCTTCATTTCTCAGCAATGCATGAGCAATCACATCAAGCGCCTGGAAGAAGCCTATAACACTCGGCTCTTCAACCGTCGGCCCAGGCTCTCCCTCACCCCCGCCGGGGAGCTGCTGGCCCAGACTCTCCGGCAGATCAAGCTTTTGGAGGACAATCTCCGCAACGAACTCAACGAGGAAAACTACAACTTCTGCGGGAAAATCAATCTGGGTATCACTTGGTCCCGGGCCGGGCTGCTGTTGCCGCCGGTGATCTCCCGGTACAAACGGCTATATCCCAACATCGAGATCCTTGTCCACAACAACATCACTGATAACCTGGAAAACCGGCTGCTGTGCGGGTATCTGGATGTTGCCGTTGGAACAGGTAGCATCAATTCCCCTCATATCCAGGTCAAACCTCTCAGTCAGGAAGGCGTATATCTCGTGGTGTCCGATGCGCTGCTGCAGCAATATTTCCCGAACGCCTATCCCGGCTGCAAGACCAAATTCCGCCGGGGCGTGGATCTGAAGGATTTTGCCGAGCTGCCTTTTATTCTTAACTCTCCCCAAGAGCGCTTCTCCAATCTCCTGGACAAGATGTTCCGGCAGCAGGATTTCCATCCCAAGGTCTGTTTTCGTTCCGACAGCTCCGACATCCGCAGCCAGCTGTGCGGTCTGGATCTGGGTGTGTCGTTGTTTTCAGAGTTCCTGTTGCAATATGTGGCTCGGCAGAACCGGCTTCAGCCTCCCAGCAACCCGTTGAATGTCTTTCCTGTAAACGGGGAATTCTCTAACTACAGGATGATCGCCTTTTACCACAAAAACGCCTTTCAGCCACGATATCTCAAGGTATTCATCGACATGCTGGCTGATCAGGTCCGGCAGTGCGTATTGCAGGTCCCCCAGGAGGAAGCTTCTCCCAGGCCCCATACAAAATCCAACTAAAAAAATGAGCCCGCCCCGCATGGAAGCATCAACTTCCATGCGGGGCGGACGTCTGTTGCTTGGTTCTTGGCTGAAGCCTGTCAGCGGATGCGGTGGGCCTCCAGGTAGAAGCGCTTGTCCTCGGCGTGGCCCACGGAGAAGCTCTTCCGGGGGAAGGGGCCGGTGCGGGACACGGAGGAGAAGAGCTCGCCTTTTTCCAGGGTAGGTAAAAGCACTGCGCCGCCGCCCGGTCTGCGAGCCAGGGCAAGGGCCTCCGCCTCCCCATGGATATAGTCCAGGCTGCCGCCGAACGTGCCGATATACTCCTGGCACAACGCCTCCACCCGGGCAATCAGGGCGCCCATGGAGGGGGCGGAAACCGCAATTTCCCGCCGGGCCTCTCCTGCGGCTAAGGTCAGAGAATAGCCCGCGCCTGCTCCGGCTTCCAGACGGCTGCGAAACCAGGAGAGGAAATCCCCGCCCCCGCCGGCCACCAGGCGGTGGATGGGGGCGAAGGCCACACCGCCGTCGTGGATGTTCACCAGTTCCACCAAGCTCCACCGCGCCGGGCACACCGCGGCCTCCGCCGGGGTGAGAGCGGCCTTCCGCTGTTTCCAGCAGGCCTTGGCGGCGGCCAGGCTGTGGTTGCCGTCGCCCACAGTGCAGCACAGCGGCGCCGCGCCCGCGGGGAGTTCCCGGCTCTGCCGGGCGAAGAGGGCGGCAAGGGCCGCCTCCGTCTTCCGGGCGGCCTGCCCCGTCACCCGCCAGCCGGCCACAGCGCCACTGCGCTGCATCAGGGAGAAGTCATAGAGCTTTTCCAGCTCCTCCCGCTTTTCATAGAGGGGTTCTACCACGCTCCTTTCCGGGTCATCCAGAAAGAGGACCACATGGGGCAGCTCCAAGCTTGCCCCGGCGCGCACGGCGACCCGGGGAGGCAGGCGCTCCTCCACGGTGCCCTCCGTGGCCCGGATGGGGGCGCTGCTCCCCGGGCGGTAGTCATACTGCTCCAGGTCGATCAGCCCCATAAGTCCCAGGCGCACGGCACCGGAGCGCAGCTTCCGCCGCACCAGGACGAAGCTGTCCGTCAATGGCTTGAGAATCCCCGCCTGGAGATAGGCCTCCATGGCGGCCCAGGCGCCCTTTGCCGCCATCTCCTGATCCGCGTGCCCCAGGCGGGCCTCCGGCAGGATCAGGCGCAGGGTGGAAGGGGCGTCCCCCACCTCCCGCTCCACCGCGTCCCAGTACTCCGGCTGGGAGGTGTACTGGTCGCAGGCCACCAC
>CDZQ01036950.1_pt1 | contig 14770 bp, 21 predicted proteins | sample 554831 | NCBI WGS metagenome assembly CDZQ01 (sample SAMEA3182112, study PRJEB8094) | gut metagenome | biome: human; feature: gut; material: Stool; isolation source: human stools | place: Canada | collected 2013-05-06
CCTTCGGACTGTGGGGGGAGTGCAAGGGGATCTGGTACCGGCTACGGGAATATTACTTTGACTCCCGCAGGGAGGGGCGGCAGAAAACGGACTCGGAGTACGCCGCGGACCTCCTGGCCCTGGCCGGGGGGCTACCTTTGGAGGCGGTGGTGGTGGACCCCTCCGCGGCCAGCTTTTTGGAGCTACTGCGCCGGGAGGGGCTGCCGGTACGCAAGGCGGACAACGACGTGCTCCGGGGCATCCGCATCACGGCGGAGCTCCTGAAGGCCGGGCACATCCGCATTGGCCGCGCCTGCCGGGACGCGCTCCGGGAGTTTTCCGTCTACTGTTGGGACGAGAAAGCCCGGGACCGGGACGCGCCGCTGAAGGTCAACGACCACGCCATGGATGACATTCGCTACTTCGCCGCCACCATCGCGGCGGGGGCGGGGGAGGCCTTTGCCTCCGTCTGGGTGGAACGATGAGGGAAGGAGAGCGTTTATGGAAAGAAGCAAGAGGACGGCGGCACCAACGGTGCAGCTGCGGACAGGGGCCCGGCACCCCTTTGGGATGCTGGACGGCTATGTGCCCCTGGGGAGCGGGGAGCACCGGATCTACCGGGCCATCCGGGAGGCGGTGCCGGTGGTGGACGCGGCGGTGATGAAGCTCATCCGCCTCACCGGGGGCTTTTCCGTGCGATGCGGCGTGCCACGGGCGGAGCGGCAGCTCGCCCAGTTCCTGCGCACGGTGGATGTGGGCCGGGGACAGCGGGGCATTGGCGCATTCCTGGACGGGTATCTAGATTCCATGATCACCTGTGGCCGGGCCGTGGGGGAAATCGTGGTCCGGGGGCGGAAAGAGATCGCCGCGGTGCTGTGCGGCAATGTGGCGGACGTACAGATCCGGGAGGGGAAGACGCCGCTGGACCTCACGCTGTGCGCCGTGAGCGAGCGGGGGGTGCTGGAGCCGCTGCCCTATCAGGAGCTGCTGCTCTTCACCCCATTCCACCCGGAGGCGGACGCGCCCTACGGCGTGTCCCTTTTGCGGAGCATGCCCTTCCTCACGGACATTCTGCTGAAGATCTACAACACCATCGGCGTGAACTGGGAGCGGGCGGGGAACGTGCGTTTCGCCGTGGTGTACAAGCCCCAGGGGGACATCCTGGACCGGGCCTATGCCAAGGAGCGGGCCGAACAGATCGCCGCCAGCTGGAGCGAGGCCATGCGCAGCACCAAAAACGGCAGCGTCCGGGACTTCGTAGCGGTGGGGGACGTGGACATCCGGGTTATCGGCGCGGAGGGGCAGGTCCTGGACAGCGAGGTGCCGGTGCGGCAGATCCTGGAACAGCTCATTGCCCGGACGGGCATCCCGCCCTTTATGCTGGGGCTCAACTGGTCCTCCACCGAGCGCATGAGCGCCCAGCAGGCGGATCTGATGACCAGCGAGCTCACGGCCATCCGCCGGACGCTGGACCCGGTGATCGAGCGGATCTGCGAGCTGTGGCTCCATCTCCACGGCTATGCCTGCGACTTCACGGTGGAGTGGGATGACATCAATCTCCAGGACGCCGTGGAGGAGGCGCGGGCGGCGCTTTACCAGGCGCAGGCGGATCGGGCCCGGGCGGAGACCGCCGCGCTGCGCCGCACCGCCCGGACAGAGGCCGCGGCGCCCGGGGAGGAGACAGAAAAACCGGAAACGGAGGAGGAAACTGCCGCCGGGACGGAGACGCCGGAGGCCCGGGCGCCGCTTCCGGCGGAGAATAAGGAGGAGAGGGAATGAACATCACGAAAGCCGGCGCAGCCGTGCCGGAGGCGGGGCTGCCGGCGGAGGAGCTGGAGGCCATCAACGCCTATGCCAGGACCGCCCTGACGGCGGAGGAGGTCTTTGCCTTCCCGGTGCTGCTGTGCGACAACGAGGTGGACCGGGATTTCGAGCGGTTTGCCGAGGAGACCCTGGCGGAACTCCGGGAGCTGTTCGTGGGGAAGACCGGCATTGCCGACCACGACTGGAGCACGGAAAAGCAGCTTGCCCGCATTTACCGGACGGAGCTTGCCACCGATCCGGGACGGAAGAACTCCCTGGGATTGCCCTACCAGTACCTGAAGGGCTGGGCCTACATGCTGCGCACGGCGGAAAACGCCTCGTGCATCGCGGAAATCCAGGGGGGCATCAAACGGGAGACCAGCGTGGGCTGCGCTGTGAAGCACCGCCTCTGCTCCATCTGCGGCAAGGAGCTGGGGAGCCCCGACTGCGGCCACCGGCCGGGCCAGGAGTACCAGGGGCGGCTGTGCTTTGGAGAACTCCGGGAGGCCACGGACGCCTATGAGTGGAGCTTTGTGGCGGTGCCCGCCCAGAGGGGGGCGGGGGTGCTCAAAGGCCGGCGGGGCCGGCCAAACTGCCTGAAGGAGCTGGTGGAGAGCCCCCAGGGGCGCGGCTGCGCCGGGGAATACCGCCGGCTGAAGCAGGAGGCGGCCCTGGGGCGGAAGTACATGGACGGCCTGCGCCGGGAGGTGCTGCGCCTGAGTTTGCTGTGCGACAGGCAGCTCTACCAGGGACTGGAAAAGAGCAGCACCTATATGGACGAGGGGGAGCTACTGGACCTCAAGGCGGCGCTGGACGCCCGGCTGGAGGACAAGCTGCCCCCGGCGACCCAGCTCCCGGGACGGGAGACCACCACAGCCTTTGACGGCGCGGCCTATCAGGTCTAGCCGGTGGAGGATACCAAAAACTGTCATTGGGAGGATGAGAGGATGAAAGTCAGCTTTGAAGGGATCGGCGCGTATGCCGCCACGTTCTACAACAGCGCTTCCGCCCCGGCCAAGGCGGGGCAGCCCGTCAAAATGGGGGAGAGCGGCACCGTGGCCGCCTGCAGCGCCGGGGACAGCTTCCTGGGCGTGGCCGTGACGGCGGACGGGGACTTTGCCGGGGTGCAGCTCCAGGGCTTTGTGACGCTGCCCTACACCGGCACAGCGCCTACGCCGGGCCTTGTGACCCTGGGCGCCGACGGCAGCGGCGGCGTGAAGACAGTGAGCACCGGCGGGAGAGGCTGCTGGGTGATCCAGGTGGATACTGCCGCGTCCACTGTGGGCTTTCTGCTGTAAGGAGGGGGTACGAGAGATGAACTACCATTACCATGAGGTGAAACTGGACAAGGGCATGTACGCCGAGACCGGGCGGAGCTTTGCCCAGGTGCTGGAGGAGCAGGACCCCAGCGAGAATTACAAGGGCACGCCCCTGGAGGGCCTGGACGCCTACCAGCGGCAGCTCAAGCGCTTTGACATCCGGGTGAAGGGCCCCATGAGCGACCAGGTGGAGAAGTTTTTCCACACCACGGAGAGCTCCGTGCTCTTCCCGGAGTATGTGGCCCGGAGCGTGCGCACAGGTATGGAGGAGGGGAATATCCTGCCCTCCATCACCGCCAGCGTCACCAAGTTTGACGGGCTGGACTACCGGAGCATCTATTCCGTACCTACGAAGGACGACAAGAGCCTGCGCCGGGTGGAGGAGGGCGCTGTGATCCCCCAGACCCAGGTGAAGATCCGGGAGAATACGGTGAAGCTCCACAAGCGGGGCCGGATGCTGGTGGCCAGCTATGAGGCCATCCGCTTCCAGCGCCTGGACCTTTTCTCCGTGATGCTCCGGCAGATCGGCAACCAGATCATGCGGATGCATCTGGATGACGCCATCGGCGTCCTCCTGGAGGGGGACGGCAACGACAACGCCGCCGAGGCCTTCGCCGTGGGGGACGACGACATCGATGGCACCGCGGGGAAGCTCACCTACAACGAGCTGCTGGCCTTCTGGAGCCAGTTCGACCCCTATACCATGAACACCATGCTGGTGGGCAACGGCGCCATGCAGAAGATCCTCCAGTGCGCCGAGTTCCAGAATCCGCTGGCGGGGCTGAACTTCCAGGGTACCGGCGAGCCAGGCAACCCCCTGGGCGCCAAACTGATCCGCACAGGAGCCGTGGAGAGCGACACCATCATCGGCCTGGACCGTGGCTATGCCCTGGAGATGATCTCCGCGTCCGACGTGAGCGTGGAGTATGACCGGCTCATTGACCGCCAGCTGGAGCGGGCGGCCATCACCAGCATCTCCGGATTTGCCAAGCTGTACACCGAGGCGTCCAAGGTGCTGACCATCTGAGACTGCCGGAACAGGCCCCGCCTGTTCCGGCAAGGGGATGGCGCTCCGCTTCGCGCCGCCGGCATAAGCGAGGAGGGAACTTATTTAGGAGTATGTACCTCGCGCCAAGCGGGCGCAAATGCAAGCGAGGCTTTTTCGATCCGCTGGGGAGAGCCGCGCGAAGGCGGCTCTCCTGCAGCGCATGGAGGAGAGGTGGTAAGAGATGGATTTGACGGACGAGATCCGGAAAAAAGCGGAGACCCTGGCCGGACGGGAGCTGCGTGATCAGGAGACAGCGCTTCTGGAGGAGATGTGCGCCGCCGCGGCCCAGGAGCTGGAGCAGCGGCTGCGCCAGGGCGTAAAACCGGAGGATATCCAGAGCGCTTTTGTCTCCGCGGCAGGGGTGCTGGCGCTGTCTCTCTACATCCAGGTGGCTTCCGCCGGGGAAGAGGAGACCAATCTGAAACTGGGAGACGTGAGCGTCCAGCGCCGGGGCGCGGGCACCGCCCGGGCCAGCGCCAGCACCCTGCGCAAGCAGGCGGAGGCCATGCTGGCGGCTTACCTGGAGGACCAGGGCTTTTTCTTCCGGGAGGTGCGGGGATGACCGGCCCGGCCTTCGCGGCCTTGGGGGAGGAGATGGTCCTGCTGCGCCGGGACACCGGGGAGCGGCTGCCCTTCCTGGGGCGGATCAGACCCTGCGCCCTGGAAAGCCAGGGGAGCGGCTGGCAGCCGGAAAGGCCGGGGCTGGTTCCCACAGGGACCTTTGAACTCCTGGCCAAAGGGGATGCGTTCTCAGAACAAGCGAAAAACTGGGAAGTAATTTGGCGAAACAGGAGATTTGAACTGCTGCGCAGCGAGCCAATGGCCCTGGAGGGCCAAGTGGAATACTGGCGGTGCCTCCTGCGGGAGAAGGGAGGCGCGGGCAGTGTTTGAGACGGTATTGGAGGCGGTGTGCACCTGCCTGGAGGCGGCGGAGCTGCCGGTATGCCGCGCCTGGGGCGGGGCGGCACAGCCGGAGGGGAAGGCCATCACTGTGGGATTGGCCTCCGGAAGGCTGCTCTCCCCGGGCTGCGGGGATTACCTGGGCCGGAGCGTGGACGCCGGGACCGGGGCGGAGACTGAGCGGTTCGGCGCCCGGATGGAACTGGAACTCTGTCTGGACTGCTATGCCCCGGAAAACGGGGCGGCAGCCCTGGAGCTGCTCCAGCGGGCGGCATTGGCTTTGGAGCAGCTTTCCGCCGGGCTGCGGCTCCGGGAGCTGCGCTGCGGCGAGGCGGCTTATGACGCCGAGACCTTTTGCTACCACTGCCGGGGCAGCCTGACCGGGACGGTCTTTCTGGTGGCGGAGACCACTGGGGAGGAGCCGGCATTTCGGGATTTTATACTGAGGGGAGTTATCAAACATGAGCGTGACAACTGAGCGGCCAGGCGTATACAGCAGCTACACCCTCTCTGGACGGGTTCGGGGCACGGGAAGCGGCACCGTTGTGGGCTTGGCGGCGGTGTCGGCGGCGGAGGACCTACCGGATGTCGCCGCGGTGACCAGCCAGGAGGAGGCGGAGACGGTTTTCGGGGCGGCTTCCGCCATGGCGGCGTTGTGTCGGGTACTGCTGCTCAACGGCGCGCCGGAGGTGCGCTGCGCCGCTGTGGACGCCGGAGCGGACACCCAGGACTATGCCGCGGCCTTTGCCCTGCTGGCCCTGGAGGAAGATGTGGGCCTGGTGGTCTGCGACAGCCAGGACACGGATGTCCATGCGGCGCTCCAGGAGAGCATCGAGACCGCAGGGGAGAACAGCAAATACCGCATGGGCATTGTGGAGGTGCAGGGAAACGCCGCGGCCCTGACCGCTGCGGCGGAGGACCTCAACAGCGAACGCATGGTGCTGGTGGGGCCATGCACGGAGACGGCGGGCGCCGCCGCGGCGGCGGTATGCGGCGCGCTGGCTGGAGAGGCAGACCCGGCCCTGCCCCTGAACGGGGCGCGGCTCTACGGCCTGGGGCAGCTGAGCTGGGCGGTCCAGGAGAGCCAGGTGACGGGACTCATCCAGGACGGCGTGACCCTATTGGAGCGTACCGGCGGGGCCATCTGCGTGGTGCGGGGCGTGACCACCCGGACCACCACCAACGGGGCGGCGGACGCCACCTGGCGGGAGATCACCACGGTGCGCATCGTGGACGACGTGATCCCCAGCATCCGCCAGGCCCTGCGCGCCCAGTTTTCCAGAAGCAAGAACACCCTCCAGACCCGGGGCGCCATCCGGACCCAGGTGATCGTCCAGCTGGAGGACAAGCTGGCCAAGGAGATCATCGACGGCTACGACAACGTGACGGTGGAGGCGGACGCGGAGGACCCCACGGTGTGCCGGGTGCAATTTGACTTCACTGTGGCCCATGGGCTGAACCAGATCTACCTCACGGCCCACATCACGGTCTGAGGAGGAAAGGAGAGATACGATGGGTACTTTGGGTTTTCCCACCAGCAGCGATATCTATCTGGAGCTGGACGGCAAAAAGATCGCCGTTGTGCAGAGCTATCAGGCCCAGGCCACCCGCTCCGAGCGGGTGGTGGAAGCCTTCGGGGAGTCCGAGCCGGTGGCCACCATCGCCACCCAGATGCACTACCGCCTGGAGCTGACGCGGCTGTATGCCACGGATGAGGCGGTGCGGGACGGCATTGACTTCCACACCTTGGACGGCTTTTCCCTGGTGATTGTCAAGCCGGACCGGCGCATCCTCTATACGGGTTGCCAGTGGAGCCAGATCGCTGAGACCGGGCAGCTCAGCGAGATGGTGGCGGAGAAGATCACCGTGGTGGCCAGCAAGCGGGTGGAGATCCCGGCGGCATGATGCTGGAAGAGGAACTGCGCCGGCTGGAAGCGGCGCCTCTGGAGCGGCTGCGCTGGCGGGTGCTGAAACACTTCGGCGTGCTGCCCGGTTCCCGCCAGGCCCGGGCCCTTCGGGACAGGGAGTGCGTCCGCTGCGGGCTGCACATGGTCCTGGACCAACGGGCGCGGGAACACAGCGGCAGCGCGGAAGTGAATCCTGCCTTTGACATGGAGATCTTTGCCCGCAGAAAGGAGAGGGCCGGGAAATGAGTTTGCTGGAGGAACTGGACCGGGAGGGGCTCTCCGCCCTGGCGGCGGAGATCCTCGCGGCTCTGGGAGAGGACGAGCCGGCATCCCCGGAGGCCCGGCGAGAGGTGAATACGCTCCCGGAGCAGGAAGCCGAGGCCTGGGAGGCGCTCCTGCCCCTGGCGGCGCGGACAGCGGCCCGGCAGCGGGACTGGCGAGCGGCGGCCCTGCGCAAGGGCGCCCCGGCGGAGGGGACGGCGGGCTCTGCCCAAACGGAGGACGCACCGGAGGCGGCGTTCCTCCGGGTACGGCAGCGGTTTTCCGCCGGCGTGGGCGAGATGGCCTGGGACGCTTCCCCGGCAGAGGAGGGCCTGTCCCCGCCGGAGGTGGCATATCTCCGCGGCGGGGAGGCGGGCACCGCTCGGCAGACGGGGGACCTGCCCCGGGAGGACCGGACGGCCCGCCGGGAAGCGGAGGCGGTCTCCCGAATTTTGGAGCGGGGCGCCCGGGGCTATGACGCCGGGTTCATCCACTATTGAGGAAAGGAGGCGGGGAAGATGGCCTTGCCGCCCATGCGGTACAAGAACTTCATCTGGCCCCACAATCCCCGGGTCTATTCCATTGACTTTACCCGGCATGTGGCGGCGAAAAAGGTCCCTTTCGGGGACTATATCCTCCAGGACCTGGGCCTGGGGCACCGGGTGCTCCGGGGGGAGGGGGAATTTGTGGGCAGCGGCGCCTACGACACCTTCAAGAGCCTGGCCACGGTGTTTTACGAGGGGACGCCGGGGCTGCTGGTACATCCCCTGTGGCAGGAGTCCAGCGCCTATTTTGTGGAGCTGCGCCTGGAGCAGGAGCCCACGGAGGACTATGTAAAATACGCCTTTGCCTTCTGGGAGGACTTTTCCGGATATTCCAAGGGGGCGAAGCTCCTGGCGGAGGAGAGCGCCATCGGCGTGACCGTGGGAAACGGCGGGGGTCAGGCCCCGGAGGGGGGAGAGGTATGGTATACGGTGCAGGCCGGCGACTGCCTGTGGTTCATCGCCCGGGACAACGGCACCACCGTGGAGGCCATTGTGGCGCGCAATCCCCAGCTTCGCAACCCCAACGTCATCTATCCCGGAGACCGGATCCGGATCTTTTGAAGCGGGAGGGGGAAGGAGCATGACGGGGATCGTCACGGACTATGCGGGCTTTGACTGGGAGCTCCCCACGCTGCTGGAGTGGGAGGTGGAACACGGGCTGGGCACGCCCTGCGACAGCTTTACGGTGCGCTTTGCCTACGACGTATCCCTCCAGGGGGTGCTGGAAAACGCCGTGGAGTTCCGGGGGATCCACAACGGGAGCGTGGTGTGCCGGGGGGTGGTGGACGAGTTCATTGCCACGGCGGACAGCGGCGGCGCCGTGGTGGAGCTCACCGGCCGGGGACGGCAGGCGCGGCTTTTGGATAACGAGGCGGCAGCCGTGGTCTATTACGGCGTGGGACTGGATTTTCTGCTGGAAAACCATGTGCGGCCCTGGGGCGTGACAGACATCCGCGTCTCAGGGGATTACGGCAGGGCGTCCGTGCTCCAGGTGAACGCGGGGATGAGCCAGTGGGGCGTACTGGAGTTGTTCTGCCGGTTTTCCGGCGGGGCGCTGCCCCGTTTTTCCCCGGACGGCACGCTGATCCTGGGGGAGGAGCCCGGGATCGTGCGGGTGGTGGACGAGAACGTGGCCGTGGTGTGGCAGCGCTGGAGCCAGCAGCGCTACGGCGTGATCTCCCAGGTGCTGGTGAACAACCGGAGCTGGGGGTCCCAGGTGGTGGACAACGCCTTTTTCCAGGAGCGGGGCGGGCGCTGCCGCCGGGTGGTGAGCTCTCCCCGGCGCTCCGGTTATGACGCCCTGCGCTATACGGGAGAGTATCAGATCCAGCAGTCCCAGCGAAACTGGAGGATCTGCCAGGTCGAGCTGGCGAGCCAGTTCGCGGCCTTCCCGGGGGACCGGGTCTGGCTCAGCGGGGACCCCCTGGGCCTCCGGGCCCAGGAGATGCGTGTGACGGCAAGCCGCTGCTACGCCGACGGACACGGCGCCGGCACGGTGCTGACCATGACATACACGGAGGACCAGGACCAGGGGCAGAACAACGAGGCGCTGCAACGGCTCTGATCCTTGTATAAAAAGAAGGCAGGAGGTGCGACAGCCATGTGGCTGGCAAAGCAGGCGGCCCTTTCGGACCGGGAGCGCCAGGGGGCCGTGACCACGGGCGAGGTGACTATCAGCGGGGAGAGCCCCGCGGCCAAGGCCGCCGAAGAGCTCCGGGCGCTGGAATTGGCCGCGCCGGAGGGCGTGTACTGGAAACCTCGCATGGGACAGCAGATGCTCCTGCTCCACGCGGATGACGGAACGGAGCTGGCCGCCGGGGTGCTGGGGCAGACGGCGCCGGCAGACCTGGCCCCGGGGGAGCTGCTCCTCACCAGCGCCGGCGGGGCGGTGATCCGACTGAAAAACGACGGGAGCATCCGCATCACGGGGGCACTTTACATCAACGGGATGCCCTATGTCCCGGGAGGGGGAGGCGCATGAGAGAATGGAACTGAAGCTGCTTGCCGGGGACTATGTCCCCGGCGCCCAGGGGCCGGAGCGGGTCTCCGGCCAGGAGGAACTGGCCCAGCGGGTGCTCATGCGGCTCACAGCCCGGCGGGGGGCCTTCCCTCTGCTGCCGGAGTATGGAAGCAGGCTGTATGCCCTGCCCCAAGTGAAGGCCTCCCAGCGGGCATTGGCCGCCCGGCAGTACGCCGCGGAGGCCCTGGCGGAGGAGACGGAGCTGGTCCTTACGGACGTGGAGCTGCTCTCGGTGTCGGAGGAGGGGAGCGAGCTGCGGCTGTGGCTGGAATACCAGGGCCAGCCGCTGCGCCTGCAAGTGGAGATCTGAGGTGACGGCATGAAAACGACAGATGAGATCTATCAGGAGATGAAGGCCCTATTTTGCGAGAAGAGCGGCGCCAGCCTCCGGGAGGGCGGGGATATGGCCCTGCGGCTGTATACCGCTGCAGCGCAGCTATATACCCTGTGGGCCCAGGCCGACTTTCTGGAAAAACAGGCATTTCCTCAAACGGCGGCAGGGGAATATCTGGACCACCACGCCCAGAGCCGGGGCCTGACCCGGACGCCGGCGGCCACGGCGGCCGGGACGCTGACCTTTTCCCGGAAGGAGGCGGCGCAGACCGCTACGGAGATCCCCAAGGGCTGCGTCTGCGCCACGCTGGGCGGGGTACAGTTTGCCACCACGGAGACGGGCTGGATCCTGTCCGGGGAGACCTCCACCGACGTGCCCGCCGCCGCGCTCCGGGAGGGGGCGGCAGGCAACGCGGCGGCGGGGAGCGTGGTGCAGATGCTCCAGCCTCCGGCGGGGGTGGTAGGCTGCACCAATGAGAGCGCCTTTTCCGGAGGGCGGGACGAGGAGAGCGACGAGAGCCTCCGCAGCCGTCTCCTGAACAGCTACCGGAAGCTGCCCAACGGGGCGAACGCGGCCTACTACGAGACCCAGGTGCTGGACATTCCGGGAGTGGCGGCGGTGGAAGTGACGCCCAAGGCCCGGGGCCTGGGGACGGTGGACATTGTGGTGGCCGGGACGGACGGCGTCCCGGACGGCACCCTGCTCCAGACAGTCCAGGATACCCTGGACAGCCAGCGGGAGATCTGTGTGGACATCCAGGTGAAGGCGCCCAGCACCCAGGCGGTGGACGTGACGGTGTACCTCCAGGCCCAGGAGGGTTATGACCTGAGCGAAGTGAGCGCGCGGGTGAGCACGGCGCTGAACGGCTATTTTTCCGGCACACTTTTGGGCGCGGGCGTACTGCGGGCCAGGCTGGGAAATCTGGTGTACAACGTGCCGGGGGTGGCCAACTACAACCTGGTGAAGCCCGCGGCGGATGTGACGCCGGCAGCCGGGGTGCTGCCGGTGGCGGGAACGCTGACGGTGGGGGCGATGTGATGGGCTACGGGAGCTATTACCGGGAACTGCTGGAGCCGCTGGGCTTGTACGCGTTTGCAGAAGGCGGCCTCTCCGCCGCCGAGGCGGACGCCCTGGGAGAGGCAATGGACGCGCTCCTGGAGAATCTGGACGCCACGGAACGGGAGGCCACGCTGGCCACCGCGGAAGACGCGGGCCTTTCCAGCTATGAAGCGCTGTTGCCATTCCGCCCGGTGAGCGACACTTTGGCAAGCCGGCGGCAGGCCCTGGCGGCGCTGCTGCGCATCGACGGATGCAGCTTTACCCTGGACGCGCTCCAAGCCACCCTTTCGGGCTGCGGCATCCCGGCCACGGTGTCCGAGACCGGGGAGCACTTTGTGGTGGAGGTGCGCTTTCCGGAGCACCGGGGCATCCCCCAGGGCTTTGAAGAGATTGCCCGGCGGATCGGGGAGATCCTGCCCTGCCATCTGGAGGTGCGGTATGTCTACCAATTCCCCACCTGGGGACAGGTGGAGGCGGCCTATCCCTTGTGGGGGGATTTTGAGGACGCGGAGGCGGACTGGAACACCCTGGAACGGCTGGAGCCGGAGGAGGGAGAACAGTGAATGAATGGACAGTGGTGACGGTGCTGGTGACCCTGGCGGGGTTGGCCACGGCGGTGGTGAAGCCCCTTTTGCGCATCAACGCCTCTCTGACCCGGCTGATCCAAGCGGTGGACGCGCTGGAGAAAAATCTCCAGGCCCTCACCGAAAAGAACAGCCATGCCCATGAACGCCTCTGGCAGGAGAGCCGCCGTCATGAAGAGAAGCTGACCAGCTATGAGACAAGGTTGTCTCTCCTGGAGAAGGAGGAGGCCTGAAAAAGGCAGTGCCGTCCTTTTGCAAGGACGGCACAATTTAATGTCGAATTCAGAGAATTTCCCTGAAAAATATATCAATTCCAGAAAAATCAGGGGAGCGGCGGGCGGCGGGGAAGCAAAACCTTCCCGTAGCAGCACAGGGTGGAACTGCTGTCCGGCGGAATGTGCCGGTCTGCGTCGGCATAGGCGCGGTTCAGGGAGAACAGGTGCACGGCGCCAACCATGTCCCGGCAGTACTGCTTGCAGAGCATGTCCCCGTCTACAAAGAAAAGGCCTACGTCCCCGTCCGCCAGGCCGCTGCGCCGGGTGACCAGGACGATGCTGCCGTCAGCAATCCAGGGCTCCATGCTCTGGCCCGAGATTCTGGCGGCAAAGTCCGCGGGGCTGTCCTCCGGCACGCTGTGGAGGACAAAGTCCTCCCCCTCTACCGGGGAAGCATAGCCCGCGGCGGCGGGGGTGGCATACAAAGGGATCAGGCGCTGCCGGGGAGGCGCGGGGTCTTCCAGGCGGGCGGACTCCGCTTCCAGCACGGCGCGGATCACCCGGCGGCCGGGGGCGTCCAGATTCCGGTAGCGGTGCAGGAGCTCCCACTCTTCCTCCGAGGGGTGGGGAACAGGCGCCGGCTCCTCCAGAGCGGGGTAAAAGCGCTGCACCGGTACCCGGAGCGCCTGGCTCAGGCGTTGGAGCAGCTCAGGATTCACCTTGACGCTGTCCCGTTTGATGATGCTGTATAAGGTCTGGGCCGGAACCTGGGCCAGCCGGCTCAGCTCCCGGACGGAGAGCTGCCGCTCCTTGAGGAGCTGCTGTAGAATACTACCCACCATGGCATTCACCTCGTTTCCTTTATATCATGCCCAGAGGGAGAAGTCAAATCATTTTTATGCAACAGCATAATTTCTCTTGACAAATTATGCTGTTGCGTCTATTATGTCACTTAGAAATACGCACAAGCATACAATGGAGCGTACGAAAGAGGTGACGGAGAGAGGGAGGGCACAGATGTATTATCACTGTCCGGAGCATCCGACGCTGCGCCGGCTGCTCCTGGGGGGCCTGCCTGGTCCGGAACTGTGGGAAAGTGAGGAAGGGCATGTTGATGGACTTTATCAAGAATGTGACGGCGTTGATCAAAGTGAAAACCATAGTGACGTTTGCGGTGATGGGGGTGTTTGTGGTCCTGGCGCTCCGGGGGGACATCACGCCGGATAACGTGATGGTCATCACCTCCACGGTGATCGCATTTTATTTTGGGACACAGGTGGAACGTTGAGAGAGGAGGAATTTTCCCATGACGGAAATTCAGGTGCAATACACCACAAAGTCTGACGCCTGGCGGAACTCGGCTTTGACGCCCAAGGGGATCATGGTCCACTCCACCGCCACGCCCGGGGTTTCCGCCCAGACCTTCCGGGACCGCTGGGACCGCCCCGGCGTAGGCGCCAGCGTCCACTATTTTGTGGACAACCAGGATATCATCCAGTGCCTGCCGCTGAACAAGCGGGCGGGCCACGCTGCGGGCACGGCCAACAGCACGCACACCGCCTTTGAGATGTGCGAGCCCGCAGGGCTGACCTATAACGCCAGCGGCAGCGCCATTACGGCCTACGATCCCCCGGCGGGATATTTTGCCGCCGTATGGGACAACGCCGTTGGCCTGTGCGCCAAACTCTGCGCAGAATATGGATTCGATCCTCTGGACAAGAAGGTGCTGCTGTGCCACTGCGAGGGCTACGCGCAGGGGATCGCTTCCAATCACGCGGATGTGGAGCATTGGTTTGTCAAAGAGGGCAGGAACATGGATGATTTCCGCGCCGCGGTAAAGGCGGCGATGGAAGGAGAGGGTACGCCGGTGCCGGAAGAGGAGGAAGAAGCCGTGACCAAGTATGATACGCTCCGTGAGGTTCCGGAGTGGGGCCAGGACACTGTGAAAAAGCTTATGGAGAAAAAAGCGCTGCAGGGAGACGGGGAGAAGCTGGACCTCAGCGAGGACATGCTGCGCGTTTTCGTGGTGCTGGACCGGATGGGCCTTTACGACTGAGGGGCGGCCGGGAAACGAAAGAAAGGGAGGCGGCATTTTGCCGCCTCCCAAGAGGGTACATAGCTTTGCTTTATTTCAGGAAGCCGGCCACGATCCGCGCTTCCGCCTCCTCCTCGGTGAGGCCCAGGGTACGCAGCTTGATGATCTGTTCCCCGGCAATTTTGCCGATGGCGGCCTCATGGATCAGGGCCGCGTCCTCGTGGTTGGCGGTGAGCTCCGGCGCGGCGTCCACCTTCCCTTCGTCCACGATGATGGCGTCGCACTCGGAATGGCCCGTGCAGGGGGCGTTGCCCACGATGCGGGAGCGGTAGGACTGGTGGGACTGGCCCTTGGCCACGGAGCGGGAGACCAGGTTGACACTGGAGTCCGCACCGTTCATCTCCACCACAAAGTCCGTGACCGCCTGCTGCGCGCCATCCGTGAGGATGCGCTCCCGGATGGACAGGCTGGCCCCGGCCTCCACCACGGCTTTGGTCTGGCGCAGGGTCTTGTCCACACCGCCCAGCTGGAGGGAGTCCATTTCCAGGGACGAGTTTTCTCCCAGGTAAAACTCCGTCACCGGGTCGATGGACTTGGTACCGGTGCCTGTGCCGGTGCCCACGTGCTTTTCCTGGTAGATCACATGGGAACCCTTTTCCAGGTAAAAGCGGTGGATGCCGCTGTGCCGGGCGGGCTCCCCGGTGGTGACGTGGACGCCGCAGCCGGCGATGATGAGCACGTCGGCGCCTTCGCCGATGTAA
>CDZQ01056318.1_pt1 | contig 14769 bp, 11 predicted proteins | sample 554831 | NCBI WGS metagenome assembly CDZQ01 (sample SAMEA3182112, study PRJEB8094) | gut metagenome | biome: human; feature: gut; material: Stool; isolation source: human stools | place: Canada | collected 2013-05-06
TGCGGGAAGTGCATTTCTGGCAGACATCTCCCTGTACCTGGTAACAACGAAGATATTTCCCTGTGGACTTATTGCAGTTCAGGCGGTGATATACAAGAGATTGTCCCATCGGGCAAATAAATGCATCCTGTTGCGGATCATATGAAAATTACATTATACTCTGCTCGACTTCTACCTCTATGTCGATCCAGCTGTTTCGGGAAACTTCGGCGGGGATATAGCTGCCATTCGAGGCCATTTCCTTGCCATCTATCAGTTTCTGTTCTATGCAGCGACGAACAATCTCCAGAAATGCTTGCTGGAAAAAGCTGCTTTCATTCCATTTACGAACTCTTGTTTTGCTAAACGTAGAATGATCTGGTATCTTCTCTCCGAGCTCAAAACCGCAAAACCAGCGATACGCAATGTTTAACTGGACTTCTTGGGCAAGCCGACGCTCTGACTTGATACCGTATAGGTATCCCACCAGCAGCATTTTAAACATACTGACAGGATCGACAGATGGACGGCCACTGGCAGGATAATACGGGGCTGCAAGGTCATAGATGAAATCAAATGAAACCAGCTGATTGATTTGCCGGAGCAAATGATTTTCGGGAATTAGTTCCTTTATGTCCAGAACCAACATACTTATCTGACCGCTCTGCCGTCCCATCATCCTCCATCCCTCCTTATTTCAATTATACCATGGGTCTGGAGTTTTGTGGGACTTTGTCAACAGGTCCATTCCTTGACACTACCATTTCTGAAAGCCTGCAATTGCTGTCTTGCGCTAAACAACGTCGCGGTTACAAAAAAGCTATCCCGGATTGCCGAATGGCAATCCGGGATAACTTTTAGAAATCATAGTTTCAGGTAACTTGGTTTTCAATGGGTTGGTTTGCCCCAATATTCCATGCAATTGCGCAGAGCTTATACGACGCTTCACCCCTGCTTTCCTTGGCAAACAGGCCTACATAGGGGATATGGTAGCGGGACATTGTGAGGGCCAGAACGGTATTGCATTTAGTGGCGATAGTATTTAGATGCGTAGTTTAGGAAGAGGCGAGCGGAGCGGGTGAGCTCCCGATGACGGTACCAGAACAATGCCAAATAGCGCATCGGCCCGTCGGATAAATCTTTAAAAACAATATCCTGCAGAGAAGAGGGACTGTCACAATTATACATATCACCATCTACAAACGCGATCCCTAGGGAATCGTGTACATAACTCAGCAGATGACAATGAAAACATTCTTTTATGACATCACATTCAAAACCCGCCTCCGCGCAAAGATGATCCGTAATCGTGCGAAATGCGTAGCCTTTTGGCAAGGCGATAAATCTTTCAGAACGAATATCGGACAAAGAGATATCTTCCTTTGAGGCAAGGGGATGCTGTTTGCACATGGCTAGGAGCAATTTTTCTTCATGAATGATTTGGTATTTCGCATTTGGGCAAAATCCTGGATACCAGTCGGCAAGGACAAAATCATTATCGTTGCTTGAGATCTCTGACTCCGCATTTATCGGCATGATCTCATGTTTTCGCACAGTAATTTCTGGATATGAGATTGTAAAATCGGAGATCAGATTTTGTAGAAATCGCGGACTAGTTACACTGAGTGATACCGTCCTTTTGTTATCACAAAGTTGATTGATCTCTGCAAGTGCTAGATCAATAGAATTGACGACAGATTCCGCACAAGTTAAAAAGATCTCTCCGTATTGATTTAAAATGATCCGTTTACCCACTCGGTCAAAGAGCTGTATTCCAATCTCACTCTCTAGCTTGGATAGTGAACCACTCAGCGCAGGCTGTGATAGGTGGAGCAAATTTGCAGATTTTGTGATATTTTGCTCTTTTGCGATTACTATAAAATTTCGAAGTTGAACAAGATCCACGGGTATCACCTCACATATAGGCCAGAAAGAATTGGTAAAAACAAACAAATAAATTGATAATAAGCACATGGATATATGCTAATAAGAATAAACAATTGGGAAATCTGCGCTTAATATGGTAAGTTTAATACACATCAAGCTATTTTTCAAGAGGCAACTATTTTTGCAGAGATTTCAACAATTTGACAGTAATTGCGTTCCAAGAGAAGTAAGAAACAAAAGCAGACGTGGAGGGTAAATATGCAAGTGAAAAAAGAGGATTTGTTAAAAATCTTTGGAACAGAAGGTGTGTCTTTTGACGATGCGCTGCTGAAGAGTTTTGGGAAAACTGACATGTGCATTTCTGGAGTTTGTCCTGAATGCGTAGTGTACGCGGAGAACAGCAGCCAGATTGAAAACTTTATTCAACTTGCCAATCGGACGGGAACACCCGTGATCCCAGTAAGCTCTTGTGGCGGAGGGCATAAGCGCGGCGGAACGCTGCCGCTTTGCGCGGGAACGATTATTCTTAGCTTGGAGCGCATGAAAAAGATTATTGAGCTCAACGAACCATTTCGGATGCTAACGATCGAAGCTGGAGTGACTTATGGTGAGGTCAACGATTATCTGAAAAACTATGGCCTAATGGTTGACATGCCCTTGGCACCGAAAGCGGAGCGCTCCGTGGCGGCCAGTCTTCTGGAAGGTGAACCGCGGCTGAATCCCAACATCAATTGGGCTTCCTATTCTCCTTTGTCCTGTACAGAAGTCATCTGGGGCGATGGAACGAGAATGTTTACCGGCGAGGCAGGTACCAGTGCACCGGATTATGATACGATGCGGCAGAAATCCCACATTGCCATGACAATGAACTGCGGTCCAGCCAACTTCGATTATAACCGCGTACTTTACGGTGCCCAAGGCACAACGGGCGTAGTAAGCTGGGTCGCGTTGCGTTGTGGTATTTTGCCCAGCGTGCACAATATGTATTTTTTGCACTCCGATACACCCAGTGAGCTGGTGGGGATGCTGTACGATTTGGAGCATGTTCGATTTGGTGAGTGTTTGCTTCTTGTAAACGCTGCGGCATTTGCTGCGCTTGCTACAGACAGTGAGGAAGACTGTTGCAAATTGCAAAAGAAACTTCCGCCTTGGGTTTGCGCAGTCAGCTTTGCGAACCGCCCTCCATTTTCCGAAAAAAGAGCGTTTGCCCATGAAGCGGGGGCAAGGAGGTTTGCGGAAGCCCGTGGGCTTACATTGGAGAGCAGTTTGGCGGGAATTTCCGGTGAACAATTTAAAGAGAAGATCTTTAACCCGTGCGCACCAGGAAAGTATTGGAAAGACCTGCGACGGGGCGCGTCAATGGACGTGACATTTATCTCTACTATGGACCGTTTCTCGGCGTTTGACGAAGAACTCAGAAGCGTTGCACGCCTTAGCGAAATTTCCATGGATAATATTAGCGTCAGCCTTCAGCCCTTGCACCAGGGTGTGAATTGCCAATGTGATTTCTCTATTGCTTATGATCCGGAAAACACTGAAGAGAAGGCAGAAGCTGCTCGGCTGTGGGAGCACTTGGTCAAACGGTTTTCTGAGATGCATGCGTTCTTTGCCCATCCAGTGGGGCTGGAGTGCCAGATTCAGTTTGAGAAAGATCCGGATACCACTGTGATGCAGCGGAAGATGAAGGACATCTTTGATCCCAATGGGATCATGAATCCAGGAAAGCTGGTTGATTATAGAAAGGAAGGGAAAGCATGAATATAAAAGATTATGCAGCGATGGAGGAACGTTGTTCCAACTGCTCATACTGCAAATTTATTCCCTTTGATAAAGTGAAAAGCGCTCGGTTTTCCGAGTGCTGCCCATCAATTGGATACTACAACTTTAATACATATTCTGCGCGGGGGCGTTTCCAACTGGGTCTGGCGGTTGGCAGAGGCGAGCTGGAAGCTACAGACGAAAATGCCAGACTGATTCATACCTGCCTCTCTTGTGGGGCCTGTGATGTGAGCTGTAAAGTGTGTCGGTACAATCTGGAACCTCTAGAGCACAATATTGCCCTCAAAGAAGAGGCTATTAAGCAGAACGGGCCGCTTCCCGCGCAAGCGCGGATGCTTGCGTCCTTGAAAACAGAAAAGACGTTGCTGCCTGGTATGAAGAAGCAGAACCGAATGGACTGGACAGAAGGGCTTGAGTTTTCTGGGGAATCGGAAACCCTGTTTTTTCCAGGATGCAAATATAGCTATACGCCAGCGCTGAGAAAAACAGTGAGAAGAATAGTCGAAGTACTGACCAAAGCGGGCGGAAAAATGGCGTATCTTGGAAACGGAGACATTTGCTGCGCCGGCCGTTTATACCAGATGGGCTTGGTCGAAGAATTTGAAGAGCGGGCGAAGCTGAATATCAAGCTGTTAAAAAGCAAGAATTACAAAATGATCGTAACGCCCTGCTCCGATTGCTATCACGCTTTCAAGAGGCTTTATGCGAAACTGGGGCTCGAGATCGAAGTGCTTCACGCTGTTGAATATCTGGATCGCCTTATTTCCAAAGGAGCTGTGAAGTTTACAAAGGAGTTGCCGTTACAAGTGACCTACCATGATCCTTGCCATCTTGGGCGTCAAGGCGAGCCATATGTTTACTGGGACGGCCACGAGAAAAAAATCCTTAACCAAGTACATACTTGGGAACCAAGACGGCCGCGCTACAATGGAGCGTACGGCATTTACGATGCCCCGAGGCGCGTTTTGAAGGCAATACCCGGTCTGCAACTGATTGAGATGGAGAGAATCCGCGAATACAGCTGGTGTTGCGGCGCTGGTGGCGGCTGTTCCGAGACTGACCCTGAAATGTCCAAGTGGACTGCATCAGAAAGAATTGCCGAGGCGCGCGCGACGGAAGCAAAAGTCTTGGTAACTGCCTGCCCGTGGTGTAAGTCAAATTTTGATGCTGTGGGTGGGATCGAGGTTGCGGATTTGTTCGACCTAGTTGCACTTGCTCTATAAGGAGGTTGTGAGAATGGCGTTGAAAAAAGAAGTTTATGCAGCATTTGAAGCTGTAGTTGGACACAATAATATTTCTCAGTCTCCTGCTGTTTTGGAAACCTATCGCTGTGCAATGGCGCAGAGCTCATCCCATTGTGGCCCCTACCGTGGACGGACACCTATGCCCCAGGCTGTTGTGTTGCCTGGTAGTACAGAAGAAGTACAAAAAGTAGTCCAACTTTGCAATCAGTATAGAATCAAGTTCAAAGCTTCCAGCAGCTTTTGGTCCGCGGTGGGGTATATCGGAGATGACAATGCAATCCAGATCGATATGCGCCGGATGCGGAATATTACCGTAGATCCTGTTAACATGATCATGACGGTGGAGTCCTACGTCAATGCTGCTATGGCGCAGGCGGAAGCCATGAAGTACGGTCTGATGTCGCCAGTGCCTGGCTGTGGCTCTAGTAGTTGCGTAATTCCCAACACAGTCTCTTGGGTAGGCGGCGGGTCCAACTCAATTTATGTCGGAGCCTCATCAGACTGCCTGCTTTGCGCCGAATGGGTGTTGCCAAATGGTTCTTTGGTCAAAACTGGATCTGCTGGTGCCGGCGCGGGCTGGTTTTGCGGGGACGGTCCGGGCTTTAGCAATAGGGCACTCTTTCGTGGTATGTGTGGAACAACGGGCGACATGGGGATCTGCACAAAAATATCCTTGAAGCTTTCTCCGTGGCCGGGACCGAAATTTATCGAGACTGAAGGGCTGATTCCTGGTTACCGCGCTAAGGTACCCAAGAATATCAAGTTTTATGAGCTATGCTTTCCAACTTGGGAAAAGTGGGCGCGGGCAGTTTTGCGCCTAGGAGATTCAGAAGCTATTTTTGCGGGCCACCGTCAGTTTTCCTGCCTGGGATCTGATTTGAAAGCGGCTATGCTGGAGATTCTTTTGGATCCGGACAAGCAGCTTTGCGATCTGCCAGAACTACTGCAAAGGCCGGAGATAAAGGCGACTACGGAATCTCAGCGAATCGATATGGGCGTTGTTATCACGGGCATGACGCCAGAGGACATGGAGTGGAAGGAAGAGGTTATCCAGCAGGTCCTAAAGGAGTTTGATGGTTGGCTAGATCCCCGGGCCATGGAGCCGGATATGAATGAGTGGATGCTGCTGTTCTATCTCCGCCTAGGCCATAAGAATTTGAATTTCGTTTATTGCGGTGGATATGAAGGACATTTGGGCCTTGCAGCTTCCGACATCCTCTATTCGGCAGAAATTTGCGAAGAAGCATTCGCGCTACGCAAAAAGTGGTTTGAGGATGGACACACGGGACTTGCCGATATTGGCTCTGATAGCGCATTGAACGTGATTTCTAAAACCAGTGGCGCAGCTGGATTCTCACCTTGGGAGTTCTTTGGCCACTTTGACCCCAGTGATGAAGAGTCTGTGGCCGATAGCCGGGCCTTCTTTGATGTAACACATCAGTGGATGATGGAAAAAAACCTGGGGCCTGATTTTTGCCGAAAGAATGCAGATATTCGGCGTGCCGACGGATATTGCCTGTCTCAGGAAGAACACAATGAGATGTATGCCAAAAAGCCTTATAATCTGCCAGAACAATACCAGTGGAAAATGAACGAAGCGTTCAATCCCAACAAACTAAATACGACATATTATCGCATGTTGGATCCAACTTACGCGAAGAAGCAATAGAAGTGGTAGATACATATCTGCCAGCGAAGAAAGGAACGAACAAATATGAGCGTAGAGAGAAAAAAATATTGTGTTGGTGGACAATGGTTAGATTCTAAGACCGAAAAGTGGATGCCCGTTACGGACTCGAGCACGGGCGAGGTGATTGCAGAGGTACCTTGTTGCACAGTAGATGAAGTGGAATCAGCCATAGCATCTGCACAAGCAGCGTTTCCCGCCTGGTCTCAGATGTCGCTGAGCAAAAGGACGCAGATGATGTTTAAATGGAGAAATATTCTTCTCGATCATCTGGAAGAACTCACATTGCTCTGTTCGAAAGAGCTGGGAAAGACTTTATCAGAAGCGCGTGGAGACGTCCTAAAAGCGATCGAACCCACAGAGCATGCGTGTAGCCTTCCCACTTTGATGCAGGGCGAGGGTTCTTTGCAGGTAACCACTGGATTTGACACCACGACCTATCGGATGCCGCTGGGGGTCGTGGCGGGCATCGTGCCCTTCAACTTTCCGGCCATGATCCCCTGGGGGTGGATGGTCCCGCTGGCGATTGCTACCGGCAATACAATCGTATTGAAAGCGGCCAGCATGACACCTCTGACGTCCATGCGTATTTTGGAGCTGTTCTATGAAGAAGGCGGATTCCCAAGTGGCGTAGTGAACCTGGTCACCTGCAGCCGGAAAGAGGCGGAGATCTTCCTGACGGATCCGCGGGTGAAGGCCGTTACTTTTGTAGGGACCACAGGCATCGGCAAACATATTTATTCTGTTGCATCCGCTAACGGCAAGCGCGTACAAGCGCAGTGCGAAGCCAAAAACCACGCGCTGGTGCTGGAAGACTGTGATCTGGAGAGTAGCGTAAACGCCATTATCAATTCAACCTTTGGGTGCGCTGGTATGCGCTGCATGGCGTTGCCTGTGATTGTAGTGCAAGAAAGCATTGCAGATAAATTCGTTGCGTTGCTCAAAAAGAAAGCCTGTGCACTGAAAGTTGGCTGCTCTTATGACATTGAGACACAAATGGGTCCGGTGGTCTCCGCAGCACATAAAGCGAAGATCCTGGAGTGGATACAGAAGGGAATCGATGAGGGCGCCGAGTTGGTTTTAGATGGTCGGGATATTGTAGTCCCCGGCTTTGAAAAGGGATTCTTTGTTGGCCCAACAATCTTTGATCATGTGGAGCCTGGCATGAGCATTGGCGATCAGGAGATTTTCGGACCCGTGACCACCATTAAGCGTGTTAAAGACTTTGATGAGGGTCTGGCGATCATGAACGCCAATCCCTTTGCCAATGGATCGGTGATTTTTACCCAGAGCGGTTACTATGCCAGGCAGTTTGAATTTCTTACGGATGGCGGCATGGTGGGCATTAATGTGGGAATCCCAGTTCCTACAGCATATTTCCCGTTTTCTGGGAATAAAGAGTCATTTTATGGAGATCTACATGTTTTGGGGAAAGATGGGGTTCGTTTCTATACCCGCGCAAAGACCGTGACGAAGCATTGGTATGATGAACACGCAGCAAAACGAGTGGTTGACACTTGGGAAGGAACGGTTGAGCGCACATGATGCGTTGGGCACTTACAAAATAGTTGTCTATCAAATGCAGAGGGAGGGAAAGCAGGAACGTGAAAATTCCTTTTTCCGATGAAGAGCTTGTTGCGGTGGGCAGTTATCCGGCCAGTGGCACGGTTACCTTAAAGGACAAATTCAAAACACCCATCTCATCAGTCGAAAACTATAAACGTTACTACCGGCACGAAGAGCCATGTTGGATCGCAAACTCTGACTACCGGATTTTTACACCGTCTATCATCCCGGACAATGTGGCAAGAGGATATGTTCGCGAGCAGGACCCAACGGGCGAAAAAGGCGGAAAAGATATGTTCGGGACAATTTGGGAGTATATTCCCCAGGCGGGAGGTTCCATGGTTCGCCCCGGAACGGAGGTTTTAGCGGACGCAAATGACTGGAGATCTGTTATTCCGTTTCCTGATGTAGACAGTTGGGATTGGAAAGGATGTGCTGAACGCAACACCCAATACCTGGGAAATCTTGATGAACCAATCTGGATGGTGCAGATGTCTGGCTTTTTTGAACGATTGATCTCCTTTATGGGATTTGAAGAAGCGATTCTTGCTCTTGTCGATGAAGACCAGACGGATGCAGTGAAGGAACTGTTTTCTGCACTGTGCGAAGTGTATATCAAGATCTTAGACAACATGACACGATATATGCGTGTAGACGGGTATATGCTCCATGACGACTGGGGTTCCCAGATGGCACCGTTTTTTTCCAGGAAAGTCCTGCGCGAGATGATTGCCCCGTATATAAAGCGCATGACGGACCACTGCCATGCAAAAGGCATTATTTTTGAATTACATAGTTGCGGTCATATCGATAGTATTGCCGATGAAATATGCGATATGGGGGTTGATATGTGGGCGCCGCAGACTATGAATGACCTTGATGAGCTATATCGGAAATACGGTGACAAAATAAGCTTCGGCTATGTTGGTCCGGACTTACCAGCGGATGCCTCGGAAACGGAGCAGATCGAGGCGGCAAAGGCTCTTGTTGCGCGCTTTTGCGAACCCAATAAGTATATTTATGCGAATAGCGCTGGATGCTATCGCGCATTTCGCAAAGCGTTATATCAAGAAAGCCGGAAGATGTTCTGCCAAATGGACTGATTCTTTGGTCTTAAGAAAGACATGCCTAGGAACGGTGTTATTAAAGCAATCCAGTATGGTCATTTGTTAACTGCGTGTTAACTTTGACAATAAATTTTAGGAGGGCCCATAATGAAGAAAGGTGTAGCACTTCTCTTGGCACTTGTCATGTTGGTATCGCTTGTAGCTTGCGGTCAGCAAACTGAGCCTACAGATGCGGCAAGCGATGATCCACCTGCTAGTGGCGAACCTGTTTCCAGCAGAGACACATTGAACGTTGGTATTTGTGCAGACCCTATGAATCTGGATCCCAATGACAACAACAGTCAGCACGTTCAACGCGTCAAGACACAGGTCTATGAGACTCTTGTGGCGCGCGACACGGAAGGGAACCTGGTGGGGGGACTTGCGGAAAGCTGGGAGTGGGAAGATGACACCCACATCCTGTTCCACATTCGTCAGGGCGTCAAGTTCCACAGTGGCGATGAGCTTACGGCAGAAGACGTTGCGTTTTCCATTGAGCGTGCATACAACATGGGTGCAGCTCAGATTGCGCTTAGCTATGTAGACATTGAGAACTGTGAAGTGGTTGACACTTACACCTATCGTATGGCTCTGACCCAGACCTATACACCGCAGATCGCTTGGCTGGAGTGGCCTCTCACTGCGATCTCCTGCAAGAGGACCTATGAGGAAAGTGGCGGCGACTATATGGCCAGCCCCAATGGTACTGGCCCTTATGTGGTTAAGAACTTCGTGTCTGGCGACCGGGTCGAGCTGGAGGCTTTTGCGGATTACTGGGATGGAGAACCTGCGATCAAATACCTGAACATGATTGTTGTGACGGAGAGCACCAACAGAGCGATCATGCTGGAGACGGGAGAGCTGGATGTTGCTTATGAACTGTCTACAGTGGACTATGACCGCATCAACGAGGGAGCCACTACCACTGTCGTGAGAGGTCCTGCCCACAACACCAATTACATCGGTTTTTGCTGCATGTATGAGCCGTTTGACGATCCTATTGTGAGACAGGCCGTTATGTATGCCATTGATGTTCCGGCTTGCTATCAAGCTGCTTACGGCGGGGTCCACGAGCTTGCTACAAGCATGGTAGACCCAGAAGTCGATGGTTATTCTCCCATGGATCTTATCCAGTACGATCCAGAGAAAGCTAAGGAGCTGCTGGCGGAAGCCGGCTATCCCGACGGCTTTAGCTGCGATCTGACTACGAACAGCGATGCAGAGCGTATTGCTTTCTGTGAAGCTATCGCGGAGTACCTGTCTGCCGTCGGTATCGAAGCTAACATCGTGACTATGGAGATGGGCGCTTATTCCAGTGTGATTGACACCAATACTCTGGAAGGCATCTTCATCCTTGGTGCCACTTGTACCACAGTGGAGGCTGAGAAAATCCTGCGTAACTTCACCTCTGATGTCTCCGGTGCTATGAACACATCAGGCTATCGGAATCCTGAATTCGACGCGCTCCTAGATGAAGCGGTGCAGACCATCGACGACGAAGCCCGCTGGGAGTTGTATGCCCAGTGCTTCGACATTCTGGCTGAAGACGTTCCCTGGTATCCCACTTACGATAAGCAGCAGCTGACAGGCGTGAGCCGCGATCTGAAGGGCTTCTACAATGGCTCTTTCGAGTGTGCCCGGTTTAAGTACTGCTACTTCGAATAAAACTCTTAGTCGCAATCGCGCCAACTCTCTGCATGGCGCATGCCGTACCCGGCCCTTTTGGGCCGGGTCATGGCGAGATATATTATTACATTACAAAGATAGTTGCCAGAGGTGCGGCTCTAGTTGAAGGGAAGGGAGGGAAGCTCTTGTGTTAAAGTATATAGGAAAGCGTTTGCTTTGGACAATCCCCATTCTGCTGGGTGTTGTGATCATTGTGTTCTCTTTAATGTATATTGCTCCCGGCAACACGGCGACCATTTTGCTGGGTGACAGTGCTACACCAGAGAGTGTGGCGGAGCTTGAAAAGGAGCTGGGCTTAGATAAGCCGTATTTGGTCCAGCTAGGTAATTATATCAAAAACCTTGTTTTTCATTTCGATCTGGGGATTTCCTATCGTACCAGGCAGCCGGTGATTGATGAGGTTTTGACAAGACTGCCCAATACATTGATACTGTCGAGTCTTGCAATGCTGTTGGCGATTGCTATTGGTGTCGTGACTGGCATCGTCTCTGCTGTTAAGCAGTACACGCTTTCTGATAATATCGCCACAGGTGTGGCACTGATCGGCGTTTCAATGCCTCCGTTTTGGCTGGGATTATTGTTGATATTACTGTTCTCTGTCAATCTTGGCTGGCTGCCGTCAACTGTGGTAAGGGGGCAATGGCAAAGCTGGATCTTGCCAACGATTACACTAGGTACAGCGGTTGCTGGCATTATCATGCGTATGACCCGTTCCAGCATGCTTGACGTAATTCGCCAAGATTATATTCGCACAGCCCGTGCCAAAGGTCAAAGAGAATTCGTCATTATTATGAAGCACGGTTTTCGCAACGCGCTGATCCCTATCATTACGGTTGTTGGCGTTCAGTTTGGCTCTCTGATGGCGGGGGCTGTGTTGTGTGAAAACATCTTCTCCATCAATGGCATTGGAAAGCTGCTGGTGGATAGCATCAATAGAAAAGACTTTCCATGTGTGATGGGTTCAGTCATATTCATTGCATTCCTTTGCACGACGATCAACCTTTTGGTGGATATCCTCTACAGCTTTATTGATCCCCGCATCAAATCCACTTATAAAGGCAGGAAGAAATGGAAAAAAGGAGGTGCTAAGCTTGGCAAAAACGCACAAGTCACGGAATAATGGCGTGTGGGCGGAAGCCTGGAGACAACTCCGCCGCAACAAGATGGCCATGTTTGCGTTATTTTTGCTGGTCTTATTGATCGCCGGTGCCATATTTGCGCCTTTGATCGCACCCAACGGATATGAAGAACAGAATCTGGACAACACATTCGCATATCCATCTCTGCAGCACCCATTTGGAACAGACAATCTTGGGCGCGATATTTTCAGCCGTGTACTCTATGGGTCCCGCATTTCTCTGCAAGTAGGTCTGATCGCAGTAGGAATCTCTGTTGCGGTTGGTGGCACTTTGGGCGCGATTGCGGGTTTTTGGCCAAAGCTAGATAATATTATCATGCGCTTTATGGATATTTTCATGGCAATTCCCAGTCTGCTGATGGCTATTGCCATTACTACAGCGCTGGGGTCCGGTACACGAAATCTGATGATTGCTGTTGGACTTACTGCAATGCCACAGTACGCGCGAATCATGCGTGCATCCGTCCTAACTGTAAAAGACCAGGAATTCATTGAGGCTGCCGGATCAATCGGAGCTTCCAGCGGCAGGATTATTCTTCGCCACATTCTGCCGAACGCATTTGCTCCGCTGCTTGTACAGGCGACTTTGGGTGTCGGAAACGCTATTATGTCTGCGGCGACATTGAGTTTTCTAGGGCTTGGTATCCAGCCGCCTATACCTGAATGGGGTTCTCTGCTTTCTACCGGACGCAACTTCATTCGCCAATTCTGGCCGATGACAATTTTCCCCGGTCTGGCTATCATGGTCACGGTGTATGTACTGAACATACTTGGCGACGGTCTGCGAGATGCACTTGATCCCAGACTAAAAAACTAAGAGGGGGTACTGTTGATGAGCGATAAACTGCTAGAAGTCAAAGATCTAGTCATCCACTACTTTACAGATGGCAAAGAGGCGTTTGCAGTCAACAGTATGTCCTTTAGCTTGGGCTATCAGGAAGTGATTGGCTTTGTAGGCGAGACAGGTGCCGGAAAGACAACGACAGCCCTTGGGATCATGGGCTTGGTTCCAAATCCTCCAGGAAAAATCCTCCAAGGAGAGATCTTCTTTAAAGGGCAAGACCTCCTGAAAGTTGATGAAGCGGAGATGCGTAAGATCCGAGGTGATAAGATTACCATGATCTTCCAGGATCCTATGACTTCTCTGAATCCGGTGCTTACAGTGGGCGAGCAGATTGCTGAGGTCGTGTTGCTCCATAATAAGATCTCCAAGGGTGAAGCTATGAAACGCGCGGAGGAAATGCTGGAAATGGTTGGCATTCCCGGAAGCCGAAGCGGAGATTATCCACATCAGTTCTCTGGCGGCATGAAGCAACGGGTAGTGATTGCTATTGCTCTGGCCTGTAAACCTACGCTGCTGATTGCCGATGAGCCGACTACAGCATTGGACGTTACGATTCAGGCACAGGTGCTGGATCTTATGCGCAAATTGAAGGACAATTTAAAAACATCCATGATCATGATCACGCACGATTTGGGTGTTGTGGCTGAGATCTGTGACAAGGTGGCAATCGTATATGGCGGAGAAGTGGTAGAATATGGGACGCTTTTGGATATCTTTGAAAACCATAAGCACCCCTATACAGAGGGCCTTTTCCGCTCAATCCCGGATTTGGATAAAGATGTTCCGCGGCTCAATGTGATCAAGGGACTGATGCCAGATCCGACACAGTTACCAAAGGGATGCAAGTTTCACCCCCGGTGTCCGTGTGCCGTGGAACGGTGTGCTAAAGAGAGCCCGGCGGTGTGCAATTTGACGCCAACCCATAGTGTAAAGTGCCATCGGTTCGACGAGAACACGGCTGAATAAGCGTAAAGGAGATGCGATATGGAGCCGTTGCTGCAAGTCACTGATCTAAAAAAGTATTTTGAAACGCCCCGTGGACTTCTTCATGCTGTGGATGGTGTCAGTTTTTCTGTTCAAAAAGGAAAGACGCTTGGCATTGTTGGAGAATCAGGCTGCGGAAAATCAACATTGGGTCGCACGATTCTGCATCTTCTTGAGCCTACTTCTGGAAGCATTCTGTTTAATGGTGAAGAAATCTCCAAGGTTCAAAAGGGGAAGCTGCATGAGCTTCGCAGAGAGATGCAAATGATCTTTCAAGACCCTTTCTCGTCTATAAATCCACGTATGACCGTTGGTTCAATCATTGGAGAACCACTCAGGATTTATCATTCCTTTAAGGATAAGGCAGAGTACAGGCAACGAGTCAAAGATCTGATGCGCATAGTGGGGCTTGCTGAGAATATGGAAGACAAGTACCCTCATGAGTTGGACGGCGGCCGTCGGCAGAGAATCGGGATCGCGCGAGCGTTGGCGCTTAACCCCAAGTTCATTGTGTGCGATGAACCTGTGTCCGCATTGGATGTATCCATTCAAGCGCAGATTTTGAACTTGATGATGGATTTGCAAGACCAACTGGATCTGACTTACTTATTTATTACTCATGATCTGTCCGTCGTTAAGCATATTTCAGATGATATTTGCGTGATGTATCTGGGCAGCATGGTAGAAAAGAGTCCCTCCAAGGAATTGTTCCAACACAACTATCATCCCTACACCAAGGCGTTACTTTCCGCGATTCCACAGCCAAAGCTGGTCCAAAAACAACGTATCTTGCTGAAAGGCGAGATATCCTCGCCCATCAACATGGGAGAAGGGTGCCGGTTTGCTCCTCGCTGTCCATATTGCAAGGA
>CDZQ01009479.1_pt1 | contig 14618 bp, 7 predicted proteins | sample 554831 | NCBI WGS metagenome assembly CDZQ01 (sample SAMEA3182112, study PRJEB8094) | gut metagenome | biome: human; feature: gut; material: Stool; isolation source: human stools | place: Canada | collected 2013-05-06
GCTACATGACCCAAACCCGGCGTATGCCTGACGCATAGCCGGGTTTCTCGACAGACTGAGGGAGCGCCCGGGGCCGAAGGCCCCGGGCGCTCCCTTCAGGGCGCTTCGCGCCCTGCCGCCGCCCCCCCGGGCCGCTGGGTCCCCATCACCGTCAAAAAGCCCACAACAGCCGCGGGCCCCTGTCCCCAGGGGCCCGCTCAGCTTGTCGAAAAACCTCTGGCGAATGGAAGATCGCGGCCCTTTTAGGCTTTAATCGGATTTGGCGGCACAAGGTGAATTGTCCCGAAGGGACAAGAGAAGGCCCCCTGGGGGGTGTACGGCAAATCCGCAAAAAGCCTTGCGTAGCAAGGGTTTCCCTGCATAGCTCCCTGGCCGCGCCGTAGGCGCAAGGGAGCTATGAAAACCTCGAAAAAGTGGCGCAAGCCACTTTTTCGACAGCCTGCGCGGGCCCCTGTCCCCAGGGGCCCGCTTTCAATGTTGTGGGGGTCTGGCGTTCCCAAGGAACCGCTAGAGCAAAGAGAGCTGTTCGGGCCTGCGCTCCCTAGCTGGAATGGCAGCATACGGTATGGCGATATCTTCTGCAAAGGGAGAAGGCGCGCCGCCGCCGGTCAGGAGCAGGACCTCCCGGGCCCGGGTCATGCCCACATACAAAAGCCGGCGTTCCTCATCTAGATCCACGGACCCGTCCGCCCGTTCCAGGGGTAGGGAGCCCTGATGGAACCCGGCCAGGAATATTACCGGGAATTCCAAACCCTTTGCCCCATGGAGGGTCATCAGCTCCACCGCACCGGAGGCATAGCCTTTTCCGGAGGGCCGGCGCAGATCCCCCTCTTGGCCCTGGACCAGGGCGTCTAAGAAATCCGTCAAGGTATCATGGAAGGCGGCCAAATTCGCCAGCCGGTCCAGGGCGGGGCTGGGGCCGTGGGCCTTGGCCCAATCCTGAAACAGCTTGCGGGGTTTGTGCCGGTTTAAGCGGGGCAAATAGGCGGCCATTTCTTCCACCCAAAGGGCCAAATGGCCGCTCCGGCCGAAAACGTCCGTAAGGATGGCCGGGTCCGGCTGGGCCATGGGACAATAAATGCGAACAGCCTGCTGGAGCAGATCCGGCGGGCATTGAAACGCATGGGTCAGGCAAGCGGTAAGGGCGGCCTGGTCAGCGGGCTGATATAGGGAGCGGAAAAACCCGATGGCCCCCTGGACCGCCGGATCTTCCAGGTAATCCTCCCGGCCCCGTACCACGCAGGGGATTCCCTGGCGGGCGAGGCAGGCTTCCAGCACGTTGAGCTGCCGGTGGGTACGGCACAAGATCGCCATATCCGAAAAGGCCTGGGGCTGCTCTACAGAGCCGTGGCCAGCGGCCAGCATATCCAAGCCGCCGGTCAATCTTCCGATCTCCTCGGCGATCCAGCAGGCTTCGGCAAAGGGCGTAGGCGCCAGGACATGGCGGACGGGGCAGCCGGCAGGCTGGGTGGCCTGCAATTGACAGGGCCGTTGCAGGGCTTTTTGGGCGGCCTCCAAGATCTGGGGCGTGGAGCGATAATTTTCCCGCAGGGTATAGATCCGCAACCCGGGGATCTCCTGGGCCAGCTGGTCAAAGCAGGCGGCGCTGGCGCCCCGGAACCCATAAATGGACTGATCCGGGTCGCCGATCAAAAACACGGTGCCCCCCGGCTGCATCCAGTGGCTGATCAATTTCCGTTGCACCGGGTTGATATCCTGCACCTCATCCACCAGCAGGTGGGTAAAAGGCCGGTGTCCTTTGGCGTCCTGCTCTAGGGCCTCCAGCAGCAGATCGTCCAGATCCCGGGCCCCCAGCCTGGCCAACGCAGCCTGATAATCGGCGTATAGGCTATCCGGGCCGGGGAAGGGCAAAAGGCCGTTTTTTATCCGGCCGATCTCCTCCAGGGCCTGAGCGGGGGTACGGGCGTCCCCCCTGGCCTGTAAAAGGGGCGGCAGCAGCAACAGGGCCTCCTCCCGGGACAGGATGGATTTGGGCGGGAGTAGGCCTTTGCTAACGGCGTGGAAGGTGCCGGCATGGATGCCCCGTGCCGCCCGGTTGCCCAGGGCCTGGGCAATGCGGCTTCGCAGTTCCTGGGCGGCCAGGTTGGTGAAGGTCACTGCGGTAATGGTCTGGGGCTTGACCCCCTGTACCTGGATCAGATGCAGGACCCGGGCCACCAGGGTGCTGGTCTTGCCGGTGCCGGGGCCGGCGGTCACAGCGATGGCCGCCTCGTTGCTTTGAACCGCCGCAGCCTGCTCCGGGTTGAGCCCGGCAGGCTTGGCTGGGGCCGGGGCGGGCGTTGGGACGGCGGGGCGTTTCAAGGGCCTTTGCTGGGTTGGCGCGGCTTTACAAAGCCGCGCCGGGGCCAGCAGGGAGGTCTGGCCGCCCAGGGCTTCCCGCTCCCCAGGAGCAAACAGGGCGATCTTTCCATATTGGCCGTCAAAGCCGCCGGTGCGCTGTACCAGGCCGGCCCGCAGCCTGCGGACGCCCTCGGCCAGCAGGGGCCCCGCCGCCTGCTGGATGTCCTGCAAAGGGGCTTCCCGTAGGATATACAATTCCGGTCCCAGGGTTTGCAGCAGGGAAAAATAGGCCTGCTCCACCTTTTTGGAGGCGGGGGTCAACCCGGTGCTGGCGGCGATGATCTCCGGCAGGGGCACCAGGGAGGAAAAGGGTTTGGCCTCCGAAGGCTGATAGCCCAGCGGCCGGTCCGCCAGCTCCTCCACCCGATGCTCCACCCCGATGGTGATCTTCTTGCCGCAGATGGGGCACCGGCCGCCATAGGCCAGGGTCTCCTGGGGGGATAGGCATATCCCGCAGACCCGGTGGCCGTCCAGGTGGTATTTCCCCTCCTCCGGGAAAAACTCCAGGGTACCCAGGAAGCCTGCTCCCGTGGTGATGGCCTGATATAGGCTGGGATAGGACATGGGGCCTTCCAATAGGTCCGCTTCCCGGGCCAGCTTGGCGGGGGAATGGGCGTCGGAATGGGAGACCAGGGTCAAGCCGTCCAGGGCGCTGACCCGCCAATTCATGGGTGGATCGGAGGATAGGCCGGTTTCCAGGGCCCGGATGTGGCCGGATAGGTCGCCAAAGCATTCCTCTATGGAATCAAAGCCGGAAAAAGCCCCAAACATGGAAAAGTGGGGCGTCCAGATATGGGCGGGGATAAACAGGGCCTGTGGGCAACAGGAAAGGGTGATCTCCAGCAAGTCCCGGCTATCCAGCCCCAGGATGGGCCGCCCATCGGAACGGATGTTGCCAATGGCTTCCAGCCGGCCGGACAGGGCGTCCGCCGCCTCCAGGCTGGGCAAAAGGATCAGGTTATGGACCTTGCGGGTGCGGCCATGGCGCTTATAGATGCAGCTGATCTCCCCGCTCACCACAAACCGGGGCGGCTGGCCGCAAAAGGCCCTGCTTTCCGGCAGGCGGGCTTCCTCCTTGAGGGTATACAAGCCCTCCTCTGCCGGTTCCAGGGCCTCCTGGAGGGCCTGCCGCCAGGCGGGATGGGTGAGATCCCCGGTGCCGATCAGTCCCAGGCCCTTGTACCGGGCCCAAAGCTCCAGATGGGGCGCGTCGCAATCCCGGCTGGTGGCCCGGGAATATTTGGAGTGGATGTGAAGGTCTGCAATGTACATGATGCGCTTGGACATGCCTCCTATGGAAAAGGTCTCCCTGCGCCCTGCCGGACACAGGGCCATCTTGGCGTTTCCCCTGGCGCCCCGCCAGGGCCTAGGGCCGGCTGCGCCGCCGCCCTGCCAAGGCCAACCGGCAGGCAGCCGAAAGCTACCGGGGAAGGTCACAGGCAGATGGCAAATAGGGCCTCCTTTTTACAGGGTCTGTTCTTTTTATTTGTTTATTGTAACATGCAGGGCCAGGGGCCGCAAGGCGGTCGCCCCCGCCGGGGACCCGGCAGCAAACTAGGCCGTCAAACGCCTTTGCCCGCTAGACGGCCCTACCATGGGCAAATGGGTAGAATGCCTGTTTTTCGGGAAAATTTCAAAACCCCTTGAAAAGAAAGGCAAAGTATAGTATCCTTATAAATAAGTTTATGTTCTTGTATACACGTATACACGTATCTAATCTTTGCTATCCTGCGGCACAGGGCGCGGGGAATGCCCTGGTACCGCCACTTTTATAAAGGAGGAAACCATATCATGATGAAAAAGCTGCTTTCTCTGCTTCTAACGGCCCTTTTGGTAGTGGGCATGGTGGGTTGCGCCCAGCAGGCCGAAGCTCCTGCCGAGGCCCCTGCAGCCGAGGGTGAAGCCGCGGCCGAAGGCGGCCTTGCCACCCTTCAGCGGTTGCTGATGGTCACCGGCGGCGATGCAGGCACCTATTACGCCCTGGGCGGCGTATTGGCCAATGTGCTTACGGAAAGCGTAAACAATCTGGAGATCACCGCCACCACCTCCGGCGCCTCTGCCGCCAACGCCCGTTCCCTCAACAACGGGGAAGCGGAGCTGGCCATTTTGCAAAACGACGTGCTGGGATATGCCTATGAGGGCATAGACTCCATGGCGGAAGACGGGGCCATGCCCAAGCTGCGGGCCATTGCAGGCATGTATCCCGAGGTGATCCAGCTGGTGGCCCTCAAGTCCTCCAACATCAATACCATTGCGGACCTGAAGGGCAAAAAGGTTTGCGTTGGCGACGCGGGCTCCGGCTCCGAGGTGAATGCCAAGCAGATCCTGGAAGCCGCCGGCCTTTCCTACGATGATTTCGACGTACAGTACCTGAGCTTCTCCGATGCTTCCACCGCCATGCAGAACGGCACCGTGGATGCGGCCTTTGCCACCTCGGCCCTGCCCAATACCGCCATCGTGGAGCTGGCCAACACCACGGAGATCGTGGTGGTCCCCATTGACGGCGCCACTGCCGACGCCCTGATCGAGGCCCATCCCTTCTATGCCCGTACCACCATCGGCGCCGACGTATACGGCGCCCAGGAGGCGGAGAGCGTAGCTATCATCGCCACCCTGGCCTGCACCGAGGATCTGGATGAAGAAGTGGTCTACCAGATCACCAAGGCCATGTTTGAGCAGAAGGATGCCCTGGCTGCCAGCCATGCCCGGGGCAACGACCTGGATATCAACAAGGTGGCGGACGGCATCACCATCCCCTTCCATCCCGGGGCCATCCGCTATTACCAGGAGCAGGGCATTACCGTAGAATAACCCTTTTTGCCGGCATTGCCCATGAAACCTTGGAACCTACAAGTCAGGCAGGGGGGCAGGAGGCTTGTTCCCCTGCTTATCGCTTTGGGCCTGCTGTTGGCCCTGGGCGTACTCCTATGGGCGCCCCTGTTCCCGGGCCTGATCCTGGAGGACGGCCGCACCGGCGAACCTCTCCTCCTATTCCCCATGAAAAAAGGGGACGCCTTTTCCATCCGCTATACCCATTCCGTAAACCTGAGCCCTGTTACGGATACCCTGTATTTTACCGGCGACGCCCTGGTGCTGGAAAGCACCCTGTTTTCCGCCTATGGGTGGGGTATGCCGGTGCTGGCCGATGGGATCGGCGACAGCTTTGAAAATACCCCGGAAGGATTTTATATCTCCGGCATCCACAAGGTCCAGTCCCAGATCCCCATCCTGCTCCAACAGGTCCCGGATCACCGGCTGCTGCTGAATGGACGGGAAATCCGGCTGCTGGATGTGCTGGAGCCCGGCACCTTTATTCGGCTTTTGCCAGGCCGGTTCAGCCTGGCCGCCCGATTGAGGACCCGTACCCCCGCTATTTAATGGAACCGGCTTTTTTTCTTATGTCCTGGCCGTCCAGGGGCCATTGCCCGGCCAGGCAGCAAGCATCTCATCGCATTGGGAGGAAACCTATGGCCTTATTCAAGAAGAAAAAGAAAGAACCCAACAAAATCTATACCCTGGACGAACTCAATATCGGCACAGAGGGTATGAGCGAAGAGGAAATCGCACGGCTGGAAGCCGAAGCGGTGCTGGAAAAATACGACAAGGAATCCGCCTACCGCAACAAGATCAAAGGCCCCGTGGCTTTTGTGCTGGGCCTGATCATGATCGCCTTTTCCCTATTCCAGATCTATACCAGCATCTGGACCATCCCCCCTCAGATCCTCCGCTCCATCCACCTGGCTTTTGTGCTGATCCTGGTATATCTGCTCTATCCTGCCCATAAGGGCCTTCGGAAGGATAAAATCGCCTGGTATGACGTGGTATTGGGCCTTTTGGCCCTGGCCGCCGTATTGTACATCCCCTTCAACTACGAATACATCGTCAAAAGCGTAGGCAATTTCGGCGCCATGGAGATCATCGCCGGCCTCTTGGGCATGGTGCTGCTCATGGAAGCCTGCCGCCGGGTGGTGGGCCTGCCCATCCTGATCATCGTGCTGGTGTTCCTGGCCTACGCGGTGTTTGGCAAATATATCCCCGGCTCCTTTGGCCACCGGGGCTACAGCGTCAAGCAGGTGGTCACCCATATGTACTTTACCCTCAACGGGGTGTTCGGTACGCCTCTAGGGGTATCCTCCACCTACATTTTCCTGTTTATCCTCTTTGGCTCCTTCCTGGAAAAAACCGGCGTGGGCAAGCTGTTTATCGACCTGGCCAACGCCCTGGCCGGCAAGCGCATCGGCGGCCCCGCCAAGGTGGCGGTCATCGCCTCCGCCCTGGAAGGCACCGTCTCGGGGTCCTCTGTGGCCAACACCGTTGGTTCCGGCTCCTTTACCATCCCCACCATGAAAAAGCTGGGCTATAGCCCGGAATTCGCCGGCGCCGTGGAGGCCGCCGCTTCCACCGGCGGCCAGCTCATGCCGCCCATTATGGGCGCCGCCGCCTTCCTGATGGCGGATAGCACCGGCTTCCCCTATTCCGAGGTGGTAAAAGCCGCCGTTATCCCCGCTATCCTATATTTCTCCGGTATCCTCATCAGCGTCCACCACGAAGCCCGTAAGATCGGCCTCAAGGGTATGCGCGAGGATGAGATCCCCAAGCTGGGCAAGGTCATGGCCGAAGGCGGACACCTGCTGTTGCCCCTAGCCTTCATGATCTATATGCTCTCCAGCAAAACCACCCCCTCCTACGCCGCCTTGGGCGCCATCCTGACCTCCCTGATGGCCTATAGCATCCGCTGGTTTTCCCTGATCCCCATGGCGCTGATGCTGGCCTCCATGAACGCCCATCACTGGTTCCCTGGACTCCTGGCCCAATTCGGCGTGGGCGAGATCAAGTTTACCCAGTATGCGGTCTGGGCCTTGGTGTTGTGGCTGGTGCTGGCGCCCATCGTCAACTGGAAACGGGGACCCCAGTTAAAGGATAAGCTGGGCTTTGACCCCATGGACATCGTGGACGCACTCAAGGGCGGCGCCCGCAGCGTTTTGTCCGTGGCCGTGGCCTGCGCCATGGCAGGCATGATCGTGGGCACCGTTACCCTCACAGGCATCGGCTTGAAATTTGCCACCGGCCTTGCCAGCATTGCCGGCAACAACATCTTCTTGCTGATGTTCTTCACCATGCTTTCCTCCATCGTGCTGGGCATGGGCGTGCCTACCACCGCCAACTACCTGATCACCTCCACCATCTGCGCCTCCGCCCTGATCAACGTGCTGGTGGCCATGAACGGGCTGAGCGAACCCACGGTGGCCATCATTATGAGCGCCCACCTGTTCGTGTTCTACTTCGGCATCATCGCGGACATCACCCCCCCGGTGGCCCTGGCCGCCATGGCCGGTTCCGCCATCGCCAAGGGGGACCCCTTCAAAACCGGCGTCATCGCTACCCGCATCGCCATCGGCGCCTTTATCGTGCCCTATATCTTTGTACTCAACCCGGTGATGCTCATGATCGACGCAACGGTCTGGGATATCCTCCTAAGCGCCTTGACCGCCCTATTGGGCATGTACGCCCTGTCCGGCGGCCTTACCGGCTTTGTGGAGGACCACTGCACCTGGTATGAACGCCTTATCCTCATTGCCGGCGGCCTAGCCATGATCGTCCCCGGCCTCCTCACCGATGTGGTCGGCCTTGTATTGCTAGCCGCCATCATCCTGGTGCAAAAGGCCCGGGTCAAAAAACGCGCCCTGGAGGGGTGACCCTCCGCTGAGGGCGCCCTCCTCCCCAGCGGCATCGGTTCTGGCCCCCTGCTTTGCCCAGGGCGTCCCAACCCCATGCCGCGATCCATTTTCCCATCCTCCCCCCCTGTCTCCCGTCGTTGGTGAAACCCCAGCGGCCTCGGGGGGGCGGCGGCAGGGCGCTTCGCGCCCAAAACCCAGGGCGCCAGGGGCCGCAGGCCCCTGGCGCCCTGGGTTTGTTTGGCGGCGGCGGGGCCAAGGGCCCCACCGCCGCCAAACGCCGCCGCCCCCCCGAGGCCGCTGGGGTTTCTTACCGGCGCTGGACTGTTCCACCCAAAACGCCCCGGCCTTATATCCCTCCCGTACAGCCGCATAAAAAAGCCCCGGGGAAATCCCCGGGGCCCAGGAAAGGCAACCCTTTTCAACGGAACACGTCACCAAGGGCGCAGCCTTTACTTGGCGTAAGCCAAATTGCTGCCCAAGGTGTAGTAAACGCCGCCGTTCCAGTAGATCTTGGCCCAGCCGTTGGACATGCTCAACAGGGTGGCCCGGGTGCCGGCGGATAGGGTCCGCACATAATAGGACCAGCTGGTGTTGTTGGTGGAATACAAGGGCGCGTCGATCTGCATATAGACCTGGTTGCTACCAAAGATCACGTCGTTGCTGCCCCAGTTCCAGTTGGGGGGGCAGACAGAGCCGTAATAGCTGCTGGTCAGGTAGCTGGTGTACACATAAGCGTAACCGCTGCCCCAGATGATCTTGGTCCAATTGCCGCTGGTGCCCACACAGGACAGGGGCTGGCCCTGGCCCACGGTACCCAGGACGCTATAGCTGGTGCTGGGGCCGGAGCGGACGTTCAGCAAGGTGGTAGTATAGCGGGTATAGGTGCTGGTGGAGCTGCTGCTGCCGCCGCCGATATACCCGGTCTGCAAATACTTGCTGAATACATAGGCGCTGCCATTGCCCCAAACGACCTTGGTCCAATTGCCGCTGGTGCCGATGCGGGTGACCTTATCGCCCCGGTCCAGGCCGCCCACGATGCTATAGCTGGTGCTGGGGCCGGAACGGACGTTGACGCCGGTGGTGGCGTACATGGTCACCGAATCGCCAGGGATCACCACGGTGCCGTCCACGCTGGTCAGATACTTGGAGGAGACCCAAGCGTCCGCCCCATTGGAGGTGGAAACTTTGAACCACTTGCCGCTCTGGCCAATGCGGGTGACGATGTCGCCCTTTTCCAGCACGGCGATGACCCGGTAGTTGGTGCCTGGGCCGGAGCGCACGTTCAGGGCGCCGGTGTTGACCTTATAGCGGTCGCCGCTGGGGGTCACAATCACGCAACCGCCGCTGGGATAGGATGCGCTTAAATAGGCGCTGCTCACGTAGCCCAGCCGGTTACCGGGCAGCTGGATCTGGGTCCAACCGTTGCTCACGGTGCCGGTAATGGTTACCTTTTCGCCCCGGCTCAGATAGCCCAGCACAGTATAGCTGGTGCCCGGGCCGGAACGGACGTTGACTGCGTCTGTGGCATAGGCGGTGCCGGAGCTTGGGCGGAAGGTGGCGTCTGCCAGGGCGATCCCCGCCACCCCTAGGCCCATGGCCAGGGCAAGAACCAATGCCAGGATCCGATAGGTTTTCTTGTTCACGGTATATCCCTCCCTTTGTGTGAACCTTGCTTTGAGGGCAAGCCCCCGTCTACACGTTCTATTGTATCCTGTTTTCCTAAAAAAATTGTGTATAAGGTTTTAATAATCCGTTAATTATGGCAGAAATTTGGCAGGTCTATTTTTATTGTACCCCTTGGCCTCCCAGCCTGCAAGCAAATACAAAAAATCCCTTAAGATTCGCTGCGGTTTTTGCGTTGCGTTTCTTGGCAAGCCGTTGCGCAAGGGGTTGCCCTGGGGAAAAGGGCGGGACATATCCTGAAAAAAGTCGGTTTTTTATAGCCCGGGGGTTGCGATGCAACAGCATAAATGTTATAATACAACAAAATATCATTGTTAAACATCAAACTTGTATTTTGATCTGGGAGGTACGCCATGGCAACTGCGGTCATTATGCCCCGGCAAGGGCAATCGGTAGAGAGCTGTATCATCGGGGAATGGTTTAAAAAAGTCGGGGACCCGGTACAGGAAGGGGATATCCTATTTTCCTATGAAACGGACAAATCCTCCTTTGAAGAGCCCGCCAAGCAGGCGGGTACCCTGCTGGCCATTTTCTATGGGGCGGATGACGATGTGCCCTGCCTGACCACCGTGGGGGTGATCGGGGAGCCCGGGGAGAGCTATGCGGAGTTTGCGCCGGACCAGGCGGCGGGCACAGCGGAGGCTCCAGGGATGGAAGCCCCGGCTGCAAAAGCCCCGGCTGCTGCAGCAGTGGCGGCCCCGGCGGTCCAGGCGGAAGGGACGGCACTGCGGGGGGTATCCCCCCGGGCCCGGAACGCGGCGGAACGGCTCCATGTGGACCCGGCCCAGGCCCAGCCCACCGGCCCCAACGGCCGGGTGATCGAGCGGGATATCAAGGCCCTGGCCCAGGCCAGCCGCACGGGCACCGGCCTAGGGGGCCGGGTCATGGTGGCGGATCAGGCGGCGGCGCCGGCGGCCCAGGCTGCGCCGGCGGTGCAGGGGGCGGATACGGAATACCAGGACGTGAAGCTGCCCAACATCCGCAAGGTCATCGCCAAGAGCATGTTCCAGAGCCTGAGCACCATGGCCCAGCTCACCCATACCACCTCCTTTGACGCCACCTGCATCATGAACTTCCGCAAGGGCCTCAAGGCGGCCCCGGAGCAATTACAGGTGCCCAATATCACCCTCAACGACATCATCCTCTTCGCCGCGTCCCGGGTGCTGCCCAAGCATCCGGACTTGAACGCCCATTTCCTGGAGGATAAGATGCGGTATTTCCGGCATGTGAACCTGGGCATCGCCGTGGATACCCCCCGGGGCCTCATGGTACCCACCCTGATGCGGGCGGAGGAAAAGAGCCTCAAGGAGATCGCCGCCGAGGCCAAGGCGTTGGCTGCGGCCTGCCAGGACGGCTCCATCAACCCGGATCTTTTGCAGGGTGCATCCTTTACGGTGAGCAACCTGGGCACCCTGGGGATCGAGCACTTTACGCCGGTGATCAATCCCCCCCAGACCGGCATTTTGGGGGTGGACTGCATCGTGGAGCGGGTGCGCACGGTGGATGGCCAGATCGCCGTCTATCCCGCCATGGGCCTGTCCCTCACCTATGACCACCGGGCCCTGGATGGGGCGCCGGCTTCCCGGTTCCTACAGGATATGCGGGCGGCCCTGGAAAACTTCCAGGCCCTCTTGATCGGATAAGGAGGAATGGAATATGGTATATGATCTGATCGTGCTGGGCGGCGGCCCGGCGGGCTATCTGGCGGCGGAGCGGGCCGGCCACGGCGGCATGAAGGTATTGTGCCTGGAGGGCCGTTCCTTTGGGGGCGTGTGCCTGAACGAGGGCTGCGTGCCCACCAAGACCCTGCTGTATAGCGCCAAGCTCTACGACGGTGTGAAGCATGGGGAGAAATACGGGGTCACCGCCAGCGGCCTTGCCATCGACCATAGCAAGGTGGTCCAGCGCAAGGACAAGGTGGTGCGCACCCTGGTGGCCGGGGTCCAGGCGGCCCTGAAGGCCAACCATGTGGAGACGAAGCAGGCCTTTGGCAAGATCGCCGGCCGTACCCCGGAGGGCTACGCCGTGGAGGCGGCGGGGGAAACCTATGTGGGCAAGCGGCTGCTCATCGCCACCGGCTCCAACCCGGCGGTCCCCCCCATCCCCGGCCTGAAGGAAGGGCTGGAGCGGGGCTTTGTGATGACCAACCGGGAGATCCTGGATCTGCGGGAAGCCCCCGGCCGCCTGGCGGTGATCGGCGGGGGGGTCATCGGCCTGGAAATGGCGGCCTACTTCAACTCCATCGGCACAGAGGTGACCATCATCGAAATGCTGGACCACATCGCCGGGGAAAACGACAAGGACCTGGTGGCCCTGCTGCAAAAGCACTATGAGAAAAAGGGCATCCGCTTCCTCCTTTCCGCCAAGGTCACCAAGGTGGAAGGGACCGCCGTCCACTATGAAAAGGACGGCCAGGCCCAGGCGGTGGAAGCGGATAAGGTGCTCCTGTCCATCGGCCGGCGGGCCAATACGGCAAACATCGGCCTGGAGACCATCGGGGTGCTCACCGAGCGGGGGGCCATCGTCACCGATCGCCATATGCGCACCAACCAGCCGGAGGTATATGCCGCCGGGGATGTGAACGGCCGCTCCATGCTGGCCCATACCGCCTACCGGGAAGCCGAGGTGGCGGTGAACAACATGCTGGGCAAGCGGGACGTGATGCGCTACAACGCCATCCCCGGGGTGCTGTATACCAACCCGGAGCTGGCCGCCGTGGGGGAGACGGAGTACACCGCCAAGCAAAAGGGCTTGGACGTGCAGGTGGTGAAGCTGCCCCTCCAGTATTCCGGCCGGTATGTGGCGGAAAACGAAGGCGGCAACGGCATCTTCAAGCTGGTGGTGGACCAAAAGCAGCGCACCGTGCTGGGGGCCCAGGCCCTTTGCAACTATGCCAGCGAATTCATCGTGGCGGTGGGCGCCTTCATCGAGCTGGGGCTTACCCTGGAGGAGATCAAAGAGGTGGTATTCCCCCATCCCACGGTTTGCGAGATCATCCGGGAGGCCGTTTTCCAGGCCTAAGGAACCCTGAACCATCATTTTTATATAAAGGAGATAAGCCATGACCAAATCCCTGTTTGTGGACCCCAAGGCAGCGCGGGGCGCGGCGCAACCCATCCGGTTCCCGGAGATCCCTGTCAACGTATATCAAAAGACCGTCAAGGACGAGCTTGGCAACTTCACCACGGAGGACTTTTTGCATATCTATCGGGATATGTGCTATATCCGGGAATTTGAGACCATGCTCAACCTGATCAAGACCACCAGCGAATACCAGGGGGTCTCCTATACCCATCCCGGCCCCGCCCACCTGGGCATCGGCCAGGAGGCGGCCTATGTGGGGGAAGCCTATCACCTGACCCCGGCGGATTATACCTTCGGCTCCCACCGGAGCCACGGGGAGATCCTGGCCAAGGGCCTGCGCTCCATCCAGGTGATGGAGGAGGGCGCCCTCCAAAAGGTCATGGAGGAATTCTTCGGGGGCAAGACCTACAACGTGATCAAGGATGACGCCAAATCCATCCGGGAGCAGGGCATCGACTTTTTGCTCTATGGCATGATGTGCGAGACCTTTGCCCGGGAGAATGGATTCAACAAGGGCTTGGGCGGCTCCATGCACGCCTTCTTTACCCCCTTGGGCATCTATCCCAACAACGCCATCGTAGGCGGCAGCGGCACCATCTCCGTGGGCGCGGCCCTCTACAAACTGTGCAACGATAAGGAAGGCGTAGTGGTGTGCAACATCGGCGACGGTTCCATCGCCTGCGGTCCCGTGTGGGAGGGCTTCATGATGGCTACCATGGACCAGATCAAGTCCCTGTGGCCGGAGGGCAAGCGGGCCCTGCCCATCATCTTCACCATCAACGATAATTTCTATGGCATGGGCGGCCAGACCCGAGGGGAAACCATGGGCTACGACATGGTGGCCCGGATCGCCGCGGGCATGGAGCCCAACGCCCTCCATGCGGAGCGGGTGGACGGCTACAACCCCCTGGCCGTGATCGACGCCTATGCCCGCAAGCTCCCTGTGGCCAAGACCCAGGGCCCGGTGCTGCTGGACGTGGTCACCTACCGGGTCAGCGGCCACAGCCCTTCGGATTCCTCCAGCTACCGCACCAAGGAGGAGATCGAAGCCTGGCAAGAGCAGGATTCCATCGTGTCCTTCGGCAAGCAGCTGGTGGAGGCCGGGGTCTGCAAGGAAGCGGACCTGGCCGCCATCCGGGAAAAGGTTGCTGCAGATATGCTGCGCAACATGAAGCTGGCCATCGACGAGACCGTGTCCCCCCGGATCGACATCTTTGGCGCGGAGCAGAACTTCATTGGGGACCTGATGTTCTCCAACCAGACCGTCCGCTCCATGGACGAAAGCCGGCCCAGCGATATGCTCCTGCCCAAGGCGGAATGCCCCCGGGTCCAGCAGATCGCCAAAAAGCACCGCTTCTACCTGGACGACAACGGCAAGCCCGTGCCCAAGGCCAGGGTCTATCAATACCGGGACGCCATCGCGGAGCCCATCATCAACAAATACTATGAAGACCCCACCCTGGTCTCCTTTGGCGAGGATGTGCGGGATTGGGGCGGCGCCTTTGCCGTCTACCGGGGCATGACCGAGGCCATCCCCTATTACCGCCTGTTCAACAGCCCCATCGCAGAGGCCGCCATCGTAGGCGCGGCGGTGGGCTATGGCATGAGCGGCGGCCGGGCCATTGCAGAGCTGATGTACTGCGACTTCCTGGGCCGGGCCGGAGACGAGGTGTTCAACCAGCTGTCCAAGTGGCAGGCCATGAGCGCCGGTATGCTGAAGATGCCCGTGGTGCTCCGCATGAGCGTGGGCTCCAAGTACGGCGCCCAGCATAGCCAGGATTGGAGCGCCCTGTGCGCCCATATCCCCGGCCT
>CDZQ01022840.1_pt1 | contig 14537 bp, 9 predicted proteins | sample 554831 | NCBI WGS metagenome assembly CDZQ01 (sample SAMEA3182112, study PRJEB8094) | gut metagenome | biome: human; feature: gut; material: Stool; isolation source: human stools | place: Canada | collected 2013-05-06
CTTTTGCCAGAGCTTCGCCACCGCCCGCTTTTCAGCTCAGCCTCAGCCAAACCCGCAAACAGGCCATAAAAAAGCCCTCCGTCAATGACGAAGGGCTTTACCAAACATTCAGCCGTCAGATACAGCCGAAAGAATCTGTCTTACTTCTTGGCCTTGGCAGCCTTGTCGTCCTTGGGCGTTTCGGCCTTGGGGGCGGCTTCAGGAGCCTTTTCAGCTTCGGGCTTCACAGACTTGAAATCAAGCTTCTGCTTGTTCACAAGTTCCAGCACTTCATTGGTCACGTCGCTCTTGGAATCAAAAGCGGCGACAGCTTCAGTGCTGATGATGACGGCATAGCCCTTTTCGGTGCGATAGGTATTGATCACGCGCTGAATGGCATCATACAGCAGGTTTACAACATTCTGCTGTTCCACCTGCATGCGCTGCTGGGCAGACATGTAGACGGCCTGCAGTTCTTTCTGCGCTTCAGCGTCCTTGGGGTTGGCTTCCAGGCGCTGCTGGATGTCGTTAAGCTTGGTCTGCATGTCGCCCTGAAGGCTTTCAAGGAACTTCACGCCGGCCTTGCCGGGTTCGCTATCGCGCATCACGCGCGCCATATCCACCACCGCCACCTTGGGCTGGGCATTATTGTCGCCCTGTTGGCAGGCAAAAAGCATGAAACTCAGCAGCAGAGCCAACGGCATAAAAAAACGGATTCGCATGGTTGTGACCACTCCTCTAATAAATGCCGGGCATAGAGTTGGGGCTCGGCGTTGAAGAACATGTACGTTGTTTTTATAGGCACCACAACCATTTTTCGCTGAAATCCCCTCTTGGGCGGTGCTTTGCGCGCGCCCCTGTGCGAGGGAAATCCACATCAGCGCAGTGAGGCGTACTGAGCCTTCATTCTCTGCACCCGGGCAACGTAGAAACGTGTTTCACGGGCTGGCAGACGCGTGGCAAGATCCCTGTAAAAGGCGTCAACCGTCATGGAGTTTATGTTGTCCACGGCTTCTTCCATGGTTTTGCCGTAGAGCCGCAGAAAACGGTTCGGCCCCATATTGTAGGCGGCAATTGCGCAATATTCCCTTGCCAGCGGGTTGTGCACCCCGGAAAAATACCGGGTAAACAGGATGTGCAGGTAGGTGGTGCCATAGCGGATGTTGGTTTCCGGCACGCGCAGGTCGTCAAAACCCACGTCGCCCATGCGCCCGTAAAGGTATTTGTGCACCTCGTCGTTGGCGGTATCCGGCACTACCTGCATGAGGCCCATGGCCGACTTGTTGCTGACCAGGGTTGGCGAAAAGTCGCTTTCGCTGTGGATGATGGCGTACACAAGCTCGGTGCTCAAATTGTATCGGCGCGAAAAATTCTCCACCAGATTCTGATAACGGCGGGCTCTGGCCTGTAGTTTTTCCATGTCGTTATCGTCAATATCGCCCACAAAGTTATCAAAAACCGTACCGTGACGCAGCACTTCAATAGCTGCCCTGCGCACCACGCGGGGCGAATAGCCCGCCATCATGGCCGTGGGCGTCACCCAGCGCAGCGGGCGGCCCGCCGCATCAAGGGCATCGCCGTAATCGCGGGGCTGGTTGCTGACCAGAAGCGGGCTGGACACGCCGTCCAGGGCCAGCAGCGGGGCAAAATCGCCCTGCGCGTCGCCGGAAAAGGCCAGTGATGGTTCGCCAGTATCAAGGATGACGCCGCCCGAACCAAAGGAGACAATGCGCCTGACCAGAGTCTGACCCGTGGCCTTACCCGAGGCAGAACCCGAGGCAGAGGATGTCCCCTGCGTTTTGTCCGCAGCAGATACCGGGCGTGCAGATGTGCTGGCATCAACAGGCTGACGCGTCTGCGGACTGCCCCCGGATGTCTGTCCAGAGTGCGGCTCCACCGCCCCGCGCACGGCCCACTGGCGTATGCCGTCACCCTGCGCCTGAATGGGAATGGGCATGTCTTCGGGACGCAGGCGGGCCACCATGCCGCTGGCGCGGCGGCGCAGTTCCGGCCCCTCGCTCTGCGGCACAAAACCGGCCAGCAGACCGAGCACCAGCAAGGCGGCGGCAAGGCCGAGCGATATGAGCAATATTGTGTTACGTTGTTTCATGGGCATCCCCGTGGGCGTCGGCACGGCCTTGAGCCTGCCGCCGTCTGACGGTTGTAGGGCTGATCTCATGCACCCTGCCCGCAGGCAGGATATGCGTCGGAAATCCGACAGCCGAGAATCTTCCGCAACACTTCTTGCAATTCCTTTGCCAATTCTCCACACATCCCAGACAAACCACTTTACAAAATGTGTACTTTAATTCAGAACAGACGGCCCCTTTTATGAGCTACCGTTGACCAGACCTTTTTTCCCACCTATACTTATTTCTGTGAAAAAAGGCTTGCACGCCATGCGCGCGAAAGCCGCCGCACGGGCCTCAAAAGAGCGCCCAAGGCGGCCATCCCTCTGGGAATCAGGCGGTTCAGCCCGGGCAACAACGTCTTAATACGCGCATAGCCGCGCCGGTTCCCCATGCTGCCAGTCACCACAGGCACCCCGGGGAAATGGAGCAAACCGTGTCCCAGCATTCGCCAGAATACATTCGCGAAGAAATCAAGCGACTCCTCAAATATGCGCCACCCGAGATGCGCGCCGCTGCCATTGCCCTGCTGCCCGCCGCAAAGCGCTCTCTCAACACCGGTTATCACCCCTGCCTGCGCGGGGTGCCCATGCGCAGCTGGCGCTGCCTGCTTATGCTGCTCACCTCCATATCTGCCATGCAGAACGACACTGAAATGCTGCTGCGCGTTTCCAACGATCTGCTTGCCATTGCCGACCGCATGGCCCCTCCTGGGGAAGTGCTGCGGCAAAGCGCTGAAATTCTTGTCCACGCCCTGTACGCTGATATGTACGTGTGCCGCCTGCGCAATGCCAATGGCGAATGGGTGGCGCGCTCGGCCAATCAGGTGGACGGCGGCAGCATTCCCATCGTGACCCCCATGCTGGAGGAAGGCCTGCGCGAACACCCGGTGATGCGCGCCATTCTTGAAGGGCACGTCCGCTATGTGGTGTCCAACAACCTTCAGGCCCTGGCCATGGGCGGCGAATCGTTCGACTGCATCATCTACAAGGAAGGCTACCGTTCGCGTCTGGCCTTTGTGCTGCGCGAGCGCAGCAACAAGCCTCCTTTCGGCCTGGTAATGTTGTATACCAAACGTGAGTATGGCTTTGAAAGCTTTGACGAACGTTTTCTTTCAAAATGTGCCAGCATTGTTTCGCTCACCGTGGGCCGCCGCGTGGCCGTTGCCCGCGACACGCTGGAAAAAGCCGCCGGAGCCATGGCCCACTACGGCAACAACGCCCTGAACGTCATGCGCAATCAGGCGGAGTATTGCGGCGAACTGGTGGAAGACCTGGACGCAAACCAGGCGCGCAGCCTGCGCCTTGCGCGCGAGCTGCTGGCCGAGTTTCCTGAAAATTCGCGCGGGCGCATGCTGGGCATGGAGCTGGAACGCGCGCTCGCCCGCAACGATCTCACCGAACTTGCCGGGCATCTTGGCGGCGTGCTTGAAGGTACGCGGCGCATGACGCGCATTATCAATTCGCTCAAAAAATCCGCAGACCGGCCACGCCTGATGCACTACGCCCTTGGGCACGATGTGCTGCGCCTTGAGGACGATGTAACCCGCGAGGATTAGTCATGCGAGCCGCCCGGCTTTTTCCCTTTCTTGAGACCATCAGGACTTATTCCGCCCAGGATTTCAAGGCGGACATGACGGCGGCCCTTACCGTGACGCCCATGGCTGTGCCTCAGGCCATGGCCTACGCCATTATTGCCGGGGTTCACCCGCAGTATGGCATCTACGCCTGCATGCTGCCCGTGGTGCTGGCCGCCCTGTGGGGATCATCCCGCTTTATGGCCGCTGGCCCCACCAACGCCATCTCCATGATTATTTTCTCCACCCTCGCTACCATCAGCGTGGGCGGTGAACTGATCAGCACCATGCCTGAAGAATCGCGTATGGCCTATATTTTCGGCATGGCGCTCCTGTGCGGGCTTATCCAGCTGGGCATGGGGCTGGCGCGGCTGGGCGATCTGGTCAATTTTATCTCGCACTCGGTCATGGTGGCCTTTACCACCGGAGCGGCGCTGCTCATTGCCGCAGGGCAACTCTACATGGCTATGGGCCTGACCGGCCCCAAGCCCTCGGGCTTTTTCAACCAGATGTTCGGGGCGCTGCACGGCCTGCCCTTTATCAATTACTGGAGCCTCGGCATTGCCGTTGCCACCATTGTTCTGACAGTGGCCTTCAAGCGTCTGTCGCCACGCTTTCCCGCATCACTGGCCGCGCTCGGCGTGATTACGCTCTTTGCCGCCCTGTTCAGCGTGGACGCAAGGGGCGTTCCGCTGGTTGGGGCCATACCAAGCGTTGTGCCGCCTTTTTCCCTGCCGCCCTCCTTTGATCTGGACGCAGTGCGCGACCTGTTCATGCCCGCGCTGGCCATTGCCCTGCTGGGGACGGTGGAATCACTGGCCATTGGCAAGCAACTGGCCAACATCAAGGGCGATGTGTTTGACGGCAGTCAGGAGCTTATCGGTCAGGGCCTCGGCAATATCGCCGCGGGGCTTACCTCGGGCATTCCCGGCTGCGGTTCTTTTACCCGCAGCGCACTTGTAGTCACATCTGGCGGCAGAACGCGCATGGGCACGGTGTTTTCGGGCATTCTCGCCCTGCCACTGCTGTTTGTGCTGGCCCCGCTCATAAGCTGGCTGCCGCTCCCCGCCCTGAGCGGCATACTGCTGCTTATTTCCTTCAAGATGATTGATATTGATGCCATCCGCCTCTGCGTTGTGGCAACCAGCGTGGACAGAGCCGTGCTGCTCATCACTTTTTTGTCCACACTGCTGTTTGATCTTGAAAAAGCCATCTTCATCGGTGTGCTGCTTTCCCTCACGCTGTTTATTTACAAGACTGCCCACCCGCGTGTGAACAGGCTTCACAAGGGCGACCCGCTGCTGCGTGAAGGCCCTGCCGAACTGCCGCAGGGCATCACCGTGTACATGATTGAAGGAACCCTGTTTTTCGGGGCCATCCACGAGCTTGAACGTCTGCTGTATGCCGAGGACAACGAGCCAACCCGGCTTGTGGTGCTCCATCTTTCGCGCGTGTTCTGGATTGACGCTTCAGGGGCGCATGCGCTTTCGCAATTTATCGAGCGCTGTTACGCCCGCAGTCTGCCGGTTATTCTTGTGGTGGGCAGCCCCTCGGTGCGCAGCATCTTGCGGCGCACTGGCCTTCTGGATTATCTCAGCAACGGTTTTGTGGCCGACACCACGGGCGAAGGCCTGTGGCTGGCCGCAGCCATGCTGAACCGCTTTGCATGCAGCGATGCCCAGTGCGCAACCGCCGCCACAGACGCAACCGATGCGCAGCCCGCGCATCCTGCGCAGGCAGCCCCGCCTGCTCCAGCCAGTCCCGGCCCGGATTATATGGCGCAGTCTGCCCGCGTGGCGCTGGATCCCCAAGGCAACGTGCTGCCCGCCGAACAAACCGCCCCTGCGGAAAATTCCGCAGAACCGCCGCGCGTGACCAAGGAGCGCCTGTGACCAAGGTTTTTCAACTGCCAACCTGCCCCGCAAACCCAGATTCCCTGCCTTTTGGCCCCGAGCATCCCTGGCTGGCCCCGCTGGCCGGATACAGCGATCTGCCCTTTCGTCTGCTTTGCCGTGAATACGGCACAGCCGTGTGCGTTACCGAAATGGTCAGCGCCAAGGGCCTTGTTTATGAAAGCCCCGGCACCAACGAACTGCTCATGACCCTGCCCGAAGACCAGCCGCTGGTGGTGCAGCTTTTCGGCGCGGAGGCATCCTTTCTGGGGCGCGCGGTGGAGCTGTTGCGTCAGTCCGGCTTTGGCTGGTTTGACCTGAATATGGGCTGTTCTGTTTCCAAGGTTTTGCGCCAGAGTGCTGGCGCGGCCATGCTGGGCGATACGGAAAACGTGCTTGCCGTGGCCCGCGCCATGATTGAGGCAGCAGGCCGTGGACGCGTGGGCTTCAAATTACGCCTGGGCCTGGACGACGCCCGCCCGGTGCTGCCCGATCTGGCCTTGCGCCTTGAGGATGCGGGCGCTGGCTGGCTGACCCTGCACCCCCGCACGGCCCGTCAGGGTTTTGGCGGCACCGCGCAATGGGAGGCTATTGCCATGCTGGCCCAGCGCCTGACCATTCCCCTGCTCGCCAGCGGTGACCTCTTTAGCGCGGAAGACGGCGTGAACTGCCTCAAGAGCACCGGAGCCAGCGGCGTCATGTACGCCCGTGGGGCCATGCATAATCCCGCCATCTTTGCCGACCACGCAGCCCTGCTGGCCGGGAGCACCCCGGTTCAGGCCGATGCCCCCCGTTTGCGGGCCATGATTTCGCGGCATCTGGAGCTTGCCCGCGCCCACTGCCCCGGCAAGGCCGCCCTGTGGAAAATGCGCTCCGTGGTGCCGCGCTACGTGCGCACCCTGCCCGGCGCACGGGCCTTGCGTCAGGAGCTGTGCCGCTGTAATGATTGGGAAGAGCTTGACCGGTTACTGGATATTTTTCTGGGAAGCCCCGGCTAGCAAGGAACAAAGGCGCAGGCGGTCATGTTTGCTGCGCCTCTGCAATACAGTATTGCATACAGGTAAAATTTTTGTTGATGGGTTGGGGTCGGGCGAGGGGCAGTGCAGCCACGGCTCCACGCCTGAAAGCGCCGCCCCTTGAAGGAGATCCATGATGGATGTTTACCGCGCCAAAACAGCGGGCTTTTGCATGGGCGTGAGCCTAGCCCTGCAAAAACTTAACACTGCGCTGGAGCGCAAGGGGGGTACCCCCGAGATGACCCGCATCTGTACCCTTGGCCCCATCATCCACAATCCGCAGGTCCTGGCGGAATATGAGTCGCGCGGCGTGGTCTGCGTCAAGGAAGCCGCGCAACTGCACCCCGGTGATGTGGCGGTTATCCGCGCGCACGGCATCACGCGGCAGGTTGAGGAGCAGGTCAAGCAAAGCGGGGCCGACATTGTGGACGCCACCTGCCCCAAGGTAAAAAAAGCCCAGCTTTCCATCGGGCGGGCCACCGCCGATGGCGCAACCCTGCTGCTTTTTGGCGAGGCGGATCACCCTGAAGTGCGCGGGCTGGTTTCTTACGCCTGCGGCCCGGCCCATGTATTCGGCACGGCGGCAGAGCTTGATTCCCTGCACCTTGCCGAAAACAAGGCCTATGTGCTGGCCTCGCAGACAACTCAGGATCGGCAGATATTTCAGGAAATCGTGGAAGATTTGCGCACGCGCATTGCTGACCTTGTGGTGCTTTCCACCATTTGCGACGCCACCCGCGAGCGGCAGGAGGAGGCACGCAACATTGCCTCCTGTGTGGATGTCATGGTAATCATAGGCGGAAGGCAGAGCGGAAACACCCGCAGACTGGCTGATGTGGCTGCTTTGAACGGCATCGACACCTACCTCGTGGAGCGTGTCGAGGAACTGGCCGCAGATAATTTTTCGCAAAAAAATCGTGCAGGTCTAACGGCTGGCGCATCTACGCCGAAAAGTCTTATTGACGCGGCTCATTTGTGGCTGCAGTCGCTTTAATCCCGTTTGCTCCTGAAGCGGTACTTTTCTGGAGGCAGCATGGCCCAGACCAATATTCTGCTGGAAGCCGGCACCAACGAGCTGGAAGTGGTGGAATTCTATCTTGAAGAATTCACCCCTCCTTCTGCCGACGCGCCGCAGCTGGACGAAAATGGCGAACCCGTCCCCGCCAAGCCCTATCGCGGCTACTACGGCGTCAATGTGGCCAAGGTGCTTGAAATTATCCGCATGCCCAAGGTGACGGCGCTGCCCGAAGTGCAGCACCCGAGCGTGCTCGGTGCTTTCAACCTGCGTTCGCGCATTATTCCGCTGGTGGATCTGGCCATGTGGCTGGGCAAAACCCACCCTGCGGAAGAAGAACAGCCCAAAACCATTGTGACGGAATTCAACAACGTCACCACGGCCTTCATGGTTTCCGGCGTCAACCGCATTCACCGCATCAGCTGGGAGCAGGTTGAACCGCCGAACAAGTACGTTGCTGCCGTGTCCAACAATACGGTCATCGGCGTGGTCAAACTTGAAGACCGCATCATCTTTCTCCTCGACCTTGAAAAGGTGGTCGCCAACCTCAATCCCAAGCTGGGCCTGCGGCTTGACGATCTGGGTGAAGACTGGACGAATGAAGGCTACCGCGCCCTCGTGGCCGATGACTCCGCCCTTATCCGCGAAATGCAGCGCGACCTGCTGGAAAAGGCGGGCTTTACCGTTGAAGTTGTTTCCAACGGACGCGCGGCCTGGGATCGTCTGCTGGATTTCAAAAAGAGCGCCGAAGAAGGCAACCGGCCCATCACAGACTTCGTGCATGTGGTGGTTTCAGACATCGAAATGCCGGTCATGGACGGCCTCAACCTCACCTTGCGCATCAAGGAAGACTCCATGCTCAAAAAACTGCCGGTGCTGCTTTTTTCCTCACTCATCACAGAAAAGCTGCGCCACAAGGGCGTGAGCGTGGGTGCGGACGACCAGATTTCCAAGCCGGAAGTGACCCAGCTGGCCCACAGGGCCATGAGCCTCATCAAGGCCAGGGAGCAGGGGCAGGCCTAAAAACTCCCAGCCGCTTTTGCCGTTTTCAAGGGGACCCTTTTTGCAAGGGGTCCCCTTTACGTTTCTGGGCTGGCGCTGTTTGCAAAGGCGCTTGCCAGAGTGTAAACTCGGCCCAAGACCACCAAGGAGCTTTTATGGCAGTAGTGCTAGGCACGGCAGGGCATATTGATCACGGCAAAACTTCGCTGGTACGGGCGCTTACAGGCATTGACTGCGACCGCCTGCAAGAAGAAAAACGCCGGGGAATCACCATTGAACTTGGCTTCGCCTGGGTTGACCTTCCCGGCGGCGAGCGGCTGGGAATCGTGGATGTGCCGGGGCACGAGCGCTTTGTCAAAAACATGGTGGCTGGCGCGGCTGGCGTGGACTTTGTCATGCTTGTCATTGCCGCGGACGAAGGCATCATGCCCCAGACACGGGAACATCTTGAAATCTGCTCTCTGCTCGGCATACGCACCGGGCTTGTGGCCCTCACCAAGACAGACATGGTGGACGCCGACTGGCTCGAAATGGTGCAGGAAGAAGTACGCGGGTTCCTGCAAGGCACCTTTCTTGAAGGTGCACCCATATTCCCCGTTTCCTCAACCACAGGCGATGGCGTGGACACGCTGCGCGACCACCTTGCGCGCATGGCTGCCGAGCTGCCCGCCCAACGGCGCAGCGATATTTTTCGCCTGCCGGTAGACCGTGTATTCAGCATGAAGGGGCACGGCACCGTTGTGACCGGAACTGTCATTTCCGGCGTGTGCAACCTTGGCGACGAACTGCGCTTCATGCCGCCCGATCTGCCCACCCGCGCGCGGGGGCTGCAACGTCATGGCAAGACCGCCGATTCCGTGCAGCCGGGCCAGCGCTGCGCCGTCAACGTGCAGGGGCTGGATGTGGAGGAAATCGAACGCGGCTTTATGCTGGCCCGCCCCGGCGAACTGTTCCCCTCCAACCGCTGGCTGGTCAGGCTCACCTGCCTTTCCTCCGCCCCCAGAGCCATGCGGCAAAGGGTGGAAATCCATTTTCACCACGGTACGCGCGAATGCGCGGCGCGGGTGGTCTTTCGCGACAGGGACAAGCTGGCCCCTGGCGAAACCGCGCTGGCGGAACTGCGCTTCAAGGAACCTATGGTGGGCGTGTTTGGCGACCATTGCGTGCTGCGGGCCTACTCCCCCTTGCGCACGGTTGCTGGCGGGCTGCTGGTCAGCCCTCTGCCCCCCGAACTGAGGGCCAAAGACCCTGAACTGGCCGACAAGATGCGGCTGTTGCAAGAGCTGCCCGAACTGCGCGATGCGGCAGAAGCCATTGGCGGCGGCAAGGCCGAAGCCAAGGCGCGCGATGAAGCCAGGGCCGCGCTTGTACGCGGCGCACTGACCCTGCGCGGTATCGAAGGTGCTGACGACGCGCGGCTGCGCGCCCTGACGGGCCTTGCCCGGTCCGCCGTGGAAGCGGCGCTGCAACTGCTTTCCGCCCGTGGCGACGCCATCTGCTGGGACAAGGACAACCGCTGCTGGATTGGCAAAATTCCCTTTGAAAAACTGCTGGCCGCCAGCCTTGAACGCGGGGCAGACCTGCACCGCCGCGAGCCTCTCAAACCCGGATTCACCCGAGGGGCCCTTTGCACGGGCTGGAGCCGCAACCTGCCCCCCAAGCTGGTGCAAAAAGTGCTGGATCAGGCCCTCAAGCAGGGCGATCTGGTCATCGAGGGCGAGGGGCTGCGCCTGCAAGCGCATACGGTGAGCCTGGCCGCCGATCAGGCAGGCCTGCGCCAAAAGCTGCTGGACGCGCATGCCGGCGCGGGGCTGACCCCACCCAACGCCAAGGACGTGCTTGAAGGACTTGGCGTCACGCCCAAGGAGGCCGCCCCGGTGCTGCGCCTGCTTTGCGAGGCTGGCGAACTGGTCAAGATCAAGGACGGCCTGTATTACCACGGCCCGGCCCTGGCCGATATTCTTGAACGTGTGCGCGGCTGGTTCAGCACCCACGACAATCTCGATGTGGGCGGGCTGAAAGAACTCCTGGGGCTTTCGCGCAAATATCTGATCGCCTTGCTGGAATATATGGATAATGAGCGCATAACCGTGCGCGTGGGCGACCAGCGGCGTTTTCGCGGGCGTTAGGTTATTCCGTAAACAGGAATTGTCCTTGCATTCTTGCCTTGAATGCTCATATATCTCAGTAATGCTCATTTGCTCATAACTCTTCACTAAGGAGCCCGGATATGTCTGAAAAAATTCTGGTAGTTGGTGGTGTTGCCCTGGGGCCAAAGGCGGCTTGCCGCTGCAAGCGCCTCATGCCCGATGCGGAAGTGATGCTTGTGGACGAAAACGTCTTCATTTCCTACGGCGGTTGCGGCATCCCCTACTACGTGTCCGGTGAAATACAGAATCTCGACGACCTGCGCTCCACACCCTATCATACCGTGCGCGACACCGAATTTTTCCGCGATATGAAGGGCATCACCGTACGCACCCAGACGCGCGCCCTGGCCATTGACCGAACTGCCAAAACCCTGCTCGTCAAAGATGTTGTTTCCGGCAAGGAAGAAAAACTGCCTTACGACAAGCTGGTGCTGGCTACCGGTGCAAGCCCGCGCGTACCCCCCATTGAAGGCAAGGATCTGAAAAACGTGCTTTCCCTGACCCGCCTGGAAGCCGCCGGAGCCATCCGTGCAGCTTGCCAGGAGGGCAAGGTGAGCGAGGCGGTCATTGTGGGCGGCGGCTTCATCGGCCTTGAGGCTGCCGTGGCCCTGGCCGATATGTGGGGCGTGAAAGTCAGCGTTGTGGAAATGATGGATCAGATTCTGCCCGGCGTGCTTTCCCAGCCTCTTTCGCTCATGGCCGCCAACGACTGCCTGACCCACAAGGTCGACGTGTTCACTTCTGAAAAAGTGCTGCGCCTTGAGGGCGAAAACGGCACTGTCACCAAGGTGGTCACGGACAAGCGCGAAATCCCCGCCCAACTGGTGATCTTTGCAGCTGGCTTCATTCCCAACGGTCAGCTTGCCAAGGATGCCGGGCTGGAAGTGGCCCCCTTTGGCGCGGTGGTGGTGGACGAGCACATGCGCACCACCGACCCCTCCATCTATGCGGGTGGCGACTGCGTAGCCATCAAGAACATCATCACCGGCAAGATCGGCTACCTGCCCCTGGGCAGCATGGCCAACCGCCAGGGCCGCATCATCGGCACCAACCTTGCTGGCGGCAATGCCAGATTCCCCGGCTTTGTGGGTTCCTGGGCCGTCAAACTCTTTGCCCTTTCCTTCTGCGGCGTCGGCCTTACGGTTGAACGCGCCCGCAAGGAAGGCTTCGACGCCATGAGCGTCAGCGTGGAGCAGCTCGACCACGCCCACTTCTACCCCGAAAAAGCGATGATGAGCCATGAGCTGGTGGTGGACAAGGCCACCAGCCGGGTGCTGGGCATTCAGGGCGCCTGCGCCGACCCGGATTCGCTCAAGGCCCGCATTGATGCGGTGGCCGCAGCCCTGCAATACTCCAAGCCCACGGTGGAAGACATCTCCAACCTTGAAATCGCTTACGCCCCGCCCTTTGCCTCGGCAATGGACGTGGTCAACGTAGTTGCCAACGTGGCCGACAACGCCCTTTCCGGGCGCTTCACCCCCGTGACCGCCGACCAGTTCATGGACTTGTGGAAGAAACGCAGCGAAAACCACGTGTTCTTTATTGATTCCCGCCCCGCGGCGGCAGGCAAGGCCACGCAGGAAAAGCATCCCGACTGGCACGCCATCCCGCTGGAAGAAATCGCCGCCAGAATCAGCGAGGTGCCCAAGGACCGCCCTGTTGCCATTATCTGCAACACGGGCCTGCGCGCCTATGACAGTCTGCTGGTACTGGCCCGCAATGGCGTGACCAACGTGGTCAACTCCACTGGCGGCATGCAGGCGGCCATCAAGATGGGCCTCTCGCTGTAACATGCCCGCCAAGAGGGAACGCATCTGAACGCTTTAGGGGGAGGAACTTTTGCAAAGGGGTTCCTCCCCCGTTTCAATCAGGCGCAGGCTTTCTCCACCCGGCGGATTTTGCCACAATCAGCTCAACGCACTGCCCGCAGGGCGGGTTTTGACTGGAGTCCATCCCGGGGCCAGCCCGCAAGCGCCCAAATCCGTAACATTGAATCAGGGGCAAGCCGCAGATTTTTTGCCATGAAACATTTGTAACATTTTTTTCATTTGCCCTGCACATTCCAACATGCCGTCATCATAGGTTTTCCCTTCGGGTATGCCCCAAACCTCCTTGCCATATTTCACAATTCATCACTATTTTCCGCATGTTGCGTCTGTCACAATTTTTTTTGTTGCGCCCCCGATTAAACTGTTCAAACAAACAATTTTATGGTAAGCGCAAAAACGCGCATTCCGTCGGGGCAGACGAGGGTGAGCAGCAAGGCTCCAAAACAAGTGATACCAAGCTTTTTTGGTGGACGCGAAAAGGCGGATTGGGTAGGGTTTTTCTACCACGATTCCACACCCAGCCTCCATTTTGTGTTCACTTCACGGCACTAGCCGTTGCCCGTCCCTGCCCAGTGCAGGGCCTTATCTCAGGGGCCGATCCGACCCAAGCTGATTTTGTAAAAACATTGCGCGCCTGTGGGCGCCAAGGAGGAACAGATGGCTCATATGAAAACTATGGACGGCAACAACGCCACCGCGCACATTGCCTACGCTCTGTCGGAAACGGCAGCCATTTACCCCATCACCCCCTCGTCCGTCATGGGCGAAGTCATGGATCAGTTGGCGGCCAAGGGCACCAAAAACCTGCTCGGCCAGATCGTGAATGTGCGCGAAATGCAGTCCGAAGCCGGCGCCGCTGGCGCTGTGCACGGTATGCTTTCCGCCGGCGCCCTCACCTCCACCTACACGGCTTCCCAGGGTCTGCTGCTCATGATCCCCAACATGTACAAAATCGCCGGTGAACTGCTTCCCGGCGTTTTCCATGTTTCGGCTCGTGCCCTGGCCTCCCATGCCCTGTCCATCTTTGGCGACCACCAGGACGTGATGGCCGCCCGTCAGACGGGCTTCTGCTTCCTGGCTTCCTCCTCCGTGCAGGAATGCATGGACCTGGCCCTCGTTGCGCACCTTTCCGCCATCGACGCCAGCCTGCCCTTCTGCCACTTCTTTGACGGTTTCCGCACCTCCCACGAAGTGCAGAAGATCGAAACCATTGATTACGAAGACATCCGCTCCCTGGTGAACTGGGAAAAGGTGGCCGAATTCCGCGCCACCGCCATGAACCCCGAGCATCCGCACATTCGCGGTACCGCCCAGAACCCCGACATTTACTTCCAGAACCGTGAAGCTTCCAATCTCTACTACGACGCCGTGCCCGGCATCGTGCTTGAGAACATGAAGAAGGTCGAGTCCATCACTGGCCGCAAATACCGCCTCTTTGACTACGTGGGCCACCCCGAAGCCGACCGCGTGATCGTTTCCATGGGTTCTTCCTGTGAAGTCATTGAAGAAACCGTGAAGTACCTCAACGCACAGGGCCAGCGCGTGGGCCTCGTGAAGGTGCACCTGTTCCGCCCCTTCTCCACCGAGCATCTGCTGCGCGCCCTGCCTTCCAGCGTGACCTGCATCACCGTGCTTGACCGCACCAAGGAAAGCGGCGCTCTTGGCGATCCCCTGTATCAGGACGTCTGCACCGCCTTCCTCGAAAAGGGCGAAGCTCCCACCCTGGTGGGCGGCCGCTACGGCCTGGGCTCCAAGGACTTCACCCCCGGCATGGCCAAGGCCGTGTACGACAACATGATGGCCCTTCAGCCCAAGAACCATTTCACTGTGGGTATCAACGACGACGTCACCTACACGTCGCTTGACGTGGAAGAAGAAATTGACACCGTGCCCGCTGGCACCGTGCAGTGCAAGTTCTTCGGCCTCGGCGCCGACGGCACCGTGGGCGC
>CDZQ01030437.1_pt1 | contig 14478 bp, 10 predicted proteins | sample 554831 | NCBI WGS metagenome assembly CDZQ01 (sample SAMEA3182112, study PRJEB8094) | gut metagenome | biome: human; feature: gut; material: Stool; isolation source: human stools | place: Canada | collected 2013-05-06
GCATACTGCCCGAACATTCTGTTCCCGTATGCTCGTGAGTGCATCACCAGCATGGTATCCCGCGGTACATTCCCGCAACTGAACCTTGCGCCGGTTAACTTCGATGCGCTGTTCATGAACTATTTGCAGCAGCAGGCTGGCGAAGGTACTGAAGAACATCAGGATGCCTGATGAACCAACGTAATGCTTCAATGACTGTGATCGGTGCCGGCTCGTACGGCACCGCTCTTGCCATCACCCTGGCAAGAAATGGCCACGAGGTTGTCCTCTGGGGCCATGACCCTGAACATATCGCAACGCTTGAACGCGACCGCTGTAACGCCGCGTTTCTCCCCGATGTGCCTTTTCCCGATACGCTCCATCTTGAAAGCGATCTCGCCACTGCGCTGGCAGCCAGCCGTAATATTCTCGTCGTCGTACCCAGCCATGTCTTTGGTGAAGTGCTGCGCCAGATTAAACCGCTGATGCGTCCTGATGCGCGTCTGGTGTGGGCGACCAAAGGGCTGGAAGCAGAAACCGGACGTCTGTTACAGGACGTAGCGCGTGAGGCCTTAGGCGATCAAATTCCGCTGGCGGTTATCTCTGGCCCAACGTTTGCGAAAGAACTGGCGGCAGGTTTACCGACGGCCATTTCGCTGGCCTCGACGGACCAGACCTTTGCCGATGACCTCCAGCAATTGCTGCACTGCGGCAAAAGTTTCCGCGTTTACAGCAACCCGGATTTCATCGGCGTGCAGCTTGGCGGCGCGGTGAAAAACGTCATTGCCATTGGCGCGGGGATGTCTGACGGTATCGGTTTTGGCGCGAATGCGCGTACGGCGCTGATCACCCGTGGACTGGCTGAAATGTCGCGTCTTGGCGCGGCGCTGGGTGCCGATCCTGCCACCTTTATGGGCATGGCGGGGCTGGGCGATCTGGTGCTTACCTGTACCGACAACCAGTCGCGTAACCGCCGTTTTGGCATGATGCTCGGTCAGGGCATGGATGTACAAAGCGCGCAGGAGAAAATTGGTCAAGTGGTGGAAGGCTACCGCAATACGAAAGAAGTCCGCGAACTGGCGCATCGCTTCGGCGTTGAAATGCCAATAACCGAGGAAATTTATCAAGTATTATATTGCGGAAAAAACGCGCGCGAGGCAGCATTGACTTTACTAGGTCGTGCACGCAAGGACGAGCGCAGCAGCCACTAAACCCAGGGAACCTTTGTTACCACTATGACCCGGCCCGCGCAGAACGGGCCGGTCATTATCTTATCGTGTGGAGTAAGCAATGTCGTGTGAAGAACTGGAAATTGTCTGGAACAATATTAAAGCTGAAGCCAGAACGCTGGCGGACTGTGAGCCAATGCTGGCCAGTTTTTACCACGCGACGCTACTCAAGCACGAAAACCTTGGCAGTGCACTGAGCTACATGCTGGCGAACAAGCTGTCATCGCCCATTATGCCGGCTATTGCTATCCGTGAAGTGGTCGAAGAAGCCTACGCCGCCGACCCGGAAATGATCGCCTCTGCGGCCTGTGATATTCAGGCAGTGCGTACCCGTGACCCGGCGGTGGATAAATACTCAACCCCGTTGCTATATCTGAAGGGTTTTCATGCTTTGCAGGCGTATCGCATCGGTCACTGGTTGTGGAATCAGGGCCGTCGCGCGCTGGCTATTTTTCTACAAAACCAGGTCTCTGTAACGTTCCAGGTTGATATTCACCCGGCGGCAAAAATTGGTCGCGGTATCATGCTCGACCACGCGACGGGCATCGTTGTGGGTGAAACGGCGGTGATTGAAAACGACGTATCGATTCTGCAATCTGTGACGCTTGGCGGTACGGGTAAATCTGGTGGCGACCGTCACCCGAAAATTCGTGAAGGTGTGATGATTGGCGCGGGCGCGAAAATTCTCGGCAATATTGAAGTTGGGCGCGGCGCGAAGATTGGCGCAGGTTCCGTGGTGCTGCAACCGGTGCCGCCGCACACTACTGCCGCTGGCGTTCCGGCACGCATTGTTGGCAAGCCGGATAGCGATAAACCGTCAATGGATATGGATCAGCATTTCAACGGCATTAACCATACGTTTGAGTATGGTGATGGGATCTGATGTCCTGTGCTCGTGCCGGATGCGATGTAATCATCTATCCGGCCTACAGTAACTAATCTCTCAACACCGCTCCAGGATACCCCAACTGCCGCCAGGCTTCATACACCACCACCGACACCGCATTGGACAGGTTCATGCTGCGGCTGTCCGGCACCATTGGAATACGAATTTTTTGTTCAGCGGGCAGGGCATCAAGAATGCTCGCTGGCAGGCCGCGCGTTTCCGGGCCAAACATTAGATAGTCGCCATCCTGATAGCTTACGGCGCTGTGAGCAGGCGTACCTTTCGTGGTGAGGGCAAACAGGCGCTGGGGATTTTCTGCTTCAAGGAACGTGCGATAGTCATGATGACGCGTAACGGCGGTAAACTCGTGATAGTCCAGTCCCGCGCGGCGCAGGCGCTTATCGTCCCAGGCAAATCCCATCGGTTCGATGATATGCAGACGAAAGCCGGTATTAGCGCAAAGACGGATGATGTTGCCAGTATTTGGCGGAATTTCTGGTTCGTAAAGTACGATGTTTAGCATACTGCCCCCTTAGTGCGGGGGCAGGATAGCAGATATTCATCTAACCCTTAAGCTGCATTCCCTTTCGCCATTGGAGCCAGCGCCGCCGGCGGCGCTTTACTCAGCTCTTGCACCAGCGAATCTTGCGTAATTTCGCTAATCGATTTCGCGCCAGTCAGCGTCATTGCCACTTTCATCTCTTTCTCGATCAGATTTAGCAGGTTAGCTACACCCGCCTGGCCCGCTGTTGCCAGTGCATACAGGAAAGCACGACCCAGCAGTACGGTGTCGGCACCGAGCGCAATCATACGCACGACATCAAGCCCGTTACGTATTCCGCTATCCGCCAGAATGGCGATATCACCTTTCACCGCATCTGCAATAGCAGGCAACGCACGGGCAGAAGACAGCACGCCGTCCAACTGACGACCGCCGTGGTTAGAAACCACAATTCCGTCAGCGCCAAAACGTACTGCATCGCGCGCATCTTCCGGATCGAGGATCCCTTTGATTACCATCGGGCCATCCCAGAAGTCGCGGATCCACTCAAGGTCTTTCCATGAGATGGACGGATCGAAGTTATTGGCCAGCCAACCGATGTAATCTTCCAGTCCGGTCGGTTTGCCGAGGTAAGCCGAGATATTACCTAAATCATGCGGACGACCGTTCAGGCCCACATCCCACGCCCATTGCGGATGCGTGACCGCCTGTAAATAGCGGCGCATTGCCGCGTTCGGGCCGCTCATCCCAGAATGCGCATCACGATAACGCGCTCCCGGTGTTGGCATATCCACGGTGAAAACCAGTGTCGAACAACCCGCTGCTTTTGCTCGCTCCAGTGCGTTACGCATAAAGCCGCGATCGCGCAGCACATAAAGCTGGAACCACATCGGACGTTTGATAGCTGGAGCGACTTCTTCAATCGGGCAAACGGAAACCGTCGAGAGAGTAAACGGAATGCCATGCGCATCCGCGGCTTTGGCAGCCTGAACTTCGCCGCGTCGCGCATACATGCCACACAAACCTACCGGACCTAGCGCCACCGGCATCGACAGTTTCTCATTAAACAGCGTCGTTTCCAGGCTTAAGTCAGACATGTTTTTCAGAATACGCTGGCGCAGCGCCACTTCTGACAAATCTTCCACGTTGCGGCGCAGCGTGTATTCAGAATATGCCCCCCCATCCATATAGTGGAACAGGAACGGCGGCAGAATGCGTTGCGCTGCGGCGCGATAATCGCTGGCTGCGGAAATAATCATGCGTTTTTCTCCCTCGAATGCTCATTATGGTCACCAGGCAGGCGGGTAATGCGTGCATGGCGAGCCTGATCTTCATCGAATCGTTTCATGGTGGTGTGAACAAAGCTAAGGTGCGCCATCATTGCTTTACGCGCCCCGTCAGCATCACCGGCAAAAATGGCGTCAATGACCGCCTGATGTTGTTCGGTCAGCTGTGAAAAAACTGGGGGTACCAGGTACATCCGCTGGCGGCTATGCTTCACAGAGGATTGCAGGACATCGAAGAAACCGCGCATGGTTTGCAGCAGCACGATGTTATGTGAGGCTTCGGCAATCGCCAGATGAAAACGAACGTCCGCTTGTGAGGCGAGATCCGGGTCTTCGCTGAGCGTTGCTTCAAAACAAAGCTGAATCTTTTCTTTTTCGCCAGGCGTGGCACGCATTGCTGCATGCCATGCGGTGCTGGCTTCAATGGCGTAGCGGGCTTCCAGAATATCGAAACTGTAATCCGGATCATCGGCCATCAGCGTTTTCAGCGGCTGGACGATGTTTTGCTCCGACCATGTGTCATGACGCCAGCGAATAAACGTCCCGCCGCCACGTCGACTGAGCAGCACACCTTCGCTTACCAGTTTCGCCAGCGCCTCGCGCAGTGAATTTCTCGACACGCCGAGTTGCATCGCCAGTTGACGTTCAGCGGGCAACTTCATGCCCGCTTCCAGGTTTTTTTCATCAATCAGCGCCCGCACACGATCGGCAACCTCGTCTGACAGGCGTCTGGGTAAAACAATCATTAAGGAATCATCCACGTTAAGACATAGGCCTGAAGCGTGGTGATCACGCCCACCATACAGGTGAAGATCAGGCTGTGTTTGACAGTAAAGCGGAACAAATCAGACTCTTTGCCCACCAGACCTACCGCCGCACAGGCGATAGCGATAGATTGCGGGGAGATCATTTTGCCGGTGACACCACCGGTGGTGTTGGCTGCAACCAGCAACAGGTCAGAAACGCCAATTTGTTGTGCGGCGGTAGCCTGCAAAGCGGCAAACAAAGCATTAGATGACGTATCCGACCCGGTCAGGAATACCCCAAGCCAGCCGAGGAACGGCGAGAAGAAGGTGAATGCATGACCGGTGTGCGCCAGTGCCAGCGCCAGTGTTGATGACAGTCCTGAATAGTTCGAGATAAAGGCGAATGCCAGCACCATACCGATGGAGTAGATGGGCAGAGCCAGTTCTTTCAGCGTGCTGCCGAAGGTGCTGATAGCGTCAGATGGTTTCATCTTCAGCCAGACAATCGAGAGCAGGGCAGCAAACAGAATGGCGGTGCCAGTGGCAGAGAACCAGTCAAACTTAAACACGGCGGCATACGCTGTCGCTTCGCTGACCACTGGCGGCATACGGGCAACCAGTTTATCGAGGTACGGCACCGGAATGTTGATCACCCACTCATACAGCGCACCGCCTGAAGCGAACAGGGCTTTAAACGGCGGGATACTCCACAGCGTTACGGTGGCGGTCAGGAACAGGAACGGTGTCCAGGCGCGCAGCACCTGACCTGCCGTGTAACCTGTGTGAGCCAGCGTCATATCAACCTGTGACGCCCCTAAGTCACCGAAGCGGAATACGCGCACTGGTTGCCAGCGTTTGAGGAACAGTGTCAGACAGAGCAGCGATACCAGCGAAGAGATAATGTCTGGCAGTTCCGGCCCAATAAAGTTAGAGCTGAGGTATTGAGCAATGGCAAACGACCCGCCCGCAACCACGACCGCAGGCCACGTCTCTTTGATACCGCGCCAGCCGTCCATAATCGCCATGATCCAGAACAGCACGATAATGGTCATAAACGGCAGCTGACGCCCCACCATCTGACCAATCTCAAAGCTGTCGATGCCTGTTACCTGCCCGGCGACCAGAATCGGAATACCCATCGCACCAAATGCCACTGGCGCGGTGTTAACAATCAGGCACAGCCCGGCGGCGTACAGTGGTTTAAAGCCCAGGCCGACCAGCAATGCGGCGGTAATTGCTACCGGTGCGCCAAAGCCTGCGGCTCCTTCAAGGAAAGCGCCGAAACAGAAACCGACGATCAGCATTTGCAGGCGCTGGTCAGGGGTTATCGAAAGAATAGACGAGCGAATGATGTCAAACTGCCCGGTTTTCACCGAGATCTTATAGACGAACACCGCTGCAATAATGATCCACGCGATGGGCCACAACCCGTAGAAGAAGCCATAAACCACCGAGGCCAGCGCGTTAGCGACCGGCATTTTATAGAACAGCAAAGCCACGGCAAGGGCGATTGCCACCGTCCATGAGGCGGCGACGTATCCTTTCAGTTTGAGCTTAATCAGCGCAAAGAAGAAAAACAGGATGGGAAGCGATGCTATCAGGCTGGAAAGCCAGATATTCCCGGCGGGATCGTAGTTTTGTTGCCAGAGATTCATTGCAGGTCTCCTGCAGTCCACACACGCCGTGTAATGAGTCTGTTGCTCATCTCCTTGTCACACGTTGTGTAAAAGTGGCACTGCCAATTGTGTTGTGTAGGGATAATGACAATGGATAGTTAACTAAATGTTATGCATTAGCAACATTGATGTGAGTTTTAATTGGGGAATTGTGAACCAGAGGTCAGATAAGCGAAGAATTGGTAGGGCCAATTCTGGGAGAGAGGTAATAAAGAAAAGGGCAATTCCCATCAGAGAATTGCCCTCAGATTGTTGATCTGGTGCGCCTTATCTTGCCGGATGCGGCGTGAACGCCTTATCCGGCCTACAGGGTAGTGCTGAATCACCCCGTAGGCCTGATAAGCGTAGCGCATCAGGCAATGTGGCGTTTACCCATTCGTTAATGGATGATTACCACTGAATACCGGCACCGAGCGCGGCGGAGTATTCACCCTGGCTATTGGTACTACCTTGTAATTTGTAGACCCAACGACCATTGGCGCTCACCATCGACACACCTAAAGCAACAGCCGATTCACCGTTGTAAGTACCGCCACCAATAGACGCCATGCTGGCACCCGGCGTGTAAGCCTGCGGCAGACCGGTCATTGCCATTGCAGAAGCGATACCACCACTCAGCTTGCTTTCAGTTTTGGACAGTTTGTTATCCATCTCAACCATGCGCTGATCGGTGTATTGCTTCGTTTCCTGCACACTTTGCTTCAACTGCGCATAGTTCACCGCGTCGTTGTTATTCACGCCAGCGGAAACGTTGCTGATGCGAGTCGTACCGCCGTTACCACCACCGAGAGTGATGTTGCTGTAGTCGATAGAGCCATCAGCTTTGGTGTCGTAGCGAACGCCGCCTGCTTCAGAAGACTTCAGTTGCGAAACGTTAACCGCATCGGTGGCATTAACACCGGCAGCAACGTTGGTGATACGACGCTGGTTGGTAGAAGAACCCACAGAGATGGTGTTTTCTTCGTTGGCCACGGAACCGGTACCCAGCGCGACGCTGTTATCAGCGGCAGCAATGGAGCCAGAACCAATCGCAACACTGTCTTTACCCTGCGCGTTGGCGTCTGCGCCATCGGTGTTGGTCTTGAAGTACTTAGTACTACCGGTGGTTACGATATCGCCAATGCCATTTTCGATATTGGTCACGCGAGTATCCAGATTAGTGACCTGAGTGTTCAGGTTAGTAATGCTCTGGGTATTCTGGGAAACCTGCGCGTCCGTTACTTTCAACTGACCCACGTTAACCGCATCGGTATCCGCCGAACCTGCTGCGACGTTGGTGATCTGACGTTGACCGTCTTCACTGCCGACAGAGAACTCACCCACAGAGTTCTGCGGTGCGTCCATGTTGTAGGCAGTGTAGTTGGTCTGCGCACCACGGGTAGTCTGAGAACCATTACCCATAGCAATGCTGTCGGCATGATTTGCGCGTGCGTTAGAACCGATAGCAATACCGTTGATCGCATCAGCCAGAACTAAAGTGTTCAGGCCGATACCAATACCCGCATTACCATTAACGATGGTTTTCGCGCCCATTGCCAGCGAGTCTTCACCGACTGCCAGTGAGTCTTCAGCCGTTGAGTTGGCGTGATAGTATTTGGTTGGTGTGGTTGCGACTGCACCAATGGCGTTCTGCAACTGGCGAACCGTAACAGCGTCATGGGCTTCAGAACCATCCGCGACGTTGATGATTTGACGATATTTACCATCATCACCAATTGACAACGCGCCAAGCAGTTCGCCATCCGTGGTGTCATAACCAATCACAACACCTTCTTCCGATACGCTGGTGTTACGAGAACCTTTAACTATTACACGGCTGGAAACGGAACTGCTACCCAGAGCGATACCCGTATCAACGCCGCTGTAGCTGCCCTGACCGATGGCCACGCTGCTATCGCCTTTGGCAAAAGAGTTATAACCCATGGCCACGCTGCTATCGCCTTTGGCAACAGTGTTATACCCCACAGCGGTAGAGCCAATACCTGCTGCGCTGGCATCGGTGAAGGTTAAACCGGTGTCATTGGTACGCACATAGTTAATACCCGCACCGTTATCTTCGATGTAGGTTTCACTGGTGTTACCGGCAAGCTGGTTAATCATTTGGCTATTTTGCGTAACCAGAATATTGGTTGCGTTTAACTGGGAACCGTTAACAGCATCGGTACTGGTTGTGGAGAGATCACCAGCCGCAACGTTGGTGATTTTGCTGGCATTGCCATCATGGCTGGCGTTGTAGGCACCTGCGTCTTCATCCCACAGCAGCGCGTTATTATCGAGCGCATCCAGGGCTTCACCAACGTTGTTGTAATCGGTATTTGCAATGGTGTAAGTCGGTGCAGTGATAGTACCGTCAGCGTTGACTTCTGCATCACCACCCAGCGCATCAGCGATGTACTTATTGGTGCTATAGAGCTGTGAGCCATTAATGGCGTCGCTACTGGTGGCAGAGACTGCACCGTTAGCGACGTTAGTGATTACACTGGCAGTTTTATCTTTCCCGTGAGCGGCGCTAAATGCACCGTTACCGCCATTGGCTGTTGTATCCCACAGCAGAGCATCATCCAGCGTGGTATCGATCGCTTCCAGCGCGTCACCGACGTTGTTGTAACTGCCGCCAGCGATGGCATAAGTTGGTGTAGTGATACTGCCGTCAGTGTTCACCACAGCATTCCCGCCCAGAGCATCGGCAATGTAGTCACTAACACCATAAAGTTGTGAACCGTTAATGGCGTCGCTGCTGGTGGACGAGACTGCACCGTTTGCAACATCAGTGATTACACTGGGAGCATTATTAATGCCGTGTTTGGCGCTGAATTTGCCTGCGGTTGCATCCCAAAGTAGGGCGTCGCCGAGCGATGTGCTAAATGATGTGTTAATGGCTGCCAGAGCATCACCGACGTTAGTGTAGTCAGTACCACCAATAGTGTAGGTTGGCCCACTTAATACACCCGTATCGCTGATATCAGCACCACCACCAAGATATGACGTAAATGAATCCGCTACGCCATAAAGTTGTGAGCCATTAATGGCATCAGTGCTGTTAGAAGATATCTTGCCAGCCAGTAAGTTGGTGATCTTGCTGGTAGCTTCGGTACCGTGCGCGGCGCTGAATGCGCCAGCCGCTTTGTTCCACAGCAGAGAATCGTCCTTAAGGTCGCCAACGGAATCCGTCAGGTTGGTGATGTTGGTGGTGTTGGTCGACACGTTATCGTTGGTGGTTTTGAGCTGGGAGCCGTTAACGGCGTCAGTGCTGCCAGCTGTCAGGTCACCGGCTTTGACATTGGTGATCTTGCTGGTGGCGTCAGTGCCGTGAGCGGCGCTGAATGCGCCAGCTGTTTTGTTCCACAGCAGGGAGTCGTCACCGAGACCGTTAACAGCGTCAGTCAGGTTGGTGATGTTGGTGGTGTTAGTGGCGATATTGGTGGTGTTGGTCGTCACGTTATCGTTGGTGGTTTTGAGCTGGGAGCCGTTAACGGCGTCAGTGCTGCCAGCTGTCAGGTCACCGGCTTTGACATTGGTGATCTTGCTGGTGGCGTCAGTGCCGTGAGCGGCGCTGAATGCGCCAGCTGTTTTGTTCCACAGCAGGGAGTCGTCACCGAGACCGTTAACAGCGTCAGTCAGGTTGGTGATGTTGGTGGTGTTAGTGGCGATGTTGGTGGTGTTGGTCGTCACGTTGTCGTTGGTGGTTTTGAGCTGAGAGCCGTTAACGGCGTCAGTGCTGCTGGCAGTCAGGTTGCCAGCGGTGACGTTAGTGATTTTGCTGGTGGCTTCGGTGCCGTGCGCGGCACTGAATGCTGTGCCGTTCCACAACAGAGCATCCTGCTGCAGGTCATACAACTGAGAGCCGTTAACCGCATCTTTACTGGCTGCTGAAATCGTACCGTTCGCCACATCAGTGATTACGCTGGTCGTTGAGCTACCATGAACGGCGCTGTATTTGCCTTTGATTTGGTCCCATTGCAGGGTGTTTTCATCAAGTACAGTGAGCGCACTGCCAACGTTATTTTTGTTACCATTTTTTAAATTGTAGGTTGGTGCGTTAACTGTACCGTCGTCAGGGTTTACCGATGAGCCTCCTCCAAGCCTTTTGGCTATTGAGTCGCTGATGGCATAAAGCTGTGAGCCATTAATGGCGTCGTGGCTGTCAGCCTTGATCGCGCCATTTTTTACATTAACGATCTTGCGTTGTAATGAGCTACTGCCGACAGAAACGGAATTGTCTTGATCCGCAATGGAATCTGCACCAAGCGCGACAGAGTTAATACCATTGGCATTGGTATTACTACCAAGCGCAAGACTATTATCGCCAGTGACAACACTGGTCTTGCCCAGGGCAATCGAGTTTAAGCCGCTCGACAGGCTAGCATTACCCAGAGCGATAGCATCAGTGCCATTAGCCTTGTTGCCCTGACCAATAGCAATTGCGTTATCTGCCAGAGACTGGCTGCCATTACCCAACGCGATAGTATTGACTTTATCGGCAATGCTCCCGGAGCCCATCGCGATGCTATTCACCCCTTTTGCATGCGCGTTATTGCCAATAGCCGTCGCATTTTCAGCAGCTTCGCTCTCTGCACCCATAGCAATGGCGTTTGCTGCGCTGGCTACGGATAGTCTACCTAAGGCAAGGCTGTCTACGCCTGCCGCAGCACTGTTGCGGCCTACGGCAATCGCGTTAGCCGCAGATGCGGCGCTACTTACTCCCAGCGCCATAGAATATTCTTTCGAGGCATTGGCAGTGTCACCAAGAGCAATGCTCATAATTTCAGTAGCTTTAGCTGCATTTCCTAGCGCAATAGCTTTCGCGCCCGCCGCATTACTGTTACTCCCCACCGCAGTGGCGTTCAAACCAGCTGCATTGGATCTGTCCCCTTGCGCGAGCGAAAACATACCACCCGAACTTGCATATCGTCCAAGCGCTATTGAATACTCACCGAGTGAGCTTGATGATGCACCCATAGCAATACTTCGTTGACCGGTTGAAACGGCATTAACACCGAAGGCCATTGAAGAATCACCAAGTGCACTGGTAAGTGCACCAATAGCGGAACTCCAGACTCCCTGGGCGTTAGATTTATAACCGACCGCAGTACTGGCACCATTACTATCTGTATAGGCGGTTGCCTTTGCGCTTTCACCAATAGCAACCCAGCCTGTGCCTGTTCCAATACCCTGACCGTCGTCATTCCCGGCGTTTGCCCATACGCTAAAAGAAGACAGCAACCCACCCGCAACCAGTGCAGAAATTAACAGCTTACTGCGCCCGCTTTTTTTACCACGACTTTTTGCTGTTTCACTGGCAACGGTGTAACTGCCTGTCGCCGGATTCCAGATAACTTTAAATATTTTGTTCATTATTGATGCTCTCTATTCCTTGATATAAGCGCAGAAGCTGCATTTATTTTTTGTTTTTCCGCTGTGGAGATTCAGCAGGTTGAAGACGGTCGAACTGAATATTTGCCATGTTGATGGCTAATTTCAGATATTTGAGGTTGTTGGGCGAGACACCTTTTAGCGTCAAATTAATGTCTTGCCATTGACCTGGTAATAATTTCAGGGAGGAGTTCATTGAGGTACTAAATAGCAATTGCTGCCATTTTGCTAATGCGTTGATGTCGGTGGGTTTTTCTCCCCCCCATGTCGCGTAGAAACCCATGTTTGATACAGGAACACTTAATAAGTTAACCAGTGAAATACGAATAACGCTGCCGTTTTCTACTGCGTCAATAGACAGTATTTTCCCTGCCAAACCAACAGAACCGTTATTTAAAATGAAGTATTGGGTTTGTGCCGGGTTAAATTCTGTAAAGACAAATTCGTCCTGTTTGTCTTTAACTGCCTTCACCACGCCAGCGAGCGTTTTGGTACTGTTTATGATGGTAATTTGTTGTTTTTCAAAGTGTTCTATCTTGCGCTTGTCGAGTTCTTGTTGTTTTTCAAGCGCCTCAATTTTGCTTTTTTGTAACTCTTGCTGTGTAACGAGATCGTCGACCTTACTCGCTTTTTCAATATAGTCACACCCTACCAATAAGCAAAGTTGCAATATCATTAACACGCTTAACAGTGTTTTCTTTAGGTTCATAGGATGAATTCCTTTTCATAATCCCGATACAGTTGATAATTACGGCACAATCATTTTTTTTATGAATGATTGGAGTGGGGCATATCCGCAAAATAAATTTGTTAGAGAGTTTTTGTATTAATTGGTTGTGCGAATATGTTATTAAATGTCAAACGATTTCAGTTTGTAGCCAATAATATTAATCGCGCGGATTTTAATGATCGGTGTCAATCGATGTCAAATGTTTCACCGGATAAAGGCACAGGGCAGGGAAAGGTAAATATTCAGTTGAGTGATGTTTTATTTTGGGATTTGCGAAGCTGATTGAAAAATTTAAATAATTAATTATGTTTCAAGCATTGATATGCGGCAATTCATTGTTAATATTGATACATCGTTCTTTAATTTGTATCTGATTTTCAGAATTTAGCCTGGCATGTGCGCTAAAAAGAATAGAGGAGATTGAATATATAATGTTAAGAACGTTATAAATATTCGATCTCTGAAACAGGCTCCTGCATGTGCCAGCAGGAGCGAGTAAATGGTGAGAGGCTGTGATTACAGCGACGAGAAAGGAACTTAAAACGCAGTCTTTGAGAACCCTGTCATCTCTTGCAGGCCCATTTCGCGGCCCAGCGCGGTCATTGGGTGCACAACCACCAGTCCGCGAACACTTTTTTTCAGTTTGCCCATATCAGCCTGCTCTTTTTTGGTGATTGCACGCTGGAACGGCATCTTCATCAGTTTCTGCGCTTCTTTGCTGAGTTTCTGGCTGTGAACTTCGCGCAGGCGAGCAATTTCTGCTTCCAGCGTGGCTTTCTCTTTTTCCAGTTCGGCATATTTGTCTGCGGCTTCAACCAGCGATAGATCGGCCTGCTGGTGACGGATGGCGTCCAGACGATCGCTGAGACGTTTGATTTCGTTTTTTTCGACTTCTTTCATGTGATGACTTCTGATAGAGATAAATTTATAGCCTCTAGTATGCGCGACCAGGTGCTTTGTTCACAACTGATGGCATTGTAATAGTTCCAGATTGTAACCATTAATGCGTTAAAAAATCACCCAATACATTGATTAGTTAAGAAATTTAAAGAAAAAAGATAGTCAACAGAAGCAGGTGATTATTGAGGATTGAGCACGTTTTCCTTAATGTCATTTATACCGGGATCTAAACTAAAATTGGCGGCCGCGCATTCCCGGCGCGGGGTAATACGGAGATATCATCATGGGCAAATTAGGTGAAAACGTTCCGCTTCTTATCGATAAAGCCGTAGATTTCATGGCATCCAGCCAGGCGTTCCGGGAGTATCTGAAAAAACTACCTCCCCGTAACGCGATTCCGTCCGGAATACCTGATGAAAGCGTGCCGTTATATCTACAACGTCTGGAGTATTATCGTCAGCTTTATCGTCCGAAACAGGTAGAGGAGAAGTAAGCGAAAGTACTTACTTTTGAAAGGCTTTTTTTAAGCTGATTTTGGAAATCAGCTCTGTCAGTGAAAGGACCATTGTTGATCGCACAGCCTGTTGGTAACGCTGAATTTGCATTGCATACAAACTGGAGTCTGCAGGTTCAAACTGTGGCGGCGGTGGTAACGCCGCCACGCAATGCAGTTCACCAAAGGGTCCAAGTATTTCGTCGTCGGTAAAAGCGTACTCGTTGCCGTCGTGATTTAGCTCTTCACGCAATGCCATCAGCAGTTCCGCATCTTCGTATTCCTGGCGGTTAATGACGCCCAACCCGTAAATGAGTTTTAAACGCACAGAAAGATCGCCCAGCGGACCATCGCCGTCGAGTAACGGTTCTACAGCATACTTCACCGCGTAATCGTCTTTGCGGAATACCTGAAGCACCAGAAGATTTACCGCCTCGGTCAAAAGCTCGACGGCGGTGATCAGAAAGCTTCGCACGGTTTTGCCAGCATTCAGACGCTCAAGCACACGGTTTTCAAAGGCCTGGGTTTGTTCCATTGTTGCCTGCATATCTGACAATCTGTTATTCGGGCGCAGGGTATCCTGCGCCTGGTCCACCATTATTGCATTGCTTTATAAGCGGTTACCGCCTCGGATACAACCTCGCTGTTGGCATCAAGACCGGAAATCTGTGCCAGCGC